>Ga0299913_10003087_pt1 | contig 13479 bp, 11 predicted proteins | sample RVTome_9_FD_201360 | JGI IMG/M metagenome (GOLD analysis project Ga0299913, IMG submission 201360) | Soil microbial communities from uranium-contaminated site in the Upper Colorado River Basin, Wyoming, United States - RVT155D38 (version 2) ... | reverse complement strand
CAGTTGTGTTCTGGTGTGCATGGGCGGCCTTCATGGTGTTCCCGGTGCGCTCGTCAGCCTCCGGCGCGTCGCACCGCCGTGCTGCGTCAACGCGGGTGAATGCTGAAGCACCCGGACGTCATCGGAACGCCTGAGGCGACGACCGGCGCCTACTCGCCGACGTGTACGGTGACGTCCTTCGAGGCCGATCGCCCGTGTGCGTCGGTGACGTTCAGCGTGGCGAGGTACACGCCCGCGCTCCTGTAGGTGAAGACGGGATTCGGCTCCGTCGAGTCCACATCGTCGTTGTCGTCCAGGTACCACTCGTAGGTGAACGCGTCTCCGTCGGGATCGCTGGTTCCTGCGCTCGAGAAGCTGACGGTCAAGGGCCGCGGCCCGGCGGCGGGATCCGCGGAGATCTGTACGACAGGGGCATGGTTCCCGTCCGCACCGATGTAGTCGATGCGTGCCAGGCGCGCGTCGGGATTCTCGAGGAAGAACCCGTCGCCGTACTCCAGCGTGTAAAGGGCGCCTTCGGGGCCGAACTCGAGGTCCATGCCGTTGTCGAGGGTCGGCGAGGCGAGCAAGGGCAGGACGTCCTCAATCGCGGCGAGGTGGCCGGCCGCGTCCAGGTGGAAGGCCTTGATGTAGTCGCGCGTCCATTCGTAGAAGAGCGGTATCCCGTCATAGTAGGCCGGCCAGGCGGGCGGGCTGCTCCTCCCGGGATCGAAGGCATAGGCGGGCCCGGCCATGGGTGCAATCCCGCCGGCGCCGAGCTCGGGGAACTCTGCGGAGAGCCCGTATGAGTAGTAGACGTCGGGCTGCTGCACGGCCGGCAGCTCGCGCCGGCCGGTGTTGTTGGGCGACTCGTTGACCGGCGCGCTGCAGTCGAACGCCGGGCCGGACGCCCCTGTCTCGAAGTCGTAGTCATGATAGGGCAGCGCCGCGGTCGCGCAGTACGGCCACCCGTAGTTGCCTGGCTCGCGCAGGACGAACCACTTGCCGTGACCCTCCGGTCCCCGCAATGGGTTGGGGTTGAGCGCGTCCGGCCCGTTGTCGGCGACGTAGATCTCGTCCGTCTGCCGATTGACGGCAATCCGGAACGGATTGACGAGGCCCATCGCGTAGATCTCCGGCCGCGTTTGTGGCGTCCCCGGAGGAAACAGGTTCCCGGCGGGGATGGCATAGCCCCCGCTCGGCAGGGGACGGATGCGCAGGATCTTGCCCCGAAGGTCGTTCGTGTTGGCCGACGTGCGCTGGGCGTCGAAGGCGGGATTGCGGCCCGTCCGCTCATCGATCGGCGCGTACCCGTCGGACTGGAACGAATTGGTGTCGTCGCCGGTCGAGAGAATCAGGTTCCTGGCGCTGTCGAAGCCGATATCGCCGCCCACGTGACAGCAGATGCCGCGGTCCTGGGACACTTCGATGATCGTCTGCTCGGTCGCGGTGATCAGCCGGTGCCCTGCGAAACGGAAGCGCGACAGGCGGGTCACCCCCCGGAAGCGCTGCCAATCCGTCTCGGTGCCGAACACCGGCGCGTCTCCCTCTTCCGCGGGCGTCATGGGATCGTCCACGGGCGTGTCGAGCGGAGGCGAGTAGTAGATGTACACCCACCCGTTCCTGTTGAAGTCGGGCGCCAGCGCGATGCTCAGAAGGCCCTCTTCATCGTGCGAGTAGACCTCCAGTTCCGCGGCGACCCTGTTCCGACCGGTCTGGGGATCGTGCAGCCAGACCTGACCTGTCCTGGTCGTGTGGAGCACCCGCCCATCCGGCAGCACGGCGAGATCCGTGGGCTCGCCGGGATTGGCGTTGAGGATGACCTTCTCGAAGTGTGATTCGGGCGGGGGCCCGGGCTGCGCCGTGACGAGAACAGGCAGCGCGAGCAGCGCCGATAGCGCGGGGAAGAACCGGGCACAGCTCCGGGCAGTCCATCGCGGAGTGTGCTGCCTGAAGGCGATCGATCGTGTCACCATCGCGCACGGTGTGTCTCGGTCGCTGACAGTCATGACGGCCCCCTCTCACAAGCACGCCGGATTCTGAGACATGAAGGCTCGTGCCGCTCGAGTCACGGAGATGGTATCTCGACAGGCGCACCAAGGTCCGCGGAAAAGCGCGCGCGTGACACACTCGATTGGCGAGACGGCGCGCACGCCGCGGCTGAGCTTGCGCACCTCAACCGCACTGTCGCATCCTCCTCACCGCCCGCGGCTGCAGGATCGGTCGCACGTTCTCGTCCGCCTCTGCCAAGGAGGAATCGCGATGAGCGCTTGTCGAACCCTCTCACTCGTCGTGGCATTCGCCGCCGTCGTGTTACCGGAGGTGGTGCGGGCGGCAGACCTGGAAGGCGCCCAGGACCATCCGCTGGTCTCCCGGATTCCGGAGTCGGAGATCCGCCAGTACGAACAGGAGAAGTTCGGGCAGGTCGTTCTGCCAATTGGAAAGGCGACCGGGAAGGGCAAGTTCGCCGACCAGGTCACGGCCGAGGGCAGGGTGACGCGCATCGCGTATCGGCTGCCCGCCGACCGCTCCCCCCTCGAAGCCTATCGGCAGTACCGCGAGGCGCTGACGAAGGCCGGGTTCGAAGTCCTCTGGAGCTGCGAGCGGGAGACCGCCTGCGGGAACTGGTTCGCTCACAACTTCAACTCCACCCTGCCCGGCGAGAAACGCGTCTTTCAGGCAGAAGCGATCAACGAGAAAGAGGAGTTCTACCTTGCTGCCCGCCTGCGGCGGCAGGAGGGCGACGTGTTCGTGCAGGTGCTGGCGTACCCGACGGCGGCGAAGCGCGGCAGCTACGCGCGCGTGCGGGTCGTCGAGACGCGCCCGATGGAAGCAGGACTGGTGACTGTGGATGCCGACGCGATGAAGCGCGACCTCGAGCGGACGGGACGGGTCGCCATCTACGGGATTACCTTCGACACCGACAGCGCCGCCATCAAGCCCGAATCGAACGCCACGCTCGACGAGATGGCCAGGTTCCTGAAGGGTAGCGCCGGCTTGTCGGTCTTCATCGTGGGGCACACCGATGGCACCGGTTCGTTCGACCACAACCTGGATCTCTCGCGGCGGCGGGCTGCGGCCGTCGTCAAGGCGCTTACCGAGCGGGGCGTGGCCGGGAATCGGCTGGCGGCGCACGGCGTGGGACCGCTCTCGCCGGTCGACAGCAACGAGACCGAAGACGGCCGAGGGCGCAACCGGCGAGTGGAGATGGTTCGGCGATAACCTGCTGGCTGACCCTGAGAGCGTCAGACGTACATCGGGCGCCGGCTCCCGAGCCTGAGCCAGCCGCGCAGAATCCGGTAGATGAACCAGAGACCGACGATGATGAGCGGCAGCCACGCGATGATGATGCCAATGCCGAGCGTTCCGACGACGAACACGAAGCACAGCGCCACCCAGAGCAGCCCGTACCAGAAGGTGCGGATCTGCCACCGGAAGTGCGACTCGAGCCACGTGCCGCGGACGTCGCCGCGCTTGACATAGTTCAGGATCACCGCGATCAGCGACGGCCAGCCGGTGAGAAACGCGCCGACGACGGTCGCGGCGCCGAGGATGCCGGTCAGCAGGCTGAAGGCGTGCAGCGCGTAGATGGCGTGCGTCCAGTTGACGAGCGTGTTCGAGGACGTGACGGTGTTCATGGCGTCATTCCATCCTTCCTTGCCGCTCACGTCGGCGGCGGCGCTTCAGCCGCCCGCTGGCTCGCGCCAGCGCTTTCCGGGACGCACAACCCGAGCTGCCCGGCGTCCCGGCCTACATCTGTATACGCTCGCGGCGCGAGAGAGGTTTCAGTGGCCGCGCGGCCGCCGGCTCTCGAGCTCATTTAGACGGCGCGCGAGCCAGGGCAGCACGCTCGACATCTGCCGGACATTCAGCTCCTTTCGTCATCGACGCGGCCCCGACTTGTGGACCGGCGGTTCGCCGTTGCACGCTATCGCCCGGCCCCGGCGCCCATCGTCCCGACCGGGCATGCTGGACCGCTCGCGCGTCTGCTCCGATAAGCCCACCAGAGATGACAGATCCCGGCACCCCGATCGCGCGACTGGGGCCCGTCGTACTGCGGGCGGCGCTCTGGGCCCTCCTCCTCGCCGTCGTCGCCACGACGAAGACGGATCCCGACCTCTGGGGCCACGTCCGCTTCGGCATCGACATCATCGAGAGCGGGACGGCGCGGCTCGCGGAGATGTACTCCTTCACGAGCGATCGCGAGTGGGTGAACCACGAGTGGGCGGCGGAAGCCGTGTTCGGCGCCGTCTATCTGGCGGCCGGCAGCGCGGGCCTGATCGCCGTGAAGGTGCTCGTGATCCTCGGCGTGCTCCTGCTGCTGAACCGCCTGCTCCGTCTCGAGGGCGTCAACGCCCCGCGGCACCGCGATCTGCTCGCGGCGGCCGCCGTGATCGCCACGATCGAGCAGGCGCATCACGTCCGGCCGCAGATCTTCTCCCTGCTGTTCTTCGCCGCGCTGCTGTCGGTACTGCAGCTCGCGCGCCGTGATGCCCGCTGGCTGATGGCGCTGCCCGCGCTGTTCGCGCTCTGGACCAACTTTCACGGCGGATGGATTGTCGGCGGCGGCATCCTGATTCTGTGGACGGCCGGGCTCGCGTTCTCGAGACCGCCGGATGCGAGGGCAGTCGCCTGGCACCTGGCAGCCGGCGCCGCCTCGCTGGCGGCGACGCTCGTCAACCCTCACGGCATCGGCCTGCTGACGTTCCTGCGCGACACCGTCGGCTTCGGGCGGGCGGACATCACCGACTGGCAGCCGGTCTACGCGCTCGAGCCGCAGATTGCCATCCTCTGGGTCCTGACCGCCGCGCTCGCAGCGACGGGCCTGTACACGGCACGGCAACGAGGACTCCTGACACCGGAACGGCTGCTCGTCGTCGCAGCGCTGGGGATCGGATCCTTCCGCGTGAACCGCCTGATTGCGTTCTTCGCGCTCGCCACGCTGTTCCTGCTCGGCAGGGCAGTCGCCCTGCGGCTCCCGGGATTCGAGGGTGCGGCGGCGGCTCCGGCCCGGCGCGGGACCTCGGCGGCCGCAGTGGCGGTGGCGGTGCTCATCCTGGCCGGAGCGTCCCGCCTTCTCTCGACGGCGGCCGGCTGCATCCAGGTGGACCCACGCACGACGCCGGCGCCGGGCGCCGTCGAGTTCCTGAAGAACGCGGGGCGCGAGGGGCGGCTGGTCGTGTGGTTCAACTGGGGGCAGTACGCGCTCTGGCACCTCGCGCCGGACTTCCGCGTCTCGATGGATGGCCGGCGGGAGACCGTCTACTCGGCGTCGATGCAGGATCGACACCTGCGCTTCTATTTCGACGCGCCCGGAGGCGCCGCCCTGCCAGGCGAGCTGAAGGCGGATTACGTCTGGCTGCCGGAGGACCTGCCGGGGGCGAGCCGGCTGACCGAGGAGGGCTGGCCGACGCTGTACGCGGGGGACGGATCGGTCGTGTTCGGCCATCCGACGCGCCATCCACAATCGCGGGCGGCCGCCGTGGCTGTCAGCAGAACGGACGATGCGATCTCCGGCCTGGGCGCGACGGCCGACCGGCGCTGCTTTCCGGGTCCCTGACGCGCGTCGCCGGTCGGCCCGGCCAAGCCGACGCGGAACCTCTCCGCCCGGAGCGCGTCACGACCGCCACATCGATCCGTTATCATCAGGGACGTGCCCATTCGACGCAGACCGCTCATCGTGCTGATGGTGATTGCGATCGTCATGTTCGCGGCCATCCAGCTCTTCCCGCCGGAGCGGACGAATCCGCCCGTCGATCCTGCGCGGACGCTCGAGGCCCATGTGGCCATCCCCGCCGACATCGCCGCGATCCTCGAGCGCTCGTGCCGTGACTGCCACTCCAACGAGACCACGTGGCCCTGGTACAGCTACGTGGCGCCCGCCTCGTGGCTGCTCGCGTACGACGTCCGCGAGGCGCGCGGCGAGATGAACTTCTCCGAGTGGGGGGACTACGACGCGGAGGACGCGTCGCACCTGCTGGAAGAAGCGTGCGAGATGGTGGAGGCGGGCGAGATGCCGCTGCCGCCGTACACGTGGCTGCACCCGGGAGCGAAGCTGTCGGAGGCGGACGTGGCCAGGCTGTGCGAGTGGACCGAAGCCGCGCGCAGTGAGCTGGCATCGCACACCCCGGCGGGCGAGGACGAGGTCCCGCACGAGCACTGACCCCGGCTTCTTCGTTCTCCCTTCTTCCTTTTTCCTTTTTCCTTTTTCCTTCCTTTCCTACCCCCTGCCCATCCGCTCCCGCAGCCGCGCGCGATAGCCGCGGCTCAGCGTCAGCCGCGCGCCCCCACGGAGGACGACCACCTGCTCGCCCCCGATGCCCGGCTGCAGCTCCTTGACGTGCGAGATGTTGACGATGTGCGAGCGGTGGATGCGGACGAACTGCGCGGCGTCGAGCCGCTTCTCCATCGCCGTCATCGTCTCGCGGAAGAGGTGCGCCTCGCCCTTCACGTGCAGCCGGACGTAGTTGCCGGCCGCGTCCACCCACTCGATCTCGTCGACGCGGATGAAGAAGATGCGTCCGCCCGACTTCACGACGATCCGCTCCGGCGCGGGCTCGGCCTCGGGCTTGAGGTCCTGCACCATCGCCAGGAGCCGCCGGCCGAGATCCCCGGCGCGGCGCCGCTCCCGGCTCTCCCGCACGCGATCGAGGGCGCGCTGGAAGCGGGCGCGGTCGAACGGCTTCAGCAGGTAGTCGAGCGCGTGGACCTCGAAGGCGCGCAGCGCGTACTCGTCGTAGGCCGTCGTGAAGACGACCATCGGCATGCGCTCCGGCGAGACCGCCCGGATCACCCCGAAGCCGTCCATCACCGGAATCTGCACATCGAGGAATACGAGCTCCGGATCCAGGCGCTCGATGGCCGACACCGCCTGCGCGCCGTCGCCGCACTCGCCCACGACCTCGATGTCGGGCTGCTGTCCCAGCAGCGCCAGCACGCGCTCGCGCGCCATCGGCTCGTCCTCCACGACCAGGGTACGGATCTTGTTCACGGCAGGCTCCGCTCGGCGTTTCGACGCCCCCTCAACGCCCGCACCCGCGTGCGTCCGGTGTCAATAGACGAAGGAACGGGTGTTCTGGTTGCGGTTTTACCACTGAATACGACTCGTCACCGGGGAGCCCGCCCCACGCTCCGCTCGTTTCGTCCCTGCCATCCGTCGGAGCGACACGCCGGGCGGTCAATTCGAGGATTTTTTCTGGTGCGGGGAGAGGCGGCCGTTCAGGCGGGGCGGACGGCCGAGTGGACGCCCACTTCCGGGCGGGCTACAGGCTGCGTCCGAGGCGCTCTTCGAGCTTCTCGCGATAACTGCGGCTCAGCCTCAGCTGCGTCCCGTTCTGCAGGACGACGATGAACTCGCCGTTGAACCAGGGCTGCAGCTCCTTGATGTGCTCGGTGTTCACGATGCGCGAGCGGTGAATGCGGAAGAAGCGCTGGGGATCCAGCCGCGCCTCGATCTGGTTCATGGTCTCGCGGAACAGGTGCGCCTGGTCCTTCAGGTGCAGGCGCACGTAGTTGCCGGCCGCCTCGATCCACTCGATCTCCTCGGCGCGGACGAAGAAGACGCGGCCCCCCGACTTGATGACGAGGCGGTCCTCGTGCTTCTGCTCGGGCCGGTAGTCCTTCACCAGCGCGAGCAGGCTGCGCCCGAGCTCGCCGGCTTCGATCCGCTGGCGCTGCTGCCGCGCGTGGTCGAGACACCGCTGCAGCCGGTCGCGATCGAACGGCTTGAGGAGGTAGTCCACGGCGTGGACCTCGAAGGCCTGGAGCGCGTACTGGTCGTAGGCCGTCACGAACACGACCATCGGCATCCGTTCGACGCCCACCTCCCGGATGACGGCGAAGCCGTCGACCGCCGGCATCTGCACGTCGAGGAAGACGAGGTCCGGCGACAGCCGCTGGATCGCGTGGACCGCCTGGAGGCCGTCGGCGCACTCGCCCACGACCTCCACGTCCGGCTCCTGCGCCAGCAGCCCGCAGATGCGCTCGCGCGCCATCACCTCGTCGTCGACGACCAGGGTCCGGATCTTCGTCATGCGACGCCTTCGATCGGCTGCGCGAGATCGTCGGCCGGCTCCAGCCGGAACGGGATGTCGATGGTCACGGTCAACCCTCCGGCGGGCGGCCTGGAGAAGCGCAGCCGCTGCGAGGCTCCATACAACTGCTCGAGACGGGCGCGGGTGTTCGACAGGCCGACACCCCGGCCGGGCGGCAGGGTTCCAGCCGGCAGACCGGGACCATCGTCGCGCACCTCGAGGCGCAGCATGTCTTCCTCGCGCCGCGATCGAATCTCGATGCGGCGCGGGTCGAGGCTCGTGCTGACGGCGTGGCGGATGCTGTTCTCGACGATGGGCTGCAGGACCAGGTTCGGGACGCGCGCATCGAGCGTCTCGGGATCGATGTCGAAGCGGACCGAGCAGCGCTCGCGGAAGCGGGCCTGCTCGATGCCGAGGTACTTGCCGACGAAGTCCAGCTCGTCCTTCAACGCGATCTCCTGCACGCCCCGTTGCTCGAGCGCCATCCGCAGCAGGTCGCTGAGCTGCGCCAGCATCGCGTCGGCCGCGTCCACGTCGCGGTGCATCAGCGCCGAGATCGCGTTGAGCGTGTTGAAGAGGAAATGCGGGTGAAGCTGCCGCTGCAGCGCCTCGAGCCGCGCCTCCGCGAGCCGGGCCTCGAGCTGGGCATTGCGGAGCGATCGCTCCTGGATCTCGCGGTGGTAGGCGGCGGCGTGACTGAAGGCGATGACCGCCCAGTAGACCGCCATGTTCCAGTCGAAGCTCCAGACGTAGCTGCGCACCACGTTCTGCCACCACGTCAGCCGGCGCGCCTCGGGCACCGGCGCGATCCACACGACGAGCTCGGTCAGGCACACGTGCGCGAACGTCAGGGCGAGCACGCCGATGAGATGCGCCGGCAACGACCGGAGCCATCGGCCCCGGTCGAGGGGAAAGCGCCGCGACAGCCACAGGACGATCGGCACCAGCAGCGCCCAGGAGTACCACCAGCTCATGTTCAGCAGCAGGCTGAGACCGAACGGGTGCTTCTGATCGAGATAGAGAGCGGTGACGAGCTGCGCCTGGACCGACGAGAACAGTCCCAGGAGGGTGAAGACGCCGATGACGAGACGCGTGGTTGCGAAGCGTCCTCTATCCATGTCAGGGAAATATCGATTCGATGAACAATCCGCGTCAAGCACGAAAAGGCTCGATCTGCGTGCGAGTTGCGCGTTCTGTCACCGGGCAGGAGCGTTCCGTCCCCGTGACGATGGGGTCGGTCACGGCGGCAGGCTGTCTGGTCACAAATCTCAGGGCCGGCGTCCTGCCGGCCGCCGGCCGTCCCTGTCTAACCCCCGGCGGGCTGGCCGGCCGGCTTGAGGATGAGACATCCGAGCGGCGGCAGCGTGAGGAGGAGCGACTGCGGGTGGCCGTGCGCGGCGACCGGCTCGGTCATGACCTCGCCGCCGTTGCCGACATCGCTGCCGCCGTACACCGCCGCGTCGGTGTTGAGGCGTTCGAGGTAGCGCCCGGCCGCGGGTGCCCCCACGCGGTACTGGTGGCGCGGCACCGGCGTGAAGTTGCAGACCACGATGAGGTGATCCTGCCCGTCCCTGGCGCGGCGCACGAACGAGATGACGCTGTTCTCGTTGTCCGTGCAGTCGATCCACTGGAAGCCGGCGGGTTCGAAGTCGACGCGGTGAAGCGCCGCCTCCTCGCGGTACAGCCGGTTCAGGTCGCGAACCACGTGGTGGACGCCTCGGTGCGGCGCCTCGGCGAGCAGGTGCCAGTCGAGACTCGTGTCGTGGTTCCACTCGCGCCACTGGCCGAACTCGCTGCCCATGAAGAGCAGCTTCTTGCCCGGATGCCCGAACATGAACGCGTACAGCAGCCGCAGGGAGGCATACTTCTGCCAGGGATCGCCGGGCATCCGGTCGAGCATCGATCGCTTGCCGTGCACGACCTCGTCGTGCGAGAAGGGCAGGATGAAGTTCTCGGTGAACGCGTACAGCATCGAGAACGTCAGCTCGTTGTGCGCCCAGCGCCGGTACACGGCATCGCGGCCCATGTAGCTCAGGATGTCGTGCATCCAGCCCATGTTCCACTTGTAGGTGAACCCCAGCCCGCCAAGGTGCGCGGGGCGGCTCACGCCGGGCCATGACGTCGACTCCTCGGCGGCCGTCACCGAACCCGGGTACTCCTCGTGCGTGCGGACGTTGAGCTGCTGCAGGAACGAGACGGCCTCGAGATTCTCGCGTCCCCCGTAGCGGTTCGGCACCCACTCGCCTTCCTTGCGCGAGTAGTCCAGATACAGCATCGACGCGACGGCGTCGACGCGCAGTCCGTCGACGTGGTACTCGCGAAGCCAGTACAGCGCGTTGCTCAGCAGGAAGTTGCGGACCTCGTTGCGCCCGTAGTTGAAGACGAGCGTCCCCCAGTCCTGGTGCTCGCCCTGCCGCGGATCGACGTGCTCGTAGAGTGCGGAGCCGTCGAAGCGCGCGAGGCCGTGCGCGTCCTTGGGGAAGTGCCCCGGCACCCAGTCGAGAATGACGCCGATGCCCTCCCGATGGCAGGCATCGACGAAGGCCTTGAAGTCGTCCGGCCGTCCGAAGCGGCTGGACGGGGCGAAGAATCCGGTGACCTGGTACCCCCACGATCCGAGGAACGGGTGCTCCATCACCGGCAGCAGCTCGATGTGCGTGAAACCCATCTCCTTCACGTAGGGCACCAGCTGCGCCGCGAGCTCACGGTAGGTCAGGAAGCGCTGCCCTTCCTCCGGCACCCGCCGCCAGGATCCGAGGTGCACCTCGTAGATCGACATCGGGCGTTCGAGCCACAGGTGTCCCTCGCGCCGCGCCGTCATCCAGGCCTCGTCGCCCCACGCGTACTCGTCGGGACGGCAGACGACCGACGCCGTGGCCGGCGGGGTCTCGGCGCAGAAGGCGAACGGATCGGCCTTGGTGAGCAGGTGCCCGGCCGGCGTGCGGATCTCGAACTTGTACCGCTCTCCGGCGTCCAGATCCGGGATGAAGATCTCCCAGATGCCGCTCGGCAGCAGGCTCCGCATCGGGTACACGCGCCCGTCCCACCCATTGAAGTCGCCGACGACGCTCACGCGCTGCGCTGAGGGCGCCCACACGGCGAAGTGCACGCCGCGGGTCTGCCCGAGCGTCACGGGATGCGCGCCGAGCTTCTTGTACGCGTCGAGGTGCGTGCCCTCTCCGAACAGGTGCAGATCGAAGTCGGTGATCACGCGGCCGAAATGGTACGGATCGGCGCGATCGATGGTCACGCCGCTCGAGAAGTGCGTGAGCAGACGGTAATCGATCTGATCGGGGCGCAGGCCGTCAGGAAGCGCGATCTCGAAGAGCCCGCCAGGGTGGCGGCGCTCCATGCGGCCCTCGAAAGCCACCGGGTGGTGCAGGCGCAGCACGACCTCACGCGCCGAGGGCTGAAAGACGCGGACGAGGGTGGTTCCGGCCTTCTCGTCCCAGTGCGGGCCGAGCACCGAAAAGGCATCCGGGTGAGCCCCTGACACGACGGCGTCGATGTCGCGGTCGAGCGGACGGGCGAGCGGCGGCTTGGTCTGCGCCATCTCGCGATTCTACCCGCCCGGGACGCATGCGCCTACCCGGGGCGGGCGCGATGCGATAGGGTTGATGGGCTCCGGGCATCCATGCGTCCGGCACATCAGAAGGGAGCGCCTCAGTGAGTCAGCCGTTGCGCGCGCGTTTCGACACCACCGAAGGAGTGTTCACTGTCGAGCTGTTCGAGGACAAGGCGCCGAAAACCGTGGAGAACTTCGTTGGTCTGGCGGAGGGCACCCGCGAATGGAAGGACCCGCAATCCGGCGCCGCGCAGAAGCGGCCGCTGTACGACGGCGTGGTGTTCCACCGCGTGATCGACGGCTTCATGATCCAGGGCGGGGATCCGCTGGGGACGGGCACGGGCGGTCCGGGCTATCGCTTCGCGGACGAGTTCCACGCGGAGCTGAAGCACGACGGCGCGGGAATCCTCTCGATGGCGAACGCCGGGCCGAACACCAACGGCAGCCAGTTCTTCATCACGCTGGGACCGACGCCGCATCTGGACAACCGGCACTCGGTGTTCGGTCGAGTCGTCGAAGGGCTCGACGTGGTGCAGCGCATCGGCCGCACGAAGACCGATGGACGCGACCGGCCGGTGACGCCGGTGGTGATCAGGACGGTGACGATCGAGCGGCCAGCACCTCGCTGATCTCGCGCCCGAGGTGGTCGGGCGGGAACGGCTTGATCAGGACGCGCGTGCAGCCGGCCGCGCGCGCGCGTTCCACGTCCTCCTCGAGCGAGGATCCCGTCAGCGCCAGCAGCAGCGTGTTCGCGGTGGAGGGGTCGGCCTTCAGCCGCTCGCATAGCTGGTAGCCGTCGACGCCGGGCAGATTCAGGTCGGTGACGATGACGTCGGGCGCGAGAGCCGCGGCGCGGGCGAGCGCTTCGTCGCCATTGCAGGCCTGGGCCGTCCGGAAGCCGGCCAGCTCCAGCGCGAAGACGTACATCTCGCGGCTGTCGTGGTCGTCCTCCGCAAGCAGGACCAGCGGGCTGAGCTCGGAACGCGACTCACCCATCACAAGCCTCCTTCCGGCGATCACCGTCGGGGTGAACCCCTATTCTCTCGATCGGATGTAGGAAGCGCAAGATGGTTCGGCCGGGCACGCGCGGCGCGCCCCTTTGGCTCCTCAGCGACCCTCTGCGTGCCTCGGCGATGAATCGCTCGGCGGCCTCTGCTCCCTCCGCGATCGGTCCCGCGGCGGGCGTCTGGCTTACCGGATCTGGACGCCGCCGGATCCCGTCCGGACGTGGAGCAGCGGTCCTCCGCTGCCGACCGTGCCCCGCAGCCGTTTGCGGTCCACCCGTCCTTCGATCGTGAGGGGGCGCCCGACGTCGATGCTGCCCGAGCCGGTGGTCGCATCCAGCACGAACCCCTGATCCGGCGGGAGGCCGACCGACACGCTGCCGGAGGAGGCCGACAGCCGCCAGTCGCCGGCGAGCGCCCCCTCGATGTCGATGCCGCCGCTGCCGGTGGACGCGCTCACGGCGCCGCGAATGCCCCGGAGCCGCACCGTGCCGGATCCGGACTGGGCGTCCACATCGCCCTGGCCCGTCTGCGTGATGTCGATGCCGCCGCTGCCCGTGCGCGCGTGGATGGCGCCGTTGACGCCCTCGGCGCGAATCGATCCGCTGCCGGTCGACACGGTGAGCGCCCCCGCAATTCCATTCGCCTGGATGGAGCCCGACCCGGTCGAGCCGCGCGCCGATCCGCCGAGGCGGGTCAGCGTCACGCTGCCCGAACCGCTCTCCGCATCGACCGGTCCGTTGACGCCCTCGATGTCGTGCGAGCCCGAGCCGGTTCGCGCCTTCAGGCGCGAGGCGGCCGGCACCCGCAGGACGTAGCTGATCGAGACGCCGCGGCGAAGCTCGTCGTCGGCAATGCGGCCGATACGGATGAGGTTGCCGGACTGCTTGATGGGCGGCTC
>Ga0299913_10003086_pt1 | contig 13479 bp, 12 predicted proteins | sample RVTome_9_FD_201360 | JGI IMG/M metagenome (GOLD analysis project Ga0299913, IMG submission 201360) | Soil microbial communities from uranium-contaminated site in the Upper Colorado River Basin, Wyoming, United States - RVT155D38 (version 2) ... | reverse complement strand
ACGTGCACCTGCTGGGGCGCTAGGTGTAGTTCCCAACGAGGTTGTTCAACCTCGTGGCCGGTGCCTTCTTGCCGAGGGAGCCGTGTGGACGTCGGAAGTTGTATCGCTCGAGGAACAGCGGCAGTGCCGCGGTGCGCTCGGCTGAGGTGCCGTAGACGCGCACGTAGGCCCACTCGTTCAACATCGTCTGGATGAACCGCTCTGCCTTGCCGTTCGTGCGCGGACGGCGAGGCCGGATGCGCAGATGCCGGAGCCCAAGCTCGCGCAGTGCCTGTTGGTGCACGTCGCAGATGTAGCAGGAGCCGTTGTCGCTCATCACGGCCTTGACCGCCACCCCGCGCTCGGCGAACCAGGCCACCGCGCGACGCAGGAACAGGACCGCGTCCCTGCCCGTGAGGCCATCGAGCACCTCCGCGTAGGCCAGGCGCGAGTGGTCGTCGACCATCACGTGCACGTACTCCCAGCCGGCGACCCCGAGCCCCCGTGCTCGCTTTTTGCGGCTCAGAGGGTTGCCGGTCACGCGGTGTCCCGGGCGCAGGATCCGCCCCAGCTGCTTGATGTCGACATGCACGAGCTCACCCGGGTGGCGGCGCTCGTAGCGGTTGGGCGGCTCGGGCGGTGCAAGCCGCGAGCGCTTGCCAAGCCCGATTCGCTTCAGCCAAAGCGACACGGTCGAGAGCGCCAAGTCGAGGATCTCGGCGATCTCGGCAGCCGTCATCCAGACCCGCCGCAGGCGCTCGATCGCGCCCACCAGGGGCGCGGCCAGGCGGTTGGGGCTGCGACGTGGGCGCGAGCTGCGGTCTGCAAGCGACTCGCCGCCGCGGGCCCGCCTGACCCACTTGCGGGCGGTCGGCTCGCTCACGCCGGCGGCCTCGGCCGCCGCCGCGAGCGACCAGCCTTGCTCGAGCACCCGGCGAGCGATCAGGGCACGGCTGTTCGGGCAGGTACGGGCGTTACCGTGAAGCTTCATCCGGTGTCCTCCTTGGGACTGGGTGGCTTGACACCCTCAGCCTCCAAGGAGGCCCGGATGAAACAACGTGGTTAGGAGCTACAGCTAGGGCTGCAGGCCGAGCCGCTCGAGCAGCCAGACCGCCTGGCGGTCGCGCTCGGCCCGGTAGGCCTCCTCGCCCGAGATCTCCTCGGCGATCCGGCCCGCCACGAAGCCGAGCAGCGCGGGACCCTCGGGGACCGACGGCTCGATCACCGCCTCCCAGTCGTCCAGGCGGGGGGCGACGCTCCGGGCCAGCTCGTGCCCGCGGTCCGCGCACATGCGCGTGTAAGCGTCGCGCAGCTCTTCCCAGGCGTCGATCCGGCGCAGCAGCCGGCCGCGCGCCGCGACGACCTTGTGCCGCTCGACCAGGATCTCGCCGTCCAGCTCCACCTCGAAGAGTGCGCGCCCCGCCCAGAACGGCAGGTGGGCCGCCCGGCAGGCGTGAATGCCGCTGCGGCAGGGGTCCAGCGGCGCCTCGACCCACGCGCCGGGTCCACCGCCGGGCAGCGGCCAGCGGAACCCGGAGAACACGCCGGCGCCGTCCTCGCGGAGGAACTTGTAGGCGATCACGTGGCGCCCCGCTTCCAGTCGCGGAACGCGGCCATCAGCCGCTCCTTCGTCTCGGGTGGCACGTCCTCCTCGCGCAGCGTGCCGACCGTCTCCACGGTGGTGCGGACCTCCTGCACGTACCAGACGCACCCGTCGCAGAAGTTGAGGTGCTGCTCGAACAGCTCGGCCTCGTCTATCGGCAACGCGGTCTCGAGGTAGTCCGTGACCAGTTCGACGACCTCCTTGCAGGTGATGTGGTCGTGCGACTCAGGCATCGAAGTGCCGCTCCAGCTCGGCTCGCACGTGTGAGCGCGCGCGGTGCAGCAGTACGCGCTGGTTCCCGTCCGAGATCTCGAGCGCCGTGCAGACCTCTTCGGCGCTCCAGCCCTCGACGTCGCGCAGCGTGATCACGGTGCGCTGGGCCACCGGCAGGGCGGCGATCGCCGCCCTGACGCGGTCCAGGGTCTCCCGCCCGGACAGGGCTTGCTCGGGCAGCGTGCGCCAGTCCTTCGGGTAGGAGCGCCAGTGCCCGGGGAACCCGTCGTCCGGGCCCCGGAAGCGCTCGGCCGCGACCGCCGGATCCTCCTCCTCGGACACCAGCGCCGAGAACGGCACGCTGCGGGCCTCGCGCCCGCCGCGCGTCATCGCGGTGTTGACCACGATCCGCAGGATCCACGTCTTCAGCGACGAGCGGCCCTCGAACCGGTCGAGCCCGTTCAGCACGCCGACCCAGGCGTCCTGGACGACCTCCTCGGCGACGGCCCGGCTTCTGACGTACGTGCGCGCCACCCCCAGCATCGTGTTGTGGTAGGTGTCGACGAGCTGCTCGAACGAGCGCTCGTCGCCGGCGCGGAGCCGCGTGACCAGCTCCGCCTCCTCGCCGGCAGCGGTGGCCCGCGGGTTCTCGACGTCGGCGCGGGAAGGCATGGGCAGGCCGAATCTAACGGCGCCGTGGCCCCGGGTCCAGCGCCGGCTACCCGCCCGCCTCGTCGCTTGCCACGCGCGGCGGGACCGACGGCTGCACGCGCAGCCAGCGGGCCGGCCGTTCGGGCAGCCACCAGTTCCAGCGCCCCATCAGTGCGATCACCGCCGGCACGATCAAGGCGCGGATCACCGTCGCATCGAGCAGGATCCCGGCCGCGAGCCCCGTGGCCATCATCTTCAGGTCCGTCCCCGGGCCGGAGGCCATCGCCACGAACGCCAGGAACAGGATCAGCGCGGCGCTCGTGACCAGCCGCCCGGTGCGCCCGATGCCCTGGATCACCGCCGTCTCCGTGGAGCCGGTGCGGTCGTACTCCTCGCGCATGCGCGAGAGGATGAAGACCTCGTAGTCCATCGACAGCCCGAACAGGAAGGCGAAGATCATCAGCGGCATCCACGAAGGGATGGACCCGGTCGCCTCGATGCCGAAGATCGCCTCCGACCCGTAGCCGTGCTGCCACACCAGCACCAGCACGCCCCAGGCGGCGGCCACGCTCAGCACGTTGAGCACGATCGCCTTGGCCGGGAGCAGCAGGGACCGGAACGCGCGCGCCAGCAGGATGAACGAAGTGATCGTGATCAGCGCGATCATCAGCGGGAAGCTGCCGTACACGGAGTCGATGAAGTCCGCGTTCGCCGCCGGCTGCCCGCCGACCCGCACGTCCGGGCCGGCCGCGTGCGCCGTGTCGCGTACGGCCGCGAGCGTCTCCTCGCCCGCGTCGGACCCCGAGTCCGGGATCTGGATCGCCTCCACCAGCGTGGTTCCGCCGCTCCGCCAGTCGGAGTCCTGCGGCGCGACCGCCCCGTGGAGGCCGTCCACCTGGCGCAGATCGGCCGCAACCGCCCGGGCGTCGGTGCCGTTGCCGACCAGGATCTCGTGGGGGAGCAGCGATCCCTCCCCGATGCCCGCCCGCTCGAGCGCGACCAGGCCGTCCTTGGCGTCTCCGGACTTCGCGACCGTGTCCGCGTCGGACGTGCCGAGTTGCAGGTCCGTGGCTGCCACGACGAGCGCCACCACCACGGCCATGCCGATCCCGGCCGCCACCCAGCGGTGGCGCGCGACTCCCTGCGCCCACCGGGTCCACGCGCGGCTCGCCTTGTCGTCGGTGCGCCGGTGCGGCCAGTCGAGCCGCGGGCCGAGCTTCGCCAGCACGACCGGCAGCAGCGTGATCGCGACCAGCGTGGAGACGAGTGGGATCAGCATGCCGCCGTAGCCCATCGAGCGCAGGAACGGGAGCGGGAGGGCGATCAGCGCCAGCAGGCCGATGGCGACCGTGATGCCGCTGAACACGACCGCGCGACCGGCCGTCTCCATCGCGCGCTGCACGGCCTCGTCGCCGGTCGCGCCGTGCGAGCGCTCCTCGCGCCAGCGCGAGACGACCAGCAGCGAGTAGTCGATCGCGACCCCGAGCCCGATCAGCGCGATCAGGAACTGCACGATCGGCGAGACCGTGGTCAGCTGGGTCAGCACCAGCAGGAGCAGGAAGGTGGTCATGATCGAGGCGACCGCCATGAAGATCGGCACCACGGCCAGGAACGAGGCAAAGACGAACGTCAGCACGAGCAGGGCGCCAAAGCCGCCGATCAGCGCCTCGATCAGCACGCCGGGTCCCTCGTTGTCCGCGCCCGAGTCCTCCATCAGCGCGTCGAAGCCCGTGAGATGGACCGGAGCGCCGGCGACCGTCGCGCCCCGGAGAACGGCGCTGGCGGCCTGCTCGGCGCGCGGGTTCTCGCCGAACATCGAGTCGGGGTCGGGCTGCGGGTAGACGTACGCGAAGGTGGTGCGCCCATCATCGGAGACGAACGCCCGGTCACCGGTCGACGCATAGGAGGCGATCCGCGACTGGGGCAGCGCCTCGTCCAGGCGCCGGTCGATCCGCGCGAGCTCGGATCGCACCCCGGGCGAGTCCACGGTCTGGCCCGCCGGCAGGGTGACGACCGGGACCAGCGGGACCGTGTCGCCCCCCGTGCCCTGGTAGCGCTTCGCGATCTCGACGTTCGTCTCCCATCCCTCCTTGTCGGGGACGGAGAACTCCGGCTCGAGCGCGTCCGAGGCCGGGCCTGCCGCCATCACGCCGGCGATCGTCAGCAGGATCCAGCCGAGGGCGACAGTCCGCTTGTGCGCTAGGACCCATCGGGTTAGGGGTGCCACGGGTTACCTCCTGAGCAAGTTGGAATGCCTCCCCTTCGACCGAGCCGGCCGGCGAAATTCATCGCACGGGAGCAGATCGTTGATCTACCAAACGATTTCTATCACGAATCATCGGTCCGGTTAACGTAATATCGGTCACACAATGCGCTTCCACGACCGCCCTCCCGAGCCCCTTGCCAGCGCCCCGGGGTTCCTGCTGTCGTGGAACGGCCAGCGCATGGCCTTCGAGTTCGCGAGGGCCATGGCGCCGCTGGGCCTGAAGCCGCCGCACTTCGGCGTGATGGCGCTGATCGACGCCCACCCGGGCAGCGCCCAGCAGGAGCTCGTAGCCCGCTCGCTGATCGATCCCAGCTCGATGGTGGCCGTGATCGACGAGCTCGAGGAGATGGGCCTTGCGGAGCGGCGCCGCCATCCCGATGACCGGCGCAAGCATGCCGTCCACCTCACGGCCCGCGGCCGCCGGAAGCTCGAGCGAGCGCAAGAGGCCGCGAGCAAGATGGCCCGGGAGGCATTCGCCCCGCTCGCGCCAGAGGAGCTCGAGACGCTGCGCCGCCTGCTGCGCAAGCTGGCCGGCGTGGAGTAGGCCGTGGCACCTTCGGCCGAGCTTCATGGCACCGTTCGTCACATGAGCGCGCCGAGCCAGCCGCCCGCGCGGGCCGCGAGGTCATGACGGGCGGGGGCGACGGCGGCACTCGCCGCGCCTTTCTGCGCGGCGGCGCGGCGGCCACACTCGGGCTCTGGCTGGGGGAGTCGTGGGACGGGCCACTGCTGGACTCGGCGGAGGCGGCGGCTGCCCCGCCGCGCGCGCAGGCGTCCATCGTCGGCGCCCCGCCGCTCACGAACGCCGGCTACTGGGAGTTCGCCGACTGGCTCCAGGGCGCGCTGGACCGGCTCTGGAGCGAGTCCGCCGGCACGTACACCAACGACACGCGCATCAACGCCTCGGTGCTGATGACGCACGCGATCGCCGCGCTCGAGGGCCACGACGGCCCGGCGCGCCGCGACGAGCGCGCCCGCCGCCTGGCCGCGCGCCTGTGCGAGGAGCCGCCGTTCCGCACGCCCCGCGGGCGGCCCACCCGTCACGCGAATCCGCGCTCGGAGTCGCAGGCGCACGCGCCCGGCTGGGTCTCGAGCATGACCAGGCGGGACGCGTCGATGCACCTGTCGGTCGACCCGAAGGTGGCGCGCGCCCTGTACTACGCGTGGCGTGCGCGCGTGCAGCTCGGCCTGTCCCCGGCGACGGTGGCGCGGATGGTCCAGTGCGTGCGCTCGGTGGCGAACTCGCCGTTCTTCCGCTACCCGAACATCCGCCTGAACCAGGTCAACTTCGCGGCCGAGGTCGAGGCCTGCGCGGTCAGCATGACCGACGACCCGACGCTGCTGCGGCGCGACTACCGGCGCCAGCTGACGCGCTTCCTGCGCGGGGCGAAGCGCCCCACGCGGCCGTGGCGGATCCCGAACCTGGGGCCGAGCTACAACTTCCACCGCAACCCCTTCCAGCGCGCCGGGGCGCCGCAGAACATCGAGTCGGCGGAATACGCCAACATCGTGCTCGACGTCATCTACTACTACGAGCAGGCCCGGGCGCGGGGGATGCGCCCGATCTCGCGGTCGCACGCGCGCACGATGCGCGCGTTCACGCGCCGGGCGCTGTCGGCCTACTGGACCCACAGCGGCTACGTGAACTGGGACACGGGCCTCTACCTGTACCGCTGGCACCTGTCGCGCTACTGGGCGTGGTGCGGCCAGGGGCTGCTGGCGCTCGCCAGCTCGAAGAACTTCGTCCGGTCCGATGAGCGCCGCTGGGCGAAGTACATGTTCGACCGCTCGCTGGGCCTCTACGAGCGGCTCACCGAGCGCTGGGACGACGACCGCCGCGAGCCCGGCTCGAGCCTCTACGGGATCACGACCAAGTTCACCGAGGGCCGCCACTTCGAGCTGGCGCGCTTCCAGGCCCTGGCCGCGGAGGCCGTGCTTCGCGGGATGGGGGACGACCCCGCCGAGGAGCCGCCGCCGCTGTACGCGTTCGATCCCTCGACCGGCCGCCTCGCGATCTCGACGCCCGTCTACAACACCGCGATCGTGCCGGTCAGCAACGGCGCGTTCCCGTACGGCGGGATCGACATCGCGCGCTGGTTCGACTCGCGCCAGCGCCCGGTCTCGCACATCGGCGGCCGCGCGCCGGCCGGCTTCGGGATGGTCGTGCGCGCCCCGGGCGGCCGCCTCGTGACCGCCTCCCAGCGCCCGCAGTCGCTCGGCCGCCGCGGGCGCCTGCCGATGATCCTGAACCGCTCCCCGCAGGGCCCGATCAGGCGCGTCCGGCGCTACCCGCGCTCGCCGCACGCCGGCCGCTTCGAGACGATCGAGACCGGTGGGCTCGTGGACCGCGCGGGGATCAGGTTCCGCTCGCGGTACACGTTCTCCGCCGACCACATCCACGTCCAGTGGCAGATCACCCGCAACCGCGGGGGCACCCTCACCGCCGAGGTGACGTGGCCGAGCTGGGGGGACGGGGTGCTGAACGCGATCATGCTGAACAGCGCGGTGATCAAGCTGGCCGGGCAGGCGTTCGTGCGCCTGAGCGAGGTGCGCTACTTCTTCATCGACGGCAGCGAGGGCGGGTACGTGCTGGTCCCGCGCGTGTTCCCTGACCACGCGACGGCGCACGTGATCCACCCGTCCGACCAGAACTCGAACCCACGCGCGGGGCCCAGCGTGTCCGTGCGCCTGGCGAGCGGCACGACCTGGCACGACGCCGTGCTGCGCGTGACGATGGCGCCGGTGCGCAACGGCGACGAGGCCGCCGTCCGCGCCCCGCAGCTCGGCGCGGTCTAGGCTAGGCGTCCAGCTCCTGCGCCAGCGCCGCGACCTGCGCGAACAGGGCGGTGCGCTCGCGGGTCGAGACCGGGCCGGCGGCGCCGCGGCGGTGGCGGTCGATCGTCGCGATCGTGATCAGGATCCGCTCGGGCGAGTCCCAGCCCGCCCAGGGCGTGCTGCGGTAGTCGTCGCTGCGCAGGAGGTCGCGGGCGACCCGCGGCACGGGCGCGCCCGCTGCCAGCCGTATGCCCGCCTCGGCGTCGACCCACGCGAGGTAGTCGCGCAGCGCCTCGACCTCGGAGCGGTCCGACACCGGGCCGTGCCCCGGCACGATCGCGTCGGCGTCGAGGGCGAGGATGCGCTCCAGGGCCGCGATCCAACCTCGCGCCGGCCCGGCCCACATCACCGGCGCGACGTCGACGAACAGCACGTCGGCCGCGAACACCACGCTCGCGTCGGGGACGTGCACGATCAGGTCCCCCGGCGTGTGCGCGGGGCCGACCTCGATCAGCCGTACCTCGCGGCCGCCGACCGTGAGCGTCAGCTCGTCCTCGAACTCCTGGGTCGGCGGCGCGATCTCGACGCCGGAGAAGTCGTACGGCCCCAGCATCCAGCCGATGTAGCGCCCGAGCGTGCGCAGCCCGAGCCGCGGCAGCCCCGGCACCCCGAGGGTGCCGACGACCGGCACCGGGAGCGCTCCCACCGTGCGCAGCACCGGCGCCAGCCGCTTGAAGCGCTGGAGCGCCCCCGGCGACTCCTCGCGGATCAGGCGTGCGGCAGCGCGCGTCGCGACGATGTGGGTCTCGGGCAGGAGCTGGTTGCCCCACACGTGGTCGCCGTCCGAATGCGTGTTGACGATCGTGCGGATGGGGACGTGCACCTCCCGCGCGACGGCGTCCAGCATGCGCCGCGTGAGCCGCAGGTCCCAGAGCGTGTCGACCAGCAGCGCCTCGTCCTCGCCCGCCACCACGCCGGCATTCGACTCACCCCATTCGCCGTTCGGTTGCAGCCAGGCGTATACGCCCGCGCCGACCTGCTGCAGCCCGCCGGGGTAACGCGCCTGTTTGCCGAGGAGGGTCTGCTCCACGGGGCGCGACTCTAGCCGGGTATGGTGGGCGCGAGGAGGATCGGAGAACGTGAGACGCACGGCATGCATGGTCGCCGCGGCCGCGATGGTGTCGCTGGCGATGGCGGCACCAACACACGCCGCCTTTCCCGGCGCAAACGGCCGGATCGCGTTCGAGAGCGACCGGCAGACGCCGCTGCCCGGGATCTACACGGTTCGGCCGGACGGGACGGGACTCAGATACCTCCCGGCCGGCCGGTTCGGCAGGCAGCCTGCGTGGTCGCCGGACGGACGCCGGATTGCCTTCGTCCGGAACTCGCTCGAAGCCGGCAACAACCAGCTCCACATCATGGATGCCGACGGCACGAACCTCACGTGGGTCCCGAACACGGGAATCATGCGCGACCCTGCGTGGGCCCCCGACGGCCGGCACCTGGTCTTCTCGGACTTCGACGACCACCGGATCTACAGCATCAGGACGGACGGCACCGAGCGCACGGAGCTGGCGCGGGGACGCGACGAGATGGACCCCGCCTGGTCACCCGACGGCACGCAGATCGCGTTCATCAGCAACCGCCTCACCGACGACGTCTGGAGCGGTTTCCAGCTCGTCTACAAGATGAACGCCGATGGGACGAACCAGACTCGGCTTACGACGTTTGCGCTATTCGAAGAACACCCCAACTGGTCCCCGGACGGCAAGCGAATCGCGTTCCACAGCAGCCGGCCCCCGTTCGGCGGCATCCTCGGCATCGACCCCGACGGTGGGAACCTGCAGGTGATCGCGTCGGGCCAGCGGGCGATCAACTGGTGGCCGGCCTGGTCGCCCGATGGAGAGAAGATCGTCTTCACGAAGAACGAGAACGACGAGCACGCATACAGCATCTGGACGATGAACGCCGACGGGAGCGGGCAGGTGCCGCTGACCCGATTCGGCCACTTCGACCTCGAGCCCGACTGGCAGCCGGTGCCGCCCGGCAACCGGCCGCCGGACTGCGCCGGCGTGACCGCGACGCCGGTCGAGCTCGCGCCCGACGACCGCTTCTTCCGCACGGTCGCGCTGTCCGCGACCGACCCCGACGGCGACGAGGTCACGCTGACCATCACCGGGGTGACCCAGGACGAGCCCGTGCGCGGGGGTCCGGACAAGACCGCGCCCGACGCCGAGGCCGGCGAGGTACCGGACGAGGTCCGCCTGCGGGCCGAGCGCCGCAACGGCCGCGACGGCCGCGTCTACCGGGTCGCGTTCACCGCCGAGGACATCTTCGAAGCTCGCTGCACGGGCACGGCCACCGTCTCGGTGCGCAAGAAGCCGAAGGACCCGGCCGTCGACTCGGCGCCGCCGAGCCATGACTCCTTCGGCACCGGCTAGCGCTTGCCGTTGCTGATCAGCTCGTACGCGATCCCGGTCGCGGCCGCGTACACGACGTGATGGAACGCGTCGATCGCGACCTCCTCCTTACGGCGGCCTCAGAAAACTCTGAGCAAGCCCACAGAGAACTCACAAACGCAGGGCCGAAGCTCTCTTCCGTGGTCTGGAAGTCAACTCGAAGGAGGCTTGGATGAGACCAGGATGGAAGTGGGTGGCGGCGATGTCGGTGCTGGTGCTCGGCATCGCCGTCTCCGTGTCGGGAGCGGCGACGTCCGGGAGCAAGCGCGACGGCGGTACCAGCGAGCGCTCGCAGCGCGGCGAGAGCCGGATGCATGCCCCCGGTCCGCCCGGCGAGCATCTCGCGACGCTTGCCGGCGAGCTGGGCGTCTCCGAGGAGAAGCTGCGCGACGCTCTCGAGGCGGTGCGCGAGGACGCCGGGCCGAAGCAACGGCCGCGCCGAGGGCAGCGGCCCAGCAGGGCGCAGATGGAGGAGCGCTGCAACGAGTTCACGGATGCGCTGGCGAAGGAGCTGGACAAGAGCGGTGACGACGTGCGCGACGCGGTCAAGTCCGCCGCAAAGAAGGGTGTCGAGGAGGCCGTCGACGACGGGCGCCTCACTCGCACCCAGGCCAACCGGATCCTCGACCGGCTCGACGACGCGGCATGCCTGCCGGCCTTCGGCCTGCACCGGGGCGGCCCCGGATGCGGGGGCCCGGGCGGTCGCGGTGGCCCGGGGGGCCACGGGCCCGGCGGCGGGCGGTTCGAGCGCCACATGGGCCCGTCCGGCGAGCGTGGCCCGGGCGGCGACAGCTCGACCGGCGTCCCCGCGCCGATGGGAGCACCCGCCTGATCCCGCAGTAGTGTCGGAAGCATGAACGGCGAGCCGCTGGTCCTGGTCGTCGACGACGACGAGGACATCCGCACGGCCCTCGAGCGCGCCCTGCGCCTCGAGGGTTTTGCGGTGCGGGTCGCCGCCGGCGGCCATGCGGCGCTCGAGATGGTCGAGCGCGAGCGGCCCGGCGTGATGGTGCTCGACGTCGTGATGCCAGACCTGTCCGGCATCAGCGTCGTGTCGCGGCTGCGCGCCCGGGGTGACGAGACGCCGATCTGCATCCTGTCCGCCCGCGACGAGGTCGAGGACCGCGTCGCCGGGCTCGAGGCGGGCGCCGACGACTACGTCGTGAAGCCGTTCGACATCGGCGAGCTGGCGGCGCGGCTGCGGGCGCTGCTGCGGCGCCTGCCGTCCGCGGACGGGGACCCGACCCGCGTCGGCGACCTGGTCGTGGATCCCGCCCGGCGCACGGTCCACCGCGCCGGCCGGCCGGTCGAGCTGACCCGGCGCGAGTTCGACCTCCTGGAGGAGCTGGCCCGCAACCGCAACGTGGTCCTGAGCCGCGACCAGCTGCTGGAGAAGGTGTGGGGCTACGACTTCGCCGTCGACGGCAATGTCGTGGACGTGTTCGTGGGATACCTGCGCCGCAAGCTCGAGGCGGAGGGCGAGCCGCGCATGATCCACACGGTGCGCGGCGTCGGGTTCGTGCTGCGGCCGTGAGTCCCTGGATCCCGCGGGCACTGGCCCGCCTCAGCATGCGCACCCGGATTGCGGCGGCGGCCACCGCGGCGGTCGCGCTCGTGCTGATCGCCGGCGGGGTCGCGACGGTCGCGACCTTCGCCAACCGAGAGCGCTCCAGCCTCGACCGGGAGCTCGAGCAGCGGGCGCAGGGGCCGGCGGGGCGCGCGGTGCGGCCGGGCGGCGTCGAGGACGGCGGACCGGGCGGCCCCGGCCCGCCCGGCCTGCTGGCCGAGAGCGGCTCGTTCGTGCGGGTGATCGCCGGCGGCGAGGTCGTGCAGGCGGCCGGGGACCTCCCCGCCGAGGGCCTGCCGTCACGGCCCGCGGAGGGGTTCGACACGGTCACGGCGGAGGGCGGGCGGTGGCGCACGCTCACGATCGAGCTGCCGCCGCGTCCCAGCCTCTTCGGGGATCCGGTCGAGCGCCTGATCCAGTTCGGCGCCGACGCCGACCCGCTCGAGGAGCGGATCGACTCGCTGGAGCGGCGCGTGGCGCTGATCTCGGCGCTCGGCATCGGGCTGACGGTGGTGCTGGCGAGCCTGTTCGCCACCCCGGCGCTTGCGCCCCTCTCGCGGCTGCGGCGCGCGGTGGCGGGCGTCAGCACGACGCGCGACCTCTCGCGCCGCCTCCCGGAGGGCGCCGGTCGCGAGGTGGACGAGCTGGCCCACGGCGTGAACGAGATGCTGGCGCGCCTCGAGCGCTCTTCGGCCGAGCGGGAGCGGGCGCTGGAGGCGACGCGGCGTTTCGCCGCGGACGTCGGTCACGAGGTCCGGACCCCGCTCACCTCGATGCGGGCGAATCTCGACGCGGTGCGCCGCAACCCGACGATGCCCGCAGGGCAGCGCAGGGCGATCCTCGACGACGTCGCCCGGGAGCAGGAGGACCTCGTGTCCGTCCTCGACGCGCTGCAGGCGCTGGCCCGCGGCGACTCCGCGACGGCGCTGCCGCGCGAGCCGGTGGACATGGCCGAGGTGCTCGACTCCGCGGTGGAGGCGGCGCGGCGCCGGCATCCCGCCGCCCGGATCGAGCTGTCCGCGCCGGAGGGGGAGCAGCGGGTGACCGGCTGGCCGGAGGGCCTGCGCCTGCTGATCGACAACCTGGTCGAGAACGCCGTGCGCCACGGCGGCGAGCAAGTGCTCGTGCGGCTGGTCCGCGAGGACCATGCGCTGCTGCTGACCGTGGACGACGACGGCCCCGGCGTGCCCGCGGCCGAGCGCGTGCGCATCTTCGACCGCTTCGCGCGCGGGACGGCCGTGAAGAGCCCCGGGACGGGGCTGGGCCTGGCGCTCGTCGCGCAGCAGGCCCAGCTTCACAACGGCAGCGTCGAGGTGGGCGACTCGGACGGGGGCGGCGCGCGCTTCAGCGTGCGGCTGCCCGCGACCTAGCGCTCCCCGGCTATTCGGATGACCAGGGCTCCCGGAAGTCCGCGAACAGCGTCAGCCCGCCGTCCACGAAGATGGTCTGGCCGGTGATGTACGCGGCGTCGTCGCTGGCGAGGAAGCAGGCCACCCCGCCCATCTCGTCGGCGGTCCCGGCCCGGCCGAGCGGGATGTGGCTCGTGACCATCGCGGCCTTCTCGGGGTCGTCCACCCAGGCGCGGTTGATCGGCGTGACCGTGGCGCCCGGGCCGATGCCGTTCACGCGGATGTTCTCCCCGCCGTACTCGAGCGCGAGCGTGCGGGTCAGGTTCTGCATCCCGCCCTTGCTGACCGAATAGCCGAGGTAGTTCGGCTTCGGGATCAGCTGGTGGACGCTCGACACGTTCACGATCGAGCCGCCCTTGCCGGCCTCGAGGAAACGCTTGATCGCCTCACGCGCGCACAGGAACGCGCCGCGCAGGTTCACCGCCAGCACCTTCTCGAAGTCCGCCTGCGACAGCTCGTGCGAGGGGCGGGAGATCTGGATGCCGGCGTTGTTGACCAGCACGTCGAGGCCGCCGAGGCCCTGCACGGTCTCGTCGATCATCCGCACCACATCCTCC
>Ga0299913_10003085_pt1 | contig 13480 bp, 9 predicted proteins | sample RVTome_9_FD_201360 | JGI IMG/M metagenome (GOLD analysis project Ga0299913, IMG submission 201360) | Soil microbial communities from uranium-contaminated site in the Upper Colorado River Basin, Wyoming, United States - RVT155D38 (version 2) ... | reverse complement strand
GAGCCCGGGACCTTCAAAGACCGCGAGATCATGCGCTGGACGCCGCACGGCCTGATCGAAGGGTGCGCCATCGCGGCGTACGCCATCGGGGCCGAGCGGTGCTACATCTACATCCGCGGCGAGTTCACCGAGCCGTGGCGGGTGATGAGCGCGGCGGTGGAGGAGGCGGCCGCCAACGGCGCGTTGGGCGACGACGTCTTCGGGAGCGGCAAGCGGATCGAGATGGTCCTCCATCGCGGCGCGGGCGCCTACATCTGCGGGGAGGAGACCGCGATGATGAACTCGATCGAGGGCCGGCGGGGAAACCCGCGGATCAAGCCGCCGTTTCCCGCGGTGGCCGGCCTCTTCGGGATGCCCACCACGATCAACAACGTCGAGACCCTGGCCGCGGTCCCCCACATCCTGAACCGCGGCGCCGCGTGGTACAAGTCGCTCTGTCTCGGCAATCCCAAGAGCACCGGCACCAAGCTGGTCTCGGTGTGCGGCCATGTACAGCGGCCGGGGAACTACGAGGTGACGATGGGCACGCCGATGCGGGAGATCCTCTACGACATGTGCGGCGGCCCGCCGGCCGGGCGGAGGTTCAAGGCGGTCATCCCGGGCGGCTCGTCGGTGCCGATCATGACGGCCGAGGAGGCCGAGGCAGCGCTCTTCGATTATGAGGGCGTGATCGAGAAGGGATCCATGCTCGGCTCCGCCGGCGTGATCGTGATGGACGACAGCACCGACATGGTCTATCAGATCTGGCGCCTGGCCCGCTTCTACGCCCACGAGTCCTGCGCCCAGTGCACCCAGTGCCGGGAGGGCACCGCCTGGACCAGCAAGATCCTGGAGCGGATCCTGGCCGGAAAAGGCAAGCAGGACGACTTCCAGCTGCTGCTCGATCTGTCGGAGAACATGACCGGCAAGACCATCTGCGTGCTGAGCGACTCCTGCGCCGCGCCGGTGGTGAGCGGGATCCAGAAATTCAGGTCCGAGTTCGAGGCGTACATCGCGGGCTCGCGCGAGCCGGTGCTGGCTGCGGTCTGACGAGGTTGTCATCCTGAGCGCGGCGAAGGAGTCCTTCGCTGTGCTCAGGATGACACACGGGTGAACCACGAAGGGAAGCGCATGGCCGACGACCTGGTCAACGTAACGATCGACGGAATGCAGCTCGCGGTGCCCAAGGGCACCCCGATCATCGAGGCCGCCAAGCAGGCGGGATTGCTGGTGCCGCACTACTGCTATCACCCGTCCCTTCCGTCGCCCGCGGTCTGCCGGATGTGCCTGGTCGAGGTGGAGAAGGCGCCGAAGCTGATGCCGGCATGCGTCACCGCCGTGGCCGAGGGTCAGGTGGTGCACGTCAACAGCCCGTCCGCCAAGAAGGCCCGCGAGGGCGTGCTCGAGCTTCTGCTGATCAACCATCCGCTCGACTGTCCCATCTGCGATCAGTCCGGCGAGTGCGAGCTCCAGGACTACACCTTCCAGGAGGGCCGCCCCTCCACCCGGTACCAGGAGTTCGCCAAGCGCTACAACCCGGTGGAGGACTTCGGCCCCGACGTGCTGTACGTTCCCAACCGCTGCATCCTCTGCACCCGCTGCGTCCGGTTCATGGAGGACGTCGCCGAGACGCCGGTGCTCAACGTATCCGAGCGAGGGGACCGGGCCTACATCGGGATCGCCGAGCAGCAGCGGCTCGACCATGCCTGGGCCGGCAACGTCGTGGATCTCTGTCCGGTGGGCTCCCTCCTGTCGAAGGATTTCCTGCACAAGGCCCGGGCCTGGGACCTCGACAAGACCGCGAGCGTCTGCCCCGGCTGCACCCAGGGCTGCAACATCAGCATCGATACCCGCGACGAAGTCGTGGTCCGGATCAGGCCCCGGCCGAACCTCGAGGTGAACCGTCACTTCATCTGCGACTACGGCCGGATGAACTATCGCTGGCTGAATCGCGGCGACCGGGTGGAGGCTCCCCTGGTCCGCGACGGCGCACGGCACGTGGCGACCGACTGGGACACCGCGCTTGACCGGCTGGGCCAGCTGGTCCGTGGCGCCTCGGGCAGCGCGGTGATTCTCGCCTCGGCCCGGGCCTCCACCGAGTCACTCGGTCTGGTGAGGTCGATGGTCGATCGCTTCCAGGTCACCGCCGCCGTGCAGGTGCCACTGGGCGACGAGGCGCCGCTCGCGGGGATCCCGGGACTCGCGCTCCGGCGGGAGCGGGCCCCCAACCTGGTGGGTGCCCAGCTGCTGGGCTATTCGGCCCAGTGGGAGGCGGCGCTGCGCGAGGTGCCGGGTGCCGGTCTCGTGGTCGTGCTCGACGCCGACCTCGGCCCCGATGACGAGGCCGCCCTGGCCACGGCACGGGGATTGGTCGTCGTCCTCGCGACGGTGATGCCCGAGACCCGAAACGCGGAGCTGATCCTGCCGGTCAGCACGATGGCCGAGGAGAACGGGACCTACGTCAACCGCGACCGCCGGGTGCAGCGGTTCCAGCAGGCCAAATCCCAGCCGGGCATGGCGCGGCCCGCGTGGTGGGTGGCCGGTGAGGTGATCGCGGGACCCGGCCCCGACGCGTCGGCACCTTCCACGGCGGGCGAGGCCTTCGAGCTGTTGGGGGAGCGGTGGCCGCTCTTCGCCGGGCTCAGCCACGACGACATCGGGTACACCGGCCGCGTGCTGGGCGAGGCTGCCGCCGGGGCGGGGGCCGCACGATGACACCCGAGCTCAAGGGCTTCCTGCTGGTGAGTACGGTCAAGATGGTGGTCGTGTTCACCATCATCATGGTCGGTGTGGCGCTGCTCACGCTCATGGAGCGGAAGGTCAGCGCCTGGATGCAGAACCGCCACGGCCCCAATCGAGTGGGCTGGGCCGGCCTGCTTCAGCCCGCGGCCGACGGGGTGAAGAACATTCTGAAGGAGGAGACCCTGCCCGCGCTGGCGAACCGGTGGCTCTTCACGGTCGCCCCCGCGCTTTCCTTCATCCCCGCGCTCCTGTTGTCCGCGGTGATCCCGTTCGCCGCCCCGCTGCCGGTCGACTTCGACTTCACCCTGGGTCCCCTCGGCCGCTTCGTGCACCACGGGCCGATGCCGATGGTCGTCGCGGACCTGCCGGTGGGATTCCTCTTCGTCATCGCCATCAGCTCGCTCGGGGTATACGGCATCGCGCTGGCCGGCTGGTCCTCCAACAGCAAGTACGCCCTGCTGGGCGGTCTCAGGGCGAGCGCCCAAATGGTCTCCTACGAGGTGGCGATGGGGCTCAGCCTCATCCCGGTACTGCTCATGGCGGGCGACGTCAGCTTCTCGACCGTCATCGCGAAGCAGCAGGCCGGGATCTGGTACGTGATGCCGCTCTTCCTCTCCTTCTTCATCTTCACCATCGCCGGCTTCGCCGAGACCAACCGGCTGCCGTTCGATCTCCCGGAAGCCGAGTCGGAGCTGATCACCGGATACCACACCGAATACTCCGCCATGAAGTTCTCGTTCTTCTTCATCGCCGAGTATGCCAATGTGGTGACGGTCTGCGCCATGATCACGACGCTCTTCTTCGGCGGGTGGGACATTCCGTTCACCGACTGGGACCGGTCCGGCGGGCTGCTGCCCACGCTGGTCACGTGGCTGGTGTTCTTCGTCAAGGTCCTGTTCTGGATCTTCGTCGTGATGTGGATCCGCTGGACGCTCCCCCGGTTCCGGTACGACCAGCTAATGGCGTTGGGGTGGAAGGTCATGATGCCGCTGGCGCTGGCCTACATCATGGTCATGTGCGTCGCGATCTACCTGGTGGAGCGGACGTTCGGGATCACCAACCCGGTCGCGGGCTCGCTCATCCTCTTCGCGCTGAATCTCGTCATCGGCTTCCTCGTCTTCGGCGTCCTCGACAGCGGCGTTTTCATCCGGGGCTCCGGCCACCGGCAGCGGCAGCAGGTCCTTCAATCGCGCGGCACCCGTGCCGCGGTGGCGGGCTGATGGCGATCGGCGTCAAGGTCATGAAGCGTCCCGAGCGGCAGGTCAGCTACGTCCGGGCCACGCTCAAGGGGATGGCACTCACCTTCAAGCACATGCTGGAGAAGAAGGTGACGATGCAGTACCCGGAGCAGAAGAGCACCGACCCGGACCATGGCATGGGGGCGTACTCACTCTCGCCCCGCTGGCGGGGCACCCACCGGATGCTGACCGACGAGCAGGGCCGGTCCAAGTGCGTGGCCTGCGGGCTTTGTCCCCAGATCTGCCCGGCCAACTGCATCAAGCTGGTCCCGGGGGAGGACGAGCAGGGGCATCGCTACCCGCTGATCTACGAGATCGACGAGTTCCGCTGCATCTTCTGCGGCTATTGCCAGGAAGTCTGCCCCGAGGAGGCGATCCACGTGGGCACCCACTTCGAGAATTCGGAATACAGCCGGGGCCGCTTCGTGTACGACCTCGAGCGGCTCCAATCACAGACCCACGCGGTCTCCTCGCTGTGGGACCCGTCGGACCCCAAGGGTGAGTAGATGACCGAAGCGGTCTTCTGGGTGCTCGCCATCGTCGCGGTGGCGACCGCCTCGATGTGTATCCTGTCCCGCAGCGCCATGTCGGCCGTTCTCTGGCTCACGGCGACGATGCTCTCCCTGGCGGCGATCTACGTGCTGCTGAACGCCGAGTTCATTGCCGCGATCCAGGTCCTGGTCTACGCCGGGGCGGTGATGGTCCTCTTCCTCTTCGTGGTCATGCTGCTGAACCTGGGCCACGCGACGACCGACATGCGGGGCCCGGCCGCCGTGGCCGCCACCGTCGTGATCGCGGGGCTCCTGGCGATCCAGCTCTTCGCCCTGTGGACCTACTCCCCCGAGCGGCTCGCGGCGGAGATGACTCAGGCGCCCCAGACGGGCGACCCGGCCACGCTCTTCGCCGCGGGCCAGGCCGCCCGCCGGGCGGCGGTGGAGCACGGGGTGGTGGGCGCGGTGGCCGCGCCGCTCTTCCAGGTCTACCTCGTCCCGTTCGAGCTCACCTCCATCCTGCTCCTCGTCGCCATCATCGGCGCCGTGGTGCTGGCCAAACGGAAGATCTGATGACCGACGGCATGGCCCCGCTGCTGGGCCCCGCGCTCGGCCTCTCGGCCATCCTCTTCAGCCTCGGCGTCGCCGGCGTGCTGCTGCGACGCAACGTCATCGTCCTGTTCGTCTGCATCGAGCTGATGCTGAACGCGGTGAACCTCACCTTCGTCGCCCTGGCCCAGCTGCACGGGGCGAGCGGCCAGGTGATGGTGTTCTTCGTGATGACGGTGGCCGCCGCCGAAGCCGCGGTCGGCCTCGCGATCATCCTCTCCATCTTCCGGCACAAGCAGTCGGTGGACCTTCAGAACATCAACCTGCTCCGGGGCTGATGAACGCTTCCCAGTGGGTCTGGCTCACCGTGGCGCTCCCTCTGGCCGGGTTCCTCGTCAACGGAGCCCTGGCCCTGCGCCGCACCCCTGCCCGGGCCGCGGTGTCCATCGTGGGCCCCGGGGTGCTGATCGCGGCATTCGGCGTCGCGCTGGCCGTCTTCTTCGAGTTGTTGGGGCAGCCCCCGCACGAGCCCCACATCGTGACCCTCTGGTCCTGGATGCCGGCCGGCGCGCTCGAGCTGAACCTGGCGTTCCAGGTGGACCAGCTCTCGGCGGTCATGCTGCTGGTGGTCACCGGCGTCGGCAGTCTCATTCATCTGTTCAGCGTGGGATACATGCGGGAGGACCCGGGCTACGCCCGGTACTTCGCGTACCTCAATCTCTTCGTCGCGTTCATGCTGGTGCTGGTCCTGGGCTCCAGCCTGCCGGTGCTGTTCATCGGGTGGGAAGGCGTCGGACTCTGTTCCTACCTGCTGATCGGCTTCTGGTTCACCGAGAAGACCAACGCCGACGCCGGCCTGAAGGCCTTCATCATGAACCGGATCGGCGACTTCGGGGTGCTGGTCGCCATGTTCATGCTCTGGCGCGCGCTCGGCACCCTCGACTTCGCCCAGATCGCCGCGCGGGCGCCCGACGGACTGGACGCCGGCGGCACGATCGTCACCCTGATCACACTCTTTCTGTTCCTCGGGTGCACCGGCAAGTCGGCCCAGATCCCGCTCTACACCTGGCTGCCCGACGCGATGGCCGGCCCGACGCCGGTGTCGGCGCTGATCCACGCGGCCACCATGGTCACCGCCGGCGTCTACCTGGTGGCGCGGACCAACGTCCTCTTCGCGATGGCACCGCTCTCCAGCGCGGTCGTCGCGGGGGTCGGGGCGGTCACCGCGCTCTTCGCGGCGACGATCGCGCTCAAGCAGTACGACATCAAGAAGGTTCTGGCGTACTCCACCGTCTCCCAGCTCGGCTACATGTTCGTCGCCGTGGGCTCGGCGGCGTTCGCCGGCGGCATCTTCCACCTGGTGACCCACGCCTTCTTCAAGGCCCTGCTGTTCCTCGGCGCCGGCAGCGTGATCCACGCGATGCACCACGCGTATCACGCCACCCACTCGCACGAGGACGCCCAGGACATGCGGAACATGGGCGGACTCCGGCGGCACCTGCCGGTCACCTTCTGGCTCATGACGATCGCGACGCTCGCGATCGCCGGGATTCCGCCCTTCTCGGGCTTCTTCTCCAAGGACGAGATTCTCGCCTCCGCCTTCGCCCGGGGAGCCGAGATGCCGATCTACTACCTCTACTACGCCTTCGGCGTCGTGGCGGCGTTCCTCACGGCCTTCTATATGGCGCGGCTCATCGCCATGACCTTCCTCGGCGAGAACCGGACCGGTACGGAAGCGGAGCGCCATCTGCACGAGGCGCCGTGGATCATGACCGGCCCCCTACTGGTGCTCGGCGTGCTGTCGGCAGTCGGCGGCGTGATCAACCTCCCGACCTTCGCCGGCGGACACCACGCCCTGGAGACCTGGCTGGAGCCGGTGACCGCGGCCGGCGCCGCCTTCGCGTCGCTGGAGCTGCCTCACGGCACGACGGAGCTCCTGCTGGTGGGCGGTGCCATCATGGTCGGCGCGGTGGGTCTCCTGCTCGGCTTCCGGCTCACCCTTGGCCGGCGGATCCCGAGCGCCCGCGAGGCCCCGGCGGATACCGGCCTCGCCCGGGTGCTAAACCGGAAGTACTACGTGGATGAAATCTACGACGCCGCCATCGTGCGTCCGCTGGTCTGGCTTTCCCGCATGGTGCTCTGGAAGGGCGTGGACCAGGGTGTGGTAGACGGCGCCGCCGTCAATGGCACCGCCAGGCTGTCCCGCGGCCTCGGCTGGGTTGGGAGCAGGCTCCAGACGGGGCAGGTTGGTGTGTACGTCGTCCTCTTCCTCGTGGGCGCGCTCTGGATCCTGCGCGCCGTGATCCGGTGACGCCGCGATGAACGAGCTCCTCGACTCGATCGGCTACGGGCAGTGGATTCTCCACGCCCTGGTCGTGCTCCCCCTTCTCGGCGCGATTCCGGTGCTGCTGGGGCCACCGTCCTCGGCCAAGTGGACCGCCTTGGTCGTGACGATGCTGGAGCTGCTGCTGTCGGCAGGATTGTGGTGGGCGCTGGAGCCGGGGGTCGGGGCCCTCCAGCTGGTCTCCAGTACCCCGTGGATCCCCAGATGGGGCATCAGCTACCGGGTCGGGATCGACGGGATCTCGCTGGTGATGGTGCTGCTCACGACCGCCATGATGCCGCTCAGCGTGCTGGGGAGCTGGCAATACATCACCAAACAGGAGCGCGGATTCTACGCGCTGATGCTGACCCTGCTGACCGGTCTGGTCGGCGTGTTCATCGCGCTCGACCTGTTCGTCTTCTACGTCTTCTTCGAGGTCATGCTGATCCCGATGTATTTCATCATCGGGATCTGGGGCGGGAGCAACCGCCTGTATGCCGCGATCAAGTTCTTCATCTATACCATGGCCGGCTCGCTGCTGATGCTGGTGGCGATCGTCGCCCTGGTGTGGCGGATCCAGGCGACCACCGGGTCCATCTCCTTCTCCTACGAGGCGGTCCTCCGGCACGCGGGGGCGGCCGGCCCGCTGGCGCCGTGGCTCTTCGCCGCCTTCGCGATCGCCTTCGCGATCAAGGTACCGATCTTCCCGTTCCACACCTGGCTCCCCGACGCCCACGTCGAGGCCCCGACCGCCGGCAGCGTCCTGCTGGCCGCCGTGATGCTGAAGATCGGGACCTACGGGTTCCTCCGCTTCGCGGTGCCGTTCTTCCCCGACGTCGCCATGAGCCCGGCGGTAAGCCGGATCGTCGTGGTGCTGGCCGTGATCGGCGTCATCTACGGTGCCCTGGTGGCGATGGTCCAGCCGGACATCAAGAAGCTGGTGGCCTACTCCTCGGTGAGCCATCTCGGCTTCGTCATGCTTGGCATCTGGGGCGGCACCGTCCAGAGCGTGCAGGGCTCGCTCATGGTCATGATCAGCCACGGTTTCTCCACCGGGGCGCTGTTCCTGCTGATCGGGATGATCTACGAGCGGCGCCATACCCGGCTGATCGCCGATTACGGCGGCATCGCCCGCGTGGTGCCGGTCTTCAGCCTGATCTTCACCGTCGTGGCGCTCTCCTCGATCGGGCTGCCCGGGCTCAACGGCTTCGTCGGTGAGTTCCTGGTGCTGCTCGGCAGCTTCACCGCCTTTCCGCTGGCCACCGTGCTGGCCACCACCGGCGTGATCTTCGCGGCCGCGTACCTGCTCTGGGCGCTACAGCGAATGATCTACAACCGGCTGGACAACCCGGAGAACGAGCGCTTGACCGATCTGAACGGCCGCGAGCTGGCGATCATGGTCCCGCTGCTCATCGGCATCGTCTGGCTCGGCCTCTATCCCGCGCCGGTGCTGCGCCGCATGGAGCCGGCGGCCCAACGGTATCTTCAGCTCACCCAGCCCGCCCGGGCCACCATGCCGGTGGCGGTGACCGGCGCCGCCGTGGAGGTCCGGCCGTGAACCAGATCGACCTCGGCACACCGATGGGAATCACCGTCGCCCTGCTGCCGGAGATCCTGCTCTCGGCGTGGTCGCTGGTGGTGCTCCTGGTGGTGAGCTGGCGGCACGAGACCGCGGAGGACAGCCGGCTCGCCGGGTGGCTGGCCCTCGCGGGGCTGTTGCTTAGCGGCGCGGGCCTCGCGGCCCTGTGGGTGAGCCAGGCCACTCCGGACGGGCTCGCGCAGATGATCGCGCTGGATCCGTTCCGCTACGGGGCGTCGGCCGTCGCGCTCCTGGCGGCGGGGGGCACGGTGCTGATCTCGCTGGGATACATGGAGCGCGAGGGGCTGCTGGCGCCGGAGTACTACCCCCTGGTGCTGCTCGCCACCGTGGGCATGATGTTCCTCGCCGGCGCCGAGGACCTCATCGTGCTCTTCCTCGGCCTGGAAGTGATGTCGGTCGCGGTGTACGTCCTCGCCGGCTACAGCCGGACCGATCCATTCTCCTCGGAGGCCGCGCTCAAGTACTTCCTGATCGGGGCCTTCGCCTCCGGGTTCCTGCTCTACGGCATCGCCCTGGTGTACGGCACGACCGGGACGACCAACCTGTCCCTGATCGGCGCCCAGCTCGCGGGGCGGCCGATCCCGCTGATGGCCGCGCTGGGCCTGGGTCTCCTCCTCATCGGGATGGGGTTCAAGATCTCGGCGGTGCCGTTCCACATGTGGGCGCCCGACGTGTACGACGGGTCCCCGACGCCGGTGAGCGGCCTGATGGCCACCGGGGTGAAGGCCGCCGCGTTCGCGGCGCTGGTCCGGCTCCTCATGGAGGCCTTTCCGTCCGCCATCGGAATCTGGCAACCGATCGTCGCCGGACTGGCCGTCGCGTCGATGGTCGTGGGCAACCTGATCGCGCTGGCGCAGCGGTCGCTCAAGCGGATGCTGGCGTACAGCTCGATCGCCCATGCGGGCTACATGCTGGTGTCGGTCTGGGCGGGCACCCAGGCCGGCGCAGGGTCGGTGTTGTTCTACCTGCTGGCCTACGGCCTCACCACCCTGGCGAGCTTCGGCTTCCTCACCGCGCTGGGCCGTGGCGGCGAGCGCGACGTGACCTACGACGACATCGCCGGCCTCGCGTCGGAGCGCCCGGCGATCGCCTTCGGTCTCAGCGTCTGCATGCTCTCGCTGCTGGGCTTCCCCGGAACGGTCGGCTTCATCGGCAAATGGTACATACTGACGGCGACCGTAGCGGAAGGGCAGATGATCCTTCCGGTCATCCTGGTGCTCACCAGCGTGCTGTCCGCCGGCTACTATCTCCCCGTGATCATGGCGATGTACATGCGGCCGTCGCCGAGCGTGCAGCGGCACGCCGGGGTCGCGCTCAGTCCGACGGCGGCGGGGGCGATCGTCCTCTCGGTGGCCGCCGTGCTGCTGCTCGGCTTCTGGCCCAGCGATCTCCTGGAGCTGGCGGGCGACAGTGCCCGCACCCTGACGCAGACGGCGTTGCCCATCGCCGGCCAGTGAGCCGCGGCGAACCCGAAAGAGGATCATGAAGGTCCCCAAGTCCATCTTCCGCCAGTACGACGTCCGCGGCCTCGTGGACGCGGAGCTCACGCCGGAGCTCGCCCGCGCGCTGGGCCGCGCCTTCGCCACCGTTGCGACGGACCGGATCGGCCGGGCGCCGACCATCGCGGTGGGACGGGACAACCGCCCCTCCGGCCCTGCGCTCTCGCAGGGCATACGCGTGGGGATCGCCGAGGCCGGTGGCACGGCCGTGGACGTCGGCACGCTGCCCACGCCGGCGCTCTATTTCGCGGTGTCGGCCCTGGGCACCGACGGGGGACTTCAGGTCACCGGGTCCCACAATCCGCCCGAGTTCAACGGGTTCAAGATGGTGCTCGCGGGCGAGGCCTTTCACGGGGACGACATCCTGGGCCTCTGGGAGATCATCGTCGCCGAGCGGTGGCGCAGCGGCGCCGGCAAGGAGACCAGCGACGGCTCCGTGCTCCAGCGCTATCGCGAAGCGATCGTCGCGCGCAACAAGCTCGAGCGGCCGGTGAAGGTGGTCGCCGACTGCGGCAACGGCGTGGGCAGCGTCATCGCGGTCTCGACGCTCCAGGCGCTCGGCGCCGAGGTGACGCCGCTGTTCTGCGAGTCGGACGGCACCTTCCCGAACCACCACCCCGATCCCACCGTGCCCGAAAACCTGGAAGACCTCCAGGAGGCCGTCCGGCGGGGCGGTGCCGAGCTGGGCATCGCCTTCGACGGCGACGCCGACCGGATCGGCGCGGTGGACGAGACCGGCCAGATCATCTGGGGCGATCAGCTCCTGGTGATCTTCGGCCGCGACGCGGTGCAGCGATTCGGGCCGGGGACGCCGGTCATCTTCGACGTGAAGTGCTCCGAGGTCCTGCCGGCCGCGCTCCGGAAGGCCGGCGCCGAGCCGGTCATGTGGAAGACGGGGCATTCGCTGATCAAGGCGAAGATGAAGGAGCTGCACGCTCCGCTCGCCGGCGAGATGAGCGGGCACATGTTCTTCGGCGGCGACTATCTCGGCTTCGACGACGCGATCTTCGCGGCGGCCAGGCTGCTGGAAATCGTGAGCCGCAAGCCGTTCGGCCTCGCCACCCACCTCGCCGATCTGCCGAAGACCTTCGCCACACCGGAGATCCGGGTGGATGCGCCGGAGGAGGAAAAGTTCCCCATCGTCGAGCGGGCGGCGAAGCATTTCGCGGCCCGCTACCCGGTCAACACCATCGACGGGGTCCGCATCACCTTTCCCCAGGGCTGGGGACTGCTTCGCGCCTCGAACACCCAGGCCATACTCGTCCTGCGCTTCGAGGCGACCGACCCGGCGGCGCTGGACGCCTACCGCGGCGAGGTCGTCGGCTGGCTCGCCGGGCAGGGCGTTCGCGCCTAGCCCCATGAACCGCCGCGGCCGCCGGCTGATCGCCGCGATCGCCGGACTCGTCGCCCTGCTGTTCGTCGGCCGGTGGGCGGCGGGTCTGCTCGCCGACCGCTGGTGGGCCGCCCAGATCTCGCCGGCCGCCGTCGATTTCCTCACCGACTGGCACGTGCTTCGTCTCACGCTGGATCTCGCCGGGTTCCTCCTCGCAGCCGCCTGGTTCATCGGCCATCTCCTCGTCGTCTATCGCGCCGTCGGCTCGGTACAGGTCCGCCGCAACGTGGCCAATCTGGAGTTCCGCGAGGCGCTGACACCGGGCATGCTGCTCGCGGTCGCGGTGGGCTCGGGTGCGCTGCTCGGTCTCCTCGTCGGCACCGGCGGCGCGGAGCGCTGGCAGCAGGTGGCCCTCGCCTGGCAGGGCGTGACCTTTGGCGTGGCAGACCCGCTGCTCCAGCACGACGCGGGCCTCTACGTGGCCCAACTCCCCGCGTGGCGCCTGGCCCACGGATTCGCGCTCCTGCTGGTGGTGCTCGCCCTCGGCATCGTCTTCGGCCTCTACATCCTGGTGGGCGCGGTGCGCTGGCTCGAGGGGCGGCCCGCCATCAACGACCACGCCCGCTCCCATCTCGGCTGGCTGCTGACCGGACTCGCCCTGGCCCTGGTCTGGGGCTACTTCCTCGAGCCCTACGAGCAGGTCGCGGGGTTGGGAAGACCGGTGGACGTCTCGACCTGGCGGGCGACCACGCTGGTGTCGCCGCTGCTGGTCGGCGTCGCCCTCGCCACCGCGGGACTCTCCGCCGCGTGGGCGCTGCGCCCGCGACACGCGCTCGTGGCCGCCGGATGGATCGTGCTCTCGCTCGCCTCCGTGGTGGGACACTGGATGGTGCCGCCGGCCATGGACGGGGAAGGGGAGCCGGCGGCCTCGGCCGCGGTGGTCGACCGGCTCAACCGCATGGCCTACGATCTGGAGCCGCTCACCGAGGACCGGCTGACGCCGAACGGCGATCCCGCTCCACCGGCCCTCCCGTCCCTCTGGAGCGCCGACATGGTGGGCCACCTCGCCGCGGCGGACTCCAGCGAGGTGCTCGCGATCGACGCGACGATCGTCCCGGTGCGGGGTCAGCCGCGTCCCGTGTGGCTGGCGGTCCGCGCCGCGCCGAACGGTCGCGCCTCGGTCACCGCCATCGCGGACGACAGGGCCGGGAGCGCGGGGCAGCCGCTGTTCTATTCGGCCAGCGACACGGTGCCGGGGCCGGAGCGCGGCGAGTATCTCGACCTCGGCTCCGAGAGCATTCATCCCGATGCTCCACAGTACCGGCTCAGGCCGGCCGACCGGAGGGGAGTGGAGGTCGGCGGATGGGCCCGCCGGCTGATGCTAGCCTGGGCGCTCCAAGCCGGCGGCCTGCTGCGGCAGGCCTCGCCGCAGACGAAGGTGGATTGGCGGCTGTCGCCCGGGGCGCGGCTGGCGGCGCTGGCCCCGTTCGTCCGCTGGGGCGAGCCCGCGCCGCGCATCGTGAATCGGGGGCTGGTCTGGGTCGCCGACGGATACCTCGCGTCCCGCACCTTCCCGCTGAGCCGCCGCCTCCCCTGGCGTGGCCGCGAGATCGGCGCGCTTCAGGCCGGCTTCCTCGCCACGGTCGAGGCCTCCACCGGCGCCACGCGCATCTACCTCCGGCCCGACGCCAACGGGCTCGCCACGGCGTGGGCGACCGCGGCCCGC
>Ga0299913_10003084_pt1 | contig 13482 bp, 17 predicted proteins | sample RVTome_9_FD_201360 | JGI IMG/M metagenome (GOLD analysis project Ga0299913, IMG submission 201360) | Soil microbial communities from uranium-contaminated site in the Upper Colorado River Basin, Wyoming, United States - RVT155D38 (version 2) ... | reverse complement strand
CGAACCGGTCGGCGACGCCGCACCGGCCGAGCTCCGCGACCGCGTCGCGAACCGCGGCTCGCTCGAGCTCCGGTGGCTCACGTCCCGGACGTGGGATGGAACCTGCCGGACGCTCACGCTCGCGTTCGCCGCCGACGGGTGGGCCGGTGCGAGCGCGACCTTCGGCCCGGTGTCGTTCGCCGACGGCGGCGCCGCCGCCGCCGCCGCGAAGCGCTAGCGATCGTCGTACGCGCCGTCACGCAGGTCGCGGATCGTCGCGATGGCGAGCGCCCGCAGCTCGTCGCCGCCGAAGCTCCGCTCGTGTCCGGCGTGCACCGTCCGCACGGGGAGGTCCGCGATGCGCTCGAGCGATCGCATGGCGGCCGCCGTGTTCGTGAAGTCGAGCGGCTCGTCGACGTAGATCGCGTCGCCGCTGAAGAGCACGCCGGCGGCAGCGTCCCAGAGGCAGGCCGAGCCGTCGGTGTGCCCCGGGGTGTGCACGACCTCGAACCATCGGTCGCCGAGGTCGAGCACGTCGCCGTCGTCCAGCAGCGTCGTCGGTTCCGCGCCGGGGGCGACCCACGAGTCGAGGTCGAAATCCGCCGACGGCAGCGCCCGCACGATCACATCCGGCACCGGGAGGCCGTAGTAGGCGTAGAACCCCTCGGTACCCTCCGGGAAGTCCCGCCGCCGCATCCGCAGGGGGAACGGCGATCGCGTCATCTCGGCGTCGTCGGCGTGCACGCGGCGATCGTCGAACTCATGCAAGCCGCCGACGTGGTCGAAGTGCCCGTGCGTCGCCACGGCGATCACCGGACGTCCCTCGGCGAGCGCCGCGACCTCGGCCGCGAGCGCCCCGATGCCGTTCGCGGTGTCGACGACGAGGTCGGCGTCCCGGCCCTTGACGTGCCACACGTTCGAGACGAGGAAGTCGTCGACGTGGGGCTCCCACAGGCGTGTGATGGCGTCGCCCGCCGGCTCGGCGGCGAACCACCGATCGGCGACCGGCAGCGACGTCACGGGGTGCGCGACGCGCTCAGCTGACCGCGGTGCGACCGGCGCCGGAACCGTCGGCCGCGTCCACGACCTGCGAGTCGCGGAGCGCCAACAGCCCGGCAGCGATCCCGAGGACGCCACCCAGACCGCTGATCCATAGCCCCGTCTCGGTCGAGGCGCCGGCCGCGACCTCCTCTGCGCGTGTCGCTCCCCAGACCGTCGCGAGCGCGAGGACGACCGCGGTGAGCGTCATCAACGCGCCCATCGCACGTCGGATCCGCGGGTCGGACATCAGGATGTAGGCGCCGCCGAACGCGAAGGTCGCGATCGACATCGCGAGACCGAGCGTGCCGCTGACGTCGGCGGTGCCGTCGAAGCTGGCATCGGCGCTCGACCACCAGTCGGCGTAGACGCCGATCAGGCCGATCACCCCTGCCACCGCGCCGGCCACGCCGGCGTACGTAATCGTGTTGCGGTCCATGGCGAAGCCCTCCTCGTCACGCCGGATGCCTGCGAGCCTGACGTGCCGGCAGGGGCGATGCAACGACCGAACGGCTCGGGGACCGCCGACGCCGGCCTACGGCGTCAGCACCACCTTGACGCAGTCGTCCTCCTTCTCGAGGAACAGCGCGAACCCCGCGGCGGCGTGCTCGAGCGGCATCCGGTGCGTGATGACGAAGCGAGGGTCGATCTCGCCGCGCCGGATCCGCTCGAGGAGCGGTCGCAGGTAGCGGTGGACGTGGCACTGACCCGAGCGGAGCGTGAGCGACCGGTTCACGACGGCGCCCATCGGGAACGAGTCGACGAACCCGCTGTAGACGCCGATCACCGAGACGGTGCCGCCGTTGCGGCAGCTGAGGATCGCCTGTCGGAGCGCATGCGGGCGGTCCGTCTCGATCTTCGCGGCTTGCTTGCCCCTGTCGATCGCGTGCAGCATCGGCGAGGCATGGTGCGCCTCCATCCCGACGGCATCGATGCACGCGTCGGGACCTCGGCCGCCGGTTAGGTCCCGCAGCGCCTCGCGGACGTCGACCTCGTCGCCGTTCAGGGTCTCGGCGCCGCTGTTGGCGCGTGCCATCTCGAGGCGGTTCGCCAGGCGGTCGACCGCGATGACGCGTTCAGCGCCGAGCAGGAACGCGCTCGCGATCGCGAACTGGCCGACGGGTCCGGCTCCCCACACGGCGACGACGTCGCCGGGTCGGATGTCGCAGAGCTCCGCGCCCATGTAGCCGGTGGGGAACACGTCGGTCAGGAACAGCACCTGCTCGTCCGGGAGGTCGTCGACGACGAGCGGGCCGACGTCGGCGAACGGCACGCGCACGTACTCGGCCTGCCCGCCCGCGAAGCCGCCGAGCATGTGCGAGTAGCCGAAGATGCCCGACGGCGAGTCGCCCCACACCTTCTCGGCGAGCGTCGCGTTCGGGTTGGAGTTCTCACAGACCGACGTCAGGCCGGCGAGGCATGCGGTGCACCGGCCGCAGGCGATCGGGAACGGCACGACGACGCGGACGCCCAGCTTCAGGTTCTTCACGGCCTTGCCGAGCTCGACCACCTCGCCCATGAACTCGTGGCCGAGCACGTCACCCTCGCGCATCGTCGGCACGAACCCGTTGTAGAGGTGGAGGTCCGACCCACAGATCGCCGTCGAGGTCACGCGGACGATCGCGTCACGGTCATCGAGGATCGTCGGGTCCGGCACGTCGCCGACCTCGACCTTCTTCCGTCCCATCCAGCGGTTCGCTCGCATCGCCTCGCTCCTCGCTCGGTCAGGTCGTCGCACCCTCGGTCGTGAGCGGTTCCGCGGGCCGCTGCCGTAGCAGACGCGACGTGCGCGTCCCCTCGGGGCTCCCGTCGGACCGGACGACCGTCCCGGCCTCGAGCACCTGCTTGAAGCGCCGCAGGTCGTCGCGGATCTGCTGGCGTGGCTCTTCGCCTGCGATCGTCGCGAGCGCGGCGCCGAGCGAGCCGCCGGGAAGGTCGTATCTCATCTCGACGTGCACCTCGGTGCCGCGGTCCCCGGGCGCCGGTCGGAAGCGCACGACGCCGGCGTGCCGCACGTCGGATCCCTCCACCGAGCGCCAGGCGAGCAGCTCGCCGGGCCGATCGTCGATCACGTCGGCCTCCCACTCGACGGTGCGCCCGCCCGGCGCCGTCGCGCGCCAGCGGGAGCGTCCGTCGCCGAGCTCCTCCACCGACACAAGGTGCTGCATGAACGACGGCAGCCGCGAGAGGTCGCGCCAGGCCTCGTACACCTGGTCGGGCGGCCGGCGGACCGTGATGGAGGCGCTCGCGTGGATCGTCGATCCACGCGCGATCCCCGTGGCGCGAGCGAGCGACCGGGTGGCGAACGCGTCGGCGACGCCGATCGCGGTCACCCCGGCGATCGCCGCGACGATGCGCGTGCGCCCGCCGTTCGCGCGGTTCCGCAGCGCCGAGGTCAACATCGCGAGGTCCATCACGTCGCCGGCGACGCGCGACCACATCCACCCCGCCGGGCGTGGGCGCGCGAGGAGCCCGAGGCCCGAGGTCAGCTCGCGGACGCCGACGGCGCGTAGCAGCCGACGGTTCCCCTCGCCGTCGTCGACCCCGATCGCCCGCGCGACGGTGCCGGGCGCGGCGAGCTGTGCCCCGGCGAGGCCGAGGCTCGCGACGCCGAGCGCACGAGCCAACGGGGTCGCGCGTTCGGTCGGATGGTTGCTGTCGGTCATGACGGGCGTCTCGGTCTCGGTACCTGGTGCCATCGGAGTGCCTCCCCGCTCGGCTCCGCCGCCTCGGACCCGGCGGGATACCCCGCGGGCGTCGCGCCAACCCCCGCGGCGCACGGAGGCGGTAGCGTCGGAGGTGGATCGACCGTGGGATCGGACGAGGGAGGCCACCGTGCTGGGATGGGTCGGCAACATCGAACGCGTCACGACGGACAACGAGACGTTTCGGACGGTCGTGTACACCGGCTCGCACACGCAGCTGACGGTGATGCGCCTCGCGCCGGGTGAGGACATCGGCCTCGAGGCACATCCGCACCTCGACCAGTTCCTCCGCATCGAGCAGGGCCGCGCACGGGTGGAGTTCGGGCCGCGTGAGGACTCGATCGAGGAGCTCCACGAGGTCGAGGCGGACTGGGCGTTCATCGTGCCCGCCGGCGTGTGGCACAACGTCGTGAACGTCGGCGACACCGACGTGAAGCTCTACTCGCTGTACTCCCCGCCGGAACACCCCGACGGCACGGTCCACCGCACGAAGGCGGAGGCCGACGCCGCCGAACACACCCAGTAGGACCCCCTGGACGCGCGAGAGCCGCAGGCATCGGCCTGCGGCTCCATCGGTGGAGGTGAGGGGATTTGAACCCCTGACCCCTGCCGTGCGAAGGCAGTGCTCTACCGGGCTGAGCTACACCCCCGTTGGTCGGCCAGGGTAGCAGAGCCCCCCGACCCGACCGCGGCACCTGGAGCGTCGGAAACCGCAGGTCGGCATACCCTGGGAACGAGCGCCATGGTGGCCTGGAACCCCGCACGCCTCCGTGCCGACGACGGCACCGAACCGATCGTCGGGTTCCGCGCGTGGCGGCTCGCCCTCGACCGCGACGGACCCAGGCTCGCCCCGACCACGCCGCGTCCGGTGTGGCCCCCGCGGGAAGCCCCCGCGGCCACGTGCTCGGGCACGCACACGAGGCTCTACCTCGTCTTCGACCCGACGGCGAAGCCCCACCGCTGCCCCGACGAAGGCTGCACCTGCGGCTGGTACGCGGCGCGCGAAGCCTCAACGCTGGTTCGACCCGGCGGGCCCGCCGCCGTGATCGGGCAGGTCTCCCTCTGGGGGAAGGTGATCGAGCATGCACGTGGCTGGCGCGCCGAACACGCGTATCCCGCGCGCCTGCGGCTCGTGTGCTCGCGGTGCGCACGCACCGGGCGGTGGCCGGCGCGGCCGACGATCGTCGCCATCAGCGGGGCGACGGGCGAGCCGGCCTGCAGCGTCCACGCCGAACGGGCTGCACGCCGTGCCGACCTCGAGCTCGCCGCGCGCGCCCTCGAACATGACCTGCTCGATGCCTACGCCGTCGAGCTGCTGCCGGAGGAGCTGCTCCCCGAAGCCGACCGCATCGACCTGCTCACGCGGATCCGACGCGGCATCGAACACTGAGCCTCACCCGCCATCGTCGCGACGTAGCAGCTCAGCGTGTCGATCGAGCGCGTCGCGCATCGTCCGCTGGACGACGGCGATCGAGAGATCTCCGCGCGTCTTCTCGATCAGCGAGCGCGCCACGTCGGTCGAGCGCCGCAGGTTCATCGTGATCGCGTCGGGATAGTCCATCGTCACGAGCAGCCCGTACATCTCCTCGAGCGAGGCAAGCACCGCTTCGCCGCGGTCGACCTCGCCGAGCCGCAACAGATCGAGGATGTGCCGCCGTCCCTCGCCGATCGCTTCCGCGAGGCCGTTCAGGTACGGCGCGTCGCCCACACCGATCGCGTCCGGCATCGGAAGCTCCGCTCCGGTGACCAGCGCGAGCGTGAGGTTCGCCTCCGCGTATTCCTTCTCCGCGTCGAGCAGATAGCCCGCCGAGCGGACGTCCGGGTGGGCGTCCACGCCGTCCATGCCTTCGGCGAGCGCGTCGCGGGATCCCTCGATCAGTTCCCGCGCGAGGTCGAACTCGCCTCGGTGGACCGCGCGGATCGCGTTCGCGCTGGCCCGTATCGAGCGGCGAGCCGCGGGGAGCGCGCGTTCGCGCGCCGCGGTCTTCGCGTCGAAGCGTTCGTGGAGGTCGCGCGAGAGGGACTCGAGATCCACGGCGGCCGCGCCGTCAGAGCGCCGCCGTGGCGGTCTTCACCACGACGTGCACGTGCTCGCCTTCGGCGACGCTCGACAGTCCGTTGAAGGTCGGCCGGGCCCATCCCATCGCGCCGTCGGCGACGTGCCGCGACCTCGCCGCCCGCGGCGCCCGCTCCGGCGCGGCCACCGCGCGGACGGTCTGCCGCTGGGTCGGCAGCGTCGATCGCGCCTTCATCGAGAGCAGCAGCCAGACGTAGAGGAGGAGCAACACGCCGAGCACGAGGGTCACGGACCACATCGCGCGCAGCGGCGGGACGGCGCCGATCAACCCGGTGAGGACGATCGCTTCGAGGAGGACGACGAAGACGCGTCGACGGCGGTCGCGCGCCCGCGCCCGCTGCCGTTCCGCCGCCCCGACGAACCTCGCGCCTTTGCGCGGTGTCACGATCCAGCGGCCCTGCGTGCCGTGCACCTCTGAGTACGCCAAGAGCTCCAGCCCACGCTCGAACTCGTCGACCGACGTGTGCGCCGACCGGCGGCGTCCCTGCGTGGGGACCAGGAACGCGACCCACATGATGCCTAACGCAGCGAGCGCCGCCCACTCCATGCGCCGGGCCTCCTGTTGCTCGATGGGGAAAGTCGACACAACATCTGGGCTGGCGCCGGAACGTAGCACCACATCTTGGCGTCCGAAAGCACATCGGTGTGATCCGTTCACGTTCCGTCGGAACCCCCGACGCCGCCCGTTCATGCATCCGTCACGCGCGGCACCGGCGAGATGAGCGCCGCGGGGTGGCGCATGCTGGGACGGATGGGTCGCTGGGTCCTGCACGTGGACATGGACGAGTTCATCGCCGCCGTCGAGGTCCTCCGGCGACCGGAGCTCCGTGGCCGCCCGGTGATCGTCGGGGGCGACGGCGATCCGACGAAGCGCGGCGTCGTCTCGACGGCGTCCTACGAGGCGCGCGCGTTCGGCGTCCGCTCGGGGATGCCGCTGCGGACCGCGCTGAAGCGGTGCCCAGAGGGCGTGTTCCTCGCGGTCGACGCCGAGCGGTACCTCGAGGCGAGCGGCCGCGTGATGGACATCCTCCGCACGTTCCCAGGCGTCGTGCAGGTGCTCGGATGGGACGAGGCGTTCATGGCGATCGACACGGACGATCCCGAGACCTTCGCACGGGAGGTCCAGGCGAAGGTCGTGGAGGGTACCGGCCTGTGGTGCTCGATCGGCGTCGGCGACTCGAAGCACCGGGCGAAGCTCGCCAGCGCGTTCGCCAAGCCGCGGGGCGTCTTCCGGCTGACGCACCGGGAGTGGCCGGCCGTGATGGGCCCGCGGCCCGTCGACGCCCTGTGGGGCATCGGCCGGAAGACCGCCGACAAGCTCGCGGGCCTCGGCATCCGCACGGTGGACGAGCTCGCGAGGGCCGATCCCGATGCTCTGGCGACCCTGTTCGGCCCACGCACCGGACCGTGGATCGGCACGCTCGCGACGGGCGACGACGATGGCGAGGTGAGCGCGGAGCCCTACGTCCCGCGCGGCCGGAGCCACGAGCGGACGTTCCAGCATGACCTCACCGACGTGGAGCAGATCCGCCGCGAGACCGACCGGATCGCTCGCGAGCTCGTGGACGGCCTTCCGCGGGACCGCCGCGTCGTCCGGGTCGCCGTGAAGGTCCGCTTCGCGCCGTTCTTCACGTCGGGCCACCAACGGAAGCTCCCGGAACCCACATCCGACCTCGGGCAGATCCTGGCGGGCGTCGAGCAGGCGCTCGCGATGTTCGAGCTCGATCGGCCCGTGCGGCTGCTCGGCGTGCGCGTCGAGTTCGAGCCGGCCGGGTCCGAGGCGACCGGGTCCCAGGCGGCCGGGTCCGAGGCGCCGTGACCCGCGAACCGACGGACCGCTCGGAGCGTACGCCTGGGCAGATGGACCGCGATCCGATCGACCTCGACGAGCTGCGGAGCGGCTCCGCGACCCCCGAGGCGATCACGGAGCAGCCGGACCTCGCGTTCGAGCGACACCCCGAGTCGAAGTGGCTCGGCGACGTCTTCGGGATGCGGCTGCTCGCCGTCGCGTTGACGTGGCGGAAGCGCCACGACCGGGGCGGCGCGCCCGCCGTTCCGTGGGGTCCGCTCGTCGCGACGGCGGGGGTCGCCGCGGCGGCGGCGGCCGCGATCGGTCTCCTGGTCTGGCTCGTCGCGCGGTAGCTGCCGTGGACGACGCCGACGTCAGTCGGCGTGGTAGTCGCCGCTCTTCCCGCCCGATTTCGCGAGCAGACGCACACCCTCGATCCGCGCGGCGCGGTCGAACGCCTTCACGGTGTCGTACAGCGAGAGCGCGGCGACGCTCGCGGCGGTCAACGCCTCCATCTCGACGCCGGTGCGATCGATCGCGCGGACCGTCGCGACGACGTGGAGATGCCCGTCGGCCTCGTGCGGCTCGATCGCCACGTCGGCCCCGGTCACCCGGATCGGGTGACAGTGCGGCAACAGGTCCGGCGTGCGCTTGACGCCGGTGACGCCGGCGAGCTTCGCGCTCTCGATCGGCGAGCCCTTCGCGGTTCCGGCGACGAGCCGTGCGACGGCTTCAGGCGTCGTGACGAGCCACGCCTCGGCGGTCGCCGCGCGCTCGGTCTCCGGCTTCGCACCGACCTCGACGATCCGCGTGACGCCGTCGTGCTCGGCCTGTCGAGAACCACCTGGCCGCCGACCGCCCGGGCTCGACGCTCGTTCCGTCGCCACGTCAGTCCTCCGACGAGCGGAAGAGCATCACGCGCACCTGCGACCCGGCGCGCGCGACGCTCGTACCCGTCGGCACGATCGCGAGCCCGTTCGCGCGGGCGATCGTCGAGATCAGGTTCGAACCCCGACCGCCCGTCGGGGTGGCCGACCATCCGTCGGCACCTCGCGCCACTTCGACGCGCGCGTACTGCGTCTTGCCTGCCGGTCCCTCGACGTCGGCCGTGAGCGTGGCTGAGACCTCGGGACGCGACAGCTGCGCGCGCCCCATCATCTTGAGGATCGCCGGGCGCACGAAGATCTCGAAGCTCACGAACACGCTCACCGGGTTGCCCGGCAGCCCGAAGAACGGCTTCCCTTCGACGAAGCCGAACCCCTGCGGCATGCCGGGTTGCATCGCGACCCGGTAGAAGCGCACGTCGCCCCGCTGGAAGAAGGCCGCTTTCACCACGTCGCGCTCCCCCACCGACACGCCGCCCGACGAGACGAACGCGTCGGCCTGCAGGTCGTAGCTGAAGACCGTGTCGCGGAGCTGCTCCACGTCGTCGCGGACGATCCCGGCCATGATCGGCATCGCGCCGACCTCCCGGACGGCTCCGAACAACGTGTACGCGTTCGAGTCGTGCACCTGGCCGAAGTCGGGCGTCGACGTCGGCGGGACCAGCTCGTCGCCGGTCGACAGCACGACGACGCGCGGGCGCGGATGCACCATCGGATGCGGCACGCCGGCGTTCGCGAGCAAGCCGAGCTCCGGCGCCCCGAGGCGCTTGCCCTGCGGCACCAACAGATCGCCCGCGGCGACGTCCTCGCCCTGCGGGCGGACGTGCCGTCCCTCGGACGGCGCCTCGAACAGGCGCACGACCTCGTCGAGGGCTTCCGCGTTCTCGATCGGCACGATCGCGTCGGCGCCCGCGGGGACCGGCGCGCCGGTGGCGATCGCCACGGCCTCACCGCTGCCGACGGTGGCATCGGGGCGGTGCCCGATCATCGCCCTCCCCACGATCTTCAGCTCGACCGGTCGGTCCGGGGACGCGCCGGCGACGTCGGACGCCCGCACCGCGAACCCGTCCATCGCAGACGACGGGAACGAAGGAAGCGCCACGGGCGACGAGATGTCGGCCGCCGCGACGCAGCCCAGCGCATCGGTCAGCGGGAGCTCGATCGGCGTGAGCGCGGTGATCCGCGAGAGCACGTCGTCGCGGGCTTCCTCGACGGAGCGCAGTCCCTCGCCGGAATCATGGTCGTGGACGTACCGGGGGGCCGAGGACATGCGGTCGAGTCTACCGAGGTCCCGCGCGCTCCCCCGGCGCCGTGCGGCAGGCTCAGAGCAGCCGGTGACGCTGCACGAACTCGGCGAGCCACCCGCGGAACGCCGGCCCGACGTCATCGCGCTCGACCGCCAGCTCGACGGTCGCCTTCAGGTAGTCGAGCGGATTCCCGACGTCGAAGCGTCCCTCGTCGAAGCGGTACGCGTAGACCGCCTGCTCCTGCGCCAGGATGTTGATCGCGTCGGTCAGCTGGAGCTCGCCGCCGGCACCGAGCTCGATCCGCGAGAGCGCGTCGAAGATCTCGGGTGTGAACACGTAGCGGCCGATCGCCGCGACGTTCGACGGGGCGCTGTTGGGATCGGGCTTCTCGACGATCGAGACGACGCGATCGAGGTGATCCTCGACACGCTCGGGCTCGATGCAGCCGTAGGCGGCGATGTCGGGCTTCGGAACCTCCATCCCGGCGATCACGCTCCTGCCGTACCGCTCGTGCACGCGCAGCATCGACGACAGCAGCGGAACCGACGGGTGGATCAGGTCGTCGCCGAGCAGGACGGCGAAGGGCTCGTTGCCGACGTGGGCCGCCGCAACGCTCACGGCGTGCCCGAGCCCGAGCGCCTCCTTCTGCCGGACCACGTGCACCTGCGCGAGCTCGGACAGCGCTCGCATCTCCTTCAACAGGTCGTGCTTGCCCTTGGTCTCGAGGAACACCTCGAGCTCCGGCGTCCGGTCGAAGTGGTCCTCGATCGAGGCTTGCCCACGTCCGGCGACCAGCAGGACGTCATCGAGTCCGGCCCTCGCCGCCTCTTCGACGACGAGCTGGATCGCCGGGACGTCGACCACGGGGATCATCGCCTTGGGCTGGGCCTTCGTCGCGGGCAGGAACCGGGTTCCGAAGCCCGCGACCGGGATCACCGCCTTGCGAACCTTCACGCCATCCTCCTTGCGCGCGCCTGGGGCGGGCGCCGTCGCTCGCCACGGAACGGCGTCGCGGTCGGCGGCGACGTTCCCTCACGCGTCGGCGAGGAAACGCGAGGATAGAGGCGCCCGCCCGCCCACGCCAGTCGTCCGCGCGGGGGAGGACGAACGGCGCACGACCTGCACCGTCGCGCCGACGACCGCCGCTACACTGCGTCGGTCATGCCCACCTACGAGTACGCGTGTCGCAGCTGCGGCCACACCTTCGAGATCGTCCAGTCGATGACGGATGATCCCATGACCGTGTGCCCGAAGTGCGAGGGCGAGCTGCGCAAGGTGTTCGCGCCGCCAGCGATCGCGTTCAAGGGCTCGGGCTTCTACGCCACCGACCACGGCAAGAAGTCGAAGTCGTCGGAGTCCGCGGACAAGGGCCAGAAGAAGGACGGCGCGAAGGACGACGCCGCCAAGGACGGCGGCAAGGGCGGTGCCTCGTCGTCGTCGTCGGAGCCTTCATCGAGCTCCTCCGGGTCCTCGGGCTCGTCGGGCTCGTCCACGGGCGGAGCCGGATCGACGAAGAAGGAGGAGACGTCGACGTGACCACCGCCGAGATCGGCGTGTTCGGGGGGTCGGGCTTCTACGACTTCCTCGACGAGACCGAGACCGTCGAGCTCGACACGCCGTACGGTCCGCCGAGCGCACCGCCGGTGATCGGCGACGTCGGCGGGCGGCGCGTCGCGTTCATCCCGCGGCACGGGACGGACCACCGGTTCCCGCCCCATACGATCCCGTACCGCGCGAACCTCTGGGCGATGAAGGAGCTCGGGGTCGGCCGGGTCTTCGGGCCCAACGCGTGCGGTTCGCTGCAGGCAGACGTGAAGCCGGGCGACTTCGTGATCTGCGACCAGCTCGTCGACCGCACGCGGTCGCGGCCGAGCACCTTCTACGACGGACCGGTCACCACGCACATCTCGTTCGCGGATCCCTACTGCGACGTGATGCGCGGCGTCGCGATCGAGAAGGCCCGGGCGCTCGACATCCCGATGCACGACCGGGGCACGATCGTGGTGATCGAAGGACCTCGGTTCTCGACCCGCGCCGAATCGGCGTGGTTCGCGGGCGCCGGCTGGGAAGTGATCAACATGACGCAGTTCCCGGAATGCGTCCTCGCTCGCGAGCTCGAGCTCTGCTACGCGAACATCTCGCTGATCACCGACTACGACGTCGGCGTCGAGGGCGTCCCGCCGGTCACGAACGACGAGGTGATCCGCGTGTTCGGCGAGAACAACGCGAAGCTGCGCGACCTGCTGTTCGCGGCGATCCCCGCCCTGCCCGTGACGCGCGACTGTCCGTGCGCCAGCGCCCTCGAGGGCGCGACGTTCTCCTAGCTCGTACCCTCGCTGGCATGGCCCCTTCCGGCAAGAACCTGATCCGCGTCGAGGTCTCCTTCGTCACCGACGACGACGCCGAGGCGCTCGGCGACCGCATCCGGGAATCCGTCGCGAACATCGTCGGCCGCCGGGCGATCGAGGAGTTCCGCGTGCGCGCGATGCCGCTCGACCCCAAGGATCGGCCGCACCTGCGTTCCGTCGACTGAGCGACCGCGCTCGGAACGTGCGCCCCGTCACGGCGCGCGGTCGCGGACGGACGTACGGTCGCCGGCATGGTCTTCCGACGCAGGCCCTCACGGGCCACCACGCTGTTCCTGCTGGGCGCCGCCGCGTGCGCGTTCGGCGCCTTCTCGTTGATGCGGGGGTACGCCGCACGTCTCGAGGTGCTCGGGCCCGCCGCCGGCCCGACGATCCCGGTGGTCGTGGCGGCGCACGACGTCGAGCGCGGAGCGATCCTCGCCGCCGACGACCTCGAGGTGATCGACCTTCCGCGCGACGCGGCGCCGGCGTCGGCATTGCCCGAGCCGACCGACGCGATCGGGCGCACGACGCTCACGGCGCTCGCACCCGGCGAGCCGATCACGCCGACGCGCCTGGCCGGCGGGACCGGCGGCGAGCTGGCCGCGCTCGTGCCGGCGGGCCTCCGCGCGGTGCCGATCGCCGTGTCGACGGTCCCCCGGGGGCTCGAGGCCGGCGACCGGATCGACGTGCTGGCCACGTACGGCGAGGGGCGCATGTACACCGAGACGGTCGGGCGCGAGCTCGAGCTCGTGATCGCGCCCGGCGCCGCCGATGCCTCGCCCGTAGGTGCCGGCGCGGGCACGCAGCTGGTCGTGCTAGCCGACACCGCGACCGCCTCGCGCCTGGCCCGCTCCTCCGTCGCCTCGGTGCTGTCGATCGCGGTCGTGGGCATCGACGGCGGCTAGCATGAGCGGCCGGTCTCCCTCCCGCGAAAGGCATCCGTGGACGGCCTGTCGATCTTCGAAGCGATCATCCTCGGCCTCACCCAGGGCGCGAGCGAATACGCGCCGATCTCGAGCTCCGGCCACCTGATCCTCGTCCCCTGGTTCTTCGGCTGGCCGCTGCTCGGCGGCGACACCGACTTCAACAAGACGTTCGACGTCGCCCTGCACATGGGCACGCTGGTGGGCGCGCTGATCTACTTCCGACACGACGTCTGGCGGTACCTGCGCGCATGGGTCGGAACCCTCGCCCGGCGACGGATCGCCACGGCCGACGAGCGGGTCGCCTGGGCGCTCGTGATCGGAACGCTCCCCGGCGTCCTCGTCGGCGTGCTGCTCGAGGACGTGATCCAGGACAACCTCGGTGAGCCGGTGCTGATCGCGGTGATGCTCGCGGTGTTCGGCGTGGTGCTGTGGTGGGTCGACCGCCGGATGCCCGCCGGCCGAGGCTTCGAGACGATCGGGGTTCGGACC
>Ga0299913_10003083_pt1 | contig 13482 bp, 17 predicted proteins | sample RVTome_9_FD_201360 | JGI IMG/M metagenome (GOLD analysis project Ga0299913, IMG submission 201360) | Soil microbial communities from uranium-contaminated site in the Upper Colorado River Basin, Wyoming, United States - RVT155D38 (version 2) ... | reverse complement strand
CCATACCGACCACACTAGAGACAGGCACCGACATTCTCCTGGCCGATCGAGTGCTCCTCCACAGGCCCGATCCACCGAGTCCAGGGACTCCCGGCGACCGGCGCCCAACGGCCGCCCACCGGGCCACATCCCGGACTCAACAGCCGCCCCGCGCCGCACCCCCGGGCTCACCAGACCCCCAGGCCGCCTGCGGCCCTGGGGGACTCGTCGCAGCGCCGAGTTCGGACACCGAACGACGTGTTCGGCCCTCGGGCACGCTCAGCCACCCACGGATACGACAGGAAGCCCCAAATCACGGCGACCCGTCGAGAACCTGCGCTGCGCACTGCAGGTTCGCGACGGGTCGGCGCGCTGGGTAGGCGTCAGGCCTGCGCCTCGTCCTCCGCCGTCAGGTTGCGCGTGCGGTTGGGGTCGACCTGGATGCCGGGGCCCATGGTCGTGGAGACGGTGACCTTCTTGATGTAGCGACCCTTGGAGCTGGCCGGCTTGAGCCGCAGCACCTCGTCGAGGGCGGCGGCGTAGTTCTCCGTCAGCGCCGCCTCGGAGAACGAGGCCTTGCCGATGATGAAGTGCAGGTTGGCGTGCCGGTCCACCCTGAACTCGATCTTGCCGCCCTTGATGTCGGAGACCGCCTTGGCGACGTCCGGGGTGACGGTGCCGGTCTTGGGGTTCGGCATGAGCCCCCGGGGACCGAGCACCCGGCCGAGGCGACCGACCTTGCCCATCATGTCCGGGGTGGCGACGACGGCGTCGAAGTCGGTCCAGCCGCCGGCGACCTTGTCGATCAGCTCGTCCCCACCGACGATGTCGGCGCCGGCCTCGCGGGCGGCCTCGGCCTTCTCGGCGTTGGCGAAGACCAGCACCCGGGCGGTCTTGCCCGTCCCGTGGGGGAGGTTGACGGTGCCGCGCACCATCTGGTCGGCCTTGCGGGGGTCCACGCCGAGTCGCATGACGACGTCGACGGTCTCGTCGAACTTCTTCTTGCTGGTGCCCTTGGCGATCTTGATCGCTGCGAGCGGCGCGTGGAGCTCGTCCCTGTCGAACGTCTCCGCGGCCGAGCGGTATGTCTTGCTGCGCTGCATGTCTGGTTCTCTTTCTTCCAGTCGTGGTGCGTGGGCCAGCGCGGCCCTCCCACAGGTGGATTCAGTCGGTCGTGATGCCCATGGAGCGGGCGGTGCCCTCCACGATCTTCATCGCGGCGTCGATGTCGTTCGCGTTGAGGTCGGGGAGCTTGGTCTGGGCGATCTCGCGCACCTGGTCCTTGGTCAGCTTGCCGACCTTCTCCTTGTGCGGGACCGACGAGCCCTTCTTGAGCCCGGCAGCCTTCTTGATCAGCTCGGCGGCCGGCGGCGTCTTCGTGATGAAGTCGAACGAACGGTCTTCATAGATCGTGATCTCGACCGGGATGACGTTGCCGCGCAGCGACTCGGTCTGGGCGTTGTAGGCCTTGCAGAAGTCCATGATGTTCACGCCGTGGGGACCGAGGGCGGTACCCACCGGCGGAGCCGGAGTCGCTGCGCCAGCCTGCAGCTGCACCTTGACGAGTGCAGCCACCTTCTTCTTGGGAGGCATAACCTGTGAGGTTCCTTCTTTTCGTACGTCGTGGTCTCAGCGAGGTTGGCGCCGGAAGGCGCCGCGCTCTGCCACCTGTGTGTTGCTCCGAGCCCCTCAGACCTTCTGGATCTGGTTGAAGCTCAGCTCGACCGGGGTCTCCCGGCCGAAGATCTCGACGAGGGCCTTCACCCTCTGCGACTCGGCGTTGATCTCGGTGATCGTCGCGTGCAGGGTCGCGAACGGTCCGTCCACCACCATCACCGAGTCCTGGACGTCGAAGTCGGCGACCTCGACGGCCTTGCGCGAGGCCGGGGCACCGGCAGCCGTGGGCGCGGCCGCGCCGGCGGCCTCGCTCTCCGCTGCGGCGGCGACGCCGGGCGCCAGCCAGTTCTCGACCTCGTCCATCGTCAACGGCACCGGCTGGTGCGCGTGACCGACGAAGCCAGTGACCGACGGGGTGTGGCGCACCGTGGCCCACGACTCGTCGGTCAGGTCCATCCGGACCAGGACGTAGCCGGCGAACCGGGTGCGGTTGACGGTCTTGCGCTGCCCGTTCTTGATCTCGGCGACGTCCTCGGTGGGGACCACGACCTCGTGGATGTAGTCCTCCATGTTGAGCGAGTGGACGCGGTTCTCGAGGTTGGCCTTCACCCGCTTCTCCATGCCGGAGTAGGTGTGGACGACGTACCACTCGCCGGGCTTCTCCCACAGCGTGCGGCGGAACTCCTCGAGTGGGTCCTCCTCCACGGGGGCCTCGTCAGCGGTCGCGTCCTCGACCGGAGCCTCGTCAGCGGTCGGCTCCTCGACCGGAGCGTCGTCAGCGGCCAGCTCCTCGACCGGGGCGTCGTCAGCGGTCGCGTCCTCGACCGGGGCCTCGGGGGCCTCGGCGACTGCGTCCAGCGCGTCCCCGGACTCGGGGGCCGCTGCTTCGTCGTACTGCTCCGACACGTGGTGCTCCGTGGTTCTCGTCGTTGGCGTGGTGTGGTCCGGCGGGGGGTTACTGGGCACTCGACCCTGCGAAGATCTCGAAGACCAGCTGGCCGAAGCCGAGGTCGAGCAACGAGATGATCGTCATCATGACCAGGACGAACACCATGACCACGATGTAGTAGGTGATCAGCTGTTCCCGGGTCGGCCAGACCACCTTGCGCAGCTCGGCGACGACCTGGCGGTAGAACGTGACCGGGTTCGGACGGTCACGCTGCTCACCGGACCGCTGAGCGGCGTCCTGGTCCGTCAAGTTCCTCACCTTGTCTTCATCGCTGCGTGTGTGCTTCCCGTGCAGGGCACGAGGGACTTGAACCCCCAACCTTCGGTTTTGGAGACCGATGCTCTGCCAGTTGAGCTAGTGCCCTCCGATGGTCCACCGCCTGCGTGATCCCGCCGAGGCGTACGCCGGAGGGCAGGGCTGAGCATGGTGCGATCCACCAAGGGTGGAGTCTAACGTGCCCGCCGAGGCCCAGTCCAAACCACGGGGCCAAACCACGGGGCCAAACCAGGTCGGCGACGCGGTTGCCACGGCGGCGCCCTGCTCTGCGACGATGGACCCGTGACCGAGCCGAGCACCCAGATCCAGCCCCTGGCCGACCGCTCCCCGGAGGAGATCGCCGACTTCCTGCGCGAGCAGCAGGCGGCGTACGACGCGCTGAAGGCCCGGGGGCTGGCCCTGGACCTGACGCGCGGGAAGCCCTCGACCGCCCAGCTCGACCTGTCCGACCGGTTGCTGTCGCTGCCCGACGGGTCGCGCGACGAGGCGGGGGTCGACACCCGCAACTACGGCGGGCTCGAGGGCATCGGGGAGCTGCGCGCGATGTTCGCGGACCTGCTGTGGGTGGAGCCCGAGCAGGTGGTGGCCGGCGGCAACTCCAGCCTGGTGATGATGCGCGAGGTGCTGACCGACCTGTGGCTCAAGGGCGGTGTGGACAGCGAGCGACCCTGGAGCGCCGAGGAGAAGGTTCGCTTCCTCTGCCCGGTGCCTGGCTACGACCGGCACTTCACGCTCCTGGACTGGTTCGGTATCGAGATGGTCACCGTCCCGATGCACCCCGACGGCCCGGACGCGGACGCGGTCGCCGAGCTCGCCGGCTCCGACCCCAGCATCAAGGGCATGTGGGTGGTGCCCACCTATGCCAACCCGACCGGTGCGACCGTCACCCAGGAGGTCGCCGAACGGCTCGCCTCGATGCCCACTGCCGCGCCGGACTTCAAGATCTTCTGGGACAACGCCTACGCGTTCCACCACCTGACGGAGGAGGAGGCGAAGAGCGCCGACGTGCTGTCGCTGGCCGCGGCCGCCGGCCACCCGCACCGACCGGTGATGTTCGCCTCGACCTCGAAGATCACCTTCGCCGGCGCCGGCGTGGCCTTCCTGGCCGGCTCCCGCGAGACCGTGCGGTGGTACGTCGGCCACCTCGGCAAGGGCGCCATCGGCCCGGACAAGCTCAACCAGCTGCGACACGCGCAGTTCTTCGGCTCGCCGCAGGGCGTCCGCGACCACATGGCCCGGCACCGCGCGATCATCGCGCCCAAGTTCGCCGAGGTCGACCGGGTGCTCACCGAGCGGCTCGGCGGCCTGGAGGTGGCGACCTGGACGCACCCGACCGGCGGCTACTTCGTCAGCCTCGACGTGATGGACGGGACGGCCTCCCGGGTGGTCGAGCTGGCCCGCGAGGCCGGGGTCGCACTGACTCCGGCCGGGGCCTCGTTCCCGCACGGCGAGGATCCGCGCGACCGCAACATCCGGCTGGCCCCCACCTTCCCCGAGCTGGCCGCCGTGACCACGGCCATGGAGGCGGTGGCCACCTGTGTGCTGCTGGCCGCCGGGGAGCGCGTGCACGGCTGACGGACTCGCCGCCCATGCCGCGTCCGCTGGCCACCCTGCCGAAGGCACACCTGCACCTGCACTTCACGGGGTCGATGCGGCACGACACGCTCGTCGAGCTCGCCGCGCGTGACGGCATCCACCTGCCCGACGCGCTCGTGGCGGACTGGCCACCCCGTCTCTCGGCGGCCGACGAGAAGGGATGGTTCCGGTTCCAGCGGCTCTACGACGTCGCCCGGTCCGTGCTGCGCACCGAGGACGACGTACGCCGTCTGGTCCGGGAGGCCGCGGAGGACGACGTCCGCGAGGGTGGCCGGTGGCTGGAGATCCAGGTCGACCCGAGCGGGTACGCCGCCCGGTTCGGCGGGATCTCAGCGTTCACCGACCTGGTCCTCGACGCGGTGGCGGACGCCTCCCGGCGCACCGGGCTCGGGATGGCGGTGGTGATCGCCGCGAACCGGACCCGGCACCCGCTCGACGCACGCACCCTTGCCCGGCTGGCGGCGCAGTACGCCGGTCGAGGCGTGGTCGGGTTCGGGCTCTCCAACGACGAGCGGCGTGGCAGCACCGCGGAGTTCGCGCGGGCGTTCGCGATCGCCGAGCGGGCCGGGCTGCTGCTGGTCCCGCACGGTGGGGAGCTGCGCGGGCCGGACCACGTCCGTGCGTGCCTGGACCACCTGCACGCCGGTCGGCTCGGTCACGGGGTGAGGGCGGTCGAGGACCCTGCCCTGCTGGAGCGGCTGGTCGCGGCGGGGGTCGCGCTGGAGGTGTGCCCGGTGTCGAACGTCTCGCTGGGGGTCTACTCCGACCTGACGTCGGTGCCGCTGCCCCAGCTGCTCCAGGCCGGCGCGACCGTCGCGCTCGGTGCCGACGACCCGCTGCTGTTCGGCTCGCGGCTGGAGGGGCAGTACGCCACCATGCGCGCCGCCCACGACCTCACCGACACCGAGCTGGCCGAGCTGGCCCGGATGTCCTTCCGCGCCTCGCGGGCGCCCTCCGACGTCCTGGCCGCCGCGCTCGCCGACATCGACGCCTGGCTCTCCTGAGCCCCAGGCAGCGGTCAGAGGGTGCAGCCCACGAGCACCGGTTCGTTGACCAGCCGGACCCCGAACCGCTGCTGGACGCCGTCGCGGATCTCGCGGGCCAGCGTGAGCAGGTCGTCCGTGCTGGCCTCGCCGCGGTTGGTGAGCGCGAGCGTGTGCTTGGTCGAGAGGCCGGCGCGGCCGCCGGAGCGCTCCAGCCCGTAGCCCTTGCCGAAGCCGGCCCGCTCGATCAGCCAGGCGGCACTGGTCTTCACCGTGCCGTCCGCCTGGGGGAAGCGGGGGGCGCCCTCCGGGAGCCCGTCTGCCTCGGCCCGGGCGAGCCGGGGGTTGGTGAAGAACGAGCCGGCGCTCCACGTGTCGTGGTCGTCGGGGTCGAGGACCATGCCCTTGCCGCGACGCAGGTCGAGGACGGCGGAGCGTACGTCGGCCAAGGGGGCGCGCCCGCCTTCCTCGACGTCGAGCCGCCGGGCCAGCTCGGCGTACCGCACCGGCGCCCCGAGGGTGCCGGTGGTGAACTGGAAGGTCACGTCGAGCACCACGAACCGGCCGGGGTCGGCCTTGAAGCGGCTGTCGCGGTAGCCGAACCCGCAGTCGGCGTTCGCGAGCGTGCGGATCTCTCCGGAGACCCGGTCCCAGGTGCGCACGCGGGCCACGGTCTCGGCGACCTCCTGACCGTAGGCCCCGACGTTCTGGATCGGGGTGGCGCCCACCGAGCCGGGGATGCCCGACAGCGCCTCGATCCCCACCCAGCCGCGTTCGACGGCCTGCGCGACCACGGTGTCCCAGTTCTCTCCGGCGGCCACGCGGACGCCCACGCCACCGCAGGCCGGGTCGCCGGGTGTCACCTCGGGGTCGACCGCGAACCCGCGGGTGGCGACGTGCACCACCGTTCCCTCGAAGCCCGCGTCGGAGACCACGAGGTTGCTGCCCCCCGCAAGCAGGAGCAACGGCTCCCCGCTGCGGTCGGCCGCGGCCACCGCCTCGACCAGCTCGGCCTCGGTCGTCGCCTCGACCCAACGGCGCGCGGGACCACCGAGCCGGAGCGTGGTGTGCCGGCGCAGCAGCTCAGGCACGGATGACGGCCCTGGGCATGCCGAGCACCTTCTGGCCGCCGCAGGTGACCTCGAGGGCGAGGGTGGTCAGTCCGTCGTCCTCCGAACGCACCGTGCCGGCCACGTGCACCTCGACGCCGGTGTCGTCGTCGGGAACCACCACGGGGTTGGTGAACTTGCAGCCCAGCTCGACGATCTCGGCGTCGTCGGTCCAGTCGGCGACCGCACGGGCGGCCAGCGCCATCGTGAACATCCCGTGGGCGATCACGCCGGGCAGCCCGACCGCGGTGGCCACCCGGTCCGACCAGTGGATCGGGTTGAAGTCGCCGCTCGCCCCGGCGTACCGGACCAGGTCCGCCCGCCGGATGGTGAACACCTGGGGGGCCAGCTCGGTCCCGGGGGTCATCGGCGGGGTCATGCCGGGTCCCCGCGGTGGACCAGGGTCGCCTTGGCGGTGCACACGGTGACGCCGTCCTGGTCGCTGATGACGCTGGTGGTGCCGATGACGTCGGCCCCGCCGAGGGAGCGGACCGAGTCCACTGTCAGCCGGGCGCTGACCACGTCGCCGGCGCGCAGGGGCCGCTCGTGGACGAACCGCTGGTCGCCGTGCACGATCCGGAACAGGTCGAGCCGCTCGGCCTCCAGGAACCCGTTCATCGCGGCGAAGGACACGACGACGGGAAAGGTCGCCGGCGCCGGGCCGCCCTCGGTGTACGGCGTCCCCGTGGCCGCCGCGAACTCGCGCAGCTTCACCTCGGTGATGGTGTAGGGGGCGGTGGGGGGGAACTCCCGGCCCACCAGTGCAGCGTCGATCGGCATGGCCGAAACGCTAGCAGCGTGTCACCGGCTGGTGGCACCGAGTAGCTCGGTGCACCCGCGCAGGTAGGTCTCGAGGTCGACCATCCCGAAGATGCGACCCTGCAGGAGGAAGCCGGGCATCAGGCTGAGCAGGGCCCGCGCCATCGCCGGATGGTCGTGTCCGGGCGCCAGCCCACCGTCGGCCACCGCGCGGTCCAGCACCCGCACCCACACCGCGTGGACCCGGTCGATGTTCTCCCGGACGACCGCCGCCACCTCTTCGTCGCGGGTGGCCTCGGACCAGGCATGCACCGCGACCTTCGGGAACGCACCGCCGGTCTCGTCGGCGAGCTGCTCGACGCGTTCCAGCAGGGCGCGGAGGGCGCCGGGCACCGTGACGGGGTCGCTCCCGTCCGCGATGTCGGCGAGCGTCTCGCCCAACGAGCCGACCGCCCGCTCGGCGATCGCCCGGATCAGCGCGGGCTTCCCGTCGAAGTAGCCGTAGACCGCGCCTGCCGACAGGCCAGAGGCCTCGATCACGTGCGCCATCGTCGTCTTGTGGAACCCCTCCCGGGCGACGCAGCCGATCGCCGCGGCAAGGATCTGCTCCCGGCGGGCGGCACGGTGCTCGGGGGTGACGCGTGGCATCGCCCGAGCCTAAAACGAGCATTCGTTCCTTGACAAGGGCATGCCGGACTGTGCACCCTCGTTGATAGCGAACGAACATTCCTTTTAGATAGGAGTCGCCATGGACCACCAGCCACCGATCACCGGCATCGTGCTCGGACTGACCACCCTGCTCGCCCTCATCCTCACCGCGTTCGCGTGGCCGGCCAGCCAGCTGGCCCCACGCGAGCTGCCGGTCGCGGTCGCGGCCCCGCCGGAGGCGCTGGCCGGCCTGACCGCAGGCGCGGCCGCACTCGGCGAGGACGCGCTCGCCATCCAGCCGGTCACCTCGCGGGACGCGGCGGTCGCCCTCATCGAGGAGCGGGAGGTGTACGGCGCGATCGTGGCCTCACCGGACGGGACCGAGGTGCTGACCGCACCCGCCGCCTCCCCCGCCGTCGCCGAGCTGCTGGCGGGGCTCGCCGCCCGGGCACCGGACGGCGCGGTCACGATCACTCCCGTGGTGCCGCTGCCCGATGGCGACCCGCGGGGCGCCGTGTTCGCCTCGGGCACCCTGCCCATGATCCTCGGCGGGATCGCCACGGCCGCCCTCGCCTGGCTGCTGGTACGCCGACCGGCCGGCGTCCTCGCCACGGTCGCCGGCGTCGCCGTCGCGGCCGGACTGGCACTGACCGGGATCCTGCAGGGCTGGCTCGGCGCCCTCGGGGGCAGCTACTGGGCCAATGCCGGGGTGGTGGCCCTGGCGCTGGTCGCGGTCGCGCTGCCGATCGCCGGCCTGGCCAGGCTGCTGGGCACTCCCGGGATCGGGCTGGGAGCGCTGACGGTGCTGCTGCTCGGCAACCCGCTGTCGGGCGCCACCTCAGCACCCGAGCTACTCCCGGCCGGGTGGAGCCAGCTGGGCCAGCTGCTGCCGCCGGGCGCGGCCTTCCAGGCGCTGCGGTCCACGGCGTTCTTCGACGGCGCCGGGCTGCTCGGACCGGCCACGATCCTCGCGGCCTGGGCGTTCACGGGCCTGGCGATCCTGCTGCTGCCGGGACGGCGTACCGCCCCGGTGGAGGAGCGTCCCGAGCCGGCCGGCGTACTCGCCTGAGGGCACGACGGCGCGAGGGCGGCCACCCGCGTGCACGGGTGGCCGCCCTCGGCGGGGTCGGGGTCCGGCGTCAGCGGAGCGAGCCGGGCTGCTGCCTCAGCGCGTTTCCTTGTGCGCCGTGTGGGTGCGGCAGCGCGGGCAGAACTTCTGGAGCTCCAGCCGGTCGGGGTCGTTGCGGCGGTTCTTCTTGGTGATGTAGTTCCGCTCCTTGCAGTCGACGCACGCGAGCGTGATCTTCGGGCGAACGTCAGAGCTCTTGCTGGCCACGATGACTTCCTTCTTCGGGGTTGATGCGTCGAACGATGAGTAGCGGGGGCGGGACTCGAACCCGCGACACCACGATTATGAGCCGTGTGCTCTAACCACCTGAGCTACCCCGCCACGGGACACTGGTGACCCTCCGGAACCGACCCGGCGGGACCCCGTCGCCCAGAGCCCCTTTACGGAATCGAACCGTAGACCTTCTCCTTACCATGGAGACGCTCTGCCGACTGAGCTAAAGGGGCAACGACGGAGAACAATACACAGCCGGGAGGCAGATCATGAAATCCGTCCGGGAGGGCTCCTGCTACGTCCCGGGAGGGGTGTCGGGGACCTTCTCCTCGACCCCCGGGACGGCCGGTCCGTGGAGCACCGGGGCGCAGCACGGAGGGCCGCCCTCCGGCCTGCTGGCGCGCGCGATGGAGCAGCGTCTGGGTGACGGGCACCTCCTCGCCAGGGTGTCGGTGGACCTGCTCGGTCCGGTGCCCGTGGGCGACCTGCGGGTCGAGGTCGAGGTGCTCCGGCCCGGGCGCCGGGTGTCGCTCCTGCAGGCCACGCTGTACGACGTCTCGGCCGGCCGTCCCTGCGCGGAGGCGCGCGGGTGGGCGCTGCCCCGGACCGAGGGCGGAGCGGGTGACGGGCAGTCGCTGCCGCACTCCCCCGACGACGGCTCCGAGCGTCCGTTGCCGGAGTCGTGGTCGCGCGGCTACGTCGACCACGTGGAGTGGCGCTGGATCCGCGGCGCGGTCCTCGAGCCGGGCCCGGCCGTGGTGTGGATGCGCTCCCGGGTGCCGCTGCTGCCGGGCGAGCCGCTGGCCGGCGTACCGCTGCTGATGACCTGCGTGGACTCCGCCTCGGGGGTCTCGGCGGCGCTGGACCCTGCGGAGTGGTCGTTCATGAACACCGAGATCACCGTGCACGTGCTGCGTGAGCCGGTCGGCGAGTGGGTGTGCGTGTCCGCAGAGACGACGCTGGGGCCGGGGTCGGTCGGCATCGCCACCGCCAGCGTGCACGACGAGAAGGGCCTGGTGGCGCGCTCCACCCAGGCGCTGCTGGTCGAGCCGATCCCGGGCGGCGGGTGAGGCCGCTCAGTCGTGGATCCGGGCGAACGGCCGGGCCTCCTCGAGCTCGAGCGCCAGCTCCAGCAGTCGCGCCTCCCGGCCCGCTCCGGCGCCGAACATCATGCCCTGGGGAAGGCCGCCGCGGGTGTGGGCGAGCGGAAGCGAGATCGCCGGCTCCCCGGTCGCGTTCTGGAGCGGCGTGAACGACACCCAGTCCATCAGCCGCTCGATGATCTCCTCGAAGTCCAGGGTGGGGTCGAGGTGCCCGATCCGGGGGGTCTCGGTGGCCAGGGTCGGGGTCAGCACGACGTCGTGGTCGCGGTAGAAGCGTGCGGAGACGTGCCTGGACGCCGCTATCCGGGCGGTCGCCAGCGGGAGCCTGTGCAGCCGGCGACGGCAGTGGCGGGCCAGGCCGAGCGTGAGGTTGTCGAGCCGCTCGGGGTCCCAGGACCGCCCGTGGGTGACCCGGCCGCTGCGGACGACGTACAGCGACAGCAGGGACCAGTAGAGCAGGAAGTCGTCGGCGAACGAGGTCGGCACCGGCGCCTCGACCTCCTCCACCCGGTGGCCCAGCTCCTCGAGCAGTGCGGCGGTCTTCAGGGTGAGCTCGCGCACCTCCGGGCTGGCGGACCGGCCGGCCGCCTCGATGACCACGGCGACCCGTAGCCGGACCCGACCCGGGCGGGTGATGTCGCCGATCGGTGCGAGCTTGAGGTTCCGGTAGACCTTCTCGGCCTCCCGGAAGAAGGCCGCGGTGTCGCGCACGGACCGGCTCACCACGCCGTCCGACACGATCCGCACGGGCATCTCGCGCAGCATCCTGTCCTGGGCCAGCCGGTTCCGGGTCGGCTTGAGACCGACGAGCCCGTTCACCGCGGCCGGGATACGGGTGCTGCCGCCTCCGTCGTTGGCGTGCGCGATGGGGACCGCGCCGGCCGCCACCAGGGCCGCCGCGCCCGCCGAGGAGGCGCCGGCACTGTGATCGGTGCTCCACGGGCTGCGCACGGCGCCCAGTCGGGGGTGCTCGGCCGAGCCGCTGAAGCCGAACTCCGACATCTGGGTCTTGCCGAGCGGCAGGAGGCCGGTGGCGAGGTACATCCGGGCGAAGTCGCCGTCAGCCTCGCGCGGCCGGTCCAGGAACGCGTCGCAGCCGTGCTGGGTCGGCATGCCCGCGACGTCGACGTTGTCCTTGAGCAGACTGGGCACGCCGGCGAAGAAGCCGCCCCGGGGGGCGGCGGCCTCGGCACGCGCCCGGTCGTAGGCGCGATAGGCCAGCGCGTTCAGCTGCGGGTTCACCGCCTCGATCCGCGCGATCGCCGCCTCGACCGCCTCGGGCACCGAGACCGTCCCGGCCTGCAGGGCCTCGACCAGCCCCACGGTGTCCAGGTCGCCCAGGGCGTCGTCGGCGAAGGCGTGCACGCGCGTCATGACGCCCGACCCTAACGAGGGGTGGCTCACAGGATGGCGAGCACCGCCGGGACGAGCAGGCTGGTGGCCAGCGCCGTGAGGCCCATGGCCAGGCCGGAGAAGGCACCCTCGGTGGTGTGGTCATGCTGCACCCGGGCGGTGCCGACCCCGTGGGAGACGGACCCGATCGCCAACCCCCGGGCCCGGTGGTCGCGCACCCGCGCGAACGAGAGTACGGCGGGGCCCGCGACCGCCCCGAGCACCCCGGCGGTCACGGTGAGCACGGCGACCAGGGAGACGTTGGCGCCGAGCTGGTCGGCGATGGCGATCGCGACCGGGGTGGTGGCCGCCTTGGGCGCGATCACCAGCTCCAGCGCTTCGCCCCCGCCCAGCGCCCGCACCGTGAGCACGGCGGTCACGATCGAGACCACCGCACCGACCGGGATCGCGACCAGCATCGGCACGGCCAGCTCGCGGAGGTGATGGGCCTCGCGATGCAGGGGGACGGCGAGCGCGACCGTGGCCGGCCCGAGCAGGAACGCGATCAGCGAGCCGCCGACGAGGTACTCCTCGTAGGAGAGGTCGAGCGCCCACAGTGCCGTCCCGACCACCACGATCGCGACCAGCACCGGCTGGGCCAGCGGGTGGGCGCCGGTGCGGTCCCGCACCTCGCACCCGATGCGGTAGCCGAGCAGCGTGAGGAACACCCCGAGCAGCGGGGTGCTGCGCAGCCACTCCCACGCCTCGGTCATCGGGCCTCCCGGCGCCGACGGGTCAGCCGCTGCAGCCCGACCACGATCCCGGCCACCGCCAACAACCCGGCCAGCCACGAGACCAGCAGGCCGGCGGCCACCGGCAGCGCGTCGTCGCGCAGCGCCCCGGCGTAGGCCACGATCCCCACCCCCGCGGGCACGAACAGCAGCTGGAGGTGGCGCAGCAGCGCATCCGAGGCGCCCAGGACTCGGGCGTCGCGGTGCGGTCGCCGCCACTGGAGCAGCCCGAAGAGCAGCACCATCCCGAGCACCGGCCCCGGCACCGGAAGGTCCAGGGATCGGGCGGCCACCTCACCGACGAGCTGGCAGCCGAGCAGCCACAGCAGCCCGTTGATCATCGGCGACCCGCTCCGCGCCGGTGGCACCCGACCAGATGGGTGTCGACGAGCCCGAGCGCCTCCATCAGGGCGTGCATGGTGGTCGGCCCGACGAAGGCGAAGCCGCGCCGCTTGAGCTCCTTGCTGAGCGCGGTCGACTCCGCGCTGGTCGGCGGCACCTGGTCGCTGGTCACCGGGACCGGCGAGGCCTCCGGCCGGAAGGAGGCCACGAGGTCCTCCAGCCCGCCGTCGTCCCTCAGCCGCACGGTGGCGTTCGCGTTGGTGATGGTGGCCTCCACCTTGAGCCGGTTGCGCACGATCCGGGCGTCGGCGAGGAGGGCGTCCCGCTTGGCAGCGTCGTACGCCGCGATGGCGTCGACCTCGAACCCGTCGAAGACCTCCCGGAACGCGGGGCGCTTGGCGAGGATCGTCGCCCACGACAGTCCGGACTGGAACGCCTCGAGCGTGAGCCGCTCGAAGACCGCGCGCTCGCCCGCGACCGGGACGCCCCACTCCGTGTCGTGATAGTCGCGCATCGGCCCGGGGCCGCCGGCCCACGGGCAACGGGGCACTCCGTCCTCGCCGACCACCGGTCCCCTGCCATCCATGGCGTCATCCTCGCAGCACCTGCCGACGACCCGGCACTTGCCAAACGCGTTAGTAGCGGCTAACGTATTT
>Ga0299913_10003082_pt1 | contig 13484 bp, 11 predicted proteins | sample RVTome_9_FD_201360 | JGI IMG/M metagenome (GOLD analysis project Ga0299913, IMG submission 201360) | Soil microbial communities from uranium-contaminated site in the Upper Colorado River Basin, Wyoming, United States - RVT155D38 (version 2) ... | reverse complement strand
CTCCGATCCATACCAGTAGTGTTCGTCGAACAGGGTCGCCAGGAGATCTGACCGTCTCGCCAGCAGGCAGGCAGCGGTCACAGCTGGCACCTCACGTCGCCCGGGCAACGAGATCGACAGAGGATCGCTCCCTGCTCCTAGATTCACCGCTCGCACGCCCCGCCGTGAGTACTGGAAGCACGTACCCAGGTGCTGGATCGTCAAGTCGGGGTATAACGGCGGAGGCTTGCGGCGCGGACGTTTCGGATAGACGAGCATGGCACCAACGGCTACCACGTCCTCCTGAAGTGATTCGACCATGTAGCTCAGCCAATCCGGGTGGATGGGGTCGATGTCGTTGTTCGTCAGAAGGACCAATTCGCCTTGGGCGGCTCGGATGCCTTGGTTGTTGGCCGACGAGAAGCTCCGGTTCTCGCTGTTGGCAACGAGACGCTTTTCTCCGGACCAACGGTTGAACACTTGGAGGGAACTGTCGGTGGACGCATTGTCCACAAGTACGAGCTCGATCGGTCTGTACCGCGTCCGATTCTCTAGCCCGTCGAGCAACCGTCGGAGGTGTGCCTCTCCGTCGCGATTCGTAACCACGATCGAGATCAGGGGACCCTGATCCGGCGCCGAATGTGGCCGGAGCTTTCTGAGGGCTTTGGCTAGCCCCTTTTCCGCCACGATCGAACCATCTGGAAGGTGCTACGGAAGGGTCGGGACAACGCAAGGGCGAATCTCACGCTCCGGCGACTACGAAGCCGTTCTAGTGCTAGCTCCGCGTCGTTGGCTCGCTTTCTCTCCGTTTCGAGCATGCGGTCGTACTCGTCTCCGTCTCGAGTCGGATAGCTGTGGTCGAGACTGTCGAGCTCTGCTGGATGTTCTTCCCCTAACTCGAGATACCTATCGATGGCATGGATTCTCTGAATGCCGGCAATCAGATCGGTGACCACGGGGATCAACTCGGTATCGGTCAGGATTCGTTTCCGGAACAACATCCCGGATCGGCCCGGCGACAACCGTTCCGTCACGATGTGGTCCCACCCGCATTGGTCGGCGAGTTCCTTGACCTGTTGCGGTCGTGGGTGAGCAGGATGAGCGGGTTTGGCACTCAATAGTCCCTCGCCTTGCGGGTCGGGGGTGTCAATAACGAGTTCGGCTAGGGGGTCGGTGTTGAGGTATGCCGATCTGAAGAAGTACTCGATGTCTGAGCTGGGGCGACCAGCCAATAGACCATGGGAGACCAAACCGTGGGGGCGCAGCCGGTTCTTCATCAACACCGAACCCACTTCGAGGAGACTCTTCACCTCCACCTGGCGGACCGTCATGCCGGGACGGTTGGCACCCCCCACGCGCGCTCCTTCCAGGAGCACTTCGACAACATCAGGCTCCGGGTCGGTTGAGAACTGTGCCATCGCCCACAACTGATTGCGATGTTGGGCGTATCGAATGGCAAGGTGTGTCTCTAGGGGCCACTCGGGCTCCGAGCTGAGCTCTAGGGAATGCAGGCTGACCGCCCGAATTCTCTGTGGATATTGAGCCGTCTCGAGAAGAATGTCGTACGTCGGACTGGGATCGCTCAACCGAGTGCGATTCCGCACCAGGGTGTCATCGAACAACTGACGCGCGGCGTCCTCATCCCACGGCAGGTCGAGAGATGCGGCGAGCTCGCGCACTTGCTCAATGAGACTGTCACCGTCTCCGGGAAACCTAACGACAGGCAATGGGACTTGCTCGGCAATCTCAACAAGGCGACGTAGGTGGGCCTCGACTATGGCGTCAGCCCGATCCTGTCGGATCCCATCCCGCTTCTCAATGGATCGCACCGTGTCGGCAGGGGGTCGAACGACGGCGACTAGGCGGACACGATCAACACCGAGTTGACTCCACGCCGGCAACAGGAACATCGAGCGAGGGTCTTTCATCGCCCAGACACCAGGGAGCTGCTCATGGATGTGTACCTGCTCGTCGAGGGCCGAGAGATCGAGAAGGTCGGGTCGAAAGGTCGAAGGCGGACATGTCCAGTCCCGCTCCATTTGAGCAAGGAGATCCCGATGAGCGTCGACCACACCGAGCGCCTCGAAGTACCCCATCGGATTGTCATGTGTCGGTGGCATCAACTCGCCCATAGAAACTCCGGATGCGCGGTTGAGCAGGCCCGCGACCACAGAGGTCCCTGACCTATGGCAGCCCAGGACGAAGATTGGCTCACTCATGTAGGGCTGAACTCAAGTGAGGGAGGACGGTTCTGTCGATTTTGAGATCGCTGATGGCTTCCATCTTGGCTTCAGACGACGGTCCTCAGATCGCACCGAGGGGCGCAACTGGAGTTGTAATGGGACGCCGTCGCCCCCGGTGGTCCCGAGAAACGACCGCAGGAGCAAAGGCCGGGATGCCTTACCGACCCAAGCATCGAAAACCGAGCCGACGTCGATTGCAATGCAACCCGACTCCTTGAGCCATTGACAGTACACCTTTCCCGGAATTCCCGCCCCGACGAGCACCAGTGTCCCTTCAGGAAACCTGAGTTCGGATCTGATGGTGCGGTAGCGATCAGGTACGTGCTGTCCCGAGACCTGTGTCTCGATGAACTTGTCTGGAACGGTCACCACTGAGGTGCGGACATCGAACTGGCGGGCCACCAGGTATTCGAGTTCCGGTCTCGATGTGACCAACCCGACCTCGTCGACCTCTTCCAGGATGCTGTTCAGGGCACCTCTCGTCAATAGCGCCCAATGGATCCAGGCGCTGCAGAACTCCTGGTCATCCGACCATTCGACTTGACTCAGAGAACGATGGAGCAGAACCAATCGTCTGGCGATGGCCAATTGCCTCTCACCGTCCGTACCCAGGCCGGCTCTTTCGCTCTCCCTGAGATGAAAGGCAGAGCGAACGTAATCTTTTATCTCGCGTGCCGATCGGTCCAGGAGATCTTCAGGGACCTGCACGTCCACAATGTCCTCGCGAACGCCGACGAGGTCTGCGCCCTCGACCGCGGCCTGCAAGTCCCGCTTCACCTCGGAGATCGCCCGCAGAGTGACTCCCTCCGTGCCCCAATGCCCATCCAAATACGCGAGGTCCTGAAGCCACGTGTCGTCACCGTACGACAGCACGATCGCCTCGCCGTCTCCCAGCCTTATGAGGCTCAAGGGCTTGCCGGCCGACACGGCAGCTCGCACTCTTCCGATCGTTCCTGCGTCGTCGAGCAGTGGGAACTCGCAGTTTGAGAAGACAGGCATGAATCGACTACCGACACCCGCGATCTTGCAGCCGCACATCTCGAAGGATGAGCGCGCGCCATCGATGCTGGGCTGTCGACGGGTAAATCATCGAGCGAGAGAATAGCCTCGGGTGATTGTCAACTCGGCACCCCAGGCCGGACGACCATCTCACTAGCTCCGGGGCATGGGCAGCGTTTCTATAGTGGCGGCAATGCTTACTCAGGAGATTGTCGTTGCCGGATTCCACCGCAGCGGAACATCGCTCCTTACGCAGTTGCTCCACAAGGCGGGTCTTTTCGTTGGGGACGAATTGATCGGCGCCATGGAGTCGAATCCATTCGGCCACTTCGAGGATCGAGACATCGTCGAGTTACACGATGGGATTCTGGCCGACAACGGGCTCAACTGGCAGGTGGATCAGCCTTTCATACCGGTGATCACTCCCCGTCGATGGAAACAGATGGAGACCATCGTCACAGAACGGAGGGTCGCTCACTCTCTCTGGGGATTCAAGGATCCGCGGGTCTGTCTGTTCCTCCCCGAGTGGGCACACCTCATGCCAGGCATGAAGTTGGTCGGTATCTTTCGCCACCCGAAAGATGCAATCTTCTCCCTACAGAAGCGCCACATGCGAGATCTCGTCGAGGGAGTTGGTCCGCAAGACGTCCACCGGCGCTTCTTCGAGATTCCTGACCTCGGGTTACGGATGTGGCTTCTCTACAACGAGCTTCTGGCCCGCTTCGTCGAAGACCACCCAAAGTCCAGCATCCTCATGTCGTTTGACGCCGTTGCTGGAGGTGTCTCCGTGGTCACGGCGCTCCGCTCTAGGTGGGCCATACGTCTAGAAGATACTGACACCCTGGCCGTGTTCGACCCGAACGTCGCCTCTCATCGAGGCAGGCGACAACCTGTATATGAAGGGGACTTGGTCCCTAAGGCGATGTCGTTGTGGGAGCGTCTCAGTGACTTGTCCACGGACTTCTCGGATGACAGGATGAACGCCTGATGCGGGAGGACGACTTCAGCGTGCTTCACAAGGATGACGTGAAGAGGGTCGGACTTGAGAACGAACTGCTTTCGCTCGAAGTTGAGGTTCTCAGGGCCAAGGTCAGCGAAGTCGACTCGCTGCTGGCCGAGAAGGATGCCTTGATTGTGGAACGCAACCGTATGATATCGGAGAAGAACTCGGTCATCGCAGAACGCAATGCGACCGTTGGCAATCGGGATCACACGATCATCGAATTGCGTGCTCGACTGAAAGGGGCGGTTGCCCAGAACAAAGAGCTCAAACAGGCGCAGCGTGATCTGAAATGGACTTTGAACCGGCTGAGAAAGACGCCGCTGGTCGGATATGTTCTTGCTCGCCGATCGGGGTTTAGGCGACTCGCCGACAAGTACTTGCGTGACTGAGTTGATTCAGTCCTATCTAGCCAACACCAGAGTTGGCCCTGCAACGAGAGGCGACTTCGTCCTTCCTCGCGGAGATCTCCTTCTCCATCAGATCCTGGAGTATGGCGGCCATACCCGCCCCGAGATCGAGCTGCTCGTCTCCACGGTCCGAGCTGGCGACACGATCCTCGATGTGGGCGCTCACGTCGGCACGTTCGCTATTCCGCTTGCGCGAGCGGCTGGACCCGACGGTCTCGTGTGCGCCTTCGAGCCCGTGCGATGGTCGTACGATCTACTCCTACTCAACATTGAACTCAACGGCCTCGGTGGGGTGATACGTCCCGTTGAGCGAGCCGTGAGTGACCAGGTCGCTGACTTTTCGGTGGAAACGCCCAATCAGCGGAACACAGGAGGGAGCTACCTCGTGGCATCCGAGGAGGGGATCCAGTCTGTCGTGCTCGATGACTGGGTTTCAAGGCATTTCCCCGACCGGTCGATAGACCTGCTCAAAATTGATGTCGAAGGAATGGAACCGCTCGTATTGGCCGGTGCCAAGAGTCTCATAGCCAGCCATCAGCCTTGCGTCTACTTCGAGATCAGCCCCGACAATTACTCTCGTTACGGGGCGAGTGCGTCGGATGCATTCGACACATTGGAGGGGTATCGATTCTTTATCAACGTAGGGGAGCGAAATGCCGCCAGTGACGCCTTCGAGCTTGCTGAGATTGGGGATATATCAGACGTCACAGTTTCGCATTTCGACTTGCTGGCAGTACCTGATGTTCGGTCTGATCGGATTCCGCAGTGATAGCCGAGAAGCCGTCTGGCGTGCGCAACGAACCCGGGGATGGCGGTCTATACATTTTCACGGGTAAGTCGAATGGAGAGTTGGACTTGGCGGGTTACGCAACCGGCACCCTCGAGGTCTCCTGGCCTATTGAGGTCATCGCCGACGTCGAGTTGGCGCTGGAATTGGTGCTTACTGATCCCCTCTCATTCCCATACGAGGCAATGACACCCAGTGCGTGGGACGTTCCAATGACCGTTTTCCTGCCGGGCGAGTTCCCAATAGAGACGATCGCCGATCTCCTGGCGGAGCCGTTGTTCGCTCGCTTTACGATTTTCGATCGTGTCGTTAGCGACAGTGATGAGGCGTGGGCCTACCTTCAAAGTCGGTTTGGATTGATGGAGGTTCAGCGCCTGCGCAGCTGGGGCCGTGACTTGCGTCTGATTTTGGGCGACCTGGGGAGGGTGCGCGGCTTGATAGCAGCAGCGGATGGTGCATACGAGAGACCGTCTCGTCAGATCGATCGTTGGGCACTCAGAACTGTCGCCAACAAGAGAAAACATCTGGTTCAAAGGCAAGCTCTGTATGAGCAGGTCCACGCCGTGCGAGACCGCCTCGCCAAAGGAGTCGAGATGAGTGTGACCCACTTTGGAATGGGAGTCGGACGGCTCCTGAATCTCTACGACCGTGCCGGTGTGACGGGACTCGACACGACGCGGTGGGTCGTCGATCAATGTCGTTACAACTCGGAGTCGACCCGTGTTCTCGTGGTGGGTCCCGGACGCACCACGCAGATTCAACAGGGATCCTCCGACCTGACCGTTGCGGTGCATATGTGGGGCGATGCGCCGACGGAGCAGCGGCATGCTCTGTTGCGCGAGCTGTGGCGGGTAACGCGTGTAGGCGGCAGAATCGTCCTGCTCGACGACTTCTGCATTCCCGGAAATCTCGGTGCTCGACATCTTGTTAGAGAGATTTTTGAGCTGGGAGGTGCGTCGTTTGTGATGTCCGATGTTGCCACCCTGCGCTACGACGACAGCGGGCGAATCGGTGATGCACTTGTCGCGGTGACGCCAATCAGTTCACCTGGAGTGGCATGATGAGGCGCATGCACGTCGTCGTCGTTTCGAATGACGTCGTTCCTGGTTCGGGGATGCCCGTGGCGGCTCCAGGATTGAGGGCCTTCGGCTTAGCGGATGGTCTGCGGGCCCACGGGTGGGCCACTGAGATCGTTGTTGCGTCTGGACCCGTGGAACGTCAATGGCGTAATGAGATCCCGCCTCCGACCGAAGCCGGGATGACGATTCTTCCGGTCCATCGGCTCACCGAATACTTGTCCATCCGGCAGCCTGTCATAGCGGTCATCACGAACAGCAACCAGATCGACCACATCGAAAAGGGACCCGGCCTGAGTATCGTGCTCGACTTCTTCGCACCCAAAATGCTTGAGTTCATTCATGCCTCCGATGATCTGGACGTGGAGGGGATGCGTGCTCTGCGCGCACGCAAGATTAGGGCGATCGAGTTAGCGGACGCCTTCATCGTCAACGGCGCCAAGAAGGTTCCCTATTTTCTCGCCTGGATGCTCCAGTTGGACCGAGACATCCGGCTGAGCGATGTGAGGGTCGTGCCCATGGCCATTCCGGAAGGCGTTGTCGAGGCGAAGGCTGGTCCAGGGCTCCGGGTGGTGAACGCTGGATACCTGCAGGGTTGGAGTCAGCATGGAGCGTGGGTTCGCGTGCTCCAAAGGGTCCTGGACGATGGTGGCGTCGAGTTGCACGTGCTGGCACCCTCCCATTGGGGTCAAGCAGACCTCGCCCATTCTTCCACTCCCATCGATAGCCTCATCGCTCATTCTTCGGTCACGGCACACAAGGCTTTGAGATTCAGCGAATTTCAGAGATTCATTGCCCAAGCCGACGTGTCAATCGACATGTTCGACTGGAGTTGGGAGCGGGAGTACGCGATGGTCACGAGGACGGTAGTTGCCCTGGCCGCCGGTGTTCCCGTGATACACCCTCCTTTCACCGAGGTCTCACCCGTCATAGCCGAATTTGATGCAGGCTGGTTGATCGACCCCGAGGATGAGGCGGGCTTGGAGCACACGCTAAAGGTGCTCCGCGAGGATAGAGAACAGCTCTCGACGAAGTCGGATAACGCCCGAGAGGCCTGGAGGAACGTGTTCGAGCCGAAGGCTGCGACAAGCGAGCTCGCCGGTATCGTTGAGCGATTGCAGAGCCGATGAGACGCATACGGATTCTAACCCCTACCTTCAAGCCAGTCGGTGGGGTCGTCAAGATATTCGATTATGTCCTCCATGCCCAGGCTCTGAACCTGGAACCGGTTTTGTACTGCCCTGAATCCACTCACCAGAGTCTGCCGTTGTTCTCGATCGAGCACTTGTCAGGATTGCTCGATTCGGTGCGGTTCGAGGACCAACGTGCGCTCCGAGTAGAGAATGGTGATCTCGTGCTGTTTTCGTGGCCGACCGATTATGAGCTGGTCGCAGCTCGTGCCGCGGGCAAGATCTCACCCAAAGATGTGATCCACGTCGTTCAAAACACCAGGCATGGCAATCCTAAATGGTTACGCGGCTATGCCACTCGACTCCTAATGCGTCCCCTTACTCGCATCATGGTGGCGGAACAGGTGAGACATGCATGCGAGCAATTCTTGAACAAATGGTCTATCACCACAACGATCGTGGAAGGTCACAACTGGGAGTATTTCGCACTTGAAAGGGATGGGAACTTACGGCACCCCATTCGAGTCGGCTATACAACCTGGAAGTCTGATATTGGCTGTCGGGTCGAATCCCTGCTGGAAGGCTCGTCGGACTACGTCTTCCGACACATATCGCACACGGTTGGTTGGGAGGAACTCCGAGATCTCTATCATTGGTGCGACGTCTTTCTGGCAGCGCCAGGTCCGCAGGAAGGTTTCTATCTGCCTGGCCTAGAGGCAATGGCTGCCGGCACAATCCTCATCACGCCCGACGTCGAGGGCAACATGCAATATTGTGAATTCGATTCGAATTGCCTCGGTGTCGAGTTTGACAATCCTGAGAGTTATTTTGACGCACTGGGCCGAGTCGCATCGATGGGTTCGGCCGATGTAGAGCGGCTTCGCAAGGCGGCGCGGGCCACCCTGACCGAGCATTCCCTGGAGCGCGAGCTGAACGCTTTCAGTGGGCTCTTAACGGAAATCGGCGCGATCTGAACGCTTCGGTGAGGCCAGCAACGCAAGATTCACGCCAAAGACGTCGCACCGGGTCGAGGAGCACAAGGTGGAGACACATGGAACTAAACGACGCGGCTATTACGACCCAGAGGTAAGTAGGGAGACTGGCTGAAGGATATTCCCCTCCGCCGAATTCCCTGTGATGACGTAGAGCGAGATCTCGTTCTTTCCCTGCGTGAGGAAATCCGGGTCTATCATGGCGGACAGCTCTGAGCTTCTCTGTCCGCCTCCCCTAGTGAACGTCCGCGTTGTAGCCGCTATGCGGCCATTGACAGCGACCGCGATCTGAGCCTGCTCTTCTGGCGGCAAGCGGGAATTGAGATTTGCTCCAAGGAGCGCCGGTAGAGACAACGAGCTGAAGTCGACCTGGTCGTAGGCCTCTGCATTGAGAATCTCGGCAGAAAACGGTGCTGGCTCCGCCGCAATAGCTAAGTCGGTGATCGGTTTGCCGATGAGATCGGCGGTCTGGGGTGCGGCCAACTCGAAGAGACTTTCCGATGCATCACGTAACAACTGGATCCTCGCTGAAACCAAATCGGTCAAGGCGTTCTGAATATCCACGGGCATGTCCAGAGGCCCTATCCCCGTGATTAACGAGCGTGAGTTCCTCTCACCTCCAAGCCGCGATAACAGCGACGTGCCCTCTACCGACGGCCGAGGGTCAAGATCGAGGACCTCAGCGATGGTTGGTACAACGTCGATTGTTTCGACAGGTACGTCGGACGTTGATCCCACAGTCTGTCCCGGATACTTGACGACGAGGGGAATCGCAGCAATATCGATCAAGGTCTCCTCGCGCGGCGCTCTCGGATCGGCTCCCATTTGCATTGAAATCCCATGATCTGCCGTGACTATGACCATTGCTCGCTCGTAGACTCCATCCGCCTTCAATTTGTTCAACAGCTCTCCAAGCAATGTGTCAGCTGCCTGAACTTGCAGTAGATGACGCTGATAAGCCTGCGCCATCAGCCAAGAGTCGGTAACCCAACCCTCTTGACCAAGTCCCGCGAAGAGGACATTCGGATATTCATGGCCACTCGGAAGGTATCGCCACGGTTTGTGAACCAACAGGGAATGCGCGAAGAACAGCTCGTTGTCGGATTCACTGGCAGGCAGGTCGGCTAGCCACGTCCGAAACTGACCAACCAGGTCACCCAGACGAGCATCTCTCTCCCAGGAGAACGAGTCGGTAGCCGATGTCCCCGTGAAGTTCGCCCAACCCTCATCAATGGCTGGAAGCCTCGCTGTCCAAGCGTTTGGAGCTAGCAAATGTGCTGCCACCACAGAAATATCTGAGGCGATCGCTTGGGTCGTAGTCAAGAAGTCAGGTTCAGATTCGACCGCACACACAGACTGCGGGCATAGCGCAGTCATGGACTCAAGGGCTTCAACGCGGTACGAGTCACCCAGCATGGAGAACAGATTGTCAGGATGATCAGTTGCCGTTGGCAAGCTATCGCGAGGAGCGTTGTAGCCAGTAACGAGGGCAGGTATGGCCCAGCGAGTGTGGGATGCGACCGATGTTGCGTTGCGGTACCACGTGCCATCCCGGGCAATCGATGAGAAGTTCGGAAAAAGCGCTCTATCGATTTCCAGATCGCTTCCAACCAGCGACGCAACGGGCAGCTCGTCGAAGACAACCATCACAACCGGAACGGGGTTGCCGACAGCAACCGGGACGTCTTCGCGAGCTGCCGCCGGAAGGAGGATGTTCTGCACGTCCGTCATGACAAAGAGGAAGACGACGAGAATCGGAACAGCGAGTCCGGCGCGAACGACTGATTTGGGGGTGGAATGCCCATATCGGAACCACGCCAAAGACGCGATATACCCGAGGACCAATGCCAGTGCGATAAGCACTTGCGGGGAGACAGCCATGTCCAGCGGTGTTCGGTTGAGGACCTGCACGGCCAGTGCAGCGAGTAGTAGTGCGATACTTGCCCGATGAACAATGGACGCCGCTTTAGGATTGGCGCGCCGGATTAGGAGGACGGTGGCGATCAGGACGGCTGGCACGATCAGAACCAGGAGTACAGCAATCAAGATGACCATCGCTCGCGAGGCGCCGTGAGCTACAAAGAATTCCGCGTTGCGTCCGAGCAGGTCAAGGATTGGATAGGCGATTGCCAGGTTGAACGCAACTAGTAGGGACGCGGCTACTTCGAGCTGCGAGAATTTGAACCAAATTGGATCAGTACGGCTTGGGTTTCTCTCAGATTCATTGGCTTGTGATTTAAAGGACGTCAATCGCCGGGTCGGTCGGCCGTTGCGGTTGGTTCGCCCTCAGTCGATTCGATGTCGTGGCGATTTCGGCCAACGCGTTGCCGAAGGGTCTTGTACAAGACGCCGATGCCAGCGAGGCCACCCAAGACTGCCTGGAGCAAGAGGCTTCCGGTGCTTGCGTCTAGGTATGCCAGATTGAATGTCATCGTCTCTCCATCACGTGATTAGGGCTTGAACTGAAGCCTAACAACCCACAATTACTTCGGATTGAGAATCGCGAACTGGCTGGGGTTCTCGTCGAGGAAGCATTTAAGACGCATTACCTGGTGCTATCACCATACGGCCAGGCAGGATCGGAGGGCAAACGCAAGCAACTCATACTTGCCCGCCCCTTGATCTTCCACCCTCTGTCACCAGAAGTCCGGATGGTAGGTCACTCAACGATTTATCCTCGGCTTGTGCGACTCAGGCTGCATGGCGCGTTTCGATCTGGTACCAACTACATGAAGGCTCTGCTCGAGATCAATGGCGACGTCGAGTTGTCTGGGGACTGGGGAGGCTGGAAACATGCTCCGATTCCTGCTCCATATGAAGGACCTCCGGTTCTCGGTGTTGTCCGTGACCCATTCGTCTGGGTCGTCTCGCTTTGGCGTTTCGTGGAGTCAGGGGGCAGGAAACACATCACCTGCGGTCCTTCCTGGCGCTCCTTCGTCAGTGATCCGATCACGGTCACCCATGGCGAGCGCAACTGGCCAGTGTTCCGTTTTGCTTCACCTGCTGACTATTGGAATGCAATGACTGCCAGCCTCATGTCCTCGGCAACCATTGTCCGGTATGAGGACGCACGGGACCAACCTGCGGAGACTTGCGAGAAGTTGGCAGCTCAGTTTGGCATCGCGCTGAAACCGGTATTCACCCCAGTTGTGATGCGTACCAGGAACATGGTCGATCGTCGGCGCACGGTGCTGGAGGACTATGTGACTGACGAGCGATATGTTCCCTCCGAGCTGCGGACCACGGCGGGGGGGGGTTTCGACGTCGACTCGACAACGACCTTGTCTCCGTCTTCTACTAGCGGGCAGGTCTTTTCCTGAGTCAGGGAGGGTTCGCCGTTCAGCGACATCCTCGGTCACACTGGCGGTCTGTCTCGGAAATCAGGATCGAAGACGTCGTCGTTGGCACTCCGAAGAGTCTTTGCCGACGATCGTCGGTTTCTGTGAGTTGTGGGCGGCAAAATGGAAGAAAGACAGTCGGGCGATCGAAAATCGACCGGACAGGAGAGGAACCTGTGGCGACTAGAAACGACAACAGTGTGCCCTCGCCTTCCGCGCGTATCTTGATTGAGTATCAGACACACCCGCTACAGATATTCCGGCGAAGAGGTGCCCTCGATGGTGGCTTTGACCAGGGATATCGCCTCCCGAGCGATTACGTCCGATCTGTGATTCGCGAGCACCTGGTGACGAAGCCGGCTTACGAGTTGCCTTCGCGTGTCTGAGTCCGCCAAATACCGATCGAGCAATACCCGCAACTCGGTGACGTCACGGAATACGGGAAGGGTTCCTCCGAAGACGGACTCAGAGATCTCTTGATCGTCGGTGACCACCAGCGCTCCGCAGGCAACGGCGGCGAAAATCTGGGAGCTCGACAGGTCGGGATCGAGAGCGGTGCTGTGAATGAGAATGTCCATCGAGGAGTAGAGACGCGGAAGGTCGGTCTGCTCAATCTCTCCACGATGGTGGAGCCGAGCCTCGGGCACTATCTCCCATCCGGGACCAAATATCAGAAACCGCTCTTCCGGTTTCACCGTGAGCTCCGAGACGATTGACGAGCTTGAAAACGCGGGGGCGACGATGGCGTAGTCGCAACGAAGCGCCAACTCGGGCTCCAGTGGCTGGAAATGCTCGGTGTCGACGCAGGGACCCAGCACCGGGACAGGCCGCCCGATCTCTTCCTCGAGGGCATGAGCCACGCGTGGACCCGGGGCAGCGACCGCATGGAATCTCGCACTCCAGTCCTTTTCGATCCTGAGGTTGGCAGCGACGGGCCATGCCAGCGCCGGACCGCCAAGTTCCAGTAGAGAGTCGGGATCGAATTCAGCCGTGCACACCACTGTCAGGTCGATGTCCGGCCGAAGCTCGTCGTTCGTGGTATGTGTTTCGACCAGCCACCCCAGCTCGCGAAGACCTGCGGCGAGGGCAGCCGGCATCGCGCTGGGGAATGCCTGATCCTCCGCGACGACGACAGTCGCTATCCGTTCCCGGGCGATGGTCCAGTCCCCGGCACCGGTCAGCTGGTCCACCAGCAGCCACTGGCTCAAGGGAGCCTTCCATCGTTCATCGAAGAGGTGAGCGTTGGTGAGGCGTTTGGTGTTTCGGACGCCGGCTTCTGCCCTGCTTTGCGTTGTCGACTCCTTGTGGAAGAGCGCTGCGGCCCCGCAGAAACGCATCTCGACCCCCGCTTCTCTCAGCTTCAGGCACAGGTCGACGTCCTCGAGGCCGTATACGTATCCGGTGGTGAACCCCCCCACCTTTTCGAAGTCTTCCCGACGCACCAATAGACATGCACCGGTCAGGGCGGGCACTTTCTCTTCAAAGCGAAACGCGGGGTCTGTGGGGTCATCTCCAACCCCGATGTGCACG
>Ga0299913_10003081_pt1 | contig 13485 bp, 16 predicted proteins | sample RVTome_9_FD_201360 | JGI IMG/M metagenome (GOLD analysis project Ga0299913, IMG submission 201360) | Soil microbial communities from uranium-contaminated site in the Upper Colorado River Basin, Wyoming, United States - RVT155D38 (version 2) ... | reverse complement strand
AGCCAGAAGCATGCGTGGATGGAACCGATCGAACGGCTGGAGAGGATGGCCGAACGAAACATCGATGGCGATCGGTACATGACCGTCGCGTCCATCGATGATGTTGTTCGCAGTGCGGTGTTACTTCGTTGGTAGACCGACCCCGGTGACGCCCGGGCGCGTCCACTGGGGCACCGGGCGACCGCCGCTTCTGGGCCCCATCGGCGCGCCGTGCTCGTCGGTGCGCAAGACCGAGTGGGTCGGGAGCTGCGGCCATCCCTCGGGCGAGTCCTCCCACGCCTCCCGCCGCCCGTAGGCGGTCCTGTCGAGCAGCGCGAACGAGGGACTCAACACCTCGTCGCCCCGACCGGTCGTCCAGTACGTCAGGTAGATCTTGTCCTCCCGCCGTAGGTAGCAGGCGAGCCGACCGGCGTGAGCCACGGTGGGGTGGTCGAGGTGAGCGTTGGAGTACCACGGCGCGGTATAGCCCATGAAGTCGCGGAACGCCGCGATCTCCTCGTAGGGCCCGTCGACGAGGAAGGCGAAGGTGACGCCGCTAGCGTTCAGGTAGGCCGCGTCGGCGGCGTGGCCCATGTTCCAGGAGTTCCTGGTGCAGCCCTCGCACTGCCACTCCCATGGCTTCCCGTCGTAGAACATGTGGCTGTAGACGATCAGCTCGTCGCGGCCCTCGAAGACTTCGCCGAACGGGACCTCGCCGGCGGGGCCGACGACGGTGGTGTCGGACGGAACCTCCGTCATGGGCAGCCGGCGCCGGGCCGCGGCGAGCGCGTCGCCCGCGCGGGTGTGCGCCTTCTCGCGCTTGCGCAGCTCGTCCAGCTGTCGCTCGAAGTCGTCGTGGCTGGTGACGGGCGCGACCGGAGTGGTCATGGTTTCCCCTTTCCTTTCGTCGAGCCTCCCGATCCGTTCGTCGCTGGTTCGAGCCCAGCCGGCCCTCGTCGGTCCCGGGAGGACACCGAGGGCCGAATCTCAGCGCGCCAACTCGTTCAGGAAGTCGTCCAGCGCGTATTGATCGTCCAAGTGGATCCAAGCCTCCACGAAGCGCCCATCTCGTACGTGGTAGATCGCCGTTGCCCGCCAGGAGTGATGGCGGTCGCCAACCTCGGCGCTCACCTCGAGGAGTTGCACGGCATGATCGTCGCTCCCGAGCACGTCGTGGAGCTTCCTCGTGAGTGTCCCGTCGCCCAGTAGATCGCCGAACCGAGCGAGGAACGCATCCAGGTCCCTGTGGTCTCCGGCCAGTGGGTTGCGACCCGGATAGTGCAGTACGAAATCGTCGGCGTAGAGCTCTCTTAGGCCGTCGAGGTCGCCGCCCTCTATGAGCTCGATCTCGCGGCGTGCAAGTTCCTCATTGGGATGCATCGGGTCCCTCCTCCACCCTCCTCGCGGCGCTGCCGCCATCCGGCTACCGATGGCCAATCAAAGCCCAAGTCACAGGCGGCATCTACCCGTGTTTCTGGGCGACGGCCTTGGCCCCGGCGACGGCTGCCCATGCGCAGCTCAACCTCAGTGTCCGCCAGGCACGCCGAGAAATAGGGCGGCCTCCCCATGCTTCTCACCATCGAGATGCGCGAGCCTTGCAGCGTCCGGGAGATCGACCCTTCGACGCAGGAGAGTGCCATGGATCCGCTGTCCGAATTTCCCGTTTATGCGGTGCTGCCGTGCTCGGACTACGGGCGGGCGCGGGCTTGGTACGAGGAGAAGTTGGGGATGAAGCCCACCTCCGAGGAGATGGGCAGCGGCTGGTACCAGTGTGCCGGGGGAACGTGGTTCATCCTCTCCCCGAGCCAGCATGCGGGAACGGCGCAGAACACTGCTGCAGGCTTCACCGTGAAGGGGATCGAGTCCGTGATGGACTCACTTCGTTCGCGCGGTGTCGAGTTCCTGGAATACGACATGGGCGACATGGGCAAGACCCAAGACGGTCTGATGACGTTCGGCGACTACAAGGTCGCCTGGCTGAAAGACAGTGAAGGAAACATCATCGAGATCAGCCAGGTGCCTTCGTGATGGGCGGTCGACTTCGTTCGGAGGGCCCTTAGGTGTTCGAGGCGAGGTAGTAGCCGTCGCCGGCGAAGGAAGCGCCGAAGGTCCAGCGGCTTGCCCTGTAGCGCGCTGCCAACGTGAAGCGAGCCACGCCTGTGTCGTCGGTGGTCGCAGAGCCCAGCCAGTCCGTGTCGGCGTAGAAATCGATCGTCATCCCCGCCAAGCCGCGGCCCTCATCGCTCTCGGTCAGGGTCGCCCATAGCTGCCGGTCCTTCTTGCTCGTGGCCACCTCGTGCACGGTGACCGCGCTGTCCTCGCGCTCGATCGCGAACGACGACGCTCCGGACGAGGCCGCATAGAACTCGCTCTCGCCGGCGAAGGTGGCGGTCACCGGGTAGCTGCCCGGCGCCGAGGTGAGGGTGGTCGTGTAGGAGGCGACCCCGTCATCGTCGGTGAAGACCGTCGCCGACGCTTCCTGGAAGTCGAAGGCCACCTCCGCGCCCGGTATCGGATCGCCGTCCGCGTCCAGCAGTCGAGCCGCAACGGTGGTCTCGTCCGAGTACTGGCCGGAGTTCGGACCTGTGAAGGCGAGCGAGGTCGGCTCACCCTGCGGAGGTGCGCTGGGCGCGCCCAGGTCGTAGGCGATCAGACCTGCGTCGTTGTCGTCCCCGTCGCTGTCCCAGTTCTGGTCGTCGATCGTCGCGGCCGTCACGAGCCTCGATCCGTCGAGTGAGATCGCCACGTCCCGCGACGACACGAAGGCCGTCTCGGTCGGGTTGTAGCGGGCGAGCCACTGCTTGGTCCCCGTGGAGACGTCGTAGGCGATGGTGAGCAGGTCCGCGTCGGACGCGACGAGCACGATGTTCTGGACACGCGGCGGCGACTTGCTCGAGATGCCCGTCACGTAGACGGTCTGACCGTCGGGGTCCATCGTGACGTGGCGACCGAGCTCGAGCTCGTAGTCCGAGTAGCCGTAGCGATCGGCCCACAGCTCCTCGCCGCTAGCGGTCGAGTAGGCGACCGTCCCGAAGTCGAGGGTCCTAGTTCCGATCTGTCCGGTAACGACAACCGATCGCCCGGAGGGATCGACGTCGACCGAGAGGCCCTCGTTGAAGTCGGGTTCCCACTGCTTCTCTGACAACCACCGCTGCTCGCCGGTCGCAGCGTCGTAGGCGACGGTCGCGAGGGCATAGTTCACCGGGAACGGCGGACCGCCCTCACCTTGATAGGTCATGCCGGTCACGAAGACCGTGCGTCCATCGGGCGAGAGGGCGATCGCGTTCGCTCGATCGGGCCCGTGCCCGGCGCTGTCGTGGCGGGCCTCCCACAGGACCTGCCCCGCGCCGGGGCCCCTGAGGGACACGGCGATCGTTCCGAAGTCGACGTTGAACTCACCGGAGCCGGCGCTATGCCCGGTGAGGAACATCGTGGTGGAACGTCTGTCGACGGCGAGGGCGAAGGGAGAGTCACTGCCGGCCGTCCCGAGGCCGGTCCAGCGCGTAGCCCAGCGCTGCTCGCCGGTGCGAGCGTCGTAGCTGAGGGCGACGTAATCGAGGTCCCCACCTGCCGTCCCGGTGCTGATCGCGGCGACGAGCAGAGAGCTCCCGTCCCGGGTCGCCACGATGTCGCGTGCGTTGTCGAGACCGTTCGGGTTCCCGTCGAAGACCGCTTCCCACACGATATCCCCAGAATCACTGTCGAACGCGATGGTCACGAGTTGACTGTCGGCCGCGACGAAGTCCGCCCTCGTCGATCCGCTCACGTACACGAGGGAGCCGTCGGGGGAGACCGCGACCGACGTCGGGAAGCTGTAGCGCCCGTACTCACCCCAGCGCGCGGACCACAGGCTGGTGCCGTCCGCCGCATCCTGCGCGAGCACCGCCCATTGAGGACGGCTCTCGTTGTCGATCACGGTCGAGGTCGTCACCGCCGTATAGACGCGGCTCCCGTCACGACTCAGTTGGACCGCGGTAGCCGACTCGGAGGAGGGGGCCTCGTGCGTGGGGTCGTCGAAGGAAGATGTCCACTGTTCGCACTTGTTATCCGATGCTGCATCCATGCAGCCCATCGCGGGTGTCTGCGCGAAGGCCGACCCGGTGAGAGGGACAGCGAGGAACCACAACAGGACCGGTACGGCGAGCGCGCGACGCGAGAGAACGAGCAAGTAAGACCTCCTCCCAGGGCCGGGCCCGGCGGCACGGCTACCCGCCTATTCGCTGGAGGAGCCCGGTTCCCTTCCGATCGGCCGCCGGGCCAGCGCTCGTGGACTGAGCGGCGGCCCGGTGGAGGGCTGTAGCGCTGCTGATGTGAGCGGTGCGCTCGTCATCCGTCGGTGGCAGCGGATCAAGTCCGTCTCAGTACCCCGAACGCGAACCCCCGGCCGAGCCCTGCCCGGACGAGATGGACCCAGACTCCCGCGAGCGCCTCCAGATGCCTCGCCGCTTGGATGTCGCCCGCGTCGACGGGATCGAACCCCAGATCGCGCGCGAGGCCGGCGACGATCCCCCTGGATCCGTCGTCGGTGCCGCACAGCAGGCACGCCGCCTGCCTGCCATCGATCGCGGGTTCGGCCATCGTCTCGTATCCCATCGTGTTGAAGGCCTTGACCACGTGGGCGCCGGGGACGAGGGTCGCGAGGTATTCCGCCCCGCTCGCTGCACCCTCGGGCGGCGTGATGCCGAGGGGGTTGGTCGCATCCACGACGATCCGTCCTCTCAGATCCCCGAGGGCCGCGACGGTGTCGGCGAGCCCCGCGAACGGCACGGCAAGCACGATGACCCGCGCGTCGCCGACGCCGTCGCTCAAGAGCGCGACGGGGGAAAGGTGTTCGACGGTCTCGGGATGTCGAGACACCCAGGTGACGTCGTGACCGGCGGAGGCCCAGCTCTTTCCGAGAGCTCCCCCTACTTGGCCGGTCCCGATGACGGCGATCTCCATCGGTGTGGAGCATATGGGCGCCACTCACTCGTCCCAGGTCTCGCTCTCTCCGACGGAGTGGGCGGGCGCCTAAGGCCGCAAAGGTGCTAGACCCGACGCATGGTCGCGCTCTCAGGATCGACGTGGGTTCGATGGAGCGCAGCGCTGCTGGTAGTCGCGAGCGCGTGCACCTCGGCTCCGTCCTCGATCCGCAACGCGACATCAACTCCAAGCTCCCCAGAGACCGAGACAGCGACTCCCACCGCGTCGCCGGAGTCGGCCCAACGGCCCTCGAGGCTCGTCGTTCGCGAGTTCGACGTGCCCGCCGGCTCTCACCCACATGATGTTGCGCCCGCTCCCGACGGCACCGTGTGGTACACGGCGCAAGCGACCGGGGAGCTGGGCCGCCTCGATCCCGAGACCGGTGAGACCGATCACATCGCACTCGGCGCCGGCTCCGCGCCTCACGGCGTCATCGTCGGCCCCGACGGGGCTCCGTGGATCACCGACGGGGGGCTCAACGCGATCGTGCGGGTCGACCCCGAGAGCGAACGCGTCAGGGTCTTCGCGCTGCCCGCCGGAGCAGCCTCCGCGAACCTCAACACGGCGACCTTCGACGGGCGAGGGGTGTTGTGGTTCACGGGGCAGAACGGCTTCTACGGACGCCTCGATCCCGAGGTCGGCAGGGTAGAGGCGTTCGCGGCTCCTCGTGGGCTCGGCCCCTACGGCATCGCGACGACGCCTGGGGGTGACGTTTATTACGCATCGTTGGCCGGAAGTCACATCGCGCGCATCGACGTGAGGTCCGGACGCGCTCGGGCCATCGAACCGCCCACCGAGGCTCAGGGCGCGCGGCGGATCTGGTCCGACTCGCGCGGCAGGCTGTGGGTGAGCGAATGGGACGCCGGTCAGCTCGGCATGTACGACCCCGCCACCTCTCGATGGCGCGAGTGGAGGCTTCCGGGCGACCATCCGCTTCCCTACGCGGTCTTCGTCGACGACGCCGACTACGTTTGGTTGAGTGACTTCGCGGCGAATGCCCTCGTCCGGTTCGATCCGAGGACGGAGCGCTTCAGAACCGTTCCTCTGTCGAGCCCGGTCTCGGAGGTGCGCCAGATCCTCGGTCGTCCAGGCGAGGTGTGGGGGGCCGGCTCAGGCGTGGACAAATTGATCGTCGTCCGCGTTCGATGAGCCGCTCCAGAACCAGATCCGGGCCGTGCTGTCGGGCGGAGGAGGACCTCAGGTAAGGCGGCAAGGAAAGGCATCCACGACATACTTCGAGAGCGATGGCTGATCTTCGGTTCGGGACGTTCCTCGCGCCCAACATGCTGCCCGTCTATTCGGCGATCGCCGAAGCGGTCGGTTCCCGTCTCGGCTTGAGCACGGAGCTGGTGGTCGAAACCGACTACGAGAACTGTCGCAACGACATCAACGACATCTGCTTCGTGTGCAGCCTCCCGTACGTGATGTTCGAGCGCGAGGGCATCTCACCGGCAAACCCCGTGGCGGCCCCCGTTCTCTCCGGCGATCGATACGGAGGGAAGCCCGTCTATTACTCCGACGTGATCGTGCGTCGGGAGAGCGATGCCCGGACCTTCGCAGACCTGCGGGGACGGTCCTGGGCCTACAACGAGCCGCTGTCCCATTCGGGATACGGGATCACCCGCCACCACCTCGTGGCGCTCGGCGAGACGAAGGGATTCTTCGGCGAGGTTGTCGAGGCCGGTTTCCACGAGACGGCGATCCGCATGGTCCGAGACGGAGTGGTGGATGCCTCGGCCATCGACTCGCAGGTCCTCGCCATCGAGCTGCGGGACCACCCCGACCTTGACACGTCGCTCAAGGTGATCGATGCGCTCGGCCCCTCGACCATCCAACCTATTGCGGTGTCCAAGAGGTTCCCACCCGACTTCCACGCCGAGGTCCGCAGCATCCTGACGAGCCTTCACGACGACGGCGATGTCGAGCAGGCCCTTCGCTTCGGGATGGTCGAGAGGTTCGTCGCCGCGGGCCCCGAGAGCTATGACGACATCCGGATGATGGTCGACGCGTGCGAGGCCGCCGGTTTCACGGAGATCCGGTGACCGCCTGCACCCGGTACCGTGGGCATCGCGCGGCTACGAGAGGACCTTCGAGTTAACCGGCTTCACGTTCGAAGATGACATCACCGCCGAAAACCGATGGCGGTTCCGGTTGGAACTGTCTCGCCTTCTCGAGGAATGCATTGAACCGGGGATCGCGGTCATGCGCGGAATGCTCTGCCATGCCGGGCACCTCGGCGTAGATCAGATACAGCGCGACGTCGTCTCGGTCCTCGGTCCCGTACTCGATCCGGGCGAGCCGTGCCTTGAGGAACTTGCCCTCCGAGATGAACTCGTCCCAGATCGGGAGTTCCTCAGCCTCGAAGAGACGTTCGAACTCGCTGGATTGTTCGTTGCGGATCCGAAGGATAATCGCGTTTGCCTGAGGCATGTGCGCTCCTTTCAGCGTGTTCGCCCAAAGAGAAAGAATAGGCACCGAGATGGATCTCGACGAGCTGCGCGCCTACTGTGCGAGCGAGACCGGGAGCACCGAGGGTTACCCGTTCGGACCCGGTGCTCTCGTGATGAAGGTCGGCGGCAAGATCTTTGCGATCATCGCCGACGTGGCTGATCCCGTGACCGTCAGCCTCAAGTGCGAACCTGAGGTGGCCGCGCTTCTGCGTTCGAGCCATCCGGCCGTCAAACCCGGCTATCACCTGAACAAGCGGCACTGGATCACCGTGACTCTCGATGGCACCGTGCCCGCGAAGCTCGTACGCGAGTGGATCGATGACTCCTATGACCTGGTTGCCGAGAGTCTGCCCAAGAGGGTCCGAGAGGAGCTGGGGAGGGGCGGTTAGCGCCCGGGTTTACCCCCACGGCGCCGTCGATCGGACAGGGAACAAGCCGGCGAGGCGTCGCGTTTACAAGAAAAGTGTCGCCACCCGCCTTCCGCATAGCTGCCTCTGGATGCGATGTTGGAGGCCTACGGCCTTGTTGATCAACGCTGGATCGATCTTGGAGCACTAGATGACGATGGAGTCCTCTCTCGCGATCGAGGCCACGGGCCTCGTGAAGTCCTTCGGCGAAACGCTCGCCGTCGACGGCGTCGACCTGACGGTGCGGCGCGGATCCGTCTACGGCATGCTCGGACCGAACGGCGCCGGTAAGACGACGACGATCCGCATGCTGGCCACGCTGATCCGTCCCGACGCAGGCAGCGCCTTGGTGCTCGGGCACGACATCGTCGAGCAGAGCGATGCGGTTCGTGGGGCGATCAGCCTCACGGGCCAGCTCGCTTCCGTGGACGAGGACCTCACCGGCCGAGAGAACCTGATCCTGATCGGCCGTCTGCTGGGGCTGAAACGTGCTGCCGCGAAGGCCCGCGCGGGAGAACTGCTGGAGGCTTTCGGACTCGCGGACGCAGAGAATCGGTTGGTCAAGAACTACTCCGGTGGGATGCGGCGACGGCTCGACATCGCGGCGAGCATCGTGGTGACTCCGGAACTCATGTTCCTCGATGAGCCAACCACCGGCCTCGACCCACGCTCCCGCAACCAGGTCTGGGGCATCATCCGGGCGCTTGTCGCCGGAGGAACCACGATCCTTCTCTGCACCCAGTACCTCGAGGAGGCGGACCAGCTCGCCGACGGGATAGCGGTCATCGACCACGGCAGGGTGATCGCCGAGGGTACGCCTGGTCAGCTCAAGGCTTCGATCGGCTCTGGCGCGCTGCGGGTGCGCTTGCTGGACCCCGAACAGCGACCTCACGCGGCGCAGATCCTGGATCGCGAGCTCGGCACGATCACCTTGGAGCCCGATCCCGCCGCGTTGTCCGCCTCGTGCTCCGACGCCGACCGGGCCGCGGAGGCGGTCGCGGAGCTCACACGGTCCGGGGTGCGGATCGCAGACTTCTCACTCGGCCAGCCGAGCCTCGATGAGGTCTTCCTGGCCCTGACCGGCCATCCCGCGGAGGAGACCCCCTCCGAGGAACCGGATCCCATCGACGAGGAGCAGCCCGTATGAGCGCGTTGCGTGCGACGAAGGCGGCCGCGGCCTCCACTGCAGACGAGACTGCGGTCCGCAAAGCGATCGCATCGACTTCACGCCCGCCTAGGGCGAGCGCGTTGTCGACGGCCCTCACCTTCGGCTGGCGGGGGATGCTGAAGGTCAAGCACGTCCCCGAGCAACTCGTCGACGTGACGATCACGCCGGTGATGTTCGTTCTGATGTTCACCTATCTGTTCGGAGGGGCGATCGCCGGGTCCACAGGTGCCTATCTCGACTACATCCTGCCCGGGATCCTCGTGATGTCGGTGCTGTTCACCACCGTCTATTCGGGTATCGCGCTCAACACCGATCTGACCAAAGGCGTGGTCGATAGATTCCGGTCGCTGCCCATCTGGAAACCATCGCCCCTGGTGGGCTCCTTACTCGGTGACAGCGTGCGCTACGTGATCGCCGGGACCGTAATCATCCTCGTCGGTGTGATCCTCGGTTTCCGGCCGGACGCGGGCGTTCCCGGCACGGTCGCGGCCCTCGGCCTGGTCGTTGTCTTCGCATTCGGCCTCTCGTGGCTCTTCACGACGATGGGACTGCTGCTTCGCTCTCCGAACGCCGTGATGAACGCCGGCTTCATGGGGCTCTTCCCGGTGACGTTCCTATCCAACGTGTTCGTAGATCCGAGCACGCTGCCGGCGGCCCTCGAAAACTTCGTCAACGTCAACCCGGTCTCGACGCTCGCAACCGCCTCCCGCGGGTTGATGGGTGGAGATGCCCACGCGAGCGACATCATCATCGTCCTAGCGGTAGCGACGACGCTGACGGTCGTGTTCGCGCCATTGACGACGCGTCTCTACAGGAAAGGCTAAGGATCTAGGTCCGCTTCTCGGGCGACGTCGACCCACGACCTGTTGGGTGCCCGGCTCGGATCCAGTCCCTCCGAGTGGCGGACCGGGTGGAACCTGACCTCGGACGGACCGGCCTTACTCGCCGCCCCCGAGACGTCGGATCCGTGCCGGGTCCTCGATCAACCTCTCGAGCTTCCCGGTCGCCTTGTCGAACAGCTCGTCGAAGTTCTGGCGGCCGCGCTTGCGCTTGAAGGGATCGATGTGCGAGATCAGCTGGTATTGGAAGTACTGATGGAAGGCCCCCATCTCCTTGGCGTGGTCGACGACAGCCTTCACGAGCTTGTTCGTATCGAGCAGCCGCGTGGCTCGCTCCTCTCGGATGGCGAAGGCCTTGTCCAGCGCCCGCCTCATGAAGAAGTCGCATTTCTTCAGTAGTGGCTCGAAGGCGCTGCCCGCGAGCCGGCCCGGCCCTTCGTAGGCGAGTCCCAACGTGACGTAGTACGCCTTCTCCAGCGAGCCCTCGACCTCTTCGTCGTTCTCCTTCAGGTCGGGTGCGCGCTCGAGGAACGAGCGGTAGATCCCCAGCGCGACGACGCCCTTCTCGCGGATGTTCAGATCCTTCTCGACGTTGAGGCTCATCATCCGCGGCGCGACGCGCGGCGGCACGATCAGGACGGGCACCTTGCGGACCCCCACCTCTCGAGCTGCCTGGAGGCGGTGTTGGCCGTCGATCACGAGATAGCGGCCGCCTTCGGCTTCCACGGCGACGAGTGGTACGACGAAGCCGATGCGCTCCATCGAGGCGACGAGGTTCGCGACGTGGGCCGGGCGAGCCTTTCGCTGGTGGCTCACGACCTCCAGCCGGTCGATCGGCAACATCTTGAACAGGATCGTTTGACGATTGAGGGGATCTTTGAACGCAAGGTCGTCGGCCATGGAACGAACCTAGCCCGTCAGGCTCCTCGGCCGCGCTCCACCTGGAGCGGCACGCGATCCGTGGGGCCGGCTTTCCCAGCTGCTCATCACTCCCAGGTCCACCACAGGATCCGTTCGGGGCGTAGCACGATCAGAGCATCATGGTCCGGCATGTCTTGGTACTGCGGATAGCGCTGGTTCAGTGGTTCGACGTTCACGGGTGCCGCGAGCCGGGCGACTCCTCGCACCATCACCCATCCGACCCTTTGCCAGTCCTCGTCCCAGCGGTCGGCCATAAGGCTCGCGCGGGGATCGGCTTCGAGATGGCGGACGCGCGCCATCACCTTTCCCGTCTTGGGCTTGTGATCGATGGCCGAGATCAATTCATCGCCGCGCATCGCGAAGCAGACCGGTACGACATGGGGATGTCCCCGAGCATCGACTGTGGCGAACGCCGCCCGGCGCGCGTCGTCGAGTATCGAACGGGGGACCAGGGGAAGGTCGGTGAGGTGCTCGCAGGAGCCGGACGGCATGCGTCAGATGTTAGGTAAGGATGGGCCGGATCGCCTCACCTACCCGACGATCTTCCAGAACGAGTCCTTCCGCTTGATCTTGCCTCCGGTGAAGGCGAAGAGGTCGCACCCCCCTCACGTGTTGGCGGACGGTGACTCGTGGTTCGGTGACGGCTCGCTAAGCAACGGCTAGAAGCAGACGGTAGGCCTCGACGAGGACGGTGGGCCCCGGACGGAAGTCGTGGCGGGGCGCTCGCTCGAACCCCATCCGTTCGTACATCGCGCGGGCGACGGTCATCGGCGCCGTCGTGTGAAGGCCTAGGGCGGGAGCGCCCTGGTCGCGGGCTCGGTCGATGCAAGCTTCCGTAAGTGCCCGGCCCGCTCCGCTCCCGCGCCGGGAGGGATCGACGGCCAGCAGGCGGAAGGCCCCCCACTCGGACGGCCACGGTTCCGACACGGAGTCGGTGGGATAGGTGGCCTTGGAGCCCGGAGGGAAGTAGCTGACGCAGCCGACGATCCGGTCGTCGACCTCGCCGACGATGAGCTCCGACTCGGTCGAGCGGCCCTCGAGGTCCAAGATGTCCGCCAGATACGGCGCCCAGTTCTCCGGCGGGAACCACGTCTCGTATTCCGCGTAGGCGGCTTTGAGGACGACAAGGGCATGCTCGATATCGGTCTCTGTCGCCACTCGGATCTTCAACTGGGGCCTCCGGCCATCCTCCGCGTGGGTGGGATGCTACGGGCTTCCAGCTCGACCATCTTCCGAGGAGGGATAGCGATGCCGGTGAAGGTTTGTGGGCTCAACTGCTCGCTGAAGACGTCCGACCATCCTTCGAACACCTCGGTGATGATGCAGGACGTCGTCACATGGATGCGCGACCACGATGAGGTCGATTACAACGAGATCCGGGTCGCCGACTTCAACGTCAAGCCGGGTGTCGAGTGGGATGAAGGCGACGGCGACGAATGGCCGCAGATCGGAGAGCGCGTCTTGGCTGCGGAGGTTCTGTTGTTCGGCACGCCGATCTGGATCGGCCATCCGTCGAGCATCGCTCAGCGCGTCATCGAGCGGATGGACGCGTGGCTGTTCTCGTACGACGGGCTGGGCCGCAAGAAGGTTTACGGCCGTGTCGCCGGGGTCGCCATCACCGGCAACGAAGACGGGGGCCACCACGTCTACGCGGAATGTGCGCAAGCGCTCAACGACGTGGGATTCGTGCTTCCACCCGAGTCTCGCGTCTACTGGACGGGTTGGACGGACCAGTCGCCGGGTCCCAACTACGCCAGCGCAGGGCGTGGCCACAAGTCGGTTCAGTACATGGGCCAACACATGGCTCGCAACCTCGTCGTCTTCGCCCATGCGATGCGAGAGCTGACCGACAAGATCATGCCGCTCCAGTCGGATATCGAGGCCGCTGCCGATCCTGAGGCGGCGTTGGCGCGAGCCAAGAGGCTGCATGAGAGCTGACCACGAGCTCACCGGTTGCTTGGGTCCGACCCGAGCGTTGTAGCCGTCCGAACATGACGTTGTTCTCCGCAGTCGTTGGCGCCTCCGCCGAGGTCTCCGGGACGAGCTCTCGGTCTCGCAAGATCGCGATCCTCGCGGAGCTCCTGAGCGGCCTCGAGCCGAGCGAGGTCCCGATCGTCGTCGGGTTCCTCTCCGGCGTGCCGCAACAGGGTCGCATCGGCATCGGCTACTCCAGTGCCTACGGCATCGAAAGCCGCGCGGCCCCCGCTCCGACGTTGACCGTCGACGACGTCGATGGGGCGATAACAGCCGTGGAAGGGACGGTTGGGAGTGGCTCGGCGGCGGGGCGGCGCGCGCTCCTCGAGGACCTCTTCGGGCGAGCCACTCAGCAGGAGGCCGACTTCCTCAAGAGGCTCTTCACCGGTGAGCTGCGTCAGGGCGCGCTGGGCGGCCTGATGCTCGACGCGATAGCCAAGGCCGCGGGGGTTCCGGCTGCCGCCGTCCGTCGGGCCGCGATGCTGTCCGGCGATCCGTCGCGCACCGCGGAGATCGCTCTGACCTCGGGGGAGGAGGGACTCCGCGCAGTCGGGTTCGAGATCTTCCGGCCGATCCTGCCGATGCTGGCCTCGACGGCGGCCGGTGTCGAGGACGCGGTGGCGAGCTTCGAACGCTCGTCGGTCGAATGGAAGCTCGACGGGATCCGCATCCAGATCCACCGGCTCGACGACGAGGTGCGCATCTACACGCGCAACCTCAACGACATCACTCACGCTCTGGGTGGCATCGCCGACGCGGTGCGTCGTCTTCCGGTCGGCCGGGTT
>Ga0299913_10003080_pt1 | contig 13486 bp, 16 predicted proteins | sample RVTome_9_FD_201360 | JGI IMG/M metagenome (GOLD analysis project Ga0299913, IMG submission 201360) | Soil microbial communities from uranium-contaminated site in the Upper Colorado River Basin, Wyoming, United States - RVT155D38 (version 2) ... | reverse complement strand
CGGCTCCGACATCAGCAACGGCCTTGCGCACCTGGCGAAGGGGCCACCCGGTCCACCACTTGAGGTCGGCCTCGGTCCCGGGGCCGAAGGCACGCAACCACTCTCCAACGATGCGGGCGGCCGCCATCTCGACCGGGAGCTCCTCGACCGGGCTGCCCAACCAGGACTCCATCTCCGCCCAGCTGTACTGACCGCTTACCCAGGAACCGGCAGGTCTCGCCCTGATCACTCTGGATTCCATCCCGAGTTGAACCAGCGCTCGACTTCCCATGCCGGTGGTTCCCATCACCCGGCCGGCCTGGTTGGTGAAGATGATCTTCTCCGCCAGTGCAGGGATCTCCCGGGTGAGATTGCGGGTGAAGACCTCGCCATGACGACGGATTGCATCCAGTGTCTTTGGGAGATTTTCTTGCATCCACACTTCCCCGCAGTCAGCCACTCCGCCGTCCTCGATCAGCTTTGCCGTGCGTCGTCTTTCCTTCTCACCGATGGGCCGGGTCGATGACGAGATGAGGTGGGGGAGCAGCTTGCGATCGACGACCCAGAGCGTCCGTCGCATCGCCCAATGTCGCACCAGTGAGCGCTCTTCGTAAAGGCATGTCTCGAGGTCTGTCACTGCGAAGCCCGGCACCCGTGCCCACATCGATAGATACGGGGTCGTGGGGTCACTGGAGTGAACGGCGACCAGGGAGTTGGCCACCTCATCCGATGAGGAGGCAGGCCGGGAGAGGCGATGACGCAACGCGAGTCGGGCACGACGCTGGTCTCGGCTCATCCTCAGCACCTCCCCCTGTATAGCCGGATAGTTTGACGGGATGCTCACCAACAAACCGCTTCTCGCCAATGTCCTGGACAACGATCTCATCGGGTTCATCACGGCAATCGATGAAGGAGGTCAACCCCAGACCTCTCCGGTGTGGTTCGTTCGGGATGGTGAGGACATCGTCGTCTACAACCAACCCGACACTCCTCGTCTCGCATCGATAGCGGTGAACCACAAGGTGGCGTTCAACCTCAGAGGAGACCGCCGTGCAATAGGTGCGGTCGTCATGGAAGGAACCGCCGCTAAAGATGAGAGCCTGCCCTCCGCGCTCGATTTCCCGGGTTACCTGGAGAAATATGCCAGGGAGATCGAACGGTTGGGTTGGACTCCCCAGTCGTTCTCGGCCGATTACTCCACCGGAATCCGTCTGGCGGTGACCAGGGTACGGTCCTGGGGTCTGGATGCCCTCGACTCCTGATGGGGTGTTGCCAGGGCTGGTTCCGCTTTCGCCCGGGGGGGTAGTGTCTCCAACCCACTGACAAGGAAGGTCAAATGGCACTGAAGAGCACCGGTCGCACCCACTGGGAGGGCAACCTATTCGAGGGTGCGGGCACCGCAAGTCTCGATAGCGGGGCTGCAGACCCGATGCAGGTCACCTGGAAAGCGAGAACCGAGGAACACGGCGGGCTGACCAGCCCCGAGGAGCTGATCGCCGCCGCTCACTCATCGTGCTACTCGATGGCGTTCTCCAACACGCTTGCCAAAAACGACACACCGCCAACCAGTCTCGACGTGACCGCGACTGCCACGTTCGTCCCCGGTGAGGGAATCACGACGATGGAGCTCCAGGTGGTCGGCAACGTCGATGGGATCACAGACGAGAAGTTTCGCGAGCTGGCGGCCGTGGCCAAGGACGGCTGTCCGGTGTCCCAAGCCCTGGCCGGCAACGTCGACATCAGTGTCGAGGCGAGTCTGGTCTAAAACCGTTCTGTGAAGGTTTTGGGCGCTCTCCGCGCCCTTTTCCTTCACAGAACGAATTGGCTGACAGGTTCCGGTCAGTCGGTCTTGCGTTTGCGGTAGGCGGCGACGGCCTCGCGGGTTGAGCAGGTGTTGGAGCAGTGAAGTCGTGATCGGTTGCGCGAGGTGTCGACGTAAACGTCGACACAGGTCGCGGAGTCACAAACGCCGAATCGGTCGACACCATGCTCCACGATCACACTGGCGAGACCCATCGCCGTGATCGCTCCCAGCCAACAGACCATCGACGTCTCCGACGGCTCGAAATGCAAATGTGGCGTCCCGTTGTGGGTGGAGAGCCGAGGAGTGGCTCCATACGATTCGAGAAGGAGATTGACTCGATTGGCAGCCTCGTCCTCATCGGCGGACTCGAAAACCTCCCTTAGCGCGGCGCGAAGTCTCTGGACTGCAGGGAGGTCGCTCTTCTTCGGGGGCTTGGCGACCCCCTCCCACAGCGGTCGGTATTCATCGAGGAATCCGAGAAGCTGGTCGGGATCGGCGAGGTCGTCTTTGATGATCCCCTTGGTGTTTGCCAGCTCGACGGCCAGTTCCACCGGCTTTCCCGTGTAATGAGAGAAATCCATTTGACTCGTTACGTAAATTCGTCTACTGTAATGAGTGTAATTGGTAATGCTTCTTACCGCAACGAGATTTGAAAGAGATGACCTCATGTACGACCTCGCTAGAACTATTCAAGAAGACCGCCGGCACAAGTCCGACATCAACAGAGTCGTTTCAAACCTGCCCAAGGAGCACTCGGTGTCGGTGGGTCGCTACCGGTTGACCGTCTCCAAGCGGACCGGCGCGGCCCTGCCGGCGGCCTGAGCCAAATTCGGGGACGGCCGGTAGGGTCCTTCCTCCATGCCTACCGGCCAACCCGATTTCGGCCACCACTACTCTGGGAACCTGACGATGGATCCAGAAAAGGTCGAAATGCTCGCCGACCGCGTCATCCGCGAGGCCATCGAATCGGGAGAGTTCGACGATCTGGGGGGCACCGGCCAGCCGTTACCCGGCAAGGGTACGGTCGACGATGACATGTGGTGGGTTCGCTCGTGGCTGGAGCGGAATCGCGAGCCTGAGAATCAGGAATCGAGCAACTCCGAATAGACGGACAGGTTCTCCTCGTCGAAGCACATGAAGACGATCTGGTTCATATCCGGGTTCTCGTCACTCCAGAGTTCAACGGTGGCCACGGCGGTACGTGCAGCCGAGCGTTTGGGAAAGCCGTAGACACCGGTGGAGATGTTGGGGAATGCAATCGAGGTGCAACCTCGCTCCGCGGCCAGTTCAAGACTTCTGCGGTAGCACGAGGTCAGGAGCCGATGGGCGGCTTCCTCGTCATGCTCTGCCCATATCGGGCCAACCGTGTGAATCACCAGGTCGCAGATCAGGAGGCCGGCACTGGTGACCATGGCCTCGCCGGTAGGCAATAGACCATTGGCAGCGATCCATAGACGGCACTCCTCCACGATCGTGGGGCCCCCTGCTCTGTGGATGGCACCGTCGACCCCCCCACCGCCTTCGAGTCGCGGGTTGGCGGCGTTCACTATCGCGTCACCAACGAATGTGGTGAGGTCTCCCTGGGTGGTGATCATCGATGTCATGTCGAGCGGTGGGCCCGTCCCCCACGGTCGGACCCTCCGCTCAAACTCAGCGGTCTGTCAATTGTGCCGACAGACCACTATCCCACCGGCTGTCTGGAGCGTTCTGCGATTCGCTCGAACTGACTCCGGTTAGCCGTCCCCGACAACCCCTCGAGGCCGCGGAAGCTGACACGACCGCATGCCTCGCATACGGACCGTTCGATTCCGGAATTGCGGATGATGACGTTGCTCAAGTGCTCGCACTCTGCATGCGCGAGCTGCCCCTTCCTGACAAACATCTAGAAAGCCTCCCTGACTATCGAATGTTCCTTTGGATTCTCGCGCCAGGGAGAGACGGACGACATGAGTCCATCGACCCATCATGGGGAAATTGGGACTAGTCAACGCTGCAGAGTTGGCTTGATCCTGGTGACGGAGGAGCATGGCGACTAACTTGGGCATGAAGGGCGCACCCTGTTGGGAGGCAGGTTGAAACACGGGCGAAATCTCAGAATCTGCATGCACAGGTCGACTATCACGACCACCACTGCCGGTTTGGCGCGCGAGATTTGCGAATCCTGTGGGCGTGTCAGCTTGCGTTATGTCGAGCCTGCCGTACGGCTGCATCCCGATATCGAGTCAGTCGCGACCAAGGTGGACGAGATGGTGGCCTTCGAGGCCACCATCTACTTCGAAAAGCCGTCGCGTCGCACCCAATGCCTGCTCTGCGGCCAGGCCGCCGCCTATCTCATTCCCGACGGTCTGATGTGCGACGAGCACACATGGCAGGCCGCAGCCCGAATCGACTGGACGCGCTCCGAACCATGGGTGCCTATCCCCACGACGACGTCGATCGCATAGACGAACAGCGGAGAGGCAGGAGAGCCCGCCAACCCGTGCAGATCCCAGGATCTAGCCGAAGGCGAGCCAGCCGGCGAGACCGGCCCCGGCCAGTGTGATCGGGGCGAACAGCCACCGTTCCCAGCGAGAGCCATTGAACACGACGTAGATGGAGTAGACGCCGAGGAACGCGGCGGCGGCGAATGTGGCCGAGAGCATGTACTGGTCGGGAATCACGTCGATCGAAACCACCCCGGCCGCCTCGGCGAGAACCCACGCCGAAGCGAGGAGCAGTATCGCGGACACCGCCGAACGAACCCTCAGCTCCGGATCGAGCAGACGGGGTTGTTTTCCGGACCAGACCAACTCTCCACGACGCACCCCGGCGGCGAGGGTCAGATGGACGAGAGCGACCCAGCACAGCAGTGAGGCGGCGGCAAGGGCCAGCGACGCGTTGCTCATCGCCGGGAACTTACCTGTCTCCTGTTCACATGTCGGATCGACGTGGCCCCTGTAGCGTTGGGGCGATGAAACAGATTCAACACTGGGTTGCCGGCTCCTTCACATCGGGGTCTTCGGGTCGTAGCGGGCCGGTGTTCAACCCGGCGACGGGCCAGCAGACCGGTGAGGTCGCCTACGCCTCGGCCGACGATGTCGATGCTGTGGTTGGCGCAGCGAGGGATGCATTCCAGTCGTGGAGATATTCATCTTTGACACAAAGGCAGAACATCATGTTCGCCTTCCGCGAGATCGTCGCCGCCCGGCGCAGAGAGATTGCCGAGGCGTTGACCGCGGAGCATGGCAAGACCATTGACGATGCGATGGGCGAGGTGCAGCGCGGTCTCGAGGTCATCGAGTTCGCCTGCAACATCGCCCATTTGCTAAAGGGCGATTACTCCGAACAGGTGTCGACCGGAGTTGACACCTACACGATCCGTCAGCCGCTTGGTGTGGTGGTGGGGATAACGCCGTTCAATTTCCCGGCGATGGTCCCTATGTGGATGTATCCGATAGCGATTGCCTGTGGCAACACCTTCGTGTTGAAGCCCTCGGAGAAGGATCCGTCGCCATCGCAGTTGGCTGCGGGGATGCTCGCCGAAGCCGGGCTGCCCGAGGGCGTGTTCAACATCGTCCATGGCGACAAGGAGGCCGTCGACGCCCTGCTAACCCATACCGATGTGGCTGCGGTCTCCTTCGTCGGCTCTACACCGATCGCCCGACACATCTACCAGACCGGAACTCAACACGGGAAGCGTGTCCAGGCGTTGGGTGGCGCAAAGAACCACATGATCGTGTTGCCCGATGCGGACATGGATCTTGCCGCCGATGCCGCGGTCAGCGCCGGGTATGGGTCAGCAGGGGAGCGGTGCATGGCCATCTCCGCGGTCGTCGCGGTGGGTGATGCCGGGGACCGTCTCATCGAAGGCGTGCAAGGTCGGATCGAAAAGCTGGTGGTGGGTCCCGGTGACCGGCCGGGAGTGGAGATGGGCCCTCTCGTCACCCGACAGCACCTGGACAAGGTGCGGGGCTATGTCGATGCCGGTGAGGCCGAGGGTGCTTTGTTGATCGCCGATGGCCGCGACTTTGTCGTCGACGGCTACGAGGACGGCTACTTTCTCGGTCCGACCCTCTTCGACAATGTCCGACCGGACATGTCGATCTACACCGACGAGATCTTTGGACCGGTCCTGTCGACGGTTCGGATGGACCACTATGAGAACGCCATCGAGTTGATCAACGACAACCCCTACGGGAATGGCACGGCCGTGTTCACCAACGACGGGGGTGCCGCCCGCAAATTCCAACAGGAGATTCAGGTGGGCATGGTCGGGATCAACGTGCCCATACCGGTGCCGCTCTCGTTCTACAGCTTCGGTGGTTGGAAGGACTCCATCTTCGGCTCACACGCCATCTACGGACCCGAGGGGGTTCACTTCTACACGCGACAGAAAGTCGTCATCTCCCGCTGGGCCGACCCGATCCACCGAGGGGTTGACCTCGGCTTCCCCACCCACGGGTAGGACCCCACAGAACGGTTATTGACGGGTGCCCTCCACGTCTCCGGTGGTGGTGATCTCCTCGTAGTCGGTGGCGAGGCCCCGCTCTTCGGGGGTGCCGGGAATGAGATTGTCGAGCAAGAGCCCGAGCACGGCGGCGGTGGCGATTCCCGAGGATCCGATCGAGCGGACGATGTCGGTCAGCCAGTCGGGGCCGAGACTGAAAGCTGCGCCCGCCTCCGATCCGAAGTAGTGGGGAAAGACGAAGCCAGCGAATAGCACGAAACCCAAGATCAGAAGGTTGCGCTGAGAGTCGAGGTCGACCCGGCGCAGCAAGGAAAGACCAATGGCGGCGATGAGACCGAACAATGCCAGATAGGCTCCGCCCACGATTGGCCCGGGGATCGTGGCGACAACAGCACCGAATTTGGCGATCAACCCGAGGACCACGAGCGCACCTGCTCCGAGGAGCACCACGTATCGGCTGGCCACCCGGGTCAGTCCGACCAACCCGATGTTCTCCGAATATGAAGTGGAGGCGAAGCCGCCGAGGAGACCGGTGGCGAAACATCCCAGACCTTCGGAACCGATGCCCCGGTTGATGGTCCTGGAGTCGGGATCGCGGCCGGTGGCAATCCGGGATATTGCGTGATAGTCGCCAAACGACTCGATCATGGACGCCAGATAGGCGGCGAGGATCCCGATGAGCAGAGTCCAGTCGAACAAAGGCGTGCCCCAGGGGAAGAGGATTCCGCCTTCACTGATGTTCACCCCTCTTATCCAACTGGCGTCGCCAACACCGGCGAAACTCACCGCTCCCGCCGAGCCTTCCTCGAAGACGCCGACCCATGTGAGCACCAGAGCCACTACGTAGGACGTGACGATGGCCAACAACACCGGGAACAACGAGAAGAACCGGTATTTGGACGCCAGGATCAGCGAGTACACGAACACCAGCGCCAGCATGAGCAGGGCGAGGGGCCAATGGGCCGCCGAAGTGTCCGCAGCCGGACCGAACAGAGAAAGCCCGATGAGTGCAATCACCGGAGCGATCGTGATCGGGCTGACATACCGGCGGAGAAACCCGAAGAGCCCTCCGAACCCGATGGTGATCTCAACCAGGGCACCGACCAGGATCATCCCGGCGATGTAACGCATCGCATCCGGTCCCGGATGAAGGGCGATGATGGCAAAAAACGGGACCAGGAAGGCGAAAGAGACACCCTGGATGATGGGCAACCGCGACCCGACTGTCACCTGAAGGAACGTGGCGACACCTGAGCAGATGAAAACCGAGCTGATCAGGATGGCGACCTGCGCGGTATCCATACCCATTGGTCCGCCCAAGATGAGGGGAACCAGGATGGTGGCCCCGAACATGGTCAGGACGTGCTGAAGCCCCAATCCCAGTGCCCTGGTGAACGGTTTGGGTACATCCTCCAGCCCATAGTTCAACTCGACCTGGCTGGGACTGACGGTGGTCATCCTTCCTCCTCGAATTCGACGCCGTGGGTTCTCGAAAACTAGCCGCCCGGGGTGGCCCGATGCCGCCGAAACCGGGTCCGATGTTGGGGACGGGGCGGGTGGGTCGCCTCCGCTTTCCTCAGGTAGTGGGACCCGAATACGGGTCCCACTACCTCGATAATGGTTGGGTGGGTCCGCCTCGTTATTTTCTCGAGGCGGACCGACCCATATCCGGGCCGTACTACCTGAGGAAAGACAGGCCGGAGTCGGAGGCCCGCAAACAGTCCTTCCGGGCGATTATGTTTGGAGTTCAAGAAGACGTCAGGAGGACTTCGATGGCCAACACCGTGCGCGCCGCTCTCGTCCAGACCGCATGGACGGGCGACAAGGAATCGATGGTCGAAAAGAACGTCAAATACGCCCGCGATGCCGCGGCCCAAGGTGCGCAGGTGATGTGTTTTCAGGAGCTGTTCAACGCCCCCTATTTCTGTCAGGTCCAGGACGACGAGCACAAGGACACAGCGGAAGCGGTTCCCGACGGTCCCACCACCCAGCGGATGATCGAACTGGCCAAAGAAACCGGAATGGTTCTCGTGGTACCCATCTACGAGAAGGAGGACGACGGGCTCCTGTACAACACGGCTGCGGTCATCGACGCCGGTGGGACCTATCTCGGCAAATACCGCAAGACCCACATTCCCCACGTCAACGGGTTTTGGGAGAAGTTCTACTTCCGCCCGGGAAACACCGGGTACCCGATCTTCGACACTGCGGTGGGGCGTATCGGTGTCTACATCTGTTACGACCGTCACTTCCCGGAAGGGTGGCGGGCCCTTGGTCTGGCCGGGGCGAAGATCGTGTTCAACCCCTCGGCGACGAGTCGTGGTCTGTCCATGTACCTGTGGAACCTGGAACAGCCCGCGGCGGCAGTGGCCAACGAGTACTTCATCGGCGCCATCAACAGGGTGGGCAAGGAAGAGTATGGCGACAACGATTTCTACGGCTCGTCTTACTTCGTGGACCCCCGCGGTCAGTTGGTGGGCGACGCTGCTTCGGACACCGATGAGGAGGTCCTCATCCGCGACCTTGACCTCGACCTCATCGACGACGTGCGCAAGGTATGGGCCTTCTACCGGGATCGCAGGCCCGACGCATACGACAGCCTTGTCGCTCCCTGAACGCGGTGGGAAAACACGCGGATCTGCTCGCACGACACAAAGAGGTCCTGCCATCGTGGATGGCTCTGTATTACAAGGATCCCATCGCCATCGTCGATGGCGAGGGGAGACGGGTGACGGACGCAGAGGGCAACACATACCTCGACTTCTTCGGCGGAATTCTCACCACGATGTCCGGCTACCGGGTGCCGGAGGTGGTGCAGGCGATCAAAGACCAGGCAGATCGGATGTTGCACACGTCGACCTTGTACCTCATCGAGTCACAGATCGAGTTGGCGGAGAAGATCGGCGAGCTCAGCGGAATCCCCGATGCCAAGGTGTTCTTCACCAATTCGGGGAGCGAAGCAAACGACACCGCATTGATGCTGGCCACCCAGTACCGCAAGTCGAATCAGGTGCTCGCTCTTCGCGGCAGCTACCACGGCAAGTCACATTCGGCTGTGGCCATCACCGGTCAGAAGTCATGGTCGGCCACCAGCTTCACCCCGTTCGCGGTGACGTACGTGCATGGTGGATACAAGCTCCGCAGTCCCTTCGGCAAACTCGCCGATGACGACTTCACTACAGCCTGTGTCAACGACCTTCGCGACATGTTGGCTATCGCCACCAGCGGTGACGTCGCCGCCATGATCGCCGAGCCGATCCAGGGCGTGGGTGGCTTTGCCACCCCACCCGATGGTTTCTTCGGAGCCATGAAGGAGGTGCTCGACGAGCAAGGCATCCTGTTCATCACGGACGAAGTCCAGACGGGTTGGGGTCGGACCGGCGAGCATTTCTGGGGCTATCAGGCTCACGACATCACTCCGGACCTGCTCACGTTCGCCAAGGGGCTGGGTAATGGGCTCGCCATGGCCGGCGTCGTTGCTCGGGCCGAGATCATGGACTCTCTTGGGGCCAACTCGATCTCTACTTTCGGAGGCAATCCGTTGGCGACTGCGGGAGCCCTCGCCAATCTGAACTACCTACTCGACAACGACCTGCAAACCAACGCACACAAGGTGGGCAACCAACTGAAGAACGGGCTGCACCACCTCGCCGACAACGTGCCCGAGATCGCCGAGGTGCGGGGCAAGGGCCTGATGATCGGTGTCGAATTCGCCAAACCCGACGGGTCCCCCGACCAGGACCTCACCAGCGACGTCATGGAAGCGGCGAAGGCCGAGGGTCTGCTGATCGGCAAGGGGGGCCTCTATGGCAACACGCTGCGCATCGCCCCACCGCTGACGGTCACCGAGGAGGAAGCCGATGAAGGGTTGGAGAAGCTGACGAAAGCAATCAACCGGGCACGAGAGGAGTAGCCCATGGTCACGACACTCATCAAAGGTGGCACCGTCGTCACCGCGATCGATCAGATGGAGGCCGACATCCTCATCGATGGGGCCAAGGTGGTGGCGTTGCTGGGTCGGGAGCACACGGTGGAACCCGACGAGGTGATCGACGCCACCGATAGGTTGGTGATGCCCGGGGGGATTGACGTCCACACTCACATGGAACTCCCATTCGGTGGGACTTTTGCCGCCGATACGTTCGAGACCGGCACCCGGGCTGCAGCATGGGGTGGCACCACCACGATCGTCGACTTCGCGGTCCAGACCGTGGGCGAGTCGGCCATGGACGGCTGGGAGAAATGGATGGACAAGGCCCGGGGGAACTGCGCCATCGACTACGGCTTTCACATGATCACCGGGGACATCAACGATCAGACCCTCAAGGAGATGGAACTGTTGGTGCGCGAGGGAGTGACCAGTTTCAAGATGTTCATGGCCTATCCCGGTGTCTTCTACTCCGACGACGGTCAGATCCTCCGGGCGATGCAGAAGGCCGCCGAGGACGGCGCCACCGTCTGCATGCATGCCGAGAATGGCATCGCCATCGACGTGCTCGTCGGGCAGGCTCTGGAACGCGGTGAGACGGACCCGATCAATCACGGAATGGTCCGCAGGTCGATCCTCGAAGGAGAGGCGACTCACCGGGCGATCAAGCTGGCGGAGCTGACCGGAGTCCAGCTCTACATAGTTCACCTGTCAGCCCAGGAGGCCCTGGACGAGGTGATCATCGCCCGTGACGAAGGCCTGCCCATCTTCGCCGAGACCTGTCCCCAATACCTGTTCTTGTCGCTGGAGAACCTGGGCAACGGGTTCGACGGCGCCAAGTACGTGTGCTCCCCGCCGCTCCGCGACGCCGACGAAGGCCACCAGGAGCGGTTGTGGCAGGGCCTGCAGACCAACGACCTTCAGGTCGTCTCCACAGACCACTGCCCCTTCTGCATGGGAGACCATCACACCTTCGGCACGCAAAAACAGCTCGGTCAGGGCGACTTCTCCAAGATCCCCAACGGCATGCCCGGTGTCGAGCCCCGGATGATTCTCATGTACAACGGGGGTGTGGTCGAGGGTCGGATCGGCCTCAACCGTTTCGTCGAGATCACCGCCACCGCGCCGGCGAAGATGTTCGGCATGTATCCCAAGAAGGGGACCATCGCCGTCGGTTCGGACGCCGACATCGTGGTCTTCGACCCCAAGGGTTCCCACGTCATCTCCGTCGACACCCACCACATGGACGTCGACTACTCGGCCTACGAGGGCTGGGAGATGAAGGGCAAGGTCGACACGGTCCTGTCCAAGGGCAAGGTCATCATCGCCGGGGACGAGTATCACGGCTCCCCAGGCGACGGTGAGTACGTCGCCCGAGGTACCAGCCAGTACGGGAGATAACGGTGTTGCTATAGCAAGAGGTCGTGGTATCCGAGACCTGATGCTATAGCAACGCCATTCGGTCAGGCCTGCTGCCCGTCTGACCAGGCCTTCGTCGTGCCCATCCGCAGATGGTTGCCAAATGGGTCGCGGAGACCGCAATCGGTCCCGTAGTCGCGTTCGGTCGGTTCGTCGGTGAACTCGACCCCTTTTGACTTCAGATCCTCGTATGTCGCATGGATGTCGTCGACCTCGATGATCGCAGCCACTCCCATGGCACCTTTGGTGACCAGCTCACGCACCAGTTCCGCGGTTGCCTCGTCGTGCGCAGGTGGGCCGGGTGCCTCCAAAAGGAGCTGATGTTCGGGTTGCTCGGGGAGATTGACGGTGAGCCAGCGCATGAAGCCGAGGTCGACATCAGCGCCGACCTCGAAGCCGAGCTTGCCGACATAGAAGTCAAGAGCCTCGTTCTGATCGAGTACGTAGACCTGCGAGTGGGTGATTCTGTTCGCCATGGAAATCAACCTATGCGCTGGTCCCGGGTTTCGCTTCTCCAAAATTGCTGAAGGGTCGACCGCCGAGCTCGCTACTGGGTCTGGTCCAGGCACGGGTGAAGCAGCCCGGCACCCGGCTCAGATCGGTGGCACGCCACCGGTAAGTGGTCGGCGACTCGCCGACGATCGAAGTGAAGGTGCGGCTGAACGTGCCCAGACTCCCGAATCCGACTTCGAAACAGATCTCGGTGACGCTGCGATTGGTCTCCCTCAGCAGGAACATCGCTCGCTCCACGCGCCGCCGCTGGAGATAGCGGTGCGGCGTCTCTCCATACGTGGCCTTGAAGACACGGATGAAATGCGCCGCTGAGACGTGGGCGACCTCAGCAAGAGTCGGGATGTCCAGTGGCTTGGCGTAGTCCCGGTCGATCGCGTCGCGGGCACGCAGCATGTGGCGGTTGGAACTCTCAGTGGCGCGACTCATAGAAGGTCCATCATGGCGGCCCGGAAGTTTTCTGGACAATCACGAGGCTGACCGCATAGGTTTCCTACCCGGCTCCCCGGGGCAAAGAGGGAGCTTCACATGGCAAGACTTGCCAACGCGTCGACGCGGGCTCGAATGGCCGCTTCGACGCGACCTCATTTGAGAGGAGATCACATATGCGCAGACGACTGAGTGCCTCCATGGTGACAGCGCTGCTGATCGCGCTCATCGCGAGCCCGGCGGCGGCACACCACGACGATGGAAAAGGGGACGTCATACCTCCATCTGTCGCCGCGCTCGCCGAGGAGTTCGAGAACGTCGTGGCAGCGAATGCCAACGAGGACAGCAACGCCCCCAGAGGGCACGCCCCCTGTATCCAAGGGATGGCAGCGAACACCTTCCCTTGCGACAAGGTGGACATGTTGAGTCATCTCACGCTCGGCGATCTCGGACTCAGCTTCGCCAACGACATGTGGGGTTGGACTGACCCCCAGACCAGGAAGGACTACGCCCTGGTCGGCGGCATCGAAGGAACGGTGATCGTCGACATCAGCGATCCCAAGCGTCCCGATATCGTCGGCACGCTTCCGACGCACTCGACCGCCGGGGGTGACTTCTGGCGTGACATCAAAGTGTTCGATGACCACGCCTTCGTGGTGTCCGAAAATGCCGGCCACGGAATGCAAGTCCTTGACCTGACCGAGGTCAGGGGAGTGACGGGTGGTCCGGTCACGTTCGATGAGACGGCCCTCTATGGCGGTTTCGGCAACGCACACAACCTGGCCATCAACGAAGACACCGGATATGCATATGCCATCGGCACTTCGACGTGTTCAGGCGGTCTGCACATGGTGAACATCTCGGATCCCACCGCTCCGACTTTTGCGGGGTGTTTCGACGATCACAGCTACATACACGACACCCAGTGTGTGATCTACGAGGGCGCCGACCCGGATTACCAGGGTCGGGA
>Ga0299913_10003079_pt1 | contig 13489 bp, 12 predicted proteins | sample RVTome_9_FD_201360 | JGI IMG/M metagenome (GOLD analysis project Ga0299913, IMG submission 201360) | Soil microbial communities from uranium-contaminated site in the Upper Colorado River Basin, Wyoming, United States - RVT155D38 (version 2) ... | reverse complement strand
CGCGAGATGCACGACCTCGGGGGCGACCCGTTCTCCACCGGTGGCGGGTTCGGGTCGGGGTTCGGCTTCTCCGACATCATGGACGCCTTCTTCGGTGCCGGCGGGGCCACGCGCGGCCCGCGGCCGAGGCAGCGGCGCGGCCAGGACGCGCTCATCCAGGTCGACATCGACCTCTCCGAGGCCACGTTCGGGGTCACCCGGGACCTGCGGGTCGACACCGCCACGACCTGCCCGACCTGCCAGGGCGTCGGTGCCGCAGCCGGGACCTCGCCCCGTACGTGCGACATCTGCCAGGGCCGCGGCGAGGTGCAGCAGGTCACGCGCAGCTTCCTCGGCCAGGTCATGACGTCGCGCCCGTGCGCGGCCTGCCAGGGCTTCGGCACCGTGATCCCCACGCCGTGCGCGGACTGCGGCGGCGACGGCCGGGTCCGCACCCGCCGGTCGCTCAAGGTCAAGATCCCGCCCGGCGTCGACACCGGCACCCGCATCCAGCTCGCCGGCGAGGGCGAGGCGGGCCCCGGCGGCGGCCCGGCCGGCGACCTGTTCGTCGAGATCGTCGAGCGGCCGCACGCGACGTTCCAGCGCCGCGGCGACGACCTGCACTGCACGGTCACCGTCCCGATGACCGCCGCAGCCCTCGGCACGACCGTCACGCTCGACACCCTCGACGGCCCGCGTCCGGTCGAGCTGCGCGCAGGCACCCAGTCCGGCCAGACGATGACCCTCGACGACCTCGGCGTGACCCACCTGCGGCGCCAGGGCCGGGGCGACCTGGTGGTGCACGTGGAGGTGCAGACCCCGACGCGGCTCGACGGCGAGCAGGAGGAGCTGCTGCGCAAGCTCGCCGGCCTCCGCGGCGAGGACGGCCCGGACGTCGGCCAGGTCGCCGGCCAGAAGCAGGGCTTCTTCAACCGCCTGCGCGACGCCTTCAACGACCCGCGCTGACCCGCCCACCACACCCCCCGGCGGGCGACCCTCGCCCCCTTCCCGCGGTGATCATGCACGAATGGCTGGACCGGTACAGCCATTCGTGCATGATCACCGCGGGGGGAGATGGGCTGGTCAGGGTCGTGGGCACAACCACTTGTGCATGATCACCGCGGGGGGTTGAGGGGGTTGGGCGTCGGGAGGGGTTGGCGTCGGGAGGGGTGGATGATGCGGGGGTGGGCGCGCCGGTGTTCGTGGTCGACCGGGACCGGCTGGTCACGGGGATCGTGGTGCTCGACGGCGCGGAGGGCCACCACGCGGCGACCGTGACGCGGCTCGGCGTGGGCGAGCCGGTGGTGCTGACCGACGGGGCCGGGCGCCGGGCCGAGGGGGTCGTGGCCGGCGCTGACCGGGACGTGCTCCTCGTGGACGTACGCACCGTGGTCGACGTGCCCGCGCCCCGGCCCCGGTTCGTCGTCGTCCAGGCATTGCCCAAGGGCGACCGTGGCGAGGTCGCGGTCGAGACCCTCACCGAGGTCGGGGTCGACGTGGTGGTGCCGTGGGCCGCGGCGCGGTGCGTCGCCCGGTGGCGCGACGCGCGCGGGGCGAAGGCGCTGGCCCGATGGCGTACGACCGCGGCGGCCGCTGCGAAGCAGTCGCGGCGCACCCGGTTCCCCGAGGTGACCGACCTGGCGGGCACACGCGACGTCGCGGCGCGCCTGGCGGCCGCCACGGCCGGGGTGCTCCTGCACGAGGAGGCCGAGCTGCCGCTGGCGGGGCTGGACCTGCCGGCCGACGGGGACGTGGTGGTCGTGGTCGGCCCGGAGGGCGGCATCAGCCCCGAGGAGCTCGCGACGTTCGGTGCCGCCGGCGCGTCGTCGTACCGCCTCGGCGGGACGGTGCTGCGCGCCTCGACGGCGGGCACCGCCGCCCTCGCCGTCCTCTCCGCCCGCGGCCGCTGGGCCTGAGCGGCCGGAGCGGCCTACTCGACCGTGAACGTCTTGGAGTCGACGTGCAGCGGTCGGCCGTCCTCGGCCGAGCTCTCGAACGCCCGGATCTCGTAGGTCCCCGGCGGCAGGTCGACCGTGTCGCTGAACTCGGCGAAGTCGCCGTTGGCGCCGGCCTGCGCGAAGCCCTCCTCGACGACGGTGTCCGAGCCGTCCTTGCGCACCTCCCAGCTGACCGTGCCCTCGAACGCGGTGCCGAAGCCCGTGATCTCGACGGGCGAGCCGACCGTCGCGTCCTGGGTCGGGGTGAGCAGCCAGACCAGGCCCTGGACGTCGAGCATCGACGCCCGCTTGACCGGGCTGGACCAGTCGGCGATCCCGGAGGTCGGCGTCGCGCCGTCGACGAGCAGCTTCACCCGAGAGACCGGCTTGTCGTTCGCGGTGACCGTGTAGACGAGCTGTTGGACGGCGGCCAGCTCGGCCTCCGACCCCACCTGCACGAAGCCGCTGAGGTCCACCGTGGCCGTGTCCCCGGACACCGAGTAGTCGAGCAGCTCGGTCCCCGACGGCCACAGCGAGGTGTAGTCCGGGTCCGTGGCGGGCTCGGCGAGCATCTCGCGGACGGCCAGCGCGCCCTGTCCGGCGCCGCCCTCGGCGACCACCGAGTGCTCCTCCCGGTAGAGCCTCGGCCCGAGGTCGCCGTCGTCCATCGCGTAGTAGACGAAGACGTCCTCCCGCGTCGTCGGCGGGTCGGTCGCCTCGGTCGTCGTCTCGGACGGCGACGGCGACGCGGTTGTCGGCTCCTCGCTGGTCGTGGGGCCGGCGACCACGTTCCCGCCGTCGTCCCCGCCCAGCGCCACCGCGAGCCCGCCTGCGGCGAGCCCGATCACGGCCGCCGCCGCGACCGCCAGCACGCCGGGGTGGCGCCACCAGGGCCGCTGCTCCTGCGCGATGCCGTCCCGGATGTTCGAGAGACCGTCGTCTGAGGGGTGGACCATGTCGGCCTCCGAGGCAAGGGCGGCGCGCAGGCGCGCGGCCAGCGGGTCGTCGTCGGGGTGGATGGGAGTGGTCATGACGCGGCCTCCAGGCTCTCGCGCAGGGCGGCCATGCCGCGTGACGCGTGGCTCTTGACCGCGCCACGGCTGATGTCCAGGGCGTCGGCGATGCCGGCCTCGCTGAGGTCGGCGTAGTAGCGCAGCACGAGCACCTCGCGCTGACGTTGCGGCAGCCGCCGCAGCGCGGCCATCACCTCGGCGTGCTCGAGGGCGACCATCGCGCCGTGCTCGGCGCTCGCGGCGTGCGGGGGAGGGACCGGGGGGTGCCGCTCGACGACCGAGCGGTGGCGCAGCGCCGAGCGCGAGCCGTTCACGACCGAGCGCCGCAGGTAGGCGAGCGCCTTGTCCGGGTCGGCCAGCCGTCGCCAGGCGGCGTGCATCGCGACGAACGCGTCCTGCACGACCTCCTCGGCCGCCGCCGTGTCGCGCAGGAGGAGAGCCGCCAGCCGCACCAGCGACCGGTAGTGGGCCGCATAGAGGTGCGTGACCGCGTCGTCGGCGCCCCACGCGGGGGCGCCCGCGGTGCTGCTCATGCCGTTCCTCGCCCCGATCTGAGGTCGCGCTCTCGGTGGTGCGGGTGCCGGTCTCACATGCGTACGACGCCCACCTCGCCCGTCTGGTTTACCTGTTCCGGCGCCCCGTCCCGGTCCGGCGCGCCGGACGGGCCTGGCTACAGTTCGGTCATGGGCGAGAGCGACTGCCTGTTCTGCCGCGTCGTGGCCGGCGAGCTCCTGGCCGAGGTCGTGCACCGGGGCGACCGGGTGCTGGCCTTCCGCGACGTCTCGCCGCAGGCGCCCACCCATGTCCTCGTCGTGCCCCGCGAGCACCACCCCGACGTGGCGGCGCTGGCCGCGGCCGACCCGCAGGCGCACGCCGAGCTCGCGGTGGCCGCCGAGACGGTCGCGAAGGCCGAGGGTCACGACAGCTTCCGGCTGGTCTTCAACACTGGCGCCCGGTCGGGCCAGAGCGTGTTCCACGTGCACGGGCACGTGCTGGCCGGCCGGGACATGACCTGGCCGCCCGGGTGACCGAGCCCTCCGGTGCCCTGATCGCCTAGCATTGGCGCGTCCGGTGCCCAGCGCGGCACCCCGCCGAGACGGAAGCAGGGCGAACAGGCCGACCGGCCGACCCTATGACCGAGTCACCCCAGGCCCGCACCACGATCGTCGTGCCGGCCAGCCAGCCGATGGTTGCCGTGCTGGGGCCGCGCGACGAGCTCCTCCGGGTCGTCGAGACGGCGTTCCCCACGGTCGACATCTCCGTCCGAGGCAACGAGATCACCGTCAGCGGCGAGCCGGGTGAGGCCGCCCTCGTCGAGCGCTTCTACGACGAGCTCACCACCGTGCTCCGCGCCGGTCAGGGCGTCACGGTCGAAGCGGTCGAGCGGATGGTCACGATGTTGCGCTCGGAGACCGGCGAGCGCCCCGCCGAGGTCCTGACCCTCAACATCCTGTCCAACCGCGGCCGGACGATCCGCCCCAAGACGCTGAACCAGAAGCGCTACGTGGACGCGATCGACGAGCACACCGTGGTGTTCGGCATCGGCCCGGCCGGCACCGGCAAGACCTACCTCGCGATGGCCAAGGCCGTGCAGGCGCTGCAGGCGAAGCAGGTCAACCGCATCATCCTCACCCGGCCTGCGGTCGAGGCGGGCGAGCGGCTCGGGTTCCTGCCCGGCACGCTCTACGAGAAGATCGACCCGTACCTGCGGCCGCTCTACGACGCGCTGCACGACATGATCGACCCGGAGTCGATCCCCCGGCTGATGACGGCCGGCACCATCGAGGTCGCCCCGCTGGCCTACATGCGCGGGCGGGCTCAGCCCGTCCAGACGCCGGTGCTGACGCCAGCAGGGTTCCGCTCGATCGGGAGCCTTCGCGTCGGCGACCTCGTCGTGGGGTCCGACGGGCTGCCCACGCCGGTGCTCGGTGTCTATCCCCAGGGCCTCAAGCAGGTCTTCCGAGTCACGACCCAGGACGGTGCGTCGACCCTTGCCTGTGGCGACCACCTGTGGAAGGTCAGGACCGCCGCGGACAAGCGCCGTGGCAGGGCCGGACGAGTCCTTCGTACCGTCGACATGGTGGGCCGCCTCCGTGCCGCGCGCACCCGACGTCTCGAACTGCCGCTCGTGGGGCCCGTCGAGATGGAGCCGCGCGAGGTGCCAGTCGATCCGTACGCGCTGGGTCTGCTTCTCGGGGACGGGTGCGTCACGCTGTCCACGACGCCGAGCTTCTCGACTGATGACCCGGAGCTCGCGGCTGCACTGGAGGCCGCCCTCCCGCACATTTCCGTGGACCGGAAACGGGGGATCGACTACGTCCTGCGCCATCGGGAGGGCGCCGGAGGAGGCGTGATCGTCGCCAACCCGGTCACGGTCGCATTGCGCGACCTCGGCCTGGCGGGGCGACGATCCACCACCAAGTTCGTCCCGACGGTCTACCTGAGCAACAGCAAGGCAGTCCGGCTCGGCGTGCTCCAGGGCTTGCTCGACACCGACGGGGGACCGGTGCGTCAGCTCGGTCGTACGTGCCGCGTGCAGTACACGACCTGCTCCGACCGGCTCCGCGACGACGTCGTCTGGTTGGTTCGCTCGCTAGGTGGCGTGGCGTACAGCCGGACGCGTACGGCACGTGGCCGGCCGGCGGGCGGAACGGCTGCGCGGCCGATCCACCATCACCACGACGCTCACGTCGTGGACATCCGGCTGCCCGCCGGTGTGCAGCCGTTCCGGCTCACTCGCAAGAAGGCGCTGTATGAGGCGCGCGGTGGTGGTCGTCCGATGCGGATGATCGAGAGCATCGAGCCTGCGGGCGAGGCGGAGTGCGTGTGCATCGCGGTCGGTGCACCCGACTCCCTCTACGTGACCGAGGACTTCCTGGTCACCCACAACACCCTCAACGACGCGTTCATCATCCTCGACGAGGCGCAGAACACGTCGCCGGAGCAGATGAAGATGTTCCTGACCCGGCTGGGCTTCGGCTCGAAGATGGTCGTGACCGGTGACGTGACCCAGGTCGACCTTCCGGGGGGCACCCACAGCGGGCTGCGCATCGTGCAGGAGATCCTCGACGGCACGAAGGACGTGCACTTCTGCCGGCTGGCCAGCCAGGACGTCGTACGACACCGGCTGGTCACCGACATCGTCGACGCCTACGGCCGCTGGGACGCCCACCAGGCGGCCGACGGCCGCCAGGGTCGCGGCGGGACCGGCGCCGGCCCCTCGCGACGTGGCCGCCGGTGAGCGGGCGTGACGGCGGCCCGGCGGTCATGAGCATCGACGTCAACGACGAGTCCGGCGCCGAGGTCGACGTGGAGCGGCTGGTGCTGCTCGCGCGCTTCGTGCTCGACCGGATGCGCGTCCACCCGCTCGCCGAGCTGTCGGTCATCGCCGTCGACGCGCAGACGATGGCGGGCCATCACAAGCAGTGGATGGACGAGGAGGGCCCGACCGACGTCATGGCGTTCCCCATGGACGAGCTGCGTCCCGGGAGCGACGACGACGAACCGGAGCCGGGGCTGCTCGGCGACGTCGTGCTCTGCCCGGAGGTCGCCGCGACCCAGGCCGCGACGGCGGGCCACAGCACCGGCCACGAGCTGGACCTGCTGCTGACCCACGGCATCCTGCACCTGCTCGGCTTCGACCACGCCGAGCCGGCGGACCGGGCCGAGATGTTCGGCCTGCAGGCCGACCTGCTGCGCGCCTGGTGGTCCGAGCGCGGCGTCGAGGCCGGTGTGACCCCGTGAGCGAGCCGGTCGTCCTCCTGCCCCTCGCGGCGTTCCTCGTGCTGCTCGGCGGGCTCTTCGCCGGCGCCGAGGCGGCTCTCTCGCGCGTGTCCCGGGTGTCCGCCGAGGAGCTCGAGCGTGACGGTCGTCGCGGCGCGCACCGGCTGCAGCAGGTGCTCGCCGACACCGCGCGCTACCTGAACCTGCTCACGCTGCTGCGGGTGGCGAGCGAGCTCGTCGCGACGGTGCTGGTCACCGTCGCGGCGCTGGACATCTTCGACCGGGTCTGGCAGGCGATGGTCGTCACCGGCGTCACCATGGTGGTCGTCTCCTACATCGCGATCGGCGTCTCCCCGCGCACGCTCGGCCGGCAGCACCCCGCGCCGATCGCGCTCGTCGCGGCCCGCTTCGTCCACCCCCTGGCCCGGTTCCTCGGCCCGCTGCCCCAGCTGCTCATCCTCGCGGGCAACGCGCTCACGCCCGGCAAGGGCTTCCGCGACGGGCCGTTCGCCTCCGAGGCCGAGCTGCGCGAGCTGGTCGACCTGGCCGAGGAGAACCAGCTCATCGAGGACCGCGAACGGGCCATGATCCACTCGGTCTTCGAGCTCGGCGACACGATCGTGCGCGAGGTCATGGTCCCCCGCACGGACGTCGTGTTCATCGAGCGCGACAAGACGCTGCGGCAGGCGCTCTCGCTCGCGCTGCGCAGCGGCTTCAGCCGCATCCCCGTGATCGGGGACGGGACCGACGACGTGCTGGGCGTCGCCTACCTCAAGGACCTCGTGCGCCGGACGTACGTCCACCGCGACGGCGAGTCGGTGGAGAAGGTCGAGTCGGTCATGCGGCCTGCTGTGTTCGTGCCCGAGTCCAAGCCGGTGGACGAGCTGCTGCGCGAGATGCAGGCCCAGCAGTCGCACATGGCGATCGTCGTCGACGAGTACGGCGGCACCGCGGGCCTGGTCACCATCGAGGACGTGCTGGAGGAGATCGTCGGCGAGATCACCGACGAGTACGACGTGGAGCACTCGCTGGTCGAGGAGCTGGCCGACGGGTCGCTGCGGGTGAGCACCCGGCTGCACGTCGACGAGCTGTCCGAGCGCCTCGACGTCGAGCTGCAGGACGACGACGTCGACACCGTGGGCGGGCTGCTGGCCAAGCACCTCGGCCGGGTGCCGATCCCGGACGCGCAGGTGACCGTGCGCGGGGTCGAGCTGACCGCCGAGAGCGCGCAGGGACGGCGCAACCGGATCGGCACGGTCCTCGTGCGACGGGTCGGCGAGCCCGACGCCGTCGCCGTCGCCGACGCCGACGTCGACCAGACGCAGGACCGGGCCGGCGAGGCGCACCACGGTGACGCCGCGGGCAACCGCGCGACCGACCGGCAGCCGGCCGATGTCCGCGACGCCTGACGCGGCGGGCGTCCCGGCCGAGGACGCGAAGCTCGTGACGCTGGCCCGCTCGGCGCGGGCGCGCACGGGCGCAGCCGAGGGCGCGGCGGTGCGGGACGGGATGGGGCGCACGTACGCCGGGGTGACCGTCGACCTGCCGTCGCTGCAGCTGAGCGCCGTGCAGGCGGTCGTGGCCGCGGCCGTGTCCAGCGGTGCCGACGGCCTCGAGGCTGCGGCCGTCGTGGGTGGGGCGCCGGCGCTGACCGACACCGACCGGGCCGTGCTCGCGGACCTCGGCGTCGCCACCGTGCTGCGCGCCGGGCCGGACGGCGTCCTCCACGACGGCGCCTGAGCGGGCTACCGTCGCGTCCATGTTGCGTCGCCGTCGGGTGTCACGTCCCGCGCCGGCGGCCGTGGCGACGCCGCACGTGCCGGCCCACCACGGTCCCCACGATGCGGTCGAGGTCCCCTACGTGCTGCGGTTCACCGCCGCCTGGTCATGGCGGCTGCTGCTGGTGCTCGCCGCGCTCTACGTCGGGCTGCGGCTGTTCGCGCTGCTGTCGGTCGTCCTGGTGCCGGTCATCCTCGGCCTGCTGCTGTCCGCGGTGGCGTCCCCGCTTGTCGACCGGCTGACCGCGCTGCGGATGCCGCGCGGGCTCGCGACAGCGATCGTGGTGGTGACCGGGATCGCCGCACTCGTGGCCGCCGTCGCCGTCGTGGCGCAGCAGATCTCGGCGGGGTTCGGCGAGCTGCGGGCCTCGTTCGACAGCAGCCTGGTCGAGGTGGAGCGGTACCTCGCGGACCTCGGACTGAGCCGCATGCAGGTCCGCGACGGTCTCGACCGCATCAGGGAGGGCGTGAACTCCGGCAGCGGAGGGAACATCGGCGGCACGGTCGTGTCGGTCACGACGACCGCGGGCCACCTGGTGGCAGGCCTGTTCATCACGCTGTTCGCGACGATCTTCTTCACCTACGACGGGCGCCGGATCTGGGCGTGGATCGTGCGCCTCTTCCCGGCGACGGCGCGCGACCGCGTGCAGGGCAGCGGGAGCCGCGCCTGGGCGGTCCTCACGTCGTACGTCCGCGCGACCGTCGTCATCGCCGCGGTCGACGCGCTGGGCATCGTGCTGGTCGCGGCGATCCTCGGGCTGCCCCTCGTGATCCCGATCGGCGTGCTGGTCTTCCTCGGAGCGTTCATCCCGATCGTCGGAGCGACCATCAGCGGCATCGCCGCCGTCGCGGTGGCCCTCGTCGCGGAGGGGCCCGTCTCCGCCTTGGTGATGCTCGCCGGCGTGATCGGGGTGCAGCAGCTCGAGGGGCACGTGCTGCAGCCGTTCCTCATGGGGCGGCTGGTGCGCGTACACCCCCTCGCCGTCGTCGTGGTCATCGCGATCGGTGGTCTCGTGGCGGGCGTGTTCGGTGCGCTCATCGCCGTCCCGCTCACGGCCATCGTGAACACCGTCAGCACCTACCTCTCGCAGGACCGGGAAGCGCGGGTGAGCGGGGCCGACCCGCCCGGGGGGCGCGACGCGCCGGGTCGCCGGCCGCGCGCGGCGGTCGACGAGGGTGTCTCGTGAGCGGTGGCGACGCCCCGGCGTTCCGGGCCGGCTTCGTGTGCTTCGTCGGGCGTCCCAACACCGGGAAGTCGACACTGACCAATGCGCTCGTCGGCGAGAAGATCGTGATCACGTCGAGCAAGCCGCAGACGACGCGACGCGTCGTGCGTGGCATCGTGCACCGGCCCGACTCGCAGCTCGTAGTCCTGGACACCCCCGGCCTGCACCGGCCCCGGACGCTGCTGGGGGAGCGGCTCAACGCCGAGGTCCGGGCGAGCTGGGCCGACGTGGACGTCGTGGGGTTCTGCGTCCCCGCGGACGAGAAGCTCGGGCCGGGGGACCGGTTCATCGCCCGGGAGGTCGCCGGGCTGACCCGGGCCACCGCGGTGGCCGTCGTCACGAAGACCGACCGGGTCGCGCGCGACCGGGTGGCCGAGCAGCTGGTCGCCGTCAGCCGGCTCGGGGAGGCCGAAGGCATCGACTGGGCGCACGTGGTCCCCGTGTCGGCCGTGGCCGGCGACCAGGTCGGCCTGCTCGCCGACCTTCTCGCGGGTCTCATGCCGGAGTCCCCGCCGCTCTACCCGGACGGCGACCTGACCGACGAGCCCGAGCAGGCGCTCGTCGCGGAGCTCATCCGGGAGGCCGCGCTCGAGGGCGTGCGCGACGAGCTGCCGCACTCGATCGCCGTCGTCGTCGAGGAGATGGTGCCGCGCGAGGACCGGCCCGCCGACCGCCCGCTGCTCGACGTGCACGCCTACCTCTACGTCGAGCGGGACAGCCAGAAGGCGATCGTGATCGGGCCCAAGGGCGCCCGGCTGCGCGCGATCGGCGCGACGGCGCGGGCGCATATCGAGGCGCTGCTCGGCACTCAGGTCTACCTGGACCTGCGCGTCACCGTCGCCAAGGACTGGCAGCGCGACCCGCGCCAGCTGCGCAAGCTGGGCTTCTGAACGGCGGGTCACCGACGGGATCAGCCGACGGATCTCGTACCCGTAGCCCGTCGCGAACGGCACCATGCGCTCGAGGTCGACCGGCGCGGTCATGCTGCGCTCCCGCGCAGCAGGCCGTCCCAGTCCTGGGAGCGCAGCCAGGAGTCGACGCTGTGCCACGCCACCTCCGGATAGGCCGCCCGGACGCCGGGGATGTCCACGTCGTAGCCCGTGCGCTCCATGTAGGCGTACATGGCGCGCAGGTCCGCATCAGCCGTGTCGGCGTCCGCCATGACGTACCGCACGGTGCGTCCGGTGGCCCGCGTGAGGGCTGATGCGAGCTGGTCTCCCCGCCCGCCACGGGCGCCCGGCCGGCCGTCGGGTCAGCAGCGAGCGCCCCGGCCCCGCCGGTCCAGCATCCGGAACCGGACCGGCGCAGCGGGAGACGAAACGGAGCGTGTCCGCGTACTCTCGAACCGTGCGGACGCGCCACCTGCTTCTCGGCCGCCGCGGCGAGGCTCTCCTCTAGAGGCCGGCCCCCTCGCCGCGGAGCGCTCGCCTGTGTCGGTCGGACCTCCCCGCGAGAGACCGAGAGTGGCCCCGAATGACATTCGTACAGAACCCCCAGCAGCCTTCCGGCATGCCGATCCACCGCTACTCCCCGTTCACCCCCGTCGACCTCGCCGACCGCACCTGGCCGGCGTCCCGCATCACCGAGGCGCCGCGCTGGTGCGCCGTGGACCTGCGGGACGGCAACCAGGCGCTGATCGACCCCATGAGCCCCGCGCGCAAGAAGCGCATGTTCGAGCTGCTGGTGCGGCTGGGCTACAAGGAGATCGAGGTCGGCTTCCCCTCCGCGAGCCAGACCGACTTCGACTTCGTCCGCGAGCTGATCGAGCAGGACCTCGTCCCGGACGACGTCGTGATCCAGGTCCTGACCCAGGCGCGCGACGCACTCATCGAGCGCACCTTCGAGTCGATCCGCGGCGCCAAGCAGGCGATCGTCCACCTCTACAACTCGACGTCGACGCTGCAGCGCCGGGTCGTGTTCGGTCTGCCGCGCGAGGGCATCGTCGACATCGCCGTGCAGGGGGCCCGGCTGTGCCGGAAGCTCACCGAGACGGTGAAGGACACCGAGGTCTTCTTCGAGTACTCGCCCGAGTCCTACACCGGCACCGAGCTCGACTTCGCCGTAGAGGTCTGCAACGCCGTCAACGACATCTGGGCGCCCACTCCCGACCGCAAGTCGGTCATCAACCTGCCGGCGACCGTGGAGATGGCCACGCCCAACGTCTACGCGGACTCCATCGAGTGGATGCACCGCAACCTGGCCCGGCGCGACTCGGTCGTGCTGTCGTTGCACCCGCACAACGACCGCGGCACCGCGGTGGCCGCGGCCGAGCTGGGCTACATGGCCGGGGCCGACCGCATCGAGGGCTGCCTTTTCGGCAACGGCGAGCGCACGGGCAACGTCTGCCTCGTGACGCTGGGCATGAACCTGTTCTCCCAGGGCATCGACCCGCAGATCGACTTCAGCGACATCGACGAGATCCGCCGCACGGTCGAGTACTGCAACCAGCTGCCGGTCAACGAGCGCCACCCCTACGGCGGCGACCTCGTCTACACCGCCTTCTCCGGGTCGCACCAGGACGCGATCAAGAAGGGCCTGGAGTGGATGCAGCACGACGCCGACGAGGCCGGCGTGCCCGTCGACGAGCACCGCTGGGCGGTGCCGTACCTCCCGATCGACCCCAAGGACGTGGGCAGGACGTACGAGGCGGTCATCCGGGTCAACTCGCAGTCGGGCAAGGGTGGCGTCGCGTACGTCATGAAGACCGAGCACCAGCTGGACCTGCCGCGGCGGCTGCAGATCGAGTTCAGCCAGGTCATCCAGGCGCGCACCGACGCCTCCGGCGGCGAGGTGTCACCGGCGCAGATGTGGGAGGCGTTCGACGCCGAGTACCTCGCGCCGAGCAGGCCGATCTCGCTGAGCTCCCACCACACCTCGTCGGCCGACGGGGAGGACGACCAGCTCGACCTCACCGTCGAGGTCGACGGCGCCCCCAAGGACCTGGTCGGGCGCGGCAACGGCCCGATCGCCGCGTTCGTCGACGCGCTGCGGGCCATCGGCCACGACGTGCGGGTCCTCGACTACGCCGAGCACGCGCTCTCCAGCGGCGGCGACGCGCGCGCGGCGGCGTACGTCGAGTGCGCGATCGGCGAGCGGATCCTCTGGGGCGTCGGGGTGGACCCGAACATCGTCACCGCCTCGCTGAAGGCCGTCGTCTCCGCCTGCAACCGGGCCGCCGCCGGCTGACCCTCCCACCGGCCCCCGCCCCGCCTGCCCCCACCGGACCCGACCACGTGAGGTAGGCGAGGGGGTGCGACAACAGGCGGCGCGGCCTGTTGTCGCACCCCCTCGCCTGTTGCCGTACGTCCGAACGGGTGCTGAGTCACGGTCCGGGTGACCCCGGCCCGCCGGAAGTGCGTGCTGTGGGGATGAGACCGGTCAGCGCATCAGCTCGCGGGTGACGGTGGTGCGCGCGACCATCCGGCCGCGGTGCCAGACCGCGAGCGGCGGGTCCTGCAGCCGCAGCACCTCCGGCCAGGTCGCCGCGCCGTAGAGCTGCAGGTCGGCCCGCGCGCCCACTGCCACGCCGTAGGCGTCGCCGAGCCGCCAGGCCGCGGCCGGGACGGTCGTGACGGCCGCCAGCGCCAGGTACAGCTCGTCGGGGGACACCAGGTGGGCCGCGTGCGCGGACACGAGGGCCACCTCGAGCATGTCGCCCCGGCCGAACGGATAGAAGCCGTCGTGCACGCAGTCCTGCCCGAAGGCCACCGGGACGCCGGCCTCCAACAGCTCGCGGACCCGGGTCGTGCCGCGCCGCACGAGCCCGCGGTCCCCACGGCCCTGGAGCACGAGGTTGGTGACCGGGTTCGAGACGATTGTGATGCCGGATCGCG
>Ga0299913_10003077_pt1 | contig 13494 bp, 14 predicted proteins | sample RVTome_9_FD_201360 | JGI IMG/M metagenome (GOLD analysis project Ga0299913, IMG submission 201360) | Soil microbial communities from uranium-contaminated site in the Upper Colorado River Basin, Wyoming, United States - RVT155D38 (version 2) ... | reverse complement strand
CTGGTCGAACATCCGCTCGAAGTTGTAGCAGACGGCCTCGGCGTTGAAGTCCGTGCCGTCGTGGAACTTCACGCCCTCGCGCAGGGTGAACGTCCACTTGAGACCGTCGTCGCTGGCCTCCCACTTCTCGGCCAGCTGCGGCGCGAGGTCGGCGGTACCTGGGCTGTAGGTGACCAGCCCGTCGAAGATCTGCCGGGTGACCCGGAAGGTCTCGCCATCGGTGGCGTAGAACGGGTCGAACATCTCCGGGGCTCCGGCGGCACCGAAGGTCATCGTACCGCCGGTCTTGGCTTGACCTTGGTCTCCGGCTTCACGCTCGGACTCGGCGCAGGCAGCCAGCGAGAGCGCCACGGCGCCGGCGAACCCGGCTGCGGCGACCCGGCGGAGCCGTGATCGGTTGGGTGAAATCATCACGCACCTCGGGCGAAGAGACAGTGGTTTGCGGTGTGGTGGCCGACACTAGCCGGGGTTCCACCTGTGCACGAAGTAGGGCAGGTCACGATCCGGCTACGCGGAGGATGCACACTCGTCCATCCGGTGCAGCCACCAGCTAGTCGAACTCTCCGGCGCGAGCACCGGCGAGGAAGTCCGTCCACTCACGCCCGTTGAAGATCAACGCTGGCTGGTTCGGGTTCTTGCTGTCACGCACGGCGATCCGCCCGTCGGGCAGCCGGCCGACCTCGACGCAGCCGCTCACGGCGCAGAAGCTGCTGCGTCTGAAGCGAATCCGATCGGACGCGGTGCGACCTTCGATTCGGTCCGGCGGATGCTGGTTCGCCACGACAACCTCCTCGATGCCTTCTGGGCATGAACCTGCCGGCGTAGCACCCGCCGACGCCCCAGAATAGAACGCCACCGCCCGATTATGGGACGAACTCCGCCCGGTCGGCGCAGCGAGAAACGACCGCGACCACCGGTAGGGGAGAAAATCTTCTGCCACCAGTGGCGGTTCGTCGAAATACTTCGTATTTGCGCGTCATCCTCGGGGTCCGGCAACAACATCACAACGAACCGATGGAGCCTGCCGCCGTCTAGTCAATGCGGCTGCGATGAAGCCGAGCTGCAAGTGCCACGGCAACACTTCCTGCCGGCCAGCCGTGGACGAGCACGACTGCTGCGGCGACACTCAGGACCAGGAGTGCTAACATGATCAACAAGATGAGCTTCCCGAAGTGATCCTTCACCAAGCGCAGGATCAACTCTGGGAGACCTATCGGATATCGATCGGATCTAGGTTCTGGCGAACCACCGCCAGAACCTAGATCGTCGTCATCGCGACCCACTAATCTTGGCATGGCCGACGAACCTCCCTGGGCTCAGGGGCACGAGGTTGCTGAGGCTCTGTCCAGCCCCGCCAGTGTCAGCTGGCGGGGCTCGGCCTCTTTATCTCTTACTGAAAGTTGAACTCGCCGTTCTGGACGCCGGCGACGAAGGCCGTCCATTCGCCGGCCGTGAACACGAGGGCCGGCCGGCCGCGGTCCTTGCTGTCACGCACGGCCACGCCACCGTCGGGCAGTCGGCCGACCTCCACACAGCCAGACACAGAGCAGAAGCTGCTGGTCTTGAACGGTACGTCGTCGAGGCAGAAGCTGCTGGTCTTGGACGGTACGTCGTCGAGGTTCAATGGATCTTCCCTAATGATTAGTCGGAACCTTGCAGAACGCTGGCGATGAACGTCACGGACTCGTCGATGTCAAGGGCTCGCCGGCTAATCTCGTCGAACACGTGTGCGTAGGTGGCGACATCTTTGGCGTGTTCGAGAGTGACAGCCCCACGCGCGCTCTCGGCGAACACCACTCCATGATCGACGTCGTCGGGAAACGATAGCAGGGCGAACGAGCCACCCATTGCGGGGTGAACGCCTGTTGAAAGAGGCAGGATCTGAATCGTGACGTTCTCTCGCTTTACCATCGCCAGGAGGTGTTCGAGCTGGTCGCGGAACACCTTCGGGCCGCCGACCGGCCGGTAGAGCGCGACCTCCTCCATGATCAGGTGCAGCTCGAGCGCGACCTCCTCCCGGAAGAGCACCTCCTGCCGGTGCTGCCGTAGCTCGACGAAGAGGTCGAGGTCGGCCGGCGTGGGGTCGGCGAAGATGGCCTTGCCGACCTCACGCATGTACTCGGGTGTCTGGAGCAGCCCGTGGATGATGGCCGTCTCGTAGCTGCGCATGGACGCCGCGTCGGCCTCGAGCGCGACGAAGGCCTCCACCTTCTCGTCGATCACCCCTGAGAACTCGTGCCACCAGCCCTGCTGCTGTCCCTCGCGCGCCCAGCGGATCATGCGGTCGCGGACCTTGCCGTCGGTCACGCCGTACATCGTGAGCATGTCCCGCACGTCGCGCGCCTTCGGGATGCCCTTGCCGGTTTCCAGCCGGCTGATCTTGGACGTCGAGCACTCAAGCTGCTCGGCGACCTGCTCGATGAGCATGCCGGCGTCCTCGCGCAGGCGGCGAAGTTCAGCACCCAAACGACGCCTTGGGCCGGCCGGACCCCTGGTTGGGGCCATCACACCTCCCGCTGCCGCGGCTCAGGTGCAGTGTGAGGGCTCGGACGGGCACGCATTGTCACGACACGCTGCTCCCGGTGGGTGAAACTCGTTGAGCAAGTGACTTTTGCAATTGCATGGCGGATGTTCGTCAAGCATTCTAAGCATGGAAGTCCACCGGTGGCGCACCGGGTTCGGGCCTACCACCCGACCGGCAGCGCCCGATCGAGAAGGCCCAGCCAGGAAGGGTCCAGTCGAGAGGAGGCCGCCATGAACCGACACCAACCGGGCGGCCTCGCGCGGTGGGCCCTCCCCCCGAACCCGACGACCAGCCCGCAGGCAGCAGCCGCGGCCCAGCACTCCGCTCCGATCCACACACCCGACGTGTGGCCGTTTCACGCCGACGCCCGAACCGCAGTGCGGTCGAGGCGCCCCGATTGTCCGGCACCGACTGCCGGAATCCGCCGACACGGGCCCGCCCGGTCGGACGGCCGTGGAATCGACCTACTCGAGACGAAAGGGGTAGTGATGGTCATGTCCGATCTACGGAGGAGTGCGACTCACGGGCCCCGGACACCGGCCGGGACCGACTGTCGTGGTGGCAGCCGCCGCGGAGCAGGGTGACAGCGCTGCTCGCGGTCGGCGCCGTCGTACTGGTCTGCATCGGCGGCCTGGTGGGAGCGTCCTGGACGACCCAAGTCATGGCCTCGATCAGCAGGCGTCACGCGACGGAACGCCGAAACCTCAACGACGGATGGCGCGCGCTGGCAGACGCGCGACGAGCCAGGGGCGAACCGGCGTACTGCGCCCGGTGCCACCAGAAGCTGTCCGAGTCGAGCTGGCTGCTGGTGGTCTCACCGGCGACCGATGAGGAGGACGACGGGACATGAACAGCATGTAGCGAACAGGCCCCGCGGGCGCGCGCCCGCCCCGCGGGGCAACGGTGAGGGGTCCTCCGGGGCCGGTCCGTTCGTTCGGACCGGCCCCGGAGTGCAGGCAGGGGTGTTCACACGGCGCGACGGCCGGAGAGGGCACGGCCCAGCGTCAGCTCGTCGGCGAACTCCAGGTCGCCACCCATCGGCAGCCCGGACGCCAGCCTGGTGACCGCGAGCCCGGGGAAGTCGCGAAGCATCCTGATCAGGTAGGTGGCCGTCGCCTCGCCCTCCGTGTTGGGGTCGGTGGCGATGATGATCTCGCGGATGTCGTCGGCGGCGATCCTGGCCAGCAGCTCACGGATGCGCAGCTGGTCGGGGCCGATCCCGGACAGCGGGTCGAGCGCGCCGCCGAGCACGTGGTAGCGACCGGAGAACTCCCTGGTCCGTTCGACGGCCAGCACGTCCTTCGGCTCCTCGACCACGCAGACCATGGTGGTGTCGCGGCGCGGGTTGGCGCAGATCCGGCAACGGGTGTGCTCGGACACCGTGCCGCAGATCTCGCAGAACACCACGCCGTCCTTGATCCTGCCCAGCGTCTCGGCCAGCCGTGTCACGTCGGCCGGGTCGGCCGCGAGCAGGTGGAACGCGATGCGCTGCGCGCTCTTCGGACCGATGCCCGGCAGCCGTCCCAGCTCGTCGATCAGGTCCTGGACGACTCCTTCGTACACGCCACCACCTAGACGCCGGGAAGGCCGAGCCCGCCGAGGCCACCCATACCACCGGCCAGCGGGCCGATCTTCTGGGCGGCAAGCTCCTGCAAGGCGTTGTGCGCGTCGGCCAGTGCGCCGACGATCAGGTCCTGCAGCGTCTCGACGTCCTCCGGGTCGACCACCTTGGGGTCGATGGCGATCGCCTTGACCTCGCCCTCGCCGGTCAGGGTGACGGTGACGAGGCCGTTGCCGGCCTGGCCGGTCACCTCGGCGGCCGCCAGCTCCTGCTGGGCGGACATTGCCTGCGCGAGGAGCTGTTGCATGTCGAACTGGCCACCGGGCTGCACGGTAGGTCCTCTCTGTTGCCTGGCTCTCAGCGTAGTCGCGCCCGGTTCGCCTGCTCTCCGGGTGCCGCGAGTGCCCACGGCAGGTAGGAGATGTGTGCCAGGGTGGATTGCGTGGGGATGGATATCACGAGACTCCTGGAAGTCCGCACCTGGCGTGCGTTCGACGTCGACGACGAGGGAAGGGTGCTGGCGGGCTCGGACGACTCAGGATCGGTGCAGCTCGTCGAGCTGGTGGGCACCACAGGCACGGTGCGGCGGCTGACGGCGCTGCCCGGCGCGTGCCGCGGGCGGTACCTGCCCGGCGAGCGGACCGTGGTCGTCGAGCACGACGACGACGGCAACGAGCGCGGGCAGCTGTCGCTGCTGCCGCTGGACGGGCCGGGGGCCGAGCCGGCCACCCTCGACGAGCTCGCGCCGCTGGTGCACGACCCGGAGCAGGTGCACCGCCTGCTCGACGTGCTGCCCGGCCGGGTCGTCTACGCCACCAACCGCCGCAACGGCGTGGACTTCGACGTGGTGATCCGCAACGTGGCCACCGGCGCCGAGGAGGTCGTGTACGACCGCGGCGGGTGGGCGCAGGGCGTCGCCATCTCGGCGGACGCGCGGTACGCCGTGATCACGGTGACCGGCGCCGCGCCGATGTCCGACGAGCTGGTGCTGGTGGACACCATGCCGGAGACCGAGCGCGACCACGTGCGCGTGCTGACCGAGCCGGGCGCGCCGGGCCAGCACGACCGGGCGTGCTGGTTGGCCGACCGGCCGGCGTTGGTGGTCGGCACCGACGCCCGTTCCGACCACACCGAGATCGTCCGCTACGACCTCGCCACCGGACAGTGGCGGCCGCTGGTCACCGACGAGCTGCACGACCTGGTCTGCTGGCCGTCGCCGGACGGGCGGCTGCTGCTCGTCGAGACGAACGACGACGGCGCGAGCCGGCTGGCGCTGCACCGCGTCCCCGGCGACGGATCGGTCGAGAAGCTGCGCGACATCCCGCTGCCGGGCGATGGCGTCGTGGTGTTCCCGATGCCGGACCCCGTCTGGTCGCCCAACTCCCGGTACCTGGCGATCAGCTACACCGCCCCCGACGTGCCGGGCGACGTGCTGCTGCTCGATGCAGACCGGCAGGCCGCGCCCGTCGCCCTCACCGCGTCCGCGCGCCAGCTGGACGCCGAGCGGCTGTCCACCCCGAGCGTGCACCGGGTGCCGGCGCTCGACGGCGAGCGGGTGCCGTGCTTCGTCTACGCGCCGACGACCGACGACAGCGACGTGCACGGGTCCGCGGTGCTGGTGATCCACGGCGGGCCGGAGAGCCAGTCGCGGCCGAGCTTCAACCCGGTGGTGCAGGCGATGGCGGCCAACGGGCACACGGTGCTGGTGCCGAACGTGCGCGGATCCACCGGCTACGGCCGGCGCTGGTACTCCGCCGACGACGTGCGCCGGCGGCTGGACTCCGTCGCGGACCTGGCGGCGCTGCACGACTGGCTGCCGACGCTGGGCCTCGACGCCCGCCGCGCCGCGCTGTGGGGCGGCTCGTACGGCGGCTACATGGTGCTGGCCGGGCTGGCCTTCCAGCCGGAGCTGTGGGCGGCCGGCGTGGACATCGTCGGGATCTCGTCCCTGGTCACGTTCCTGCAGAACACCTCGCCGTACCGGCGCGCGGCTCGCGAGCGCGAGTACGGCTCCCTGGAGGGCGACCTGCAGTTCCTGCGCGACGCGTCGCCGCTGTCGAAGGTGGACGCGATCAGGGCGCCGCTGTTCGTCATCCATGGCGCCAACGACCCGCGCGTGCCGCTGTCGGAGGCCGAGCAGCTGGCCGCCGCGGTGTCGGACAACGGCGTGGACTGCGAGCTGCTGGTGTACTCCGACGAGGGCCACGGCCTCGCCAAGCGGCCGAACCGGCTGGATGCCTACCCGAAGGCGCTGTCATTCCTGCTCAGGCACCTCGAACCCAGCCGCGGCCCGGAACGTACACACTGACGTGTTCGGCTCGGTGAGCGGTCGCACCGACGAGCAGCTGCTGCGGCGGCTGCACGACGAGCATGCGGGCGTGCTGTACGCGTTCGTGCACCGCTACACCGACGACCGCCAGCTCGCGGAGGACGTCGTGCAGGAGACGCTGCTGCGGGCCTGGCGGCGGATCGACCAGCTGGACACGGACGACCCCAGGTCCTACCTGTTCACCGTCGCGCGCAATGTGTTGACCGACTCGTGGCGGGCCAGGAAGCGTCGGCCGATCGAGGTCGACGCGGCGCAGGCGGCGCCGACGCCGGTGCCGGACCAGACCGACCGCACACTGGACAGCATGCTGGTCGCCGAGGCGCTGCGCCGGCTGTCGACGGACCACCGCACGGTCGTCGAGCAGCTGTACTTCCACGGCCGCCCGGTCGCCGACGCGGCCCGGCTGCTCGGCGTCGCGGAAGGCACCGTGAAATCGCGCGCCTACTACGCGGTACGCGCGCTGCGATCCATCTTCGAGGAACTGGGGGTGAGCCGATGACCGAGCGGCTGCCCCATCACGAGCTGCAACTGCTGCTCGGGGCGTACGTGCTTGGCGGGTTGGACGCCGACGACCGCCGGCTGCTGGAGGAGCACCTGCCGTCGTGCAAGACGTGCACCGCGGAGCTGGCCCGGTTCGCCGCGGTACCCGGCCTGCTGCAGCTGGCGCCAGCGCCGGCGCCGGAACCGGTGACCGCTCCGGAGGACTCGCTGCCGAAGCTGATCTCGGCGGCCAATGCCGAGCGGTCCACCAGGCAGCGCCGCCGGTGGATGCTGGCCGCCGCCGCGGTGGCGCTCGTGCTGTCCGGGGTGGCCGGCGGGCTGCTGCTGGTCGACCGGAACACCGGCCCGACGCCGACCGAGGTGGTGTCCACCGCCGATGCCCACGTGGTCGGCTCGGCCGTGCTGTCGGCCCGCGAGTGGGGCACCGAGGTGCACCTGGAACTGGACTACCTGCCGCGCGGGTCGCAGCCGTACACGGCATGGGCCGTCGACCGGTACGGCCACGAGGAGCAGGCGGCGGCGTGGCGGCTGCCGCCGGGCGGCCGGTGCTCGGTCACCGGCGCCACGTCGTTCCCGCGCACCGAGCTCGACCGGATCGAGGTTCGCAGCGCGGACGGGAAGACCCTCCTCCACACCCGTTGAGCGGCGTGCCGCGAGCTGGCCACTCGCATCCGTATCGACGTTTTTCGGCGCTCAGAACGTCGATACGGATGCGAGTCGACGGGTGGTGGTCAGCGGCCGTCGTCGATCTTGCGGGCACCAAGCGTGTCGGCGAGCAGTTCGAGCGCGACCTCCTCGGGGTCGCGGCGGCCGCCGGCATCGTGCTCCGGCGCCGTGGCGGCCTCGGCCAGCATCGCGTCCTCGTCGTCGGCCGGCGCGGGGCCCGGCCCCCCGGCCGGTGGAGGGAGATACTGCCCCCCGGCCGGTGGAGGGACATGCGGTTCCGGGTCAGGTGGTTCCGGCGGCGGTGGCTCGTCGGCGGCGCGGGCACCGCGGCCGTTCGCGCCACGTGCCGGAGGCTCGATGCGGCGCGACGGACGTTGTGGCGGTTCCGGCCGCTGCGGTGCCGCCGGCTGGCGCTGTCCGCCGCCGTCCGCCTGCTCGCAGCGAAGGCGCCAGGTGCCGCCGAACATGGCTCGGAGCGCGTCGGTGATCTTCTCGACGTGCCGCTCCTCGGCCAGCTGCCTGGCCAGCGCGGCCGATCCGATCGTGAGCACGAGCGTGTCACCCTCGACGGCGTGCACGGTGGCGCCGGAGAGCAGCACCTGGGTCACCCGGCTGCGTTCGCGCACCTCGTCCAGCAGCGTCTGCCAGGCATTGCGCACCGCGGCCGCGTCCAGCCCGCCGGTCGGTGCCACCGCGGCCGGCCGCTCCCCGGTGCCACCCGCGGCCGGCGGTTCCCCGGCGGCCGGCGGTCCCCCGGCGGCCGGGGGTTCCCCGGTGCCACCGGCGGCCGGCGGTCCCCCGGCGCCACCCGCGGCCCCCGCCTGCGCCTGCGAGCCGGCCGCACCAGCGCCGGCCGCACCAGCGCCGGCGCCGGCCGGGGACGTGCCAGCGTCGGGCGTCCGGGAGCCTGTCGCGGCCGTGGCACGCGCGGACCGCGACGCGCCGGCGGCGGCCGATGCCGGCTGCCCCTCAGAGGCATCGGCGGCCGGGCCGGCCGGCCGGGTGGCGGATGTCGCCTGCGGGCCGGCGGGTGCGGCGGGATCGGGTGCGCCGGCGGTCGATGCGTCCGCCGGGGACTCGGCGGAGGGCCGGGTACGCCGAGGTGCTGCCGGCGTCGGCCCGGCGTGCGCCGCGCGGCCGCTGCCGGATGGCTCCTCTGGCGCCGACGATGGGGGTGGTTCGGTGCGCCGGGTCTGGCCGCGGGCGGACGGCTCTTCCGGGGTCGGTCGCGGTGGCTCGGCGCGCTGGGCCCGGGTGCGGCCGGGCGCCTCCCCTGCGGCAGGAGACTCGGGGCGCTGGGGCTGGGCGCGGCCGGGCGGCGCCTGGGGGGCCGGCGGCTGGGCGGCTCCGGCAGCGGCTCCGGCGGGGGGCGCCGACGGGATCAGGGTTAGCCGGCGTTCCAGCAGCTCCAGGCGGTGCAGCAAGGCAGCGTCGTCGGCGCTCGCGGCGGGCAGCAGCATTCTGGCGCACAGCAGTTCGAGGAGCAGCCGGGGCGCCGTGGCGCCGCGCATCTCGACCAGTCCACTGTGGACGATCTCGCCGTAGCGGGCCAGCGCGGCCGCCGGGATGCGGTCGGCCTGCGCGGTCATCCTGGCCAGCGCGTCCTCGGGTGCGTCCACCAGGCCGCGCTCGGCGGCGTCGGGCACGGCCTGCACGAGCGTCAGGTCGCGGAAGCGCTCCAGCAGGTCGGTGGCGAAGCGGCGCGGATCGTGGCCGGCGTCGATGAGCCGCTCCACCGCGTTGAAGACCGCGGCGCCGTCCCCGGCGGCCAGCGCGTCCACCATGTCGTCGATCAGCGCGACGTCGCTCACCCCGAGCAGTGCGACCGCCCGCTCGTAGCGCACGCCTTCCGGGCCGGCGCCGGCCAGCAGCTGGTCGAGCACCGACAGGGCGTCCCTGGCCGAGCCACCCCCGGCCCGCACCACCAGCGGGAAGACGCTCGGCTCGACCGCGACGCCCTCGTCGGCGCAGATCCGCTCCAGCAGCCGGCGCAGCGTGCTCGGCGGGAGCAGCCGGAACGGGTAGTGGTGGGTGCGCGAGCGGATGGTGGCCAGCACCTTGTCCGGCTCGGTGGTCGCGAACACGAACACGAGGTGCTCCGGCGGCTCCTCGACGATCTTGAGCAGGGCGTTGAAGCCCTGCGTGGTGACCATGTGCGCCTCGTCGATGATGAACACCCGGTAGCGCGAGTCGGCGGGCGCGTAGAAGGCCCGGTCGCGCAGGTCGCGGGCGTCGTCCACGCCGCCGTGCGACGCGGCGTCGAGCTCGACCACGTCGATCGAACCGGGTCCCTCCGGGGCCAGCGCGATGCACGATGGGCACTCGCCGCACGGGTCCGGCGTCGGCCCCGTGACGCAGTTCAGCGAGCGGGCCAGGATGCGCGCGGACGACGTCTTGCCGCAGCCGCGCGGGCCGGAGAAGAGGTACGCGTGGTTGACCCGGCCGGCGGCCAGCGCGGTCCGCAACGGCTCGGTGACGTGGTCCTGCCCGACCACCTCGGCGAACGTTGCGGGGCGGTGTTTGCGGTAGAGGGCGAGCGCCACGCCGCGACCCTACCCGTGAGGGGTGACGGCGTTCAGCCCACCAACCGCACCCACGGCAGCCGCTCGCCCACCGCCTTGAACAACTTGGCGTCGAGCGTCCAGAGCTCGACGCCAAGCCGCTCGGCCACGGCGAGGTAGTTCGCGTCGTCCGTGGCCGGCAGGCCGTGTTCGGTGGCGAGCTGGTACGCGCGCAGCTGCAGCGCGTCGTCGTTGTGCATGGTGATCGGCAGCCGGAACACCCTCGTCAATGCCCTGCCGGCCTCCTCGGCGCTCAGCCGCCCAGCCCGCCGCATCCGGTGCACCGTGTTGATGACCTCGTACCTCAGCAGCGCCGGAGCGTGCAGTTCGGTGCGTTCCCGCGCCAAACCGCGCCACACCTCGGCAACCGACAGCGTCCGGTCCGGGTCCACGTTGCGAATGACGAGGTTGGCGTCAACGCAGATTGCCGAAGAGCTGCTCATCACGCTCCTCCCGCGCCGCGTGCAGTTCCTCGACGACGTCGACGTCCTTGATGCGGCCGGCGCGCCTCTCCTCGTCCATGTAGGCCCAGTGCTCTTCCATCATCTCCAGCACGCCGTCCCACGGATCGGGCTCACGCTCGGTGCGCCGGTGCCACTCCTCCACCGACACCACGACCACCTGCGCCACCCCGGCGCGTTCGACGAACACGATGTCGTTTCGCTTGGCGACGCTGTCCAGCAGCTCGCCGAAGTGCACGCGGGCCTCGGTGGCGCTCACCGTCCGCTCGGTCACGCCAACCACCTCCCATCGATGACCCATCGATGGATACGATAGCGCAAAAGGGGACCCCGCGCACCCGTCAGAGCCCGCTGACCCTTGCTGCCTTCCGGCCCTGGGGGAGTTCGCAGGATGGACGCCGCGCGGGGTCCATCGCTCAGTTTACCCCGGCCACCGTCCGCTCGATGACGCCGTCCACCACGGCCAGGATGTCGCCGGCGCGGCCGTAGTCCTCGCGCTGCTGGTCGGCGCCGCAACCACGGGCGCGTAGCTGCTTGACCATGGCCGTGACCAGCGCGTCGTCGCCGCTGGCCCGCAGGGCGGGTCGCACGTGCGCGAGCAGCCGATCCACCATCTCCCACGCCGGGACCGGTCGCCCCTGCAGTAGGTCGACGCCCCGACCCGCCGGTCCCTCACGCGCCGCCTGCCAGCACGCGGCCCGCACCAGCTCGTGCGAGACGGCCGGCGCCGGCTCACCGCGGCCGATCGCGTCCACGGCCGTCGCGACCAGCGCGCGGACGACGCCGGCCAGCAGCACCGCGTCGTCCACGGTGGCGGCCACGTCGGCGATCCGGACCTCGATCGTCGGCACATGCTCCGAGGGCCGGACGTGCCAGTAGATCATCGCCCGGTCCAGGATCACCCCGCAGTCGATCAGCTCGTCGACCATGGCCCGGTAGTGCCGCTCGGACTCGAAGTACGGCGGCGGACCGGCCAGCGGCCACCGCGACCACAGCAGCGACCGCCAGCTCGCGTAACCCGTCTCGGCGCCGTGGAAGAACGGCGAGTTGGCGGTCAGCGCGAGCAGCACGGGCAGCCACGGTCGGAGGAAGTTGGAGACCTGCACGGCCGCCTCGGTGCTCGACACCTCGACGTGCACGTGGCAGCCGCACAGCCCGCTGCCCTTCGCGAGCGCGCCATAGCGTTCGCCGATCAGGCGGTAGCGCGGGGGCGACGAGGTGGCGTCCGGCGGGGTGCCGAGGATGGGCGCGCCGACCGCGACCAGCCGGCCGCCCGCGGCCTCGGCCGCCTGCGCCAACCGCCGCCGCCCGAGCTGCAGCTGCTCGCGTAGTTGCAGCAGGTCGGCGCAGACGCCGCTGGCCGACTCCACCTGTGCCGGGGACAGCTCCAGCTGGATGTCCAGGTCGTCGCTGTTGACGGCCTCGGCCACCGCGGCGCCGAGCGGGACCGGTTCCCTGGTCCGCGGATGGACGATCAGGAACTCCTCTTCCACCCCGACCGTCGCTGGCACGCCCGCAGGATTCCCCGTCAGGCCGGCTCGTACTCCAGCTCGCCGGCGTGCGCGGCGCGCAACAGCTCCCGTACGGCCGGCTCGTCCACGTCCCGCGGATTGACCGGTCGCTGGGCCGCGACCAGCCGGGCCGCCTCGTCGATCCGTTCCGCGTCGAAGCCGACGGCCGCCAGCGAGGTGGGCGCGCCGATCCCGGCCGCGAGTTCGTGCAGCCCCCGCGCCGGCTCGGCCGCGGTGCCCAATGCCCGCCGCAGGCGCGCCATCGCGTCCGGCGCCGACCGGGCGTTGAACGCCGCCACGAACGGCAGCACGGCGGAGTGCGTGCCGGCGTGCGGCAGGTCGTAGGTGCCGCCGAGCACGTGGCAGACCTTGTGGTGCAGGCCCATCGTCACCGTGCCGAGCACCGATCCGGCGAGCCAGGCCCCGTACAGGGCGTCGGCGCGGGCGGCCGGGTCGGCCGGCGCGGCCACCACCCTCGGCAGCGCGTCGACGAGCGCCCGCACCCCCTCCTCCGCCAGCAGCAGCGTGACCGGCGAGGCGTCCGGCGCGTACAGGCCCTCGACGAGATGCGCGAGCGCGTTCATGCCGCTCGCGGCCGAGACGTCCGGCGGCAGCGACAGCGTCAGCTCCGGGTCGTACACCGCGACCACCGGCAGCGCGGCGCGGTCCCGGCCGGTGACCTTGCGGCCGTGCTCGGTCACGCCCCAGATCGGGCTCGCCTCGCTGCCGGCGTAGGTCGTGGCCACGGCCAGGATCGGCAGCCCGGTGCGCAGCGCGACGGCCTTGGCCAGCCCGGTCGCCGAGCCACCGCCGATGCAGACCAGCAGGTCGGCTGCCAGCTCGTGAGCCATGGCGGCGGTCCTGGCGGCGTCCGGCGCCGGCACGTGCGGGGCGACCTCGTGCACCCGGCCGGCGACCTTCGGCCCGAGCGCCGTGGCCAGCTCGTCGGCGTGCTCGCGCTGCCGCGCTCCGGCGACCAGCAGCACCCGGCGCCGGCCGAGGCGGTCCACCTCGCCCGGCACCTGCCGGCGGCTGCCGGCGCCGAACAGCACCCGTGACGCCGGCACGTCGTGCACGAAGCCGTCCATCGCCGTCACCCTACGGGTGGTTGTGGAAACAACTAGCCTGTGGGTATGCCACAACCAGAAGGCGCCGAGCTGCAGGCCATCCGGGACCGCCGGGCCGAGCTCAAGGGCAAGTACCTGCATCCGATCGAGGGCCGCCAGCCGGCCGCAACGCAAGGCGTCCACCACATCGCGCTGATCTGCCGCGACGTCGAGCAGACCATCCACTTCTACCAGGAACTGCTGGGCTTCCCGCTGGTCGAGCTGGTGGAGAACCGCGACTACGCGGGTTCCAGCCACTTCTTCTTCGACGTCG
>Ga0299913_10003076_pt1 | contig 13495 bp, 10 predicted proteins | sample RVTome_9_FD_201360 | JGI IMG/M metagenome (GOLD analysis project Ga0299913, IMG submission 201360) | Soil microbial communities from uranium-contaminated site in the Upper Colorado River Basin, Wyoming, United States - RVT155D38 (version 2) ... | reverse complement strand
CGACGTAGATCCGCTCGGGCTCGACGCCCATGGCGAGCAGGGCGTCGCGTTGAGCAGTGAGATCTTGTTGATCGGTGGAGCATCGGGCGTACCCGACAAGCAGCGCGCTCATGGCGCCTCCGGAGCTTGGCCCGTTCCTGCCGCGGGACGCGGACGACTCGAGCATCGGGGCAGCGCCCGACTCCAATAGACGCTCCCCATTTGCGGCTGCAAGGGCGACCGGCCCGCAACGGGATCCCGTCCCGGCCTCGGTTTCCCCGGGGGGACGAACGAGAGCATTGGGCGCGGGCGGCTTGCGCTTTACAGTCATTCGCGGCGATATGACGCGAAGCCTTCGAGGTGTTCCGCGGAATGAATTGGCGGGGATGAGTGTCGTCAACTCCGCCCCACTAGCTGAGTCGCCGATTGGCCGAACGCCGCCCGGCGCGGCTGCGAACCTGCCACAGTGATGAGGAGTCGCCGACCGCCGTCTGGTGGTCGCAACCCGAGCGACTGCGCGGCGTACCACCTGTGTCGAGTTCAAGGAGGTGGGGCCATGGCAATGGTCGAACTGGCAGGCACCCCAGTGCCGGTGCGTGCGTCTGTTGGCGCCGAGGCGCAGGCGAGGCAGATCGCCGCGATGGTGGCTCGGGCCAGGGACTGGGGGAGATCGGTGTTCGCGATGACGCCGACCTTCGTCCTGGACGTTGTCGGACCGCAGGACTGGCTCGACGTCGCGCCGGCACAGCTCGCCTACGGGCTTCCGCATACCAGCGACAAGGGCGACCGCCTCGTCGTGGGAGCCGAACCCGCCGACTTCTTCGACGCCACCGCCAGAGACTACCTGCGCCACGCCGACCAGCACACCCGACAGGCGCTCGAGACGGCGTACGGCTCTGACCTGGATCTCGGTACCTTCGTCGACGCCATCATCGTCCACGAGCTAGGGCATCTGTACCACCAGCAGGTCCCGTTCGAGTTCCCGAGCCTGTGGCTGATGGAGATGTTCGCCAACCTCGTCATGGTCGGCTACATCCACGAGGTCGAACCGGCCCGGTTGCCGGGTGTGGAGGCCTATGCCCAGGCTGCGGTCCAGGCTGCCGAGGCACTGCAACCGGGACAGCGGCTCGACGACATGACCGCGCCCCCGAACGTGAGCCCCGAGACCTACGTCTGGTACGAGATGGTCCTCATTGCGGGCGCATGCGAGTTGTGGCGCGAGGCAGGCCCCGAGGGGCTGCGCCAGCTGCACACACGGTTCCGCGACGTCAACCTGGATCTGGCCGGGATCCGCTCCCGGCTCGCTTACATCTCACCCGCTGCGGCTCGGATCGTCGACCACTGGCCCGCCCTGGGATCCCGTCCGGCACCACGGGGATGACGAACAAGCCCGTCTCGCGGCGGTGTGACGCGGGTGCGGGGCGCCTGAGTGCGGCCGGGCCGCCGCGCGCCCGGACGCAGCCCTACCGGTGCTACGAGAGCCTCCACGAACCCGGGGCGATTCACCCCGGGACCTGTTCATGACGCGGGCCGACCGGAGCGCTGGACAATGGAGGGCATGACTTCGCACGAGAGCTGGAGTGAGATCCACCGGCGGCTCACCGCCCGGGCCGGGGAGGGATTGAGCGCCGAAGAACTCGATGCGTTGGCCGACGCGCTCTTCTGGCTCGACCGGCCCCAGGAGTCGGCCGCTGTGTGGCACCAGGCGTACCTCGCCCACCGGGAGCGCGGCGAGGTGGGCGAGGCCACGATGGCGGCCTGGCGGGCGTTCTACGAGCACCTTCAGGTCGGTGAGCATGCGGTGGCGAACGGTTGGCTGGAGCGGATGCGCGAGCGAACCGTTGAGCGGCGGGGGTCCCGCGAGGCGGGTTACGTCGCGCTCGCCGAGGCGGCCTGGGCCCACGTCGCGGGTGACCGAGACCGCGCCCTGGCGTGCTGCACTCGGGCGGTCAGCGCTGGGTCGGAGTACCACGACCCGAACCTGACCGCGCTGGCCGCCGAGACGCGAGGTCGTCTGCTGATCGCCCGGGGCGACGTGGCTGACGGGATCGCCCAGCTCGATGCAGCAATGCTGACCGTCGTGGGCGGGGACCTGGATCCGCTGTTCACAGGGTGGATCTATTGCGAGGTGCTTTCGGCCTGCCGAGACCTCGCCGACCTGGCGCGGGCCGCGGAGTGGGCCCGTGCGGTGACGCAGTGGTGCGACGCCTTGGCTGAGGGTCGGGTGTACGCGGGGATCTGCCGCGTCCACCAGGTCGAGCTCGACTGCCTCCACGGGGACTGGGCCAGGGCGGAAGAGGAGATCGCCCGGGCCTGCGAGGAACTGCTGGCCGTCGACCCGCGGTACGCCGGGGAGGCGCACTATGTGGCCGGCGAGCTGCACCGGCTCCGCGGCGAGGAGACCGCGGCGGAGGCGGCGTACCGAACGGCGCACGAGCTAGGCCGGGACCCACAACCCGGCCTCGCGCTGTTGCGGCTTGCCCAAGGGGACGTCGACGCGGCGCTGGCCTCCCTCCGGGAGGTGTCTCGTCGAACCGGCGACGCCCCGCTGCCGCGCGCCAGGACGTTGTCCGCCCTGGTCCAGGCGGCGCTGGCGGCCGGTGAGGTGCCGACGGCTGAGGCAGCGGTCGTCGCCCTGGGCGAGGTTGCCGCGGGCGCCGACAGCACCTACCTGCGGGCCGTCGAGTCACACTGTCGCGGGTCGCTGCTGCTCGCCGAAGGCAATGTGGAAGAGGCCGCGGTCGCACTGCGCACGGCGCGCGGACTGTTCACCGAACTGTCGATGCCCCGGGAGAGCGCGGTTGTTGGGCTATTGGCCGCGCATGTCGCACATCTCCTCGGCGACCTCGACGGGGCACGGCTCGAGCGGGACGCAGCCCGCGCCACCTTGACCAGGCTGGGGGCACACCCCGATCTCGCGGCCGCAGCCGGGCAGGGAGAGGCACCCGACACCGACCGCCACGGCCTGACCGAGCGGGAGCTGGAAGTCCTTGGCTTGGTGGCGCGGGGACGGACCGACAGAGAGGTCGCGGCCGACCTGGTGCTCAGCGAGCACACGGTCGCCCGCCACATGAGCAACATCCGCGCCAAGCTCGGCGTGCCGACCCGCGCCGCAGCGACGGCGTACGCCTACACCCACGGCCTACTGCGCGAGTAGTCCCGATGGTTGATTTCGGCCATCGGCATTCGTCCACATGGCCGGGAAGGGCGAAGCAACGCCCACCCCCCGTGTCTAGCGTCAGGTTACGGACCGACCACTTGAGGAGGAGACATGGACGCGACAACGGGCATCGACGAGGGCAACGAGCGCTTCCGCGAGGCGGTCGTCACCGCCGACTCCGCGGGAATGCCGAGGCTCTACACCCGCGACGCCGTGGTGCTGCCACCGAACGGGAACGCGGTACTAGGCCCCGAGGAGATCGAGAAGTTCTGGGCCACAGCGTTCAAAGCCGGGATCACCGACGCCCGGCCGGTGACCACAGAAGTGATCAGGATGGGCGACTACGCACTCGAGGTCGGCGAGTGCACCGTGCTCGCCGGCGCAAAGGTCCTCGACCGAGGCAAGATCATGGTCCTGTGGCGACGCGAGGACCGAGCCTGGAAGATGCACCGCGACACTTGGAACAGCAGCCTCCCACTCCAGGCCTGACCACCAGGATCCCCGAAAACGACGACCGCCAACAACCGCTCAAGGGACGACGAAGGCCGGGCTCCCGCAGATGCGGGCCCATTCGGTCTGGTGAAGTTGAGGAGATACCAACCCTGACCTTCTCAGCGCGAGGTGCTGTCCTCAACATCGCGCATCCTTCTGGGCCGGTATGCAGCGGGCCTCGGTTCGCCTGCGCCGGAACCATCCCGTATGACGATCCCTCACCGGGATGGGGAGCACTCGCAGCTCAACGAACCAGCGTCACACCGCCCAGTAAGCAGTCCATCGGCCAGGCATTCGACCCGTGAGTCTGGAGCAGCGCCGGGCAAGCGCCGGTGAGTTGCCGTTGCCTTCAAGCTTGCGCAAGTGACCGCTGCGTCGAATCTGGTGGTGCCGATCCTCGAGAGCTTGGTAACGGTGAGGTTGTGGTGCGAGGAGCTTCTCCGGGGAATACCCATAATCGGGGAAAAGCATCCGTCCACATCACACGCCCACTGGGTCGACCCATGATGCGAGGATGCGGGGAGATGAGCTGCGGGGCCAGCTGCGTGGCGCCTTGCGGGCCGCGCTGCGGCCGACCGCGCCGGCGCTGACCGGGGTGGGCTGGTTCTTGGGTGCGGCCACCACAGCCCTGGTCGCAGGTACGCCGAACCTGGTCTTCGGTCTCCACAGCCGGTCGGCGCACCTGTTGCTCGACACCGTCGACGCATGCATCGCTCTGCTCCTCACCTACCTGGTGTGGGGACGGTTCGCTCGCGGCCGGCGGTTGCAGGACCTGCTGCTTGCCCAGGCGCTGTTCGTCCTCGCTGCGGCAGGGACCATTCCGCCAGCGGTCGTGGCACTGCTCGACCCCGGCCGCCCGGCGCCCGCCGAGGGCTGGTCGGCCATGACGATGAGGGTCACCGGGGCCCTCCTGCTCGTCGCCTCGGCGCTCGTCGGCCGGCACCGACTCGTGCGGCGAGGCGCGGGGACGTGGACTGCCTTGCCGCTGGTGGGCATGGTGACCCTGGTCGTCGCTCTGTGGCTGAGCAGGGACCTGCTTCCCGCGCCAGTGCAGCAGAACCCGCCCGCATCGGCGACCAACCCGGTCATCAGCGGCCATGCCTTGCTGCTTGCGGGCCAGACTGTCGGCGCCTTGGCCTTCGCCGTCGCCTCCATCGGATTCATGGTCAAAGCCGTACGCGGCCGCGACGAGCTGCTGCTGTGGCTGGGGCCTGCCTGCGCCCTCGGCGCTTGTGCGCGCGTGAACTACTTCCTCTTTCCCTCGCTCTACACCGACTGGGTCTACACAGGCGACTTGCTTCGCACCGCCACCTACGCCGTGCTGCTGGTCGGTGCCGCCCGAGAGATCCGTGAGTACTGGTCCGCCTGGGCGCTGGCAGCCGTCCTCGACGATCGGCGCCGGCTCGCTCGGGAGCTTCATGACGGCGTGGTCCAGGAGCTCGGGTATATCCGGAGCGCGGCCCGGGCGGCGCTGCCCGAGGCGGTGCGCGAAGACCTTGTGGGGGCCTGTGACCGAGCGCTCGACGAGGCTCGTGCCGCGGTCGACGCCCTGGGTCGGAGCCCGGACGAACCGCTCAGCTTCACCCTTCACCGGGCGGCTCAGCAGGTCGCCGACCGGTACGGCAGCCGGGTCCTGGTCGATCTCGACGACTCGGTGCAGGTGGATCAGGGGAGGCGCCACGCGCTCGTGAGGATCACCCGGGAGGCGGTGTCGAACGCTATCCGGCACGGGAAGGCCGAACGGGTCCGAGTCCGGCTCGAGCGGGACCCGGGCGGGGGTCATCTCGTGGTGGAGGACGACGGATGCGGGTTCCAGCCGGCAGCGGCCGACAAGAGCACCGGATACGGTCTGACCAGCATGCGCGAGCGCGCCGTCGCACTACCGGGTGCGTTCGACCTCGCATCCGCCGAAGGTCGCGGCACGACGGTGGCAGTCACGTGGCGCGACCGCGGCTGATCGTGACTGACGATGTGGACGCAGAGGGGAGCAAGGCGGTGGGCGACGAGAAAGAGCCGCCGATGGGCGAGGGTCCGCATGAGAATCCGCCAGCCGGCGAGGCGATCCGGGTCGTGTTGGCCGATGACTACGCGCGGATCCGCAGCCAGATCCGGGAGGCGCTCGAAGCCGGAGGCTGCGTGGTGGTCGGGGAGGCGGGCACGGCCGAGGATGCGGTCCGACTGGCCGACGAACATCGGCCCGACGTCGTGCTCCTCGACATTCACATGCCGGGCGACGGCATCCAGGCGGCCCGTGAGATCACCAATCGCCTGCCGGATCTGCCGGTGGTAATGCTGACCCAGTCTGTGGAGGAGGACGATCTCTTCGCGTCCCTGCAGGCGGGCGCGGCGGGATACCTGCTCAAGGACATGGATCCGTGCGGGCTGCCCGGCGCATTGCGTGGCGTCCTCGCCGGCAAGGGCGCACTGTCCCCGCGGCTGGTGGCGCGGATCATGGACGAGTTCCGCGGACCCACCAAACGCAGGTTCGCCCGCGGTTCCGCCGCCGCGGCGAAGCTGAGCCCGCGGGAGTGGGAGATCATGCACCTGCTCGCGTCCGGGCACTCCACAGAGGAGGTCGCCCAGCAACTATTCGTCTCCCCGACCACGGTGCGGGTGCACGTGTCGGGCGCGCTGCGCAAGCTACGAGTCAAGGACCGGGAGAGCGCCATCAGGCTTCTGCGCGGGGAGTGACGCTCGCGCCTGGATCACCAGCTGGGTCAGGGCCGCGAGCAGGGCCTCCGCCTCGTGGAGCGTGAACTCCGCATCGCCGACGAGCACGTACGGCCCGTCCTCGGTGTTCGCCACGGAGTCGATAGTGGCGCACAGACGGAGCACGGTGTCTCTGACCAACAGTGCGCCGCCGATGTGGACGTGGTCGACGTCCTGAGGTGCCCGGTGCCGCACGGCGCACCACTCAGGACAGTCCCGTTTCACCGTCCGCGGTGACATGTCCATCTGACCTCCTCAGTTGGCCCGTCGGATCCCTGGACGGCCGCCCGAGGAGCCCGGAGAGGGAGCCCCGGCATCGGGTTCGACGTCGGGGCTCCCAACCCGTTACCGCTCGCCGAGCGGGCGCCGATGCGCTACTTCAGCTTGAACAGCGCAGACCTGGACGAGTTGTCCAAGGTGGTGACGGTGACCTCGTAGCAAGCACCGGGCTTCTTCGGGGTCTGCCAGTTCTGGATGAACTGTCCGGCCGTCGCGTCGTAGCGAAGGCTGGTGCCGCCGGTGGTGGTCAGTTCGATGTCGTCCGTCGGCTCCGACGCTCCGGGGCAGGTGGCGCCCTTGACCGTGAACCCCTTGACGACGGACGACGTGCTGGTCAGCTCGTTCTCCGCGAACACCTCGAACTTCAGGGGAACGGTGGAGCCGTTCTTGACGGTGTTCCAGACGCCGTTCATGTCGACAGGTGCGTAGAAGCCGCTCAGGTTCCACGCCAGAACGTTGTACGTCGCCGACGCGGTGCCCTGGTTCCCAGCCAGATCAGAGGCAGTAGCCGTGACGGTCTGGGATCCCACCGCCGTCGAGTAGCCACTCACGCTGCAGGCGCCTGCCAAGCCGGACAGGTTGTCCGATGCGGTGCACGTGGGCGCCGCAGGGACACTGTCGAAGTAGTAGCTCGCGCCGTTGGCGGGTCCACCGACCAGGCTGACGCTCGGCGCGGTGCCGTCGCGCTTGATGCTCACCGAGACCGGTCCCGTCGAGCCGCCGGCGCTGCTGGCGGAGCAGGAGTAGGACGTCTCGGCCTGGTCCGCCGTGATGCTCTGATTGGCGCAGCCGGTCTTCTGCAGCGAGTTCGGCGACTCCGGCTCGCTGACGTTCCACGTGAGTGAGACGTTGGTCTTGTACCAGCCGTTGTTGCCGTCCGGCGTTGCCGGGTTGAGCGTGTGGCCGATCGACGGCGCGGTCGGGTCGACGATGTTGTAGGTCTCCGACGCAACGGCCGTGAGCCCGGGGCCCGGGCCGCCGTCGGTGTAGGAGCAGCTCGCCTCCTGCTGCCCGATCCCGTCGGAGGCGTAGGGCCCGGTCACGGCGCTCAGGGTGGCCGGGAAGGACGAGTTGCCGTCCTCGGCATCCGTCACCTGGCACGTCGCGGCGGGAACGCTGCCCTTGTTGTAGCTGGCACCGCCGGTGACGCCGGTGACCGACACCGTCGGCGGCGTGTTGGGCGGCGGCGAAACGTTCACGGTGAAGGTTGCTGTCCTGAGGTCGAAGGTGCCTCCGGTGTTGTTCGCGGTCTGCGCGAGCGTGATGGTGGCGGACCCCTGGTCGTGGGGTGTGACCGTCAGCGTCTTGACATCGGAACACGACGTGAACGACACGCTCGACGGGCTGACCGTCGCCACCGCGGTGTTCGACGACGAGACGCTCACGGTGAGCGCCTCGGTCGTGCCCTGGAAGTTGCAGCCGTTCTTGCCATCCTGATTCTTAGGGATGACGTAGAGCTGTGTCGTGCCAGCGCTGCCGCCCTCGGTCAGCGGCATCACCTCGGCAACGGTGTCCACCGAGGCGTCGACGGTGTTCGCGATTTCGTCTGCGTGCGTGCTACTGACCACCCCCAGCAGCAAGACCGACGCCGCCGCAGGCACGGCAGCAATTCGTAATGAAAGCATGTCTTGAGTCCCCTCACAGTCAAAGAAAGCGCCAATCAGGCGCGCCTTCACGCTAAGGACAAGGCATGGTGGGCTGGTAGAGCCACGGAGTTCAACTCTCTGAACACAGACCCTGCCCGCGTTCAAATTCCTGAACGCCAGCGGTCTCGGACCCACACCTCGACCCCATCAGCCGCACCGTCCGACTCGCAAACAGTCCGCACAAAGTCCGCAAAGGGCCATCGAGGAGCACGGACTGCGGAGCCCTCTTCACGTCGGACAGAAACGGATAATGAGAAGGTCTCGCCGTCGGCCTCGCGCAGGAGCGAGTGCCTGGTGCGGCATACCGCCCACTAGGACGCACAGACAAGGGTGGCGTGAGGGCTCAGTCCGATCTTGACCATGCAGAGCAGACTTTAGGGCCGTGACTGAATCGCCCTGGATTCGTCGGAGGGTGGTTTGTTAGACGCCTCGGGGTCGGGGCGTCGTGGTCATGGTCTGCTGGTGCCGTTGCTCGAACGCAATCGGTGGAAGGTAGCCGATCAGGCGTGGAGCCGTCGGACAGCCCAGGCGGCCTAACCGAACTTTCACCCGTTCGTGCAGCAGACCCGAGCACTGCGAACGCATCTGCGCGGGCCAGCAAGCAGTGGTTTTCTTCACTGCGGTCAAGGCGGCGGTTCATGCTGTGCGTGGGAAGCCGCTGGGCATTGTCGTGGCCATGGCTTGCGCCGAGTCGCTGGGTTGAGTGCCCGACGAGCCGCCGCGCTCCCGCGAACAGAACTAGGAGCGCCCGGTTGGTCCGCCGGCTCGGCGGTGGCGAACGCCAAGGACAGGATCGCGGCTGGCGGGGCGCTCCGCTCCGGTAGCGCCCCGGGGCACAATGCCTCCATGGCGTCCGTGCCCTCCGGTGGCAATCCCGAACTGCGGATCCGTCTCGCCGCGGAAGTCACCAGCGTCCCCGGAGCGCGGAGGTTCGTCAAAGACGGGCTCTTGGACTGGGGCCGTGAGCACCTCGTCGAGGATGCGGCCCTGTGTGTCACCGAGATGGCGGCGAACTCCGTCCTGCACAGCGGCAGTTCCTACATGCATGTCGGGATGAGCGATCTCGAGCCGGCTGTGCGGCTCAGTGTCGCGGACGCCGGCGGGCTGGTCCCGGTGCCGGCGGTGGCCCCGCCTCCGGCGCTGAGGGCCGGCGACGTACCCCCGGTCGAGGCTCTGGGTACCACGGGGCGCGGGCTGGCGATCGTGTCGGTGCTGGCGGAGTCCTGGGGGATCGAGGAAAGCGCCGACGGGCGGCGGATCTGGGCCGAGCTCGCCGGAGATGGCGTCGAGCATGAAGTCCGGCCTCCGGTGGTGGCCATCCGTGACGCGACGACACCGGAGACGGGCGTCCTGCCCGCGGACTGGGCGACGGTGCGAATGCTCCGCTGCCCGGTGCAACTCGGGCTTCGCGTCGACCAGCGTCTCGACGACCTGGTCCGCGAGCTGCAGCTCATCGACTCCGACGAGGGCGTAACCCCGCCGCGGGAGCTGGGCCGGCTCATCGAGCGGCTGGTGACGCGGCCGGCCTTTGCGCGGCACATGGGCCGCCGGATCGCGCTGGATGCAGCTGCGGCGGGGCTGGAGTTCGTCGACATCGAGATGACGCTGCCGCGCGAGATGGCCCCCAGCGTCCGCGAGCTCCTGGCCGCGGACAACTTGGCCGATGAGATCTGTGAGACCCACCATATGCTGACCCCCAGGTCCACACCGGAGATGGTGTCGCTCCGCACCTGGATGACCGAGTGCATCGTCACCCACGCGGAGCAGGACTCCGTGCCGGTGCCGTACGACGAGTGGCTACTGCAGAGAGGGTGAGAGCCACACACCTCCACACCCCGATGCGGGTGTGGCTCCCTCCGGTCGGCGGGCATTGAGCCTGTCGGGCCACCTATTCGTCTCCGGTCGGGTGCTGCACCATGCCGAGGCCCGTTGGCTGTCGTCCGGAGGAGTTCGCGCGCTCGCGCCGACGCCCTGTCCCTCTAACGCCACACGCACGCCCGCGCGCACTGAGCCGTACACGCGATCGCTCGATCGACACGTCCGTCCTCGCTGCCGCTGATGGTCGGAATACCCTGGGCCATGCCAGAGGAGCAAGCAGGACGGGATGACCTCGCGGAAGCTGGCCGGACCGAGGGGTTCGGGGAGCGGTTGCTTGGCTCGCTGCTGGACAGGGCGCACACCATGCCGCCGCAGCTGATCGCGCCTCTGATCGCGCAGGAGATTGCTCAGGTCGGTGGTCGAGACGTGACGGTCCTGCTTCAGGATTACGACCAGATGACCTTGGTGGCGCTGCCCGGCGAGGGGCTTGTGGTAGGCCCGGACCAACCCATCGACGACTCTCTGGCCGGTTTGGCCTTCCAGATCGACGAGATCGTCGAGCGGCCCTGGGGTGATGTGGTCCGGCTGTACGTTCCGCTGCTGGACGGCACCGACCGGGTCGGGGTGCTCGTCTTTACTCTTGACCTGGTCGATGAGCACCACCGGCGGTTGGTTCGTCGGTTGGCTGGGTTGGTGGCGGACATGCTGGTCACCAAGAGCATGTATACCGACCGGTTCTTCCAGGCGCGTCGACGCAGGCCGATGAGTCTGTCGGCGGAGATGCAGTGGCAGTTGCTGCCGCCGCTGATGATGACCACCCCGCAGGTGGCCGTGGCCGGGGCCCTCGAGCCTGCTTACGATGTTGCTGGAGACAGCTTCGACTACGCGCTCAACGGCGACGTGCTGCACCTGTGCATGATCGACGCAATGGGGCATGGACTGGGTGCTGCCGTGATGGCCACCGTCGCCATCGGTGCCTACCGGCATGCCCGACGAGTCGATGTCGACCTGTCCGACCTGTACGCCGCCATGGACTCCGTCGTTGCGGACCAGTTCGGGCCGGAACGGTTCGCGACGGCACAGATGGCGGCCCTCGACGTGATGTCGGGGCGGCTGCGGTGGGTCAACGCGGGGCATCCATCGCCGCTGTTGCTCCGTGCCGGTCACGTCGTGGCTGAGCTGGACAGTCCCACGACGCTGCCGGTCGGCTTCGGCGGAGACACACCGATCGTGACCGGGAGGACACTTCGACGCGGTGACCGAGTTCTGTTCTACACCGATGGGCTCATCGAGGAACACATCCGGGGCGGCGCCGAGTTCGGTGACACTCGCATGAGGGAGGTCATCGAACGTGTCGAGGCCGACGGTGTCACCGTCCAGGAGTCGGTGCGCCGGATGTCGCGCCTGCTGATGATCGAGCGCGGTGGAGCTACCTCGGATGATTCGACGCTGCTCATGATCGAATGGACAGGCGCACCAGCCGACGACCTCGCGTCTGCGGCAGACCACGCGGAGCCTGACCCGCATGACCGCGCGGACGCCTCCTGAACCGAGCCCGTTCGGACTCCCGACCGCTCACCTCCGCCCGCGGGACCGAGCCTCGCCAACGCCTGGAGCCGGCATGAACCGCCACGGGCTTGATGCCGCATCCTTCTGGGCCGGTGTGACGCGCCGGTGTGACGCGCCCGGGTAGCGCCCGGGTCGGGGTCGGAATGCGCTGGTCACCTGCAGTGGTTTTCTTTCACTGCGGTCAATTCCGCAGTGCACGGTGCTGCTTGCACAGGCTTCGCAGTGACCTAAGTGACCTAAGGCAATGAGACCTGCTCTGGGGGTCACTCCCACCAGACTTGCGCGAGTTCGGCGGGGACCTGCCGCAACGGGCCTGGGGCAATACCGGGCCGTGCTTCAGCGGTAGGAACGAGCACGTCGGTGACTAATCAGCGTCCGCATCGGAGCATTTCCTCGCGGTCGGCGACCTTGATCCGGGGTCGTCCCTGGGTCTGGCCGAGCGCGATCTCGTGCTGGTCCAACCGCCCCCAGTGGGCGAAGGTCGCGACCTCGGCGCGGCGGTCGGCCATGTAACGGTCGACGGCCTCGGGCTCGCGCGCGGTCGCGGTGTGCGCGGTCTCGGCCAGCAGGTGCGCGACGGTTTCGGCCGCGTCGCTCTTGGTGTGGCCGATCAGCCCCACCGGGCCGCGCTTGATCCAGCCGGTGACGTAGGTTCCCGGGATCGCCAGACCGTCCAGGTCGAGGACCCGGCCGCCGGCGTTGGGGACGACCGCGGCCGCGTGGTCGAACGGCAGGCCCGGCAGCGGCGTGCTGCGGTAGCCGACTGCGCGGTACACGGCCTGGACCTCCCAGTCGGTCAGCTCACCCGTGCCCGCGACGGAGCCGTCGCCGACCGGCTGGGTCCGCTCGGTCCGCAGCGCGGTCACACCGTCGTTGCCGAGGATCGCGACCGGCTGCTCGAGGAAGTGCAGGTGGATGCGGTGCGGCTTGCCGTTGGGCTCGCGGCCGACCCAGTTGGCCAGGGTGTCGAGCACCATCTTGGCCTGCTTGTTCTTCGCGATGTGCTCCATGCTCGCGCTGTCGACCTCGAAGCCCTCGGGATGCACGACCACGTCGACGTTGGGGGAGTGGGCGAGCTCGCGCAGCTCGAGCGGCGAGAACTTCACGTGCGCCGGGCCGCGGCGTGCGAACACGTGGACGTCGGTCGCCTGGTTGGTCTTGAGCCCGGCGTACACGTTGGCCGGGATGTCGGTGGCGAGCATCTCGTCGGCGGTCTTCGCCAGCACCCGGGCGACGTCGAGGGCGACGTTGCCGGCCCCGACGACCGCGACCTGCCGGGCGTCGAGGGGCCAGGTGCGCGACACGTCGGGGTGGGCGTCGTACCAGGAGACGAAGTCGGCGGCGCCGAACGAGCCGGGCAGGTCCTCGCCGGGGATGCCGAGCGACCGGTCGGCCATCGCGCCGGTGGCAACGACGACCGCGTCGTAGAACTCGCGCAGGTCCTCGATCTTGACGTCGACGCCGAACTCGACGTTGCCGAGGAACCGCACGTCGGGATGGCCGAGCACGCGATGCAATGCCTTGACGATCTCCTTGATGCGCGGGTGGTCGGGCGCGACCCCGTACCGGACCAAGCCGTACGGCGCGGGCAGTCGCTCGATCAGGTCGACCGAGACGTCGACCTCGGACTTGGTGAGGAGGTCCGCGGCGTAGATTCCGGCCGGTCCGGCACCCACGATCGCAACGCGAAGAGTCATGCCGGCGAGTCTGGTCGGCCCTACGCGTACGCAGAATGAGCCTGTGGTTGGCAGGTCACAAGGTAGCCTTGTGTCTCATGTTGGGGTCGTATGTGCCGGAGCTGCGCGCACTGGAGCTGCTCGTCGCGGTCGCGCGCACCGGCAGC
>Ga0299913_10003075_pt1 | contig 13496 bp, 18 predicted proteins | sample RVTome_9_FD_201360 | JGI IMG/M metagenome (GOLD analysis project Ga0299913, IMG submission 201360) | Soil microbial communities from uranium-contaminated site in the Upper Colorado River Basin, Wyoming, United States - RVT155D38 (version 2) ... | reverse complement strand
TCGTGGGAGGCCCGGACCGCGTTGCTGATGTCGACGTGGAGCACGGCGCAGAAGCTAGCCGCCGGCTGCGACAGCCGGGCGCAGGCATCCACAGCCCCCTCCCGGCGCGCAGCGGTCAGGGGCACACGAACGCGCAACGCGGTCCGGTCGCTCGAGTCAGGCGGGCGTCGAGCGTCGCCATGGGCGCACCCAATGCCTCCGCGAGCGCCACGTACCAGGCGTCGTAGGCCGTCACCGCACCACGCAGTTCCCACACGCGTTCGGCGAAGGGGTGATAGGGCACCAACTCGACCGCCAGGTGCTGGAGGTCTTCATGGGCCAGTGCCGCGACATCATCCGTGATGTCTCCCGCCAGGCACGCGCGACGCAGGATGTTCGCCACTTCCACCGGCATCAGATGCGGGGCGGCCAACGATCCCGCCATCAGTTGCCGAACCGCCCAGTCGCCGGTCGGCCCGCCATCGACCAGGGCCGCGACAACGACCCCCGCGTCGATGACGAGGCTCCTTGGCACGGAGCTCATCGGCGGTCGGCGTCGCGGTAGCCGAGGATCGTCTCCGCAGCGAGGGTCGTCCGCGTCGCGGTCTTGCGATGGCGGATGCGATCGAGGACATCGTCCATGGCCGGCCGCCGCGCGAGATCGATCAGCTCGGCCCGCAGGTGTTCCTGTAGCGAGCGACCGGCCCGCGCGGCCCGTGTCGCGAGTTCGTCACGGACATCGTCTGGGACGTTGCGAATGGTGATGGACTTTGGCATGCATGCATTCTGCTGCTATTCCCTGCATATTGCAATCGTCCGTCGTGCCCGGCCGCTACGCGTGGCGGACGGTGGGCCCGGGGCGTGTCGGGCGAAGGCGGCGCGATCGCGGGTGCGGATCCTCCAGGCGCTGCGCCCGCAACAGCAGGGCGAAGGCGAGCAGCATCGGCACGCTCCACAGCGCGAAGGCCCAGCCGAACGACAGCAGCGCGATGTGGAAGCCGATCGCGCCGAGCAACCCCAGCTCGGCACGGCGGTCACCACTGAGGACCAGCGCGCCGACGGCGAGTTCGAAGGCGATCAGCAGCGAGATGAAGAACACCTGGTCCGGCGCCACGACGGAACGCCAGGTCTCGCGCACGAAGGCGAACTGGGAGCCGTCCGCGAAGCCGCCGTAGTCGTCGCCCCGGGCGAGATACCACGCGTTCACTCCGGCGCCGGCGCCGATGTAGAGCGTGCCGACCGCCCACCGCCCCACGCGCAGCGCCTGGGGGCTGCGCGCGGCGCGGATCGCCGCCACGAAGATGACCAGTCCGAGCACTGACCACACGACAGGCATGACCATCGCCTCCTTGTGCAATCGCCGGAGAACCATCGTCCTCCCCCGCCGTGCCCGGCACAGGGCCGAACGACCCGTTGTGACCGGGTCCGCAACGCCACCGTGAACGGTGATGCCGCCGCAACCCGAGGGCAGCAAATCGACCAGCGGCGGATCGATCGGCTATAGATGAGAGCCCCACCAGCCCACCCAGGAGCAGATCACCCATGCAGGTCCACGCCTACGTCGCGCCAGCCGCCGGCGAGCCGCTCGTTCCCACGCGCATCGAACGCCGCGACGTCGGTGCGAACGACGTGCTGATCGCGATCACGCACGCGGGCATCTGCCACTCGGACATCCATACGGTCCGCGGCGACTGGGGACCCCAGTCCTACCCGCTGGCCCCGGGTCACGAGATCGTCGGCACCGTCAGCGCGGTCGGCTCCGCGGTCACCCGCCACGCCGTCGGCGACCGCGTCGGCGTGGGCTGCCTGGTCAACTCCTGCCGCGAGTGCGCCAGTTGCCGCGACGGCGAGGAGCAGTACTGCCTCAACGGTGGTGTCGCCACCTACGGCGCGGTCGACCGCGACGGGACCGTCACGCAGGGCGGCTACTCGACGCACGTGGTGGTGGACGCCGACTTCGTCGTGCGCGTGCCCGACGCGCTCGATCCCGCAGCGGCGGCGCCGCTGCTGTGCGCAGGCATCACCACGTACTCCCCCCTGCGCCACTGGGGCGCCGGGCCGGGCAAGAAGGTCGCGGTCGTGGGCCTGGGCGGTCTTGGGCACATGGCCGTCAAGATCGCCCACGCGATGGGCGCCGAGGTCACCGTACTGTCGCAGTCGCTGAAGAAGCGCGAGGACGGCCTGCGGCTGGGCGCCGGCGACTACTACGCGACCAGCGACCGCGACACGTTCAAGGCCCTGTCCGGCCGCTTCGACCTGATCATCAACACCGTCAGCGCGCCGATCAACGTGGACGCCTACCTGCGTCTGCTCGCGCTCGACGGCACGCTGGTCAACGTCGGCGCCCCGCCGGAGCCCATGCGCCTCAACGCGTTCTCGCTGATCATGCGGCGCCGCTCGTTCGCCGGCTCGAACATCGGCGGCATCCGCGAGACCCAGGAGATGCTCGACTTCTGCGCGGAGCACGGCATCGCCGCCGAGGTCGAACTCATCGCCGCCGACCAGATCAACGAGGCATACGAGCGCGTACTCGCCTCCGACGTGCGCTACCGCTTCGTGATCGACACAGCCACACTGGCTCCCGCCTAGGCCGCACCACGGCGCCGCGCGGTCGGCCTGGCCGCGCCGCCTGGGCGGCATGCCCGATCATCCGATCGCGGATGTGGCGATCCGAGCGGTCACGGCCGCCCGGGCCCGGCGGATCACGCGAGGGTCCCGTGTCATGCCCCAGCGCCAGTTCGCCCCGATGAGGATCGAGACCAGTTCGAAGGCCAGCTGCTCCGGATCGGTGCCGACCACGACGTGTCGGGCCGGTGCGCGGCGGCGGCAGCGGAGGTGGATAGAGAGCACCCGTAACCATTAGGCTATTTCGGAGTTGCATTTCCCCCCCCTTCTGGGCGGGGTCTTGCTGTGCTGATCGGGGGAGCCATGTCATACCGTCCCAGCCAGGACGGCACCATCCAGCGCGTCTACAGCAACCCGTTGTGGACCGCGCTCGAGACGATCTATGACAATGCCATCGATTCAGCGCCGCTCCCTCGGCACGATCCCAACATCCTCCACGACTACGTACGCGAGCGGCGGATAGGGGACAGACCGTCGTCCGAGTTGCTCTCCCGGCTGCCGGTCGAGTTCTCGCGAATCGGTCTCGGTGTGCTGGAAGCGGACGTGCTCGACTTCGTCCTCAACTACAGCCAGAACCGTGTGCTCGCACTGCTCGGCACGCGCGGCGTGGGTAAGTCCACGCTGCTGCACTTCGTCGAGACGGCCGTCGCCGTCGCCATGCCGGAAAGGCCACACCTATTCGTCAAGCTTGACGGCCTCCAGCTGAACAACCGTCCGACGGCCGAGAATTTCGCGGAGCTGCTCCACGACGAACTCGTCGTCCTGCTGCGCACCGCGCCCGCGGTGTTCCACGAGGGCATGCAAGCAGCAATCGAAACACTCGAGGCCCCAGGTTCCATGAGCGGTGACACCGCGTTCCGGCGGGCGGCGCGCGATCTGGCGGACCACGTGCCCGACGGGGACCCCAAGCGAACCTGCATCCTGTTCGACAACCTCGACCAATTGCATGGCGAGTCCGTGGACATCGCCATGCAGCTCGCCCGGCAGACCTTCACGGCAAGCAGGCTCGGCACGATCGTCGCGCTGCGCCCGGGCAGCCTGCGGCGTATCAGCAGCAGCAACCGTGCGGCGGCCTTCATCGAATACAAGGCCGAGGTCACCCCGCCGCGCCTTCCGGAAATGCTCGACCGATTCAGTCGCCGCTTGGCGGTCGAGGCGGAGGCGCACGAACAACGCACTGGACAGTTGACCGAGATCGCTGGAGCGCCACTGACCGCGGAGCTCGTCACCCAGATCTTCGAGCGCTTCGCGAAGTTGATGCGGAACCGGCCCCCTGGCGACGACGCGACGAAAATCCTCGAAGAGGTCTCGGCGTCGGACACCCGGCAGATGACCAAACTGTTGCGGCGCATCCTTTCGCACCGCTCACTGCCCGTGGGCTACCTGCTCGGCAACGACAGTTTGGGCGGCCAGTTCCACGCCCTGACGGCCATGATGGAAGGCCCGAGGCCGCTGTACGAGGACACCGACCCGCTCCCCAACCTCCTGTGGTCACTGTCGATGCCTTCATGAGAAACAATCGGGACACCAACCCGCTCCTGCAGATCTACATCCGTTATGGCTTGCTGAATGCCTCGGCCTCAAGGAACAGAGCATGACCGAACCCGTGCAACCGCTGTTCGAATTGAACGTCCGGGACGAGGATGTCCCCCAACACATCCGCAACCAGATCGACGCCCAGGCCTGCGGTGACGAAGTGCTCGGCGACGCGCGAGAGGCGCGGCGCGCCGTCGAGAGCGCGCTGCCCCGAATCATCGCCCGGAGACTGCAGGACATGGTGCCGGACGATTTCGAGGTGACGGAGGTCACCATGAGTTTCACGGTCGGGGGCACCCCGTTTGGCCTCGGCGTGGAGGGTGCTGTCCAGGTGACGTTCGCCCCGCGCTTGGTGGACACAATGAGAACACGAGGGTAACGCCGCAGCACGTTGCGTCGCTGAAGCCAAGGCCACTGGTACGGAAGCATCGTGCGGGAACGTGCAACATCCGAACTCGGTACAAGTTCCCGGGTCGATCATCGCTTGTAGCGCGACAAGGGCCACGCATATTGCCTGGTAGATGTTTCGCGTAATGTCTAGTAGAATGATCGCGTAATGTCTAGTAGAATGACCGCGTTTTGCCTAGTAGACGCGCCCAGGAGCGGCCGATGTGGTATTCACGGGGCATCCAGTCGGTGCTGTCGCAGACGGTACGGACCCGCCGGGTGACGGTGCTGTCCGGTCCCAGGCAGGCGGGCAAAACCACGCTCGCCCAGCAACTGGTCACCGGCTCCGGTCATGGGACCATGTACCGGCTCGACGACCCCGCGGTGCTCGCGGCCGCGGTCGCCGACCCGATGAGTTTCGTGACGGCCGGCCAGCGCCCGGTCGTGATCGACGAGATCCAGCACGCCGGCGATCCACTGGTGCGCGCGATCAAGCATCAGGTCGACCAGTCCCCTGCCCCAGGACAATATCTGCTCACCGGGTCGGTGAACTTCCTGCACACCCCGACCATCACGGAGTCGCTGGCGGGACGGGCGGCCTTCCTGGAGATATGGCCGCTCACACAAGGCGAACTCACCGGCGGCCCGGAACGATTCATCGACACCGCGTTCACCGGCCGCGGCGCGCTGCGCGATCTGCCCGCGTCGCCACTGACGCGCATCGACTACCTGGAACGGCTGTGCCGCGGCGGCTATCCCGAAGCGGTCGGCCTGGCCCCGCGAATGCGCAGCCGATGGTTTGCCGACTACGTCAAGACGATCATCGAGCGCGACATCACCGAGCAGTTCGGGTTGCGCAAAGCCGCCGAGCTGCACCAACTGCTGCGGTTGTTCGCGGCACGAACCTCCACCGAACTCGTGATGGCCGGGATCGTCAACGACGCGCCGCTGGAAAAGCAGACCGTGTATGACCATCGCGCCTGGCTGGAAGCCGCCTACCTGCTGCGGCGCATTCCCGCCTGGTCACGCAACCTCACCGCGCGGGCGAAGAAGCGCGACAAGGCCTTCATCACCGACCCCGGCCTGGCGGCATGGCTGCTCGGCAAGGGCACCGCCGCGCTGTCCAAGCCCACCGACCCAGCCGTCGGACAACTCCTCGAGACCTTCGTCACCACCGAACTGCTGCGCCAGATGGCCTGGGCCGACCTGGAAACAACGCTGTGGCATTTCCAGGACCGCGACGGCGCCGAGATCGACCTCGTGCTGGAAGCCTCAGACGGCCGCGTCCTCGCCATCGAAGTGAAAGCCTCGTCCTCGCCGACGCAGCGATGGTTCAAGTGGCTCGCGCAACTGCGGGACAAGCTCGGTCAGGACTTCGTCCACGGCATCGTCCTGTACACCGGCACCCACACCCTTTCCTTTGGCGACCGCCTCACCGCCACCCCCATCGACACCCTGTGGTCCCTGCGCTGACTTGGGATCCCCCCGCTGCACCGGACACACCGTCCAACGGCAACGCCCCGGCCAAAAGCCGGGGCGACGCACCTCAGAGCTGACTCAGCACCGCCAGGACGATCAGTGTGAGCAGGGCACCGGCCCCGCCGACGAGCGCGAAGTACAGCCCGATCTTCTCCGCGCCGCCACGCTGCAGCTTCAGTCCGAGACTCTCGGCGGCGGAGCGGACCAGGGCCCGCCCCTCCCGCGAGTCGAAGCGGTAGTCGACGACCATACCGGGCCGGAGATCCTCCCCCAGGGCCCACACCTTCTCACTGCTCACCTCGACGACACGGCCGCGAGTGCGTTCCACCGAGCCGGATATGGTCGGCACACCGGCCAGCCACTCGACGGTTCGCGAGTCATCGGTGATGGAGTAGGTACCGTCCCCCGGCACCTCCACGTGCTGCGTGTGGACGCGATGCAGCCCCTCCTTGTGGTACAGCCCGAACCACTTCGCGTCCACGATGTCGAGCGTCACGTCGAAGCCGCTGTCGGTTTCCGTCACGACGTACGGTGTCCCCTCGACCGCGCCCTGGATGGCCCGGATGAAGTCCTTGCGCTCAGACACACGCCCTCCCTCGCCAGGACCACGTCACGCGCTGCTCAGAATGGAGTGCGGACAATCCAGATTCCGACTGCTCGGAAGTCCTCTGGAGTCTATGTCCTGGAGCGAACCGGCCCTGGTCATCACGCCCACAACGCTGGCTCCAGGCGACGCCCGACAACGGTTCGGACAACGACAGGTTCGTAGAAATAGTGCCTCAACATCCGAACCCGCCGGCCGTAGCCGGGACTCGGATCCGAACGTGATCGCGTGCGTCAGGCGGGGACCGCCGGCTTGGACTCGGCGTACAACGTGCGAGGCGACAGGTCCGCGCCATTGGGCCAGAGGATGGTGCCGGCTTCCGGGTCTGCGGCAACCTTCTTGAACAGTTCGTAGTCCGCCTTCAACGGCTCGAACATCTCGCCCCACAGCATCGGTTCGAGATCGATCACTCGGATGTCGCCACTGGCGAACGTCAACTCCACGACGTAACGGGACAGCACATGCACGTCGGTGATCTCGATCAGGGGAGCAAGGTCGGTCATTGCACATCCTCCGTCGGCCCTTCAAGCGTACCCGGGAAGCGGTGTTCCCGAGTCGCGTGAAACGCTTCGACGGCTTCTTCGCGATGCGCGGCCAGCAGCGCGCGCACAGCCTTCAACACGCGCGGCGGCAACTCACCTGCCAGCACCTCACCGGTCATCACATCAAGGGTCGCATGCTCGGCTCCCCGGCGGACATCGACGTGCGGCCGCTGATGGCGCTCCTCGGCGTAGAAGTACAGGCCATAGCCCGCAACGGTCGTCCAGCGTGGACTCATGAGCCCCCCTCATCGCGTGACAGATACACGCCGCCAAGGTAGGTCAGAGACGATGACGAAAACGCGGCCGTGCCGTCGACCGTGGAGAAGCATCAGGAGAGGTCGACACCGGGTTCGACCGAAGTGCGGTTGTGGAGAAGGCTTGTTCTTATTCGAACCGCGCAGGCTCGCGACGATCTCCCGATGGTCGGAAGCGCTGACAGTCGCCCATTGGCCGAGCAGCTTCACAGGGCGGCCACATTGGCTGATCGGCTCGAACCCAGCCTTAACGAGCGCAGCGACGACGCGCGTCCTATAGGGGCGGATGCCAACTCAGCCGACGATCTCGATCGCACTGATCACCGGGGTCACCATCATCGCCTTGTACAGGGAAAACAGTGTCAAGATCTTGATCATCGTGGCTCGTTCGTTCAGCGTCCTAAGTTAAGGGTCCTAATAGGGGCGTCCGGCCACTCGGTGAGCTACGCGGTACGTGGCGCGGTGGACGCCTTGTCACAGCAGGGGGGGACGATGATGTGGGTACCGTGGATAGCGCTGGTTTGTGGCGCGGCTTTCACCGTGATCCCAGCCTTCGCGCAGGAAGGGGAAGACCTCGACGCGCTTCAGGCGTGTTCCAGTTCTGCGGTCCCCGCACTGTCTTGGCCACTGATGCTCTTGGCCGTCGCGCTCCTGGCCATGATGGTGTTGCGGTCCCGTCCGCGAGGCGCTGCAGGCCAGCGGCTGGTGGTGGTGATTACGCTGTGCCTTCTCGCGTTAGGTGAAGTTGCGAATTCCCCATCGCCAGCGCTGGCAGATGATGTGGTGTGCGTCCATACGGTGGAGCGCTCGTTGACGAGAATTCCCGAGTCGTACGCACGGTTTACGGCAGAAATCGATGGGCCCTCCAATCGAAACTATGACGTTCATCTTGTGCTTCGGCCACCCGGTGGCGCGCGTATCTACATCCTTCTGGCTACAGTGGCGGGTGGTTCCACGGTGTCTGAGGTGATCAAGTTGCCTGCGGCCCTTACAGATGGAATGAAGGTGCCTTGGCATATCCGAGCGCGAAATGTGGCGGACCCGGCCGACTCTGACAATGACCACGGAGGCGTAGTAACGGTCCAGAACCACAGTGTTCTGGGCCTGGAAAGCCAGGGCGCAGCCATGAATCTTGCGCCGCAACCCGCAGGCCTAGATGTGGTCGCGGTGGATTCTGACAACGACGCAATCGTCTCGGTGTCCATGGTCGCGGTTGGTAGCCAAACAGGAATTCGATTCACCCCTGGAGATGTTGGTCAGACGATCGTGAACTACGGAACACAGGGCACGGGCAACGTCGTGAAGCACGGAAAGATTGTCGTAGAGGTCGAATAATCGCGCTCGCGAAAACGACCTTGGACTTGGCGACTCGCGCGTCATAAGCGTCGATTGCCTGGCGTGTCGCCGCGAGTGATCGTCATGCCCGAGCATTTTCGGGGACACGTATGACGGTATCGCCACACCGCGACCGCGCCCAGGCGCCGGGGACTTCCTGATACGGTTCGGCTAGTGCGCGGCGGGCGATGGTGGTCCTTCTGACCACGTTTCCTCGTCCGCGAGGCGCTGGTCTGGCTGACGATTGTCCCCCTGGCTTAACACCCCAACGACAACGCCCCGGCCGAAGGCCAGGGCGTCGAAGCAACCCGGTGCTCGGATGAGGTCACAGATTGTGGAGAAGGCTTGTTCTTATTCGAACCGCGTAGAAGCGATCGTCAGTCTGCGAGCCTCTCCAACTCGTCGGCAGTGAGGCCCGCCTGACGGAGGATGGAACGCATGGTCCCGCGGGCGACCTCTCTGTGATCCGGCACGATGACGACGCGTCCATCCAAGCCGCGCAACTTGACGTGGCTGCCACGTTGAGTGACCCGTTCGAAGCCGGCCTTGGCGAGTGCGGCGATGACTTCGCGTCCCGAGTACGGGCGCATGCGCTCAGACGGCGATGTCGATGGGCGTGATCACGGGTGCCTCGCCGACTTCGACATCGCTGTCTTCGAAGAACAGCGTGAGCGCCTCAACGAGGTTTGTTCGAGCCTCTTCCAAGGTTGCGCCCTGAGAGGCGACATCAACTTCGAGGCACTGGGCAACGAACCAGTCGCCCTCCCGAGAGATCGCCGCAGTGAGTCGCATGGACACAGTCTAGGACGCCAAGCTCAGACGGACTATGGCCTTCCACAGCTTCGCCCTATCGACGCAGACGCCCCGGCCAAAGGCCAGGGCGTCGAAGCAACACGGTGTTCGGATGAGGTCACGCAATGTGGAGAAGGCTTGTTCTTATTCGAACCGCGACCCGCGCTGTCCGGTGGCCGCTGTCGATGATCGTGCGTCTTGAACCGTCAGGACCACAACACGGTCGGCGAGTTGTTCATACACGTAAACGAGAATCATCCAGCGCCAAGGCCCGAGCAGGAAACGGAAGCCCTCCCACCGCCCGGACAACTCCGAGCCCAGCAGCGGGTGGTTTGCGAGCGGGGCCAGCGACCGCCGCACGCGCCGACGGGTGTCATCGGGAAGACTGAGCACCGCGACAAGCCGGTCGATGTCCTCGACCGCGGTCCGAGCCAACTCAATCCGCGGCACGACCTACAGCTCGTCCAAGCCGATGGTGTCGCCCGCCGCTGCCTGCCGCCGTCCCAACTCGGCACGTTCCAGCGCGCCGTCGATGCCGTCAAGCAACCGGACGATGTTCGCCGGATCGGGGTCCGCTTCGTCGATGGCGGCGGAAAGCAGGGACCGGGCGAGCGTGCCCTCGTTCACATGGACTCGGTGGGCCAGACGAGCAAGCTTCGCGGCGTGCTCGGCATCGAGGGTCACGTTCACGCGCTGTGTCGCGGAATCCATGCGAGCCAGGCTACACCGAATGACACGATACGTGTAGAGGTCGATTGTGGAGGTAGCGCCTCAACATCCGAACACGGTCATTCAGGGCAACCGCCTTGACCTACGGTAACCCACGGTGGTGCCGTCGCCGTCCGCCGACCACTTGCCGCAAGGGCGGGCCCACGCCTCGTCATACTCGCATCAGACGCGGAGTCCGTGCTCTGCTGGCCCAACTCAAGGTTCCAGTGGTCCGAGAAGTGGAACCTTCGAATGGATGCGAATCGTCCCTGCCACTCGTACGCGGTGACGCCCTGACCCGACTAACGTGAAGGGCTATATTATCGTGCGCTGAGCGAAGCCATGACTTGTTAACCCGGGGGACCTATGCCGAATCAGAAACCAACAGATGATCCGACGGGAGCGCTAGCTGCGCGACGAACCGCAGGCGAGGTCTCGATCCCACAGGACGTCATCGCTGACTTCTTGAAGCGCATCGCAAGAGATGCATTGCCACGGATCAGTCGCAAGATCATACGCGCGTTCTATCTGGACGATGACCTGCTCACCATCCTCGATGAGCGAGTGATAAGCAATTTCGGCTCCGTAGCGCCCCATGCGGAGATTACAAATGCATGTGAGGTCAGATTCGCCGATCTTTCGACTCGCACGTTTGACTCGTTGGAGCGCTGCATGCGGGATGCCGCAGCTTCCCGTGACCCTGAACGGCTCATCGTACTTTGGTCCTGCTTCTCTGCTAGAACTGGTGCGCTTCACGAGGTTGAACTCATATGCACGACCGAGCAGGCATTAGAACCCGATCGATTCCTTGGTCCAACGCCCGAGGCAGCGTCCATCCGACTAACTGTTCGTGGTCGTGATCGCGACTGGAACGAGCGCGTATTCGCCGAGACCTTGGAACTGATAGTCGCGAACACATCCATCCCGCGCCATTTCCGGCCACTCACGATCTTTGGACGCCGGATCGTGGTCGAGGCGATGGCTCACGCACTGGCGATAATTGTGTGGCTTAATGGCTATGCGCTGCTGCTTTCAAGCGACGCTCAGGACGCCGAACTCCAAAAGAATATTCTAGACCATACTACGCTGGACGAACGTTTCGAGGAGTTCGTCAGGGCCATTTTCCGGCCAGACGGGGGCTTCACGAGCATCTTTATCCGGCTCACCGTGCCGCTTGTGCTCTACCTCGCGACCAACTTTGTCGCCAGCCGATCTTTGCCGCGATTGTTCCCGCGTAGTTCGATAGGCCTAGGCCTTGCAATTAAGCGCCGCGAGGACGCCGACAACTACCGGAGTTTGATAATTTTTGGTGTTCTTGTGGCGCTAGTAGTCGGCGTCATGGGTAACTTCGTATTTCAGGCGTTAGCGGGATAGTGATGCGCATGAGCATCGTATAGAGAATAGCAATGGGGCTTGCGGCCGTCCGCCATTGGATCAACTCCGCGTTGCAACGCAAGCACCAACTGCCAGCACCCGTCGTGGACGTCATCCGCGAAGGCCTCGAAGTCGAGTTCATTGCACGCGAACATGGCAGCGCCGCCGAACGCGAATACCAATCCAAGCGGCTCGCCAAAATCGACAGCCAACGCCGCAAGCTGCTCGACGCCTACTACGCCAACGCCATCGACGTCGCCACCCTCAAAGCCGAACAGGACCGGCTCGGCCGCGACGCCCAAACCGTGCAGGATCGCCTCGCCGCATTGGACGCCAACCTCGAAGAAGCACGCCAGGTGCTCGACACGGCGCTCCGCTTCGCCGCCGACTGCGCGACCGGCTACCGCAAAGCCAACGACACCACCCGCAAGCTGTTCAACGACACGGCGTTCACCCGCATCGACGTCACCGACGGCCACGTCACCGGATGGGAAGCACGCCCGCTCTTCGACGAACTCTTCAAGGGAGCGGGGTTCGAATACGGAAGTCTTGTGGAGGTGCCGAGAATCGAACTCGGGTCCAGATGCCACGTCCGCGGGAGCGACTACGAGCGTAGGTCCTGGTGAGTTGTCGGGACACCGCACCCCGGGACCAGATGCATCGGTGTCCGTACGCCGCTAAATGTCCCTCCCGGCCCGCGACGGAGACCGGAAGGTGGAGCCTGATCGCGTCGCCCGGCCCCTCCGCTCAGGCGGTGCAGAGGGCGGACGGGAGGCCTAGTTAGGCCGCCAGCGCAACGTTGTCGTTGGCAATTGTGTTGTCCGCAGCAGTTTTACGAGATGACCACGGATGCTCGGCTCGCTCTCCCGAAGACGACTAGCACCTGTCGAAGCCAGTCACCCCCTGGGGAACTTCATGTCCTATGAGGTTGTGAAGGTCCAGACCGGCCATTGTAGGCGTCGGGACAGCCCGCGTCAGCGAGCGGCGATACCCCACAGCAGCGCGTCCACCAGCCGCTCGGGGGACAGCGGGGGCCGCTTGGGGTCGATCTGCTCCTGCAGGCCGCGCAACATCACCGGGCCGATCAGCATGTCGACCGCGAGGTCGAGATCCATCTCGCCGGCCAGCTCCCCCCGGGCGACCCCGCGCCGCAGCACCGCCCGCAACGCCGCGCGGCGCGGGCGCACGACGTTGTCACGGTAGATCGGCGCCAGCGCGGGATTGGCGTCGAGCTCGGCGACCAGCCGCGCGAACGTCCGCCCCGACAATGGCGAGCGCCGCAACCGTTCGACCACCGCCAGAAGGTCGCCGCGCAGGCTCCCGGTGTCCGCGTGCTCCCCTGCCTCGGTCACACCCGCGACCGCGGCGGCGATGAGCTCGTCCTTGCCCGGCCAACGGCGGTAGATCGTGGTCTTGCCCACGCCCGCACGGGCCGCGACATCCTCGATGCGCATGCCCTGGTACCCGTCCTCGAGAAACGCCGCGAGCGCCGCGCCAAGGATGGCCTCGTCGGCCTCCGTGCTGCGCGGACGCCCGGGACGGCGCACCGCTGCCTCGCTCATGCGCTCACGGTAACCAGTTCACCGGCCGGCTCGTGGAACGGCTCGCCGGCGGCGACCTCCAGCTCCTCCGCGTCCTCGCCGGTCGCGGGCAGGAACAGCACGGCGATTGCCGCGCCCAGCAACGCCGCGAAGGCGGTGACGAGCAGCGCCACGCCCATCCCGTCCACGAACGCCCCCTGCGCCACGCGGGCCAGCGCGGGGCCGAACGGCGCCGGAACCCGCTCGGCCACGGCGAGCGCCGCGCCCACCGAGCTCTTCGCGGCCGCGATCACCTCCGCCGGGGCGGTGGGCAGCGCCGCGACGACCCGGTGGGCGTACA
>Ga0299913_10003073_pt1 | contig 13499 bp, 13 predicted proteins | sample RVTome_9_FD_201360 | JGI IMG/M metagenome (GOLD analysis project Ga0299913, IMG submission 201360) | Soil microbial communities from uranium-contaminated site in the Upper Colorado River Basin, Wyoming, United States - RVT155D38 (version 2) ... | reverse complement strand
CTCGACAAGATCCCGCGCGTCACCTGGATGGACTACCTGAAATGGTACCGCCGGGTGCTCGCCGTGCCGGTCGAGAACGAGGTCGCTGTGACCTGCATCCAGCCGGAGGGCGACTATCTTCGACTGCAGCTCGCCGGCAAGGGCGCGCGCGCGGCCTCGATTCTGGCGCGCAAGGTCGTCATGGCGACCGGGCGCGACGGCACCGGCCATCCCGCCATTCCCGCCTTCATGGCGGGCCTGCCGCGCAGCCACTGGGCGCACTCGTCCGACGACATCGACTTCGACCGCCTGAAGGGCAGGCGGGTGGTGGTGATCGGCGCCGGCGCCTCCGCGGTGGAGAACGCCGCCGAGGCGCTGGAGCACGGCGCCAGGGAGGCGCGCCTGCTGGTGCGCCGCCGGGAGATGCCGACTATCAACAAGATGATGGGCATCGGCTCGTTGGGCTTCACGGCCGGCTTCGCCGACCTGCCGGACGAATGGCGCTGGCGCTTCATGCAGTACTCCTTCGCGACGCAGACGCCGGCGCCGCGCGGCTCGACGCTCAGGGTCAGCCGCCACAAGAACGGCTACTTCCACTTCGGCCACGGCATCAAATCGGTGCGTCTCGCCGGTCCGGAGCTGGTCATCGAGACGACCGGCGGCGTGCGCCTCGCCACCGACTACCTCATCCTCGGCACCGGCTTCACCACCGACCCGCTGGCGCGCACGGAGCTGGAGGGCTATGCCGACAAGATCGCGCTGTGGCGCGACCGCTACGAGCCGCCGCCGGGCGAGGAGAACGCCGATCTCGGCAACTTCCCCTACCTGAACCCGGACTTCAGCTTCCGCGAGCGCGAGCCCGGCACGGCGCCGTGGCTCGCCAAGATCTACTGCTTCAACTACGGCGCCTCGGCGAGCCTCGGCAAGGTGAGCGGCGACATTCCCGGCATCAGCGAGGGCGCCGCCTGGCTGACGCGATCCCTGGCGGCGACTCTCTACCGGGAGGACGTAGCGGCGCACTTCCAGGGCATGGTGGACTACAACAAGCCTGAGCTGCAGGGTGACGAGTGGACGGCGAGCGAGCTCGAAGCCGCCGCCGTGGCGCCGCTGCAGGGAACCGGAGACGATTGAAGGATGGATGCGCGAACCGACATGGGCGTGATTTTCGAGAACGACGTCATCCTGCGGCTGGCCGGCATCGCGTCTGAGGGCGCGGTCGCGGCGGCCCTCAAGGGACGCGCCGACGTCGTGGCGATGACCGGCCAGGCCGCGGCCGCCTCGTTGCTGCCGGAGGAGCCCGGCTGCCTCAGCCACGGCGAGCGGGCGGCGCTGGCGGTGCGCGTGGCACGGCTGCACGAAGAGGCAGGTCTGGCAGCGCACTATGAGGTCTTGATGAAACGGGCCGCCGCCAGGGGCGCCACGGCGGCGCTGGCTGATCCCACGTTCAAGGGCGGTGGCGATGCGCGCCTGGCCGCCCTCATCGCCTACACCGACCGCGTCGCCCTGGCGCCGAAGGACACCGTCGCCGGCGACATCGAGGCGCTCCAGGCCGCCGGCATCGCCGATGCCGACATCGTGCGCCTCGCCGAGCTCGTCGCCTTCCTCGCCTACCAGCTGCGCGTGATCGCGGGCCTCAGGCTCATGCAGGCGACGACATGAGCGGGACGCTGCACGCCTTCACCACCGAGATCCCGCACTGGCAGCCGCGGGTGAAGCCGATCGACCTCACGAAGGCGAGCCCGGCGCAGCGCGATGCTCTCAAGGTGACGCCCTCCAACACCAAGGTCTCCGACTACGTGCTGGTGCTGGCCAACGACGTCGAGACCCTGAAGGCGCGCACGCCGCTGTTCAACGCCATCATGTACAACCGCGGCGGCCTCGGCCGCGCCGAGCGCGAGCTGGGCGCCGTCGGCGCCTCGGTGGTGAACCGCTGCATCTACTGCGCCGCCGTGCATGCCAGCCGCTACAACCAGATGACCAAGGGCGAGGCGGAGATGAGCCGCGTCTTCGCCGATGGCGAGGCGGCCGAGCTGGCGCCGCGCCAGACGGCGATCTTCAGGTTCGCCACCAGGCTCTCGAAGACGCCCAGCCAGGCGACGGAAGCCGACATGCGGGTGTTGCGCGATGCAGGCCTCAGCGACGAGGAGATCCTCGACCTCATCCTCTCGGCGGCGCTGTTCGGCTGGGCCAACCGCCTCATGCACACGCTGGGCGACCCGGTGGCGCGGGAAGGGGAGGCGTGATGGCCGAAGTCGCAAAGCCCATGAAGGTCGGCATCGCCGGCGCCGGCGCCATCGCCTACGGCGCCGCCGCCTTCCTCCAGCAGGCCGGCCACAAGGCGACGCTGTGGTCGCCCTCCGGCGCGCGCACCAAGCGCCTCGCCGCCGGCGAGCCGCTGGTTGCAACAGGCGCCGTCGAGGGCCGCTTCCGTCCCGGCGTCGCCGACAGCGCCGCCGCGCTGGCCGAGGGCGCCGAGGTCATCCTGGTGGCGCTGCCGGGCTACGGCCACAAGGCGGTGTTCGACGCACTCGCGCCGCACCTCCGCGACGGCCAGGTTGTGGTGATCTCCTCGCACGCTTCCTTCGGCGCGCTCTACCTGTCGCGACGCCTTGCGGAGCGTGGAGTCGAAGTGCCGATCGTCGCCTGGGGCACCACGGTCACCTCGGGGCGCCAGCCGGGCCCGGTCGAGGCGCAGGTGAACACGGTGCGCAGCAAAGTCGACCTCTGCACGCTGCCGGCGGCGCGCGGCGCCGAGGGCCTCGCCTGCTGCCAGGCCCTTTTCGGCGACCGCTTCGTCGAGCGCGACGGCCTCCTCGCCATCGCGCTCTCGAACCTCAACCCGCAGAACCACATGGGCATCGCGCTCTGCAACATGACGCGCATGGAGCGCGGCGAGGTCTGGGACCAGGGCCTCAACGTGACGCCCAACGTCGGCCGCCTGCTGGAGGCGCTCGACCGCGAGCGCCTCGCCATCGCCGGGGCTCTGGGCCTCTCGGTGCGCACCATCTTCGAGCACTTCCACCTCTCCTTCCACGTGCCGCTGGCGAGCGTCTCGGCGATGAACCAGGAGATGCACCGCGAAGGGCGCGGCGGCACCGGGCCGGCGACTGCGGACAGCCGCTACGTCACCGAGGACGTGCCCTACGGCCTCGCGGTGACGGCCAAGCTCGGCGAGCTGACCGGCCGGCCGGCCAAGCTGCACCGCGCCGGGGTGGAGGTCTTCTCCGCCCTCTACGGGCGCGACTTCTTCGCCGAGAACACGCTGCTCGGCGCGCTCGGCATCGACGCACTGCCGCTCGCCGGGCTCAAGCGGCTCTGCCGCGACGGCTATGCGCCGGCCGAGCGCAGCAACAAGGCGGGGGCTGCGAGAGCCCTGCCCGGGAGCGCGGGTTGATACCGCGGGGATTGTGAGAGTGAGCCAAACACACAGGGGTAGAGCGATGAGCAAGTTCAGGACTAACAGACGTGGATTCATGAAGACGGCGGCAGCCGGCGCCTCGGTGCTGGCGGCGCCGGCCATCCTGCGGTCGACCGCGCGCGCGGCCGGCGCGGTGAACGTGTGGACCTATACCAACTTCATTCCAGAGGACTTCAAGGCGGCGTTCGAGAAGGACACCGGGATCCAGGTGAACATCCGCCTGGTCGACGACCAGGGCAAGCAGTTCAACCTGCTGGCCGCGGAGGCGCCCAACCCGACGGTGGACATCCTCACCGTGGCCGGCCACCGCTTCCTGCAGTTCATCGATTCCAAGCTGCTGGCGCCGCTCGACAGCGGCCGCCTGAAAAACTGGAGCACCATCAATCCGGTGTTCTCGGAGAGCGACTGGGCGACCATTCAGGGCAGCAAGTGGGGCGCACCGATCCTGTCGGGCTGCGAGGTGCTGGCCTACAACACCGAGGTCGTCACGCCCGAGGAAGCCCGCAGCTGGGACGTGATGTTCGATCCCAAGTACGAGGGCCAGACCGCCTACACGATCCAGGACATGATGTCCGTCGTCATGCTCTACAAGGGCTACGACGGCAACATGGTGGCCTATCTGGACGATCCCAAGAAGGCGGCCGCCATCGTCGAGGAGGCACGCGACTTCCTCATCGAGCACAAGCCGATGGTGCGCAAGTACTATGATGCCGGTGCCGAGGTGCAGCAGATGTTCATCAACCAGGACATCGTCATGGCGACCGCCTGGAACGGTCCGATCGCCAAGCTGATCACCGACGGCTTCCCGGTCGACATGACGATCCCGAAGGAAGGCAGCTACGGCTTCGTCTATACCTACAGCATCGCCAACAACGCGCCGAACGCCGACAACGCCTACAAGCTGATCGACGCGCTGCTGGCTTCGCCGGAGATCGGTGCCGCGATGACCAGGGCGTCCGGCTTCATCTCGACCTTCAAGGGCGCGGACGAGCACCTGAGCGACCTCGAGAAGAAGGCCTCCTCCTTCACCGAGGAGGAGCTGGTGGGCCTGAGGTTCTTCCGCGCCGAGGCCAACAAGATGAAGTACGATCTCGTCGACCCGGCGGTCGAGCAGGTGAAGGCCGCCTGATATAGCGCGGTTGCCGTCCAGGGTGTAGGGCCCTGGGCGGCCGCGCCTTGCCATAACAACAATTCTGGCGCCGCGCGGCGCCAGATCAGGAAGATCGACGCCAATGGCGCGGAGTGAGACCAACTATGCCGAGGCCGGCCGCGCGTCGGCCAGGGCGGCGCTGGGCAAGGACCGCCGCAGCTTCTGGGGCAGGTTGCTCGGCAACGAGCTCTACCGGGCGGCCAGCGCGGTGCTGTTCAAGACCGAGCGGCGCCAGTTCTGGCTGCTCGCCAGCTTCCCCCTGCTGTGGGTGTTCTTCGCGCACCTCGGCCCGATCCTGCAGATGGTGTGGATCAGCTTCGTCGATTCCTATCCGCCGACGGCCGGCCGCGTGCCGCAGCTGACGATCGCCAACTGGACCAGCTTCTTCCGGGAAGCGATCTTCGTCATGCCGTTCCTGCGCACGCTTGCCTTCGCCTTCGTGCTGACGCTCTGCACCCTGGTGCTGACCTATCCGGTCGCCTACTTCCTCGCCAAGCACGTGAAGCGCAGGCACCAGCTGCTGTTCCTGCTGCTGCTGCTGATTCCCTTCTGGGTCGGCGAGATCGTGCGCACCTACGCCATCATGATCCTGCTCGGCAACAACGGCGCGGTAAACCTGGTGCTGAAATTCCTCGGCCTCGTCGACCGGCCGATCCCCTTCATGTACACCAGCTTCTCGCTCGGCGTCGGCATCATCTACCTGACTTCGCTCTACATGCTGCTGCCGCTCTACTCGGCGCTGGAGAAGATCCCCAACAGCTACCTGGAGGCCGCCGCCGACCTCGGCGCCGGCTCGTGGTACCGCTTCCGGCGCGTCACCCTGCCGCTGTCGAAGGAGGGCATCGCCTCCGGCTGCACCCTGGTCTTCCTGATCTCCACCGGCTACTACGCGACGCCGGTGCTGCTGGGCGGGCCGGGCACCACGGTGTTCGCCGAGACCATCGCGGGCTTCTTTCACGTCGCCGGCGACAAGTGGCCGGTCGGCGCCGCGTTCTCCTCGCTCATGCTGATCACCACGCTGGCGATCACCGGCGTCTTCCTGAAGCTCATGGGACGCAGCGGAAAGGGCATGCTGCAATGACCCGCCACACCCGCATCCTGATGTCGCTCATCTACTGGGCCTTCATCATCTACCTCTTCGTGCCGCTGGTGCTGATGGTGATGATGGGCTTCAAGGATTCCAAGTTCATCGGATTTCCGATCAACGGCTGGACGCTGCAGTGGTACGCCAACGTGATCCAGGACACCCAGGTGCTCGGCGTCTTCGCCTATTCGATGGCGATCGCGCTGGCCACCACCGCGCTGTCGCTGGTCATCGGCACCTGGGTGGCCTGCTTCCTCGGCCCCAACCGGTTCCGCGGCAAGCTGATCGTCTTCGCCGTGACCTGCCTGCCGGCGGTGATCCCCGGCATCATCTCGGCCATCTCGCTCAGGATCTTCGCCCGCGCCATCGAGATCGAGCCGGGCATGCTGGCCATCATCCTGGGGCACACGGTGCACAACGTGCCTTTCGTCGCCCTGGTGGTGATGGCGCGCCTCGCCACCCTGCCGCGCAGCCACATCGAGGCGGCGCGCGACCTCGGCGCCGACGCCATCGTCGCCTTCTTCCGCATCACGCTGCCCTACCTGCTGCCGGCCCTCATCGGCGCCGGGATCTTCTGCATGCTCCTGAGCTTCGACGACTTCGTGCGCGCCTTTTTCCTCGGCGGCTACGAGCCGACCCTGCCGGTGCTCATCTTCGCCAAGCTGCGCTCGGGCATGTCACCCGAAATCAACGCCATCTCAACCGTGGTTCTGCTGCTGACGGCGGTGCTCGGCCTGTGGGCCGAGCGCTCCATGCGGCGGCTGAACAAGGGAGCCTGATATGGGCAAGGCCATCGTCACCCTTGACCGCATAACCAAGCGTTTCGGCGACGTGACGGCGATCGACTGCCTGGACATGGAGATCATGGCCGGCGAGTTCATCACCTTCCTCGGGCCCTCCGGCTGCGGCAAGTCGACCACCCTGCGCATTCTCGGTGGCTTCGAGAAGCCCGACCAGGGCCGCGTCGTCGTCGACGGCCAGGACGTGACGCAGCTGCCGCCCAACCGGCGCGACGTGAACATGGTGTTCCAGGACTATGCGCTGTTCCCGCACATGACCGTCGGCCAGAATATCGCCTTCGGCCTGGAGCTGAAGGGGAGGACGCGCTCGGAGATCGACAAGCGCATGGCCGAGCTGCTCGACTTCCTGCACCTCGAGGGACTGCGCGAGCGCACGCCTGACCAGCTCTCCGGCGGCCAGCGCCAGCGCGTGGCCCTCGCTCGCGCGCTGGCGCCAGACCCCAAGCTGCTGCTGCTCGACGAGCCGCTGGGCGCGCTCGATGCCAAGCTGCGCGGCCAGGTCCAGGTCGAGCTGAAGGACATCCAGAAGCGCACCGGCAAGACCTTCTTCTTCGTGACCCACGACCAGGAGGAGGCGCTCACCATGTCCGACCGCATCGTGGTGATGAACGCTGGCCGCGTGGAGCAGGACGGCACGCCGGAGGATCTCTACTTCCGCCCGCGCAGCCGCTTCGTCGCCGAGTTCATCGGCGAGACCAACCTGATCCATGGCACCGTCGCCGGCCGCGACAACGGCGCCATTGTCATCGACTGGAACGGGCTGCAGGTGCGTGGCGCGGTGGGCGAGGGCGGCGTGCCGGCCGCCGGCGCGAACGTGACGGCGGCGCTGCGCCTGGAGAGCGTGCTCTGCCATCCGCAGAAGCCGGATGGCGCGAACGCCATTCCCGGCCGCGTGGTGCACCGCCTCTTCAAGGGCAGCCGCACGGCGCTCGACATCAGGGTCGGCGAGGGCGAGGACGCGGTGCTGAAGGCCTACATGGACGCCACCGAGGCCCAGCGCATCGTCCACGAGAACCTCTGGGTCTCCTGGGACGCTTCGCGGCTCTCCGTGCTGCGCGACTAGACCGCTTGCCCGCCTTCGCGGGCGCGGCCTAGACTCGCCGCCACGGAACGTTACACGGAAAGGGCGTCCAATTGGTGGCACCGCGGGCGAAGACCACGGCCCTGGCACGGCAGATCCTCGAGATCGCCCGGCGCGACGGCTTGGCCGCCGGCGCCCGCCTGCCCGAGGTGAGGCTGGCCGGGCGCCTCGGCGTGTCGCGCTCGCCGGTGCGCGCGGCGCTGGCCCTGCTGCGGGAGCGCGGGGCGGTGCGGCCGTCGTCCCGGCAGGGCTACTGCCTCGCCCTCGACAGCGACAGCGCCGCCTTCGCCGCGCTCGCCCTGCCGGAGCCGGAAGAGGAGGTCATCTACCGCGACCTCGTGCGCGCGCGCTTTGCCAACCTGGTGCCGCAGCAGGTGGCTGTCGCCGACGTCATGCGCCGCTACGGCTGCGACCGCGCGACCGCCAACCGGGTGCTGGCGCAGATGTCGGAGGAGGGCGTCATCGAGCGCGCCGCCGGCCGCGGCTACGTCTTCGGTCCGGTGCTGAACGATGCGCGCGCCTACGACGAGAGCTACAGGTTCCGCCTGCTGGTCGAGCCCGCCGCCGTGCTGGAGCCCGGCTTCCGCGCCGACCCCAAGCGCATGAAAAGCCTGCGCGAGCGCCACGTCGCCCTGCTGGCCCGCATGTCGGAAGAGGGCGGCATCGAGCGCGTGCCGATGGCCGAGCTGTTCGCCGCCGACGCCGAGTTCCACGAGGCGATCGGCGAGGCCTGCGGCAACCGCTTCCTCGCCCACGCCATCCGCCTGCAGACCCGCCTGCGCCGCCTGAGCGAGTACGAGAACTACAACGACCGGGCCCGCCTCAGCGACTCCTGCCGCGAGCACCTCGCCATCCTCGACGCCCTCGAGGCGGACGACCGTCCGCGCGCCGCCGAGCTGCTGCGCCGGCACATCGCGGTCTCGCAGGAGGTGCGCCCCAGCTTCGACAAGGTGCGCGCCCTGGCGCACCGGCGCCTCACGCGGGTTTGACAAGAGCCGAGGTCGCATGACGCTGCTGCCCTTCCAGACCCTCTATTTCGAGGACTTGAGCCTCGGCATGACCGAGGTCTACTCCAAGACCGTCCGGTCGTCAGACGTGGTGGGCTTTGCCGAGATCACCGGCGACCGCAACCCGATCCATCTCTCCGAGCACTTCGCGGCGAAGACACCGTTCAAGGGCCGCATCGCGCATGGCCTCTACACGGCGAGCCTCATCTCGGCGGTGATCGGTACCCGGCTGCCGGGCCCGGGCGCCATCTACATCTCCCAGACCCTCCGGTTCCTCGCGCCGGTGAAGATCGGCGACACGGTCGACGCCATTGTCGAGGTCGCCGAGCTGATCGCGGAACGGCAGCGCGCCAAGCTGCTGTGCCGCTGCAAGATCGGCGAGACGACGGTGCTGGAAGGCGAGGCCGTGGTGAAGGTGCCCCGCCGCGAGGCGTGAGGCGGCGGTCAGAGCCACCCTCGCCGCTTGAAGTAGAGGTAGGGCAGCACGGCGGAGACCACCATGAGGCCGAGCGCCAGGGGATAGCCGTAGGGCCAGGCGAGCTCCGGCATGGTGCGGAAGTTCATGCCGTAGACCGAGGCGATGAGCGTGGGCGGCAGGAAGGCCACGGCGGCGACCGAGAAGATCTTGATGATGGCGTTCTGCTCGATGTTCACCATGCCGAGGGTGGCGTCGAGCAGGAAGGTGGTCTTCTGCGAGAGGAAGCTCACGTAGTCGTTCAGCGAGCTGGCGTCGCGCGCCAGTGTCTTCACGCGGGCGCGGAGGTCGGCCTCGCTCTTGCGCTGCAGCGTCACATGCCCGAGGTAGCCGATCAGGCGTTCCATGGTGGCGAGGCTGTCGCGGATGTTGGAGATGAGGTCGCCCTTGCGGCCGATCTCCTCCAGCATGCCCTGGAAGTCGCGGCTCACCGTCGGCCGGCTGCCCTTGTGCCGGAAGATGCTGCGCGAGGTGGCGTCGATCTCGCGCCCGGCGCGCTCCAGGACGTCGGCCAGGCGGTCGATGATGGCCTCGAGCAGCGCCACCAGCACCGCCTCGCCGTTGCCGCAGCCGAGGTCCACGCGCGAGGCCCTGAGCGGAAAGGTGACGAAGGCGCGCGGCTCGTGGTAGCGCACGGTGATGAGGCGCGGGCCGGCGAGGATAAATGTGACCGGCGCCATCACCGGGTGGTCCTGGTCGGTCTGCGCCGGCAGGTTGGCGGTCATGAAGACCGCGCCCCGGTCCTGGTAGAGGCGGGAGGAAATCTCGATCTCCTCCATCTCCTCGCGCGTCGGCACGTCGACCCCCAGCCTGGCCTCAAGGGCGGCCTCCTCCTCCGGCGACGGGCTCACGAGATCGATCCACACGAAGGAGTCCGCGCGCTCCAGCGCGTTCTCCACCGGCAGCAGGCGGTCGGCCTGGTTCAGGTATCCGCGGATCATCGCCGTCTCCTCTCTCGGGCTCGCCCACTGCCGCGCGCGGGCGCGCGGCCGGCGGCCGGCCTTCCTCTGCCGGCCCTGCAGGATCTCACGGGTGTTCCGGTATCAGTAGAAGCCGAGGGCGTCCAGCGTTGCCGCATCCGGCTCGCCGCTCGGCGGCAGCCCGCTGGCGCGCTGGAAGGCCGCCATGGCGCGCTGCGTGCGCGGTCCCCAGTGCCCGTCGACCGGTCCGGGACTGTGCCCGGCCTCCTGCAGCAGCAGCTGGATGCGGGCGTAGTCGTTGCGGTCGTAGCTGGGGGGCGGCAGCTGCGGCACCGTGACCTCCTCCAAGGGCGGCAGCGCCGCTGCCTCTTTGCCCGCGCCGCGGTCCTTCACGCTGCCGATGAGGTCACCGACATCCTGCGCCCCTGCGTCCTGCGCGGCCTCACTCCGGGCCGGGGCCGGGGCTGAAGCCGGAGCCGGAGCAGCGGCGCGGGGGGGCGGCGCGCCGGCGCCCGCCGCCGGGCCGCCGGCGGCATCCTCGCCCGGCAGCGCAAGGCCGTAGGCCGACTGGAAGTAGGCGAGGCGCAGCTGGGCCAGGGTCAGCTCCTGGGTGACCACGGCGGTCTGCGACAGGCTGCCGGCGACGCCCTCGCGGCCGGCGGCGTCTTCCTTGGCCTTCTCGATCGCCTCCTCGGTCGCCGCGATGTGGCGCAGCAGCTGCTCGGCGCGGGACGGATTGGCCGTTGCCGTCGGCGCCACCACCTTGCTGGGCACGCCGCCCTCGCTGGCGATCAGGCGGTTTTCCAGCATGGCCGCCGACAGCAGCAGGACCTCGCGGCGCATGGCGGCCATCTCGCCCAGCAGGCCGCCCTGGTGCTGCTCGGCGGCGGTAGTGGCTTCCTCGATCTGGCCGTGCAGCGCCGCCAAGTCGGCGCGCAGGTCGGCGTCGCTGCCGCCGGGCTCGTCGTCGGAGCAGCCAGCGGCCGCCCCCAGGATGGCAAGGGCCAGCAGCAGGGCGGCGAAGGGGGCGCGCGCTGTCTTCACCATGACGCTTGGAAGCCTCCGATTGTTGGGTCGCCGTCAGCCTGCCACGGCGGCCGGCGGCGCGCCAACGGCACCCCGCGGCCGGGACGCCATGCCACAGACATGCCACCGCGCCGCGATATTCCGAGGGGCGGGCGGACGGCCTGGAACCCAGCCGTAACGCGCCTGGGCTGCGGAAGGTTTCAATCGCGGGGCAAGATGCGGGGCCGGCCAGGCGCCTTCCCTGTTGTATTTTTTTTGAAATCTGTACAGCATGAGGCTTCCCGACGGCGCGGCTCGGGGGCAAGCCGGGGCAACCGGCCGGGCGCGCCGGGGGCGGGACAACAGGGACGCGCAGGGAACGGGAGACAGAACCATGAGCAGATTCAGCAAGCTGGGTGCCGCGCTGCTGGCCGGCACGGCGGCGGCTGTCTTGGTGGGCAATGCCCCCGGGACGGCCGTGGCGGCCGACAAGATCGTGATCTCCAACTGGGACGGCTACATGCCGGCCGACATGCTGGAGCGCTTCACCGCGGAGACCGGCATCGAGGCGGAGCTCGCGGTGCACGCCACCAACGAGGAGATCATGGGCAAGGTGGTGGCCGGCAAGGGCAAGGGCTATGACGTGCTCTTCGTCTCTTCGCCCTTCGTCGAGGCGTTGAAGAACCTGGGGCTGGTGGCCGCGCTCGACCACGCCCTGCTGCCCAACCTGAAGAACCTCTACCCCGAGGCCATGCAGCTCGCCTACGACCCCGGCAACACGGTGTCGGTGCCCTACGCCTGGGGCACCACCGGCCTCTGCTACCGCAGCGACTTGGTGAGTGGCACGCCGGACAGCTGGCTCGACCTGCTGCAGCCGGCCGCGGCCTTGAAGGGCAAGGTCACCATGCTGTCGACCGACCGCTGGCTCATGGCCGCCGCCTTCCTGGCGCAGGGCACGTCGGTGAACTCGACCGGCGAGGCGGAGCTGGCCGCGGCCAAGGAGCTGCTGGTCGCCGCCAAGAAGGACCTCCTGGCCTACGACGACACCACCTTCTACTCCAAGCTGGTCTCCGGCGAGGCCGCGCTGGTGCAGGCCTGGGACGGCTGGTGCAACTACGGCATCGCGGAGAACGCCGACATCAAGTACGTCATCCCCAAGGAGGGCTCCGACCTCTGGGTCGACACCATGGTGGTGACCGCAGCCTCGGAGAACAAGGAGGCCGCCATGAAGTTCATCGACTTCATTCTGACCGCCGACAACGGCGCCTGGGTGCCGGCGAACATCCTGTACAAGGTGCCGAACAAGGCGGCCATGGAGGCGCTCGACCCGGCGCTGGTGGCGCAGTACCCGAACCTCGCGATGACGCCCGCCGAGCTGCTGCAGCAGGAGCAGCTGCGCGATCTCGGCGCCGGACAGAAGGCCTTCTCCAGGACCGTGACGGAGATCCTCGCGTCCAACTAGGTAAGCCGGACGCAAGGCCGCCGCCGCCCCCAACCGGTGACCCCGGGGGCGGCGGCGCCATTCTACGGATACACCATGCCACGCTCGCCCCTCAGAGACTGGCTGCTGCTCGGCCCCGGCCTCACCTGGCTGGCGCTGTTCCTCGTGGTGCCCTGCGGCATCGTCTTCACCTTCGCCTTCTTCGAGCGCGGCGTCTACGGCGGCATCGACTACCTCTTCACGCTGGAGAACTTCGCGCGCGCCTTCGACCCGCTCTACCTCGGGATCTTCCTCACCTCGGCAAAGATCGCCGGGCTGGCGACAGCAATCGCGCTGCTGCTCGGCTATCCGGCGGCCTACGCCATCGCCAAAGCGCCGCGCCACCGCCAGACCGCCCTCCTGGTGCTGGTCATGCTGCCGTTCTGGAGCAACTACCTGATCCGCACCTACGCCTGGATCGTGCTGTTGAACCGCGAGGGCCTGGTGAACAGGGGCCTTGCCGCGCTCGGCCTGGTGCAGGAGCCGCTGCCGCTGCTCTACAACGAGTTCGCCATCGTCACCGGCCTGGTCTACAACTACCTGCCCTTCGTGGTGCTGGCGATCTACGCCTCGATCAGCCGCCTCAATCCGGAGGTGCTGGAAGCCTCGGAGGATCTCGGCGCCTCGGCCCCGCGCACCTTCTGGCGCGTCACCCTGCCGCTGACGCTGCCGGGCGTCGCCGCCGGCGCGGTCTTCGTCTTCGTGCTGTCGATCGGCAACTTCATCACGCCGGACCTCCTGGGCGGCGGACGCCTGCAGATGGTCGGCAACGTCATCTACGACCAGTTCCTCACGGCGCGCGACTGGCCGTTCGGCGCCACGCTCAGCTTCCTGCTCATCGGCGTCATGATGGCGCTGCTGTTCTCGCAGGCGGTGCTGGTGCGCCGCGCCCAGGGTGAGGGAGCCGCCGTCCATGCCTAGCACCCGCCCGACCGTGACCCGGCTCTGGCTCGGCGCCCACCTGCGCCTGGTCTACCTCTTCCTCTACCTGCCGATCGCCGTGCTCATGGTGCTGAGCTTCAACCGCGCCGGCCTGCCGACGGTGTGGAGCGGCTTCTCGGTGAAATGGTACGGCGCCCTCATCGACAGCCGGGCGATCC
>Ga0299913_10003072_pt1 | contig 13499 bp, 10 predicted proteins | sample RVTome_9_FD_201360 | JGI IMG/M metagenome (GOLD analysis project Ga0299913, IMG submission 201360) | Soil microbial communities from uranium-contaminated site in the Upper Colorado River Basin, Wyoming, United States - RVT155D38 (version 2) ... | reverse complement strand
ATCGGCGTTGCCTCAGTCATCGGGCGCGAGTTCTACATGGAGCTGTTGGCGGAGGCTAGCGGGCTGGGGGAGAATGACGCGGCCGCTGCCCTGGATGAGCTGCTCGATCGCCGGCTGGTCCGCGAACAGAGCGACGGCTCGTACGACTTCGGTCACGCCAGCATCCGCGAGGTGGCCTACGCTGGGCTAAGCTCCGCCCGTCGGCGGCTCCTTCACCAACGCATCGCCCGAATACTGATCGGTGCAGCGACTGGAGCAATCGGACAGGCAGCCGTGATCGCGCAGCACCTCGAGCAGGGTGGACTCACTGAGGAGGCGATCCGATGCTACGCGAGCGCCGCCGAGGTTGCCAACCGGATCTTCGCCTACGAGGAGGCAATCGCTCACCTGAACCACGCCCTGGCCCTGCTGGAGAACCTTTCCGAGGGTCCCGAGCGGGACCGACGCGAGTTGGCGTTGCAGATGGCGCTGGGGCCTCCTCTCCGGGAAAGTCGCGGTTGGGCCGCGCCGGAAATCGGGAGAATGGCCGCACGCGCTCTGATCCTGAGCGAGCGCGTCGGAACCCAGCCGGAGCGGATGCGGGCCATGTTAGAGATGGTGGGCTTCCGCGTCGTGAAGGGAATCGGCATGGCAGAGTCGCTCGAGACGGCCGAAGACGCGCTTCAGCTCGCCCTGGCGCAGAAGGATTCAGCCCTACTCACGCCGGCGTATGATTGGGTCGGAGTGATCCTGTACAATTTGGGAGAGTTCAGCAGAGCCCGAGAGTACCTCGAACAGGCAGTAGCGCTCTACGACCGCCGATACCACGCCACACATATCCGACTTTTCGGCGTGGACTACGGGGTACTCAGCCTCAGCTTCGCGAGTCATGCTCTTTGGCACTTGGGCCGCGCCAGTCAAGCGCTAGAGCGGAGCCGGCAGGCGCTGGGGCTGGCCGAGGAGCTGGGGCATCCCTTCAGTCGCGCCGTCGCCCTGGCCTACAGCGCCATGCTGCATCAGTTCATCGGGAGCCGTGATGCGGTCGAGGAGCAGGCGGCGGCGGCGATCGCCATCTGCAATGAGTACGGGTTTCCCTACTATTTGGCATGGGGCACGATCCTCCACGGCTGGGCCGTAGCCGAGGGCGGCCAGGTCGAGCGCGGGCTGGCGCAGATGCGCGAAGGCCTAGCGGCCATACGTGCGACGGGGTGCGAAGTCAGGAGGTCGTACTACATGTCATTGCTCGCCCAGGAGTGCGGACGCGCAGGACACGTCGATGAAGGCCTCAATCTTCTGCAAGAGGCACTGACCTCCGCAGAGGCGAGCGGCGAGCGCTGGACGGACGCAGAGCTGTATCGACTCAAGGGTGAGCTCCTCGCGGCGTCTGGGGCACCGAGTGGCGAGGTCCGCCGCCAACTTCAAGAGGCCGTCGCGATCGCGTCACGTCAGACCGCGACGCCCCTCGTGCTCCGGGCCGAGCGCAGCCTCCAACATCTCTGAGAAATGTCGGGCAAGGTGACCCGCCGGTCTGACTGGGGAGCACCGACGGCCGCCGCCATGCCTTGACAAGACCCCGCCCGCATCGCAGGGTGCGAAACCCTGTATTTCGGAGGTCTTCGGCAAGGAGGTCCGCATGATGCAGATCCGCAAGTCCCACGGTGGCCAGGCCGTGCTCGATCCGGAGGTCGGCGGACAGTTGTCTCTGGACGGCAGCATTCTCACCCCGGACTCGCCCGAGTACGACGAGGCGCGCGGCATCTGGAACGCCATGATCGACCGCCGCCCCGCCCTCATCCTCCGCTGCGCGACTCCGGACGACGTCGTGCGGGCGGTGCGCTTCGCCCGCGAACACGATCTGCTCCTCGCCGTGCGCGGAGGCGGGCACAACATCGCGGGCAGCGCCGTCTGCGACGGTGGCGTGGTGATCGACCTCTCACTGATGCGCGGCGTGCGGGTGGATCCAGCCGCGCGCACCGCGCGGGTGGAGGCCGGCGCCACCCTCAGCGACGTGGACGAGGCGACCCAGGCGCACGGGCTCGCCACGCCGCTGGGGGTCAACTCCACCACCGGCATCGCTGGGCTCACGCTCGGTGGAGGTTTCGGCTGGCTGAGCCGCAGCCTCGGGCTTACCGTGGACAATCTCCTGTCGGCCGAGGTGATCCTGGCGGACGGCAGGCGGATGCGCGCCAGCCCCACCGAGAATCGCGACCTGTTCTGGGCGATCCGTGGCGGCGGCGGCAACTTCGGCGTGGTGACCTCGTTCGAGTTCCGGCTGCACCCTGTGGGCCCGCAGGTGCTGTCGGGACTCGTCGTGCACCCGATGGATGCGGCCGGCGAGGTGCTCCGCTTCTATCGCGACTTCCTGCCGGGGACTCCCGAGCAGTTCGTCTGCTGGTTCGTGCTGCGCAAGGCCCCACCGCTGCCGTTCCTTCCGCCAGAGTGGCACGGCCGGGAGATTCTGGCACTCGCCATGTGCTGGTCGGGCGATCTCGCCGAGGGCGAGCGAGTGGCCGCTCCGATCCGGGAGTTTGGGTCACCGATCGCGGACGTGGTCGCGCCGCATCCCTACGTGGAGTGGCAGAAGGTGCTGGATCCGCTGCTCACGCCGGGGTTCAGGAACTACTGGAAGTCGCACGATTTCACGCAGGTGAGCGACGAGCTGATCGACACGCTGCTGGAATACGCCTACCGGATACCGGACCCGAACTGCGAGATCTTCCTCGGGCAGCTTGGCGGCGCCGTAAGCCGGGTCCCGCCCGACGCCACGGCATACACCCATCGGGAGGCGGAGTTCGTGATGAACGTCCACGGCCGGTGGCAGGAGGCGACGTCGGACGACGCCTGCATCGACTGGGCCCGCGAGGTGTTCCGGGCCACGAGCCGGCTCGCGACCGGCGGCGCGTACGTGAACTTTCTCACCCAGGACGAAGGCGAGCGCGTCCGGGCGGCGTACGGCGCCAACTACGAGCGGCTGGTCGAGCTGAAGAACCGCTACGACCCCACCAACCTGTTCCAGACCAACCAGAACATCAGTCCAACCACCTCGAGGTGATCACCGTGCGGGCGGAGCCGGTCCGGTCCGCCCGCGTGGCGGTGCCCAGGGTTCTTGAGGAGAGTCTCGACTGGAGACCGGCATCCCGGAGGTCGGCGCACCCCAAGATTTTGCCCAGCATGGAAGCTGTGGATCAGAGCCCGGGCATTGCACAGGTGTCGGGCCTAGCACGTTGAGGGGGGGCACCTGTGCCGGACCTGTGCCGGAACAGGAGACGACTGCGGACGACATGGGACACCAGACCCGAGGGGTAAGTCCAACAGGCACATCACCCACGTGGTCTGCTCTTGTCCCCTATCCACCCCGTCATCAGAACTTAGGATCCTGTCCCGCAAGGGGTCCGGGTTCGACTCCCGGCGTTCGCATCCACGGTGGGATCAACCACTTAAACAATCGCCTTGGCGGCACTAAACGATGCACCGCCAAGGCGATGTCACTTCGAATGTCCCTTTGCCCTGATGCCTAGCCGCGTGGCAGCCGAAAAGTGCAGGATGCGCGGTGGAAGTTGACACAGAACCTTGCACGCTTCCCGGTTCGTAGGCCGCCTAACTGCCCGGTGCGCCGTACCCGAAGACTGGGGCTCATCCCAGGGTCTAACGGGAGTTGCGGGTCTGCCTATCGGCTGGCGCCCGCGCCGGCCGAATCACGCAGAATGAACTCGCGGCCGAGCTTTCCGCCGATGATCTCCCGGATTTCGTTGCGCTGTTGCGCTCTGGTGCGCTGCTCGGAGTCTGGGCCGATCATACGACCCTGAATCGGATCGAATTTCGCGCGGAGACCGTCTAGGGCCGCCATGTTCTTGAACTCGACCATGAGCAACAGATCCCAGTCCTCCCGGTTTGCCGCGGCCGCGGAGATAACCTTGTAGGAGAGCACCAGGCCTTGGCGCTTGGCCTCGTCGTTGATGCGTTTCCAATTGGCCCGCAGATTGTTGAGGTAATCGTCGCCCATGCCTGGCTTGACCCTGATGAAGGACAGGCTCCACACCGAGCCCTCAGTGTACGGGGCGGCACTGCTTTGCGCCTCAGCGGATAGTGTCATGCCAGCAGTGATGAGGAGAGCCAGAAATAGAGTGTGCGCGCGCCACATCCATGCCTCCAGGGGTGGGGATCGAGAGCACGGGTTAGGGATCGACTGAGACCAAGAGATAGGGTGTCACTCGGCCTTCACATAGATGTTGTCCTGGTGGGTCAATCCTTGGAACACCCAGCCGAACCGATCATTGATCTTCTTGCGAGCGGCCGAGTCGGGGAACACCTTCCTTGTGGCGGCGTCGAACCCGGTCGTCGTGTCGGTGATCGCCGCCCACGACTTCCAAGTCGTCATGTTCACCGCGCTGTATTCCCCTCCCCAAGCGTGTATGAGCCAGACGTTGTCCACAATACCGCCAAGTTTCTTGGCTTCCGCCTGCACGCGGCGAGTCTCTTTGAGCAGCTGCTGCAGGCTGTCGATGCGCTCGAAGGGGACCCGCCAAGCCGTGGTTGTTACGTAGGTCTGGGCTGCACCAACCGAGGGAGTCAGCAGCGAGACGACGAGTGCGGGAACTACCCAATGGCAGCGCATAAGACCTCCAAGGGGGAAGAGGTGTCCTCCCGGCAGCTCGGCGGTCCTGGGGTCCTTCGTGGCGCCTGTGTGCGGCGTCGCGGAGGCAGCGAGGACCCGTGGCTTTGCGGCCCCGGCTTTCGCCGGGTGTGCCTTTGTCAAAAGGAGATTGGCTAGAGCATACGGGCTGGTACTTTGGCCGTCAATGACGCGTGCCGAGCTACCTAGGCTTCAGGTCCTCGATCTCCATCAACACCTCGTAAAGCGTTCCAAGCATCCACGGCGGGAGCCGGCGCATCCCGCCCTCTAGGTAGACGAGATAGAGGCGGTCAGCGAGAGGTATGCAGGACCAAGGTGGATCGTCTGGCATGGTCTGACTGTACCACTCGACCGTCAACCATGCCTCAACCGTGCGGCTCGGAGCTAAGGAGGCGAGCGCCTAGCACCTCATGAAACTTCTTACGTAGGTAATCCAGCGACGCCAATTGAAGAGCTTTCGGTGGTAGGGCTGTGCCTCTGGTAATCCCTCATCGGGAATGCCCAACTGTTCTAGCCTGTCGCGGCCCTTGCCTACAACGTGCTTGATCGCCTCAGCAACTAGATCGAACCGACCTCGCAGGAAATCCGCCGAGACATCTACATAGTTGCGGTTAAGGTCTAGACTACCAGGATGCGACTCCGAGTACCTTTGCAAGAATATCCAGTCCTCCTCCTTTGTTGTCTGTTTCATTCCATTGGCATGCATGAACACGTGTCGGATCTTCTGCAGAGCCTTCAGCTCCTCTTCCAAGGCGGGAGGATTTGAGGGGAAAAGGGGAAAGCCGACTTCCCTTCGGAAGTAGCGCTTCATCTGTCGTAGCCAATTAGACCCAGTTGGAATGGGCGCCATGCCGGGGTCGAGGCGGCGCAGGGTATCACATACCAGCACCACGGTGTACTCGTACAGGCCCCACATGGACACCAGCACGGCTCCTCGGTAAGCCTGAGGCATTATCTGATCGACCAGGCTCTGATGCATCTGGGCTCTCACAGCATCCCCTGATGTTGCCGGATCGCCGTCCCAATCGGGAAAGCCACGCTGTCTAATCATGTCTGGTAGCTTCAGCTCGACCAATTCGAAGCTCTCCCGTAGCGCACGAAACTGATAGGCGGGGGCCGTAAGGTAATAGTCCGCGAGGCGCGGGCGACGAACGACCATCAGTGATACCTCACGACTGGAAGCCTAGCACTAGTAGACAGTTTACTTAGTGACCATGCACAACTCTTCAGGAAAGATAGAGAGTGCATTTCGCTAAGGCCGCGGGGGACCTGAATTCTGGAAGAAAAAACCCCCGACAAACACCGGCAGCTTGATCTTCTCCGGACGCTGTTTAGACTAGGTGCCGTCTGGCGGACCCCGCGCAAAGGTTTGACACGGGCGGCCGAGCGCAAGTTCGGAGCCGGACCGGCTGAGAAATCGGGCTGTCAGCCTACTTGAGGAAGTAGTTCAAGAGGCTCTGACCATCCGTGCGCGGACGACAGCAACGTAGGACCGGGCTCTAGGTCCGACATGAGATAGCCGCAACCGCCGCGGCCTTGACAAGACAGGTGCTCCGGCCCAATTGGGCGGGGGCGTCGGGTCTGTCGAGGCCGCGGCCTTTTTTGTTTGCCCTGCTCTTTGACAACTGAAATGCGACCTGCCCTGCTTGTCCGTGGCATCTCCTTGTCAAGTGCGACAGAAATAACCCGCTGGGTTACCTGAGTGGCGAGGCACGCGGATTCATTAGTTCGCATTATGGTCCTGCCCCGAGCGGGCACTGACAACCAACCTTTTCAGGAGCGGGAAATGACCACGCGCATCAAGTACCTCGTCATCTGGACAGCGGACGAGGACCAGACTGCCACCATCGTGCGGCACGCAGAGGATATCGTTACGGGCGAGCTACTGATGATTGAACGAATGCTCACGCTCAGCGCCCGCGACCGACTCGATGACGAGCCACCGTCTGAGTTCGTCATGGAGGAGCATAGTGGCGGTCTCGGTTGGGGCTTCGACACCACGGAAGCCTACAACGACTTCGATGCTGCCTACATCGCGGCTCGCGGCGCGCTCGGCCTCCCTATCGGCTGCGCTGCGCCCAACGGCGGACAACGGCTTCTGCGCGCCCTTCGGGTCGAGACGGACGGACCGATCCCGGAGGCGCCCACCACATGAAGAGCTACATCGTGTTCAGGCCGGAGGACCTGGAGAAGTTCGCCTACTGCATCGCGCCGTGCGACCAAGAGCTGTACCGCGGGTCAGCCGTGGAAGTGGTGACGGATACCAACGTTGAGCCGTTTCCGTGCGATTACCTGAGCGTTTGGGCCATCCGCGACGGCTTCGTGGGTGACCGCGACGCTGCGATTCGCCGTGCCCGTGAAGCGATCGTTGATAAACGCGCCCATGATCCCCGAGCGTCGCCTCCGGGGTATAAAGATCCCGAAGATTAACCGAACCGCTGTTTTTTCACAATCTTCACGGGTGGCAATCGCAAGCGTTTTCCCCGCCCACTCCCTCTAGCCCTTCCTTGGCGATGATCGGCACCATGCCGAGCGCGGCCACCGGATCGGCCCACCACCAGCCGAGCGCCGCGTTGAGCCCTACGCCAGCAAGCGCGATGACTGACAGGTATGCACAAAGGGAGGTCTGGGCTGCGTCCGCTTCCAACGCGCGGCTGCCGAGTGCCCGAGCCACCTTCCGGCTAGCACGGGCGATCAGCGGCATGACGAGAACCGATAGGATCAGGACGACTAGCCCAACAGGGCTCGCCTGCGGAGCCTCCCGCTGCCAGAGCGTCGTCACGCCCAGGTTTGGGGCCAAGGCCAGGTTTGCCCCCGTGTGGCGCGCGAAAGCCCGCCAGCGTGCCGCCGCCGAGCGCCACCGCGGGCCGCCCGGCAGAAGGCCTGACCGTCACCCCTGGCCCGATTCACCGCGCCGAGTGTGCAATTCTGGTCGGCGAAAGTGTGCAATTAAGATCGGCGTTGACACAAGCCGCCATCAAGTAGTTCGGACACCAATTTTGAGCCAGCTCTGATTACCAAGACGGAACGTCTTTTCATCTTTCTCTTCTGCGAACAGTCCTCTCTTGCGGCACTCTCTCTCTATCCACCTGAAGCTATGCCTCACGATTCCCGGCAGATCGGACTCATGGCTTTTTCCCACCCATTTCGCTTCCTGGTAGTCGTCTCGCCTGAGCCACGAAGCTCTCTTATAGGAAGTCAGAAAAGCACCTTCTGGTTTCGAGTGGCGTATGAATCCGTCCAGCATTGTTCTGATCTGATTCTTCGAGGCATGTGTCCAGATGGAGCGCGCCATAAAGAAATCGAAGCGCTCTCCAAACACTGAGAAATCGAAATCTGGATTGTCGTCGAATCTGGGCCGCTTCAGGTCCATCAGACCAGGCTCCAAGATGCTTTGCTTTCCTGCCTCAAGCATGCGGCGATCTGGCTCAATTCCGAAGTAACAGTCTGGATCCAAGAAATGGATGAGCCAATAGCCTCCCCGCAAACAGCCACATCCGATATCGAGGACCTTGGAGTCAGGGTACAACCCCTCCTTCAGCAAGATCTGTAGTTGGATGCGACCAGCTGTCTCAAACAAGTGAAGGGGCCCTCCTAGGAAGACTTCCTTCTCCAGTTTTTGGGCTCTTTCAAGCAAGGTGGTCATATAGTATCCAAACGGAGTGCGAGGGTCGCTATATACCTAAGAACCATAGTCAATATCCAAGCACATGGAGCGCCCAAGCGGGGGGTACCAGCGCAAGAACGGCCTGTAGACCTCTTCAACATGTCACGCGAGCCGTGTCCGAGTTCTTTCTCCACCGTCTAGGGTGAGACACGCGTCCCACGGTCTGGAGCCGGGCCGTTGCAGCGACCCTGTGTGACATCGGCCACTGAATGTCACTTCCAGGTACACGGAATAGCACTCGATTGCACCGGTTGCACGAGCGGCAACACGAGATAGCAACGATTTAGGCCCCTATGCACGGAGCCAAACACGCCTTAGGATCCTGTCCCGCAAGGGGTCCGGGTTCGACTCCCGGCGTTCGCATCCAATGACTTAGGGCACCCTGACACGGTGCCCTTTTTTCATGATGTCCCTAGCGATGTCTCTCAACCGGCCAAGCCGGCCCGGCGGGATCCCGGACGCGGCCGCACTCCGGCACTGACACCCGTCCGTCAGTAAAAACCCCGTGCGGATGGGCCACGGGACTCGATGTTCCAGAGATTGGCCATCGTGGCACCCGGTGCTCTAGCCGAAGGAGTGGCCAAGGAGGAATCCGCCGACTCCAAGCAGGGACGCTCGCACACATGCTACGGCCACGTCGGATACGCTTTCCTAGCCTGCGCCGCGGCGCAACGGTATTATTCGGCGTCCTCTAACCCTTCCCATTTCAGAGTCTTGAGTGGCTGACCTGCGCGAGCAGCTTGAACGCGGCTTGGCGGATCGCTACCGGCTCGAGCGCGAGCTCGGCCGCGGGGGCATGGCCACCGTCTGGCTCGCCCAGGACCTCCGGCACGACCGCCCCGTGGCGCTCAAGGTGCTCAACCCCGAGCTGGCACACGCGCTGGGCCCCGAGCGGTTCCAGCGCGAGATCAAGCTCGCAGCCCGGCTGCAGCACCCGCACATCCTCTCGGTCCACGACTCGGGCGAGACCCAGGGCTACCTGTGGTTCACGATGCCGTTTGTCGAGGGCGAGTCGCTCCGGCAGCGGCTTACGCGCGAGAAGCAGCTCCCGGTCGAGGAGGCCCTGCGGATCGCGACCGAGGCGGCCCGGGCGCTGGACTACGCACATCGCCATGGGGTAATCCACCGGGACATCAAGCCCGAGAACATCCTGCTTACGGGCGAAGGCGACACCCTGGTCGCCGACTTCGGCATCGCGCGGGTACTCGCGAGCGTGGATGATCGCCTGACCGAGACCGGCCTGGCGGTCGGGACCCCGCCCTACATGAGCCCCGAGCAGGCGGCAGGCGACAAGGCACTCGACGCTCGCACCGACATCTACTCCCTCGGGGCCGTGCTGTACGAGATGCTGGCCGGCGAGCCGCCCTTCACCGGTCCCACGGCGCAGGCGATCATCGCCAAGCGCTTCAGCGGCGCGGTGCCGCGGGTGCGTCAGGCCCGGCCGAGCGTGCCGGAGGCGGTGGAGCAGGCGCTGGCGAAGGCCCTGGCGCCGGTTCCCGCGGACCGGTTCAGCTCAGCCGCCGAGTTCGCCCGTGCGCTCGCGCGGCCGGTGGCCACGAGCCCTGTGAGCACCTCGGCAAGCACCACAGCCACACCGGCGCGCACGGCCGTGATTCCACGGTTGCTGACCCGCCGCCGCGTGCCAATGGCGGCCGTAACGCTCGGGCTCGGGTTCCTCATCGGGCTCGGGGTGCTCTTCGGCTGGCTACAGAAGCACGGCGGCGACGCGGGTGCGGGCAAGGTACTCGCCGTGTTGCCATTCGAGAATCAGGGGGCGGACCAGAAAGAGTACTTCGCCGACGGAGTGACCGACGCCGTGCGCGGGAAGCTCGCCGCCCTGCCGGGCGTCCAAGTGATCGCGCGGGGGAGTTCGGCTCCGTACAAGAAGACGAGCAAGCCGCCCGAGCAGATCGCCCGCGAGCTAGGGGCCAGGTACCTCCTCACGGCCACGGTGCGTTGGGATAAGGGGGCGGACGGGGCGAGCCGGGTGCTCGTGAGCCCCGAGCTGGTCGAGGTGCCCGACGGTGGTAGTCCGAGGACCCGCTGGCAACAGCCGTTTGATGCCAGCTTGACCGACGTCTTCGAGGTCCAAGCCGATATCGCCGGCCGGGTCGCGGAGGCGCTCGGTGTGGCACTCGGCTCGGGCGAGCGTGAAGAGCTGGCTGAGCGACCGACCCGGAACTTGGCCGCCTACGACGCCTTCCTCCAGGGCAACCAAGCTGCTAGCGGCGTGGTCGCCGCGACACCGGAAGACCTCCGGCGGGCCATCCGGCAGTACGAGCGGGCGGTGGCCCTCGACTCCTCGTTCGCCCTGGCTTGGGCCCAGCTCTCTCGCGCTCACTCGCGGCTCTATGCCATCAGTGCCCCGACAGCACTGGACGCCGAGGGGGCGCAACGAGCGGCGGAACAAGCGCTCGCACTGGCACCGGGGATCGCCGAGGCGCACCTGGCTCTCGGCGACTATTACAGCGCGGTGCGAAGGGACGAGACGCGAGCGCTCGAGCAGTATGCGCTCGGGCGCAAGGCGGCGCCGAACGATGCCGAGTTGCTGGTGGCCACTGCCCTCAACGAGGAGCAGCGGGGGAGGTGGGAAGAGGGCTACGCTTCCCTAAAGAAGGCCCGAGCGCTCGACCCGCGCTCGGTCAGCACGGCCCGGCGGCTCGCGTACACCCTGCTCTGGATGCGGCGCTACCCGGAGGCGCTTCGGGCCAGTGAGCATGGGCTCGCACTCGCCCCGGCGAATATTGACCTGTTGGAGACCAAGGCTATGGTCTACCTGGCCCAGGGTGACCTGGCCGGAGCGCAGGCTATGCTCCGGGCGGCGCCGAAGGAGGTGGAACCCACCGCGTTGGTGGCGTACCTGGCCCTCTACTGGGACCTCTTCTGGGTGCTCGACGAGGAGCAGCAGCAGCTCCTCCTGCGCCTCACTCCAAGCGCCTTCGACGACAACCGCGCTGCCTGGGGTCTCTGCCTCGCGCAGACCTACGCGCTCCGGGGCGAGCAGGGTCAGGCGCGGGTGTACGCCGACTCGGCCCGGCTTGGCTTCGAAGAGCAACTCAGGGTCGCGCCCGAGGATGGGCAGCTCCACCTGCTCCACGGCCTAGCGCTGGCCTACCTGGGTCGGAAGGGGGAGGCGGTACAGCAGGGCGAGCGCGGCCTGGCTCTCCAGCCGATCACGAAGAACGCCTACGGCGGGGCTTACAACCAGCACCAGCTGGTCCGCATCTACCTGCTCGTGGGGGACCCCGAGAAGGCACTCGACCTGCTCGAGCCGTTGCTCAAGACTCCGTACTATCTCTCGCCCGGCTGGCTCAAGATCGATCCCACCTTCGCGCCGCTCCGGGGCAACCCACGCTTCGAGCGGTTGGTGAACGGGAGGTAGGCCGCTCGCAACCAGGGCTGTTCCTCTGGTAAGCCGTCATCAGGGACGCCCAACTCCTCTAGTCTCTCGCGGCCCTTGTCTATCACGTACCTCATTACCTCAGCGAGCAGATCGAAGCGACTGCGCAGGAAGTCGGCCGACAGCTCCACATAGTCACGACTGAGGTCAAGACTCCCAGGATTCCGCCGGGAGTCACGGTTCTGCGGTTGCTCGTCTCTCCGCGGGAACCATCTATGGCAGCGAAACGGCGCGACTGACTCTCGCTGATCCGCCGCGTCCCGCCTGGTGCCATTCGACGCCGGCGTGCCATATCCGGTTCAAAGGGTGACATGGACGGGCCGACCGCCCAGGGCGTCAATGCCATCCTCGCCGCGGACCGGCTTCGCCTATTGGTTCCTGGTGTTCACACCGCCGAACTCGGGTACGTACTACAATCCGGATCAGCAACCGCCCATCCTCGGCCGGTTCCTGTTCACCGCACCGGGGACCGGCGGTGGGGTCGCCACTGGACCCTTTTCCCGGTACCTACGCCTGATTCAATAGCGACCTCCGCCGCGCCTCCGCACCGGAATGGAGGCGCCGGGACACCGACTAATCGACCAATATCCTAGATCGAGCGGGTGGTCTATGAGGAAGCGCTGGATGCGTGAAGAGGCGGGCCAGGGCATGGTAGAGCTGGCGCTGGCTCTCCCCGTGCTGTTCATCCTCGTACTCGGGATTATCGAGTTCGGACGGGCCTGGAACGCGAAGCAGGCGGTGACCCATGCGGCGAGAGAAGGCGCCCGCATGGCGGTTGTGCAGGACCCGGACATCACCCAGGACTCGGTCGAGGCCGGGATCGCGCTCGCCTTGAGTCGTTCGGCGATCCCAGGAGTTGCCGTCACCATAGCGTTCGACAAGACTCCCTCGCCGGGCGGCAACTGGCGCAACCGAGGCACGATGCAGTCCGTCTATGTGGGTGTGCAGCACCGGTTCGGCTTTTTCGAACCCCTTTTCAAAGCGCTCACCGGGAGCGAGACGATCACGATTGCCTCGCTCGTCAGCATGCGCAACGAATAGCCGGGCCGACGGTTCCGTCACTCCGGCGTGCGGAGACGGTCCAGCACCTCGCCCAGCCGCCGGAACTCCTCGCCGTAGCGGGTCCAGTCCACCTGCCGATTCGCCTCCAGCGCCGCCTGGTACCGGCGCCAGGCCTCGGCGACCAGTGCGCGGATCGTCGTGTCGGATGTCGCCGTTCCCGCCGTCCCGGCGGCCCCTGCCCCGCCTGCAACGGCCGCCGGCTCGCGTCGCTCTTCGGTGGAGCCGCCGAAGAGCTCGGTCAGGCCGGCTTCCAGCGTCTCCTGCATCACCACCCGGTTCTGGTACGCGACGATCACCCGTTTCAGCTCGGGAATCCGGCCCCCTTCCGCCTGGAGATAGAGCGGCTGCACGTAGACCAGTGACTCCTCGATCGGGATCACGAGCAGGTCGCCTCGGATCACCCGGGAGCCCCGCTGGTCCCACAGGGAGACCTGGCGGGCGATCTCGGTGTTCTGGTTGATCCGGTTCTCGATCTGCCGGGGACCGAACACGAGGCTCTGACGCGAGAGCCGGTACACCAGCAGCTTCCCGTACACGTCACCGTCGTTCCGGGCCACCATCCACGCGGCCAGGTTCTCCTTGCCCCGCGGGGTGAACGGCACCATGTAGATGAACTCGGCCTTCGACTCCTCCGGCAGGCGCATGATGATGTGCCGCATGAACGGCACCGACTCGTCGGCCTTGGTGACCTGGGGGATCTGCCACTGGTCCTCCCGGTGGTAGAAGTCCTCCGGCGCGTCCATGTGGTAGGTCGTGTA
>Ga0299913_10003071_pt1 | contig 13499 bp, 11 predicted proteins | sample RVTome_9_FD_201360 | JGI IMG/M metagenome (GOLD analysis project Ga0299913, IMG submission 201360) | Soil microbial communities from uranium-contaminated site in the Upper Colorado River Basin, Wyoming, United States - RVT155D38 (version 2) ... | reverse complement strand
CAGCGCGTTCGGGTTCGGGTAGCCGTTGAAGCCGCCGAGCTCGAGGCCGTCGAAACCGAGCTCGGCCAGCCGCTCCCCGACCTCGTCGAAGGGGACCGGCCGCTCCGCGTAGGGGCCGATGTTGAACGCCCAGGTGCCGATCGACGTGCGGTGCATTTTTTCCCCCACATGGATGGAGACGTTGCGCGTGCTCAGGCCGCCGCCCAGGCCTCGCGCATGGTCTCGATGCCCACGGTATAGACCTCCTCGGGCGAGGCGAAGAACGGCCGCCAGACCTTGGTCGCGGCCGCGAGCGCGGGCAGGGCCTGGCCGAACGCCTCGATGGTCAGCCAGCCATCGTAGCCCGCGGCGCGCAACGCCCGGAAAGTCGCGGGAAAATCCACATGTCCCCGGCCGGGCGTGCCGCGATCGTTCTCCGAGACGTGCACATGGCGGATCACGTCGGCCGTCTCGCCGATCACGCCGATCGGGTCCTTCTCCTCGATGTTGGCGTGGAAGGTGTCGTACAGCGCGCCGAAGTTCGGCCGCCCGACCCGTCGCACGTAGTCCCTTGCATCCGCCATGGTGTTGAGGAAGTAACACTCGAAGCGGTTGAGCGGCTCGATCGCGAGCGCGAGGCCGACCTTGGCGGCATGGTCCGCGGCCGCGCCGTGCACCTCCGCGCCCCAGCTTTTTTCGTCCGCGGTCGGGCCTGCCCCCGAGAAGACGGCGAGCGGCTGATGGAACGGCCCGCACATCAGCTCGCTCTTCAGCGCGCTCGAGCAGTCGATCGCCCACCGCAAACGGTCGAGCGCGCCCGCGCGGCTCTTCGGATCGGCGCTGATGGGGCTTCGCGCCTCGTCCGGCACGACGGTCACGGTGGTGCACGTGAGACCCTCGTCGCGGAGAGCTTGTGCGAGCCTCTGGTAGTGGGGAAGGTCGCCCTCGAAGACCGGCAGCTCGACGCCGTCGTAGCCGGCCGCCTTCAGCTTGCCGAGCAGGGGCAGGTGCGCCTCGCCGACATGCGTGGTCCAGAGCAAGAGGTTGAACCCGGTCTTCATGTCTTTTTCTCCCACCCCGACGCTTTCTTGGCAGTATCACGGCCCGCGCCGCCGCTTGCAACCCGCCGCGCAAGGCGCGCCCGCAAGAGGTAACGAGCGTTTGCGCCACTGAAGAGGTTTTCCCACCCGCTTCGTGGTGTTGCGGGATCGAGCGGGCCAAGATGCCCGACCACAGCTATCTCTTGTGTGGCTCATGGGCTTTCAGCAAGCCTTCCTCAATTGCCCGCTGATAGCTCATGAAGTCCATGCGGTCGCTGATATACCGAACGAACTCTGCCGCATCATCTACCGAAGGAAGCGGCTTCGACCAGGCGAGTGACAGAAAGGCTGCTAGCGCCATACGGTACAGGGGCGCAGCAAAATCGAAGAGGTTCCGACCAGTCTTGTCAATTATGAGACGATCCATTTCAACGGGATTACCATGTAGGAAGTCATTCCGTGCATGGCAAAGCTCTCCATATAACCAACATGCCGTATTCCTGGATCTCCGAGGCCTGTTGCGGCCGGCGAAAGCTTCACAGATCGGGGCTTTCGAAGCGTCCAAGTCCCATGGGGCACTCTCAAGAAGGTCATGGACCTGTCTTAGGCCAGAATCGCTATCCCGGGGGTGAGCCAGAATTTCGAAGGCGCTGACCCAAAGCGCTGTCGAACGGCCGACATCGTAAAAAGTGATCTCTGTGCCTGCCGGCAATTGCGACGCCACGAACGCCATATTCAAGGACCGGAACAGCGCACGTTCCGACCACGCCGGTTCTCCACCGGCATACCGCGTCCGCCATCGCTCGATCAGCACGGCCAGAAGCGGCTCATCGATATCTCGGCTGCTGAGTGTCATGCGAAAGAGCTCAGGGGAGGATTGCCCTCGGAAATCTGCTACATCATCCATTCCCAAGATAGCTGGAGTGTTGCCTATAAGAGCTTCGTAATGCTTGTCGATCATCCAAGGAAAAATTGAGAACGTGTTGGCCCAAAATACCCTATGGCCTCTCGGGTACTTAAGCTCGATGGCTCTGTTGTATGGAACGACCGAAGACGCTATAGCATCTCGGAAGCTGGCAAGGGCATCGGCACGTAAGATGATATCTGGAACGTTCTCTGGAACGATCAGAACGCTTGGCTTAAATTTGCGACCGAACGCGTCCGTGAACCGACCAAGATATTTGCGGAAATTTATATGAGCTTTGACGAGAGACTTCACCCTACTGTCATGTGCAGGCACGAGCGCGACAAGGCCGCCCTCTATTGGCTCCTCAAGCTCAATGTTGGGCAATGTAACAACGGGCTTCCAACCGGGCATCGCGACGCCTTGGTACAGCAGCTTGAGCATCTGACGATACGAAACGAACGGCGCTTTGTCTGCCACTGTTGATGCAACGAAGAAGCTTTCGGCCATCCACCGAAACGCGAAGGCAGCCTTCCGTTGTTTGCGAACACAACGCCATAGCGGTAAGCGTCACGCTTGACACTCGTGCTGGCAGAGCATGCACGGAGGTGCCGGTGATTGGGCCCGCGACCCCGCGCGCGGGCTGGCCTCGGCTGGGCATCTCACCGCCGGGAGTTCGTTGGCCGGTGCAGCCGAGCGCACTTTGGGCGACATCCTGAAGAGATCAGTAAACCAAGACGATTACGTTTGGCGCTTCGATTCCATCCTAGCCACAGTCGCGCGAGGAGACCCGATGTCGGCGCAGAGCAAGAGCAACCACGAGAAGGCCTTGGTGGCGAAATACTGGACCGCCGCTATCCTGACCGATCTCGGATTCAAGGTCGGGATCTCCTCAAAAGCAAGCCGCCTCGCTGTGACCCGCGACGAGCGTACCCTGACCGTCCGACCGAAGGCGTGCTACGACGAGCGCGGCGTTCCATTCAACGGCTTCGAGATCGACGATAGCGACTTCGTCATCTTGGTCGAGCTGCGCCGAGGAGCGCTGCAAGCGCGGGCCTGGGTGGTGCCAACGCAGATCGTCTACACGTGGATGGAGCAAGCGTACGCAGCGCTCGGCAGCTCTCATCTCAGCCAGCGAACCTTCTACTGGGAAGACGGTTCCAAGCCCCACTATGGCTTTGAGCGGAAGCTCGAGCCTTACCTGAACGCGTGGAACTCTCTCTACCAAGCCCGCAAGACCGCCGCATAGTTTAACGCTGTGTAGCTGCCCCGGGTGCGGAAATACCCGTCCGCGACGCTCGACGGCTCGCGGCGCCGGTCATGAGGGGCGGACCCTCACAGAGCCGCCGCGCTCGGCTGGCGGCTTGCTTGGCTGCGCGGGGCGAAGAGTGACTACCATCGGTACCCGCCAGCCCCGCCGCCGATCGCCGGATCGCCCCCGTCCATCCCCGGGAGAACCGCCTGCCGTCCCCCACCGCTGGCGGCAGCGAAGCCCCCATCCGCCACCACGCCCCGTCCCTGAAATCGCCCCCACCGGCCCCACCTGCCCGCCCTCCGGCTGGGACGCGGGCACGGATTCCCACCAGGCCATGCGCCACCTTGCTATCCGGTTAAGGTTAACGAATGGTTAACTTCATAACTTTGCAAATGGCATCTTTCTTGACTTTCACCATAGCATTGCAATCGGCGCGGCGTCCGGTCGATCGGCGCGGCGCGTGCCGCCAGCGCGGAGCGTCCGGCGATGGCGCGAGAACGCGCCAGGATGGCGCCTTTTCGCGACAGGTCTGTCGCATCAAATACTTGCGTCGTTTTCAGAGCGTTACGGCCGCATGGCTCGGGAAGCAGGCCGGAGGCCCATTTGCGTCCGCCATTCGGCGCGGGTCCGGCGGACATCGGATTCGCCCTGGACTCAATGACTTGGCGGATGATTGAGGGAAGTTGATCTTTGATTGAGAAAGCTTGATGCGTGACGCGACTTGGCGGCCTCAGGAAGATCCAAATGGCAGGCGGCGCAAGAACGCGTCAGGGTTGGCGCGTTTTCGCGCCATCGGTGTCGCATCACGGGTAGATCGGATGTCGCAAGGTGCGGCTCGACAGCCGCCTTGCCGGAATGTGCTTTGGCGATGCGAGGCATTCCCGCGTGGACTGCGCGTGAAGCAGGCTTTATTTCGGCACTTCCAGGTGACGTAGAGGAACGAAACCTGGCGGTATTTGTCGGCGCGGCTCCCGACCCGAAGGGGCCTTTCTGTCAGACAGCTATCCGGGGACGGCTTCGATGGAGCCCTCAGGGCGCGCCGGGGCGGCGGCCGATGGTGCGCTCACGTGCCGGTCTGCAGGTACCAGACATAGAGCCAGGCGGTCGTCATCGCGATCGCGAGTATCACGACCAGGATCGCGAGCACCACGAGGCCCGCCCGGATCACGCCGCGAAGGGGCGCCCCGGGGTGGCAGAACGGGATCAGATTGAAGGAAAGCGCGCCCAGCACCACGAGGCCGGCCCCGATGCCGTACAAAGTCAGGGAAAAAGGCTGGAAGATGAAGAGGAGCGCGATCAGGCAGAGCGCGATGATCGAGAACTCGAGACCGCGCGCCGTCGCCCGGCTCATGCCGCCGGGGCGGGGCGCAGGTGCTGCGTAGTGCGGCTGGCCCGCGGTCGGCGCCGGGCCGGCGCGGGCGTCGGGGCTGCGCGCCTCGCTCATGCCGATGCCCTTCGCGTCTGGCCTGCGGACGTCGTCTCGTGCTCGGCGCCGTGCACGCGCGCGCCTTCGCCGTCGAACACGTGCACCTGGCCCGGGCGGCAGCGGACGTGCACGCGCTCGCCGGAGGCGGCGCGCACCCTGCGGGGCACCACGGCGCGCAGATCCTGGCCGTCCTCCATCAGGTGCAGGAGCGTCTCGGCGCCCATCGGCTCGACGATGTCGACGGTGGCCGCGAGCGTGTTGCCGGCCGGCGCGGGCGCCAGCTCGAAGCTGCGCGGCCGGATGCCGATCGTCACCGCTGCGCCCGGCGGCAGGCGCGAGGCCGCGGGATCGACCGGCAGCGTGACCTCCTGGGTGCCGGTGCGAAAGCGCGTGCCGGCGCCGTCCGGGCCGACCAGCGTCGCCGGCACGAGGTTCATCGCGGGTGTGCCGATGAAGCTCGCGACGAACAGATTCGCCGGCCGGGCGAAGATCTCGTGCGGGCTCGCCACCTGCTCGATCACGCCATCGCGCATCACCGCGATGCGATCCGCCATGGACAGCGCTTCGAGCTGGTCGTGGGTGACGATCACGGTCGCCTTGGCGAGACCCTCGAGGACCTCCTTGATCTGGCCGCGCATGGTCTCGCGCAGCTGCACGTCGAGGCGCGAGAGGGGCTCGTCGAACAGGAAGCAGGCCGGATCGCGCACGATGGCGCGGCCGACCGCGACCCTCTGCTTCTCGCCCTCGGCGAGCTGGCCGGGCAGGCGCTCGAGGATGTGCCCGAGCTGCAGCTTCTCGCTGACGCTCTGCACCCGCCGCTGCCGCTCGGCGCTCCCGACCCGCTCGGCGTGCAGCGGAAACTCGAGGTTCTCGCGCACGGTGAGGCTGGGGTAGAGGGCATAGAACTGGAACACCATGGCGACGTCGCGATCGCGCGCCGCGAGATGGTTGACGCGCTCGCCGGCGAGCAGGACGTCGCCGTCGGTCGCGGTCTCGAGCCCTGCGACCATGCGAAGCGTCGTGGTCTTGCCACAGCCCGACGGGCCGAGCAGGCAGACCACCTCGCCCGGGGCGACGTCGAGATCGACCGCGTCGACCGCGAGGAGCTGGTCGAAGCGCTTGGTGAGCCGCCGCAGGGAGATCGTCGCCATCAGGCTACCGCCGGATCGTGCCGAAGGTGACGCCGCGCAAAAGCTGGGCCTGCAGCGCGAAGGTGACGAAGAACACCGGGATCAGGAACAGGCAGACGATCGCCGCCAGCAGGCCCCAGTCGACCCCGACCTCGCCGCCGATAGTGCGCGCCATGGCGACCGGCACGGTGCGGGTCTCGGTGCCGGTGAGCAGGAGGGCGAACAGGAACTCGTTCCAGGTGAGGATCAGCGCGAACACCGCGGTGGCGGCGAGGCCGGCGCTCACCTGGGGCAGGCAGATGCGCCAGAACACCCGGCGCTCGGAGCTGCCGTCCATGCGGGCGGCGTCCTCGACCTCGCGGTTCAGCTCGTCGAAGAAGCTCTTGATCATCCAGATCGAGAACGGGAGGTTGAACGCGGTATACAGCAGGATGATGCCGAGGTAAGTGCCGGACAGCCCGGTCACCCGGAACATCAGGAAGATCGGGATGATCACCACGATCGGCGGCAGCATGCGCGTGGTCAGGATGATGAACAGGTATGTGTCGTTGCCGCGAAGGGGGTGGCGCGAGAAGCCGTAGGCCGCAAGCGTGCCGATGATCAGCGCGAGCACCACGCTGGTTCCGGCGATGAAGATCGAGTTGAAGAAGAACAGGTCGAACCCGGTGCTGAACGCCTCCTCGCCGCCGATCATGGCACGCGAGAACACGCGGGTGAAGTTGTCGAGCGTCGGCGTGAACAGGAACTTGGCGGGCACGGCGAGCGCATCGGTGCGCGTCTTGAACGCCGTCATGATGATCCAGAGCACCGGGAAGAAGTAGATCAGCGCGATCGCGCCGGCGAACGCGGTCCAGCCCCAGCCGGCCGTGCCGATGCCCCGGATCTGCCGCCTGCCGCCGAGCCGCGCCATCTCAGGTCGCCTCGCTGGTGCGCCTGACCGCGTACAGGTACAGGCTGGTCAGCACGATCACCACGAACAGCACGATGTAGGCGAGCGCCGAGGCCTGGCTCGTGCGGAAGAACTGGAACGCCATCCGGTAGACGTAGACCGCGATCGTCTCGGTCGACGAGCCCGGGCCGCCCGCGGTGATGATGTAGACGATGTCGAACAGCTTGAAGGTCTCGATCGTGCGGAACAGGATCGCGAGCAGCAAGAGGCCCTTGATGTAGGGAAACGTGATTGTGCGAAAGCGCCGCCACCAGGACGCGCGGTCGATCTCGGCGGCCTCGTAGAGATATTTCGGCACGCTGACCAGCCCGGCCAGCACCAGCAGCATGACGAACGGGCTCCACATCCAGGCATCGGCGATGACGATGCCGATCAGGGCGCCGGTCGGGGTCGAGAGCACGACGAACGGCGCGCCCGTGAACATCGAGACGAGCTGGCTGACCAGGCCGAAGGTCGGCTCGTAGAACAGCTTGAAGAACACGCCGACCGCGACGAAGGAGAGCATCATCGGGGTCAGCACCAGCATCAGGAGGATGCGCCGGAACGGGAACGCCTTCTCGAACAGAAGCGCCAGCAGGAAGCCGACGACGAGCTGCAGGAGCACGCTCGAGCCCACGATCAGCGCCGTAGTCTGGAACCGCTCCCAGACCGTGTCGTCGGTCAGGACCCGCTCGAAATTACGGAGCCAAACGAAGTCGGGCGCGGTCAGCCGGTTGGCCCGGTAACTGAAGAAGCTCAAGCCCAGCGACCACAGCAGCGGGAAAATGTTCATCACGACCAGCATGATGATCGCCGGCGCGACCAGCAGCGGGCCGCGGCGTTCCGGCGCCATCAGCCAGGCGAGAAAGCCCTCGCTCTGCTCGCCGGCCGGTAGGGTCGCTGCTGCGGTGGTTCGGGCCATGAGACCGAATGACGGTGTTGCGAGCGGAAAGGCAGGGAGCCGGCGCGGCGGCCGGCTCCCTCACGGGTGCTATTCGATCCGGCCGGCGTCCTCCAGGATCTCCTGCTGGAACTCGGCGACGCTATCGAGCGCCTCCTTGGCGGAGATCTGGCCGGTGATGGCCTTGTCGAACTCCTCCTGCTGCTGGGTCAGGAGCTCGAAGAACTCCGGGATGTGCCAGACGTCGCGCTGCCACTGCAGCATCTCGACATGGGCGCGGTTCCACGGCCGGAAGTCGTTGTAGTCCGCCGTTTCCATGACGCTGATCCGGCCGCTCTGACCGCCGTTCTGGGCGAACTTGGCCTGAACCTCCGGGCTCTCCCACCACTTCACGAAGTTCAGCGCCTCCTCGATCACCACGTCACTGTTCCAGGTGGTCAGCACGAAGGGCTGGCCGCCGATGTTGGCCCAGCGCTCGATCTCGCCGCTCTCGTTGCGCAGCCCGGGCGGCAGGGCGAAGGCGACCTTGTCGTGCACCTGCGAGGTGCCCTCGGTGATCACCGGCTCGCCGAGACCGACCCAGTCGATGATGGTCGCGACCTTGCCCTGCATGAACAGCTCCTGGATCTGGAAGATGTCCATCTGGCCGGTCTGGTAGGCGGGCGGCATGTACTGCAGCAGGTCCAGGTAGTGCTCGAAGGCCGTGACCGCCTCCTCGGAGTTGACCACGCCCTCGGCCTGCCCCTCGGGCGCCTTGGACTCGTCCCAGATGCTGCCGCCGTACTGCCAGATGAAGGCGTTGATCGCCATGGTCGAGAAGTCGTAGCCCTTCCCGGCTTGGTAGGCGACGCCATAGAAGTCGTCGTCGGCGGTGCCGTCGCCCAGCTTGTCGCCGGGTGCGCGGCGGAAGAACTGGCCGATCTGCCCCCAGCGCTCCCAGTCGACGTCCTCCCAGTCCTCGTAGGTGCAGGGCAGCTTGGCGTCGAACTGCTCCTGGAAGGCCTGCTGCTCGCTCTCGTTGCAGAACAGGTCCTCCCGATACCAGGACACGTACGTGTCCGGCATCTGCGGGAAGCCGTAGTACTCGGCGTTGGGATCGGGGTAGGTCTGCAGCTCGCCCGCCGGGATGTGCGGGTAGGTCGAGTAGGCCGAGACCAGGGCCGGATGCAGGTCCTTCATGATCTCCTGCAGCTCCGGGTCCTGCTCGATGTAGTCGTTGAGCTTCATGTAGTAGCCGCCCTCGATGAACGAGCCCAGCCACTGGCTGTCGGTCACCAGCATCTGGTACTTCTGCTCGCCCGAGGTCAGCGAGGCGGCGACCCGCTCATAGAAGCTCGGCCATGGGATGAAGTCGATCTCCAGCTTGACGTTGTTGCCGGTCGGCGACTTGTAGCTGCGGTCGGCCTCCTCCTGCATGAAGCGGGTCGGCGGCCAGTCGGGCGCCGCCATGCGCAGGACGATGTCTTCGGCGGCCGCGGGCCCGGCCGCCGTGCCGAGCACGGCAAGCGCGCCGGCCGCGACGCAGTGTCTCCCTGAAAGCCTCATCGAGAGCCTCCTTGCTCCATGGTTATTCTGCGGGGCGAGCATCCCCCGGCATTGGGCTTATTAGAACGCCCGACTCCTTCGAAAACAAGTGCGCGTCGGCAGGCGCCAGCGCCACCCGGAGGCGGTCGCCGGCGGCATAGGCCACGGCCCGCTCCTCGGGCAGGACCATCTTCAGAATGGCGCCGCCCGCCTCGAGATCGAGCACGGTCACGTCGCCCAGCGGCTCGGTCAGATGGATGCTGGCCTCGAAGCTCGGCGCCCGCGGCTCGCCGTCGACCGGCAGCAGGTCCTGCGGCCGGATGCCGAGCAGCAGGTCGCTGCCGGCCGCCCAGTCCGCGAGCGCAGCCGACCAGCGAGCCGCATCCAGATCCATGAAGGGCAGGGCGATCGCGGGTCCGCCGCCGCCGTGGCGCAGTGTCCCGGGCACGAGGTTCATCGCCGGCGCGCCGACCAGGGTGGCGACGAAGCCGTCGGCCGGCGCATCGTACAGCTCGTCCGGCGCGCCCACCTGGACGATCCGGCCCTGGCGGAGCACGGCGATGCGCCCGCCCATCGTCAGCGCCTCGAGCTGGTCCGGGGTCGCGTACAGCATGGTCATGCCGAGCTCGCGGTGCAGGCGCTTGAACTCGGCGCGGGTGTCGTGGCGCAGCTTGGCGTCCAGGTTGGTGAGCGGCTCGTCGAGCAGCAAGAGCTTGGGCCGCCGGATCAGGGCCCTGCCGATCGCCAGGCGCTGCTGCTCGCCGCCGGACAGCGTGGCCGGCTTGCGGGCGAGCGTGTGGCCGATCCGCAGCATCTCGGCGATCTCGCCCACGCGCCGCTCGATCTCGGCCGCGGCCACCCCGGATTCGCGCAGCGGATAGGCGAGATTGTCCCGGACCGAGAGGTGCGGGTAGAGGGCGAAGGTCTGGAAGATCATGCCCATCTCGCGGCCCTGCACCGGCCGGTCGGTCACGTCGATCCCGCCGAAGCTTATCCGGCCGGCGTTCGGGCGCTCGAGCCCGGCGATGGTGCGCAGCGTCGTGGTCTTGCCGGCGGAGCTCGGCCCGAGCAGGACGAAGAACTCGCCCGCCTCGACGTCGAGATCGACGCCGTCGAGCGCGGGATGGGCACCGAAGCGCTTGACGATCCCCCGCAGCCGCAGATCGGACAACCTTTGCCTCCCGCCAAGCCTTTGGAGGGGCTTTTCTGGTGGGGCCGAGCTTAGGGAATGGCGCCCGTGCTGCCAAGCCGTCCGCGAACGAAGCGCGCGGTCCGGCAATCGCCCGTTTCGCCGCACGCGGGACTTGCCTAGACTGAACGGACGACCGGCAAGAGGGGGAGGTCCGGCATGAAGACCATCAAGGGCCCGGCGATCTTTCTCGCCCAGTTCGCGGGCGACCAGGCGCCGTTCGACACTCTGGGAAACATCGCGAGATGGGCGGGCGATCTCGGCTACGGGGGCGTGCAGATCCCGACTTGGGACGCCCGCCTGTTCGATCTGAAGAAGGCCGCCGAGAGCGATGCCTATTGCGGCGAGATCAAGGGCGTCCTTGCCGGCGCCGGGGTCGAGGTCACCGAGCTCTCGACCCATCTCCAGGGCCAGTTGGTCGCGGTGCACCCCGCCTACGACGAGGCGTTCGACGTCTTCGCGCCGCCGCAGGTGCATGGCAACCCCCAGGCGCGCCAGGCATGGGCGGTCGAGCAGGTAACCCTGGCCGCCAAAGCCTCGCGACGGCTCGGCCTTGGCGCCTCGGTCGGCTTTACCGGCGCGCTCGCCTGGCCGTTCATCTACCCGTGGCCGCCGAGGCCCGCCGGCCTGATCGACGAGGCGTTCGCCGAGCTGGGCAGCCGCTGGAAGCCGATCCTCGATGCCTACGAGGACGCCGGCGTCGACCTCTGCTTCGAGATCCACCCCGGCGAGGACGTGCATGACGGCATCACCTTCGAGATGTTCCTGGAGCGGACCGGCGACCATCCTCGCTGCTGCATCAATTACGATCCCAGCCACTTCCTCCTGCAGCAGCTCGACTATGTCGGGTTCATCGACGTCTATCACGAGCGGATCAGGGCGTTCCACGTCAAGGATGCGGAGTTCAACCCGAGCCCCAAGCAGGGCGTGTACTCGGGCTTCCAGCCCTGGCTTTGGCGCGCGGGCCGGTTCCGCTCGCTGGGCGACGGCCAGGTCGACTTCGCCAGCATCTTCTCCAAGCTCGCCGCTTACGACTACGACAGCTGGGCGGTGCTTGAATGGGAGTGCTGCCTGAAGAACCCCGAGGATGGCGCGCGCGAGGGGGCGGACTTCATCGCCGACCACATCATCAAGGTGACCGAGAAGTCGTTCGAGGACTTCGCCGGCGGGGGCGCGGACCGGGCGGCGAACCGCCGCCTGCTCGGGCTGGAGTGAGGAGGCGCGTCATGGCGATCGAAGGCAAGGGCGACGGCAAGGTTTCTCGGCGGCTGCGGCTCGGCATGGTGGGCGGCGGCCAGGGGGCGTTCATCGGCGCGGTGCACCGGATCGCGGCGCGCCTGGACGACCGCTACGAGCTGGTCGCCGGCGCGCTCGCCTCGGACCCGGAGCGCGCCAGGGCGTCCGCCGCGGGGCTCCGGATCGCGCCGGATCGCGCCTATGGAAGCTTCGAGGAGATGGCGAGGAAGGAGGCAGCCCGCGAGGACCCGATCGACGCGGTCGCGATCGTCACGCCGAACCACATGCACCACCCTGTCGCCAAGGCGTTCCTCGAGGCCGGCATCCACGTGATCTGCGACAAGCCCATGACCACGACGGTCGAGGACGCGCTCGACCTCATCCACACGGTCCGGCGCACGGGCCTCGTGTTCGGCCTCACCCACAACTACACGGGGTTCCCGATGGTGCGCCAGGCGCGGGCGATGGTCGCGGCCGGCGAGTTCGGCAGGGTGCGCGTGGTGCAGGTGGAATACCCACAGGACTGGCTGTCCACGAGGCTCGAGGCGACCGGCCAGAAACAGGCGTCCTGGCGTACCGACCCGGCGCGTTCCGGCGCGGGCGGCTGCGTCGGCGACATCGGCACCCATGCGTTCAATCTCGCGGGCTTCGTCACGGGGCTCGAGATCGAGCAGCTGTGCGCCGAGCTCTCGACCTTCGTCGAGGGTCGGCGGCTGGACGACAACTGCCAGGTGCTGCTGCGCTACGCCGGTGGTGCCCGCGGCATGCTGTGGGCGAGCCAGGTCGCCCCCGGCAACAACAACGCGCTCAAGATCCGGGTCTACGGCGAGCAGGGCGGGCTCGAATGGCGCCAGGAATGGCCGGACGAGCTGCATGTCTCGCCGCTCGGCAAGCCGCCGCAGCGGATCGTCCGCATGGGCCCGGGCGCGGGTGAGGCCGCGGCGCGCGCCTCGCGCATCCCGCCCGGCCACAACGAGGGCTACCTCGAGGCCTTCGCCAACCTCTACAGCGACATCGCCGAGGCGATCACGGCGCGCCTCGAGGGCCGGGAGCCCGATCCCGGCGCGCTCGACTACCCGACCGTCGAGGACGGCGCCCAGGGCGTGAAGTTCATCGACTCGGTGGTGAGATCGAGCCGTCAGGGCGGCACCTGGGTGGACGCGCGGCTCCAGCTCTGAGCCGCGCGTCACGCCTCGAGCGGGTAGACCCCGTAGTCGCCGCGGTCGGGCTGACCGTCGGTGGCGTAGAGGATGCGCCGATCGAGGTCGATCACGATCGAGGCGGCGGTCACCCCGCGCCTGGCCTCGGGCAGCGTCTCGTCCGGGTAGCGGCAGATGGCGCCCGGATGGCCGAAGCCGTCCGACAGCGCCGCCTTGATCCTTGCGATGTCGAGCCGGCCGAGATCACGCTTTAGGAGCCGCCGCAGACGCACCGCGCGATAGAGCGTATGCGTGCCGAGGCGCTCCATCTGCGAGCGCACGTCCGGCATCGCCTCGAAGTGGTTGGCGTGCGTGATCACGCCGTCGGCGTCGGGATAAAGATACGCGCAGCGATGCGGCGCCGCCTCGATGTCGATGATCTCGCCCCCGGCCTGGCCGAGGAGGAAATTGGCCGAGCCGACCCGGTCCGTCTCCACGACCGGCAGGATCGCCTTGTCGAGTGTGCGCCCGTCGAGGATCTCCTTGCAGCGCACGTGAAACGGCTTCTCGAACGGGCTCTGCCCGTCGCGATCGCTCACGAGCCCGTTCACGCAAAGCCCGATGCCGTGCTCGTTGACGCCCATCTTGCAGCCGACGATGCCGGCCTCGGTGAAGCCGACGAAGGACGGCTCGTCGGTGCGCCGCACGCGCATGACGAAGGTATGGCCGACGATGCGGGCGAGCCAGTCCCAGTTCTGGCCGATCATGGTGATGCGCTCGCGCGTCGCCTCGGGCATCAGCCCGAACGAGGTGCAGCCGTCCGGCTCCTGGCCGATCCCCCGATCGGG
>Ga0299913_10003070_pt1 | contig 13499 bp, 8 predicted proteins | sample RVTome_9_FD_201360 | JGI IMG/M metagenome (GOLD analysis project Ga0299913, IMG submission 201360) | Soil microbial communities from uranium-contaminated site in the Upper Colorado River Basin, Wyoming, United States - RVT155D38 (version 2) ... | reverse complement strand
CCGCGTCGTCGTCGATCTGCTCCATATGGCGGCGCGCAAGCAGGCCGATCGCCACGAACAGCTGGCCGACGGTGTCGTGCAGGTCGGCCGCCATGCGGTCGCGCTCCGAGGCCACCGCCCGGTCGCGGGCGGCGATGTCGAGCGCGGCGCGCAGGGCGCCACGGCTGGCGACCTCGGCGACGCCGCTGGCCAGCGCCACGACGAACGCCTCGTCGGCGGCGTTCAGCACACCGGTGCGCAGGCGCAGGTGGCCGACCAGGCGACGCCCCAGGCGCATGGGCACCGACAGCAGGTCGTCGTCGATCCGCAGCGGCCGGTCGCCGCTGCGCGCCGCGCGCTCGGCGGGCAGGGGCTTCTCGCCGCCCAGGCGCCGGGCGATCTTGGGGTCGCGCAGCGCCATGCCGACCACGGCCATGCGCGGGTCGGCCAGCAGCTCGTTCAGCTTGGCGACCAGGGCAGGGGCGTCCGCGTGCTCGGTCAGCGCCGTGCTCAGCCGGTACAGGACGTCGGAGTGGCGGATCTGGCGCTCCAGGCGGCCCAGCAGCTCCTGGCGCTCCAGCGCCGCCCCGGCGATGTTCGCCAGCGTCTGCGCGGCGCCACAGGCATCGTCATCGAGGCGGACCCCGGCGGGGAAGCCGAGCAGGACGACCCCGATGGGGCGGTCCTGGGCCATCATCGGCACCAATAGATAGCGCACCGCGCCCGAGGAGCCGCAGCCGGCCAGGCGGGCGAACGCCGGCTCGTCGTCGAACTGCAGCGGCATGACGCGCCCGCGCTCCCAGTTCGCGTCGACGATGCGGCGGATGTGCACGGGGAAGTGCGCGAACGGCATGGGCGGGGGGTCGGCGTAGCCGGACACGATGATCGGGTTCACGACCCCGCGTTCGTAGTCCACACGGCCGATGGCGCAGCAGCCCGCGCCGAGCAAGTCGGTGTAGGCGGCGGCCAGCCGCCCGGCGATCACCGTCGGCTCGACCGGGCGCGACAGCGCCGCGGCCCCGCGTGCCAGGGCTTCCTGCATGCGCGCGCGGCGCCGCTCGGCCTCGTACAGGCGGGCGTTGCGCACGGCCACGCCGGCGCTCTGGCCGATCGCCTCGAGCAGCGACAGTTCAGCCTCGCCGAAGCGGCGCACCGTCGGGAAGTCCACGACCATCAGCCCGCACGGCTCGCCCACGGCGAGCAGGGGGATCACGACCAGCGAATGAAGATCGAAACGTTCGACCCAATCATCCGGAATAAGTGAATTTGTGCGCGCATCCTCGATCGGGACCGCGCGAAAGCGACGAAACAGGCGGGCCTGCTCGGCATCCATCGTGACCGGCGGCATCTCGCGGAACACCCGCCACAGGTCCTCGTCCGCCCGCACCCCCAGCGCCACCGCCGGCGTGAACACGGCGTCCTCGTCCAGCAGGAACAGGGTGCAGCGCGAGGCCCCGCCGCTGTGCTCCAGCGTGATCTCGGCCAACAGGCGCAGGACTTCGCGCAGTTCCAGCGTCGAGTTGAGCGCCTCGGCCACCCGCAGCAGGACGCGCTCCGCCCCGGCGCCGACCTGCGGCCCGGGCACAAGGCCGGGCGCGGTTTTCATCCCCGTATCCACTTCCCGTGTACGTCCCCGTGACAGCTTTCCTAACGTCCGGAAAAGCAGTTTTGTGCGTAAGCGAAAGGAATTTGTCCCACAGCCGTTGGAACGGAGTACCATCCGAGCGCGTATCGCGGAGCGTCCCCGTGCGTTGTCTATCACGGAACCCCGCGGAAAGCCCACGGACAGCGATACGAAGGGGGCTGGTAGTGAGCGTGCACCAGTTGGAAGCCCGGCATCTCGAAGCGTCCGCTGACGGGGCGCTTGTCGAGCTGCACCTCAGCGGCCACGGTGACGCTTTCGCTGCCCTCTACCGGGAATATTTCTCGCGTCTTGTCCGGCTTTGCCGCGCTCGCACCGGTGATCTGGCCACTGCGGAAGATCTCGCGCAGGAAACCCTGCTGCGCGCGCTGAACCACATGGACCGTTTCCAGGTGGACCGCCCGATGTGGCCCTGGCTGAAGACCATCGCCATCCGCCTGACCATCGACTACTCGCGCCAGCGCCGTCCGGAGCCCTGCGAGGACCCCTGCGAGGGGCGCAGCGTCAACGACGACACCGCCTTTCTCGAGGACGGGCCGATCCTGGCCCAGGCGCTCGCCGGGCTGCCCGCGCGCCAGCGCGTCGCGCTGAAGCTGCGCTACCTGGACGACTGGAGCCCCACCGAGGCCGCCGCGGCCCTGGGCCTCACCCGTCCCGCCTTCGACCAGCTGTTGTTCCGCGCCCGGGGCAAGCTGCGCACCGAGTACCGCCGCGTCTGTGGCGACGCACCCGCCGGCGCGCTGGCGATCGTGTGGCCGCTGCTGGCCATCGCGAGCCGCGTGCGCCACGCCGCGTGGCGTGCCCGCGTCGCGGTGCAGACCGCGAGCATGCCGGTGCACGCCGCCGCCGACGCCATGGCGGGCCTGATGGTCGCCGCCTCGGTCGGCGCGGTCGCCCTCGGCGCCGCGCTGGGCTCGCTGCCCTCCGCCGCGCCGGTCACCGTGACCTCGTCCGTGTCTGCCGCCAGCGACGACGCCGCATTGGCCGCCGGCTTCACCACCGTGAACCACGCGGTCGCCCCAGCCTCGGCGGCCACGCCGAGCGGGCACGACTCGTGGGTCGTCGAGCCGGCCGCGCCGTCGGTGGCGTCGTTCTACCCAGACGCCGCCGTCCGCCTGGCCGCCCTGCCCGAGGTGCCCGTGGCTCCTGCCGCACCTTCCGCGGGCGCACCTGAGACCCCGGCCGCACCTGAGGCCCCCGCCGCCCCCGCGCCCGCAGTGCCCACTGTCGGAAGTGCCACCCCGGCCACCCCCGGTCTCGACGGTCTGCCCGGCCTGCCGGACGTGAGCCTGCCGCACCTCCCCGAGCTCGACCTCGACGAGACCCTCGGCCTCTGACGCACCCATGCACCCAGTTGACTGGGTGCAGCCACGTCCGCATCCGAGCGCCGATGCACCCAATGTGGTCGGGTAGCCTCGCGAGCATGCGCCGCCTGACCACCCTGCTGTTCCTCGCCGTGATGTCGGCGGGCTGTGGACGCGTCGGCGGCGAGGCGTTCCAGGCGACCACCACCTCGGCACTGCGGCTGACGCCGGAGCACACCGTCGGCCAGACCTTCCGGACCGCCAACGCGCACCTCACCGGCGTCGACTTGTTGGTCGCGACGTTCGGCGAGGCGGTGGACCCCTCGGGCGCACTGACGGTCACGTTCCGCACCGGCGAGGCCGAACCCCGAGTGAACCAGGTGCGCGTCCCGGCCAGCGCCCTGCGCGACAACGACTGGGTCCACGTGCGCCCGCCCTATCCCCTGCCGATGAGCGGCGTGGCCGCGATCGAGGTCGGCTGGACCGGGACGAGCCCCATCGGCCTGTGGGCCAACACGCCGCCCGCGCAGCACGACCCCGCCACCCCGGCCAACGATCCGTACCCCGGCGGAGAGTTGCTGCTCGACGGGCAGCGGGCGCCCGGCGACCTCGCGTTCCGCGTCACGGGCGACGCCACGGCCACCACCGCGATCTCGTCCGCGCTGCGTCTGGGGCGCTCAGCCCTTGGCCGGCTGGGCGACGCCGGGGCATTCGCCGCGTTGTGGGCGCTGCTCGTCGCCGCCGCCATCGGGCTCGCGATCTCGTCCCTCCGCCGGGCGCGCACCGTCGTGCAACTCGGCCAGGACCGGCCACACGAGCAGCAGGCTGAGCACCAGGAAGGCCGTCCGCAGCAGGCCCACGAGCCGATCCGCCACGCCTGACCCGAGCAACAGCTCGCGCAGGTTCGGCCACGCGCCCGCCAGGTCCGGATCCACGGGACTGAACAACCCGCTCAGCGTGCCCGGGCCGCCGACCAGGTCCGCGATCACCAGGACGACGAGCACCTGGAGCAGGTGCAACGGCAGGACGCCGCGCCAGCGCGGGCGGCGGGCAATCAGCAGCGCCACGAACGGCGTCAGCCACATGAAGTAATGGGCGCTGAACGTGGCCAGGGCGAACATGCCCATGTGCAGGACCAGCAGCCACAGCCACAGGTCGGCGAGCTCGACCCGCCGCCCCCACCAGCCCAGCGCACGACCCACGACCGCCCCGTACAGCGCGAACGCGAACGCGAAGAACACGCTGATCGCGCCGACGCCGTCCACCGGGATCGAGTAGGCGAAGAACGTCGAACCGGTGTGGAAGTCCTTCAGGCGCGCGAGCTCACCGACGTTGCCGGCCATCAGCTTGTTCGACGCCATCACCAGCGCGAACGGCAGCAAGGCCAAGGCCCCCCAGGCCAGATTGCGGCGCAGGCCGCGCACCGCGACGAACGCGAACACCGGCACGAGCAGCAGCGGGTAGCCGCGCACCGTGATCGCCAGGCCGAGTAGTACCGCTCCGAGCCAAGGCCGCTCACGCTCGCACGCCCACAACGCGGCCACGACCAGCACCACGGCCATCGCCTCGTAGCGGCCGAACACAAAACTCGCGTACAGCCCGATCGGCGACAGCATCCAGAACGCCCACGCGCGCCGCGCCAGCGTCGGGGCACGATCCGCGACCAGCGCAAGCAGCAGCAGCCCGGCGGCGACGTCGGCGATCAGATACGGCACCTTCAACACGAACAGCGTCTGCAGGGCGTGCGGCGCGGTCGCGAAGGCGCGTTCGAACTGCGGCGCGAGCGCCGAACTGTCCGACCACCACCACGGGTGCGTCCACACCGTCTCGGACGGCGGCAACAGCGGCGACGCCACCCACAGCCACAGCGCGTGGAGGTAGTGCGCGCCCATGTTCACGAGGTAGCTGCCGAACACCTCCCCGTGCCAGGCGATCAGGTGGCTGCGCCAGTACACGGCGAGCAGGTCGCCGCTGACCGCGAACGGCATCAGCAGGAATCGCACCGCCAGGCCGACGCCGAGCCAGCCCAGCAGCGCAGGCCGCTGCGACGGGTCCCGCAGGGGACCCGGGACGAGGCGGCCCAGTGCGGCGCCCACCCGGGCTAGCGCCCCCTGCGCTGGCGCAGGAAGTTGCGCGCGTGCACCATCGCCGTCCGCGGCCCGGCCGCGCGCGCGTACTGCAGGAAGCGTTTGACGTAATAGGCGGGCGAGCGGGTGATCACCAGGTCCGAAGCGATGTACTGCGCCGGGCGGCCGACGCGGTCGGCGGCGCTGCGCGGCAGGCGGCAGAACTCGACGATGGGCGCGAGCGCGTGCTCCCAGGTCATCGTCGGCGCGAGCGCCTCCACGTTGGCCTTGCACTGCGCGTACAGCTCGCGGTCGTTGCGCAGGCGCACGATCGCCTCGGCGAGCGCGTCGACGTTCTCGGGCGGCACCGTGATGCCGAGGCCCTCCATGGTGACCATGCGCGACAGCGAGTCACCCTCGGTCGCCACGATCGGCAGGCCCGCCCACAGGTAGTCGAGGATGCGCGTGCGGTAGCTGAACGCCGTCTCGACATGGTCGAAGTGCGTCGACACTCCGAGGTCGGCCTCGAGCAGGTAGTCGGCGCGCTTCTCGTAGTCGACCCAACCGGGGTTGAAGAACACGTGCTTGTCGAGCAGGCCGAGCTCCTCGGCGAGCTTGAACGCCGCGGCGGCCATGCGCATCTGCGGCACGTCGGGGTTGGGGTGCGCCGAGCCCAGGAAGAACAGCTTGATGTCGGGGTGCTGGTCGGCCGCCTGGCCCACCGCGCGGATCAGGGTCAGCGGGTCGAACCAGTTGTAGATGCCCCCGCCCCACAGCAGCAGGAAGTCGTCCTCGCCGATGCCGGGCAGCACGCCCTTGACGACCCGGTCGACCTTGACCGGCGGCTCGGTCGGCAGGCCGAACGGCGCGACGTCGAGCAGCTTGCGCAGGCTCGCGTCCTGGTCGTAGGTCGCGGGGTTGATGCGGCCGATCGCGGTCATCTGGCCGAGCCAGAAGTCGCGCTGCTTCTCGGACGCGCACACGAAGTAGTCGCCGCGCTCGAGCTGCTCGTTGAGGATGCGCGTGTCGCTGCGCGCGGTCGCGAAGCGCTCGACCGGGGCCTCCTCCTTGCGCAGCTCCAGGCCCTCGAGGTGGAACGGGTCGTAGATGTCGACCAGCACGGGCACGCCCGACGCGGCGATCTGCGGGTAGAAGAACATGATGAAGCCCTGGAAGATCACCACGTCGGTCTCGGGCAGCAGGGCGTCGATGCGCTCGCTGTTGACCTGCACGACGTCGAAGTCGGGGTGGTCGAGCTCGGGCGGCGTGGTGGTGCCGAGCGTGACCTTGTGGGTCTTGCTGAGCAGCTTGGCCATCTCCCAGCAGCGGATCGCGGGGCCGGCCATCTTCTTGCCGAGACGGTCGGCGGTCAGGATCAGGATCTGCCCGCGCGGCTTGGCGTGCTCGTGCAGGTTCCACGCGTCGAGCACGTAGGCGAACACCTGCATGAAGTCGGGGTCGGGCACGTTGGGCAGCAGGGGCTGCTCGAACAGCCGCATGATCTCGCGGTCGGTGCGCTTGCGCTGGGTCTGGATGGCGTAGCGCTTCACGCCGAGCTGGCCGAGTTCCAGACCCCAGTCGCGGATCGCGGCGAGGTGCGCGCCGGTCAGCGCGGACACCTCGGCCGACGAGATCGGCGTGGCGTCCTCGCTGATGCGGTAGTCGGGCAGCTGCGTGTCCTCGTCGGCGAGGCCGCGCAGCATCGCCAGGACCAGCGTGCCCGGCAGCACGCGCGCCAGCATGTCGTCGGAGTAGTTCTTGAACACGCTGGCCAACGCGTTGCGCTCCAACAGGTAGCGCTCGCGCGGGTAGCCGAAGCGCTCGATCGTGCCGTGGTGGCGGTGGTAGACCTTCGAGCGCGGCACGTACAGCACGTCGTGGCCGAGCACCCACAGGCGCCAGCCGAAGTCCACGTCCTCGAAGAACGCGAAGTAGCTCTCGTCGAACGCGCCGGTGTCGAGGAACACGTCGCGGCGCACGATCATCGCGCCGCCGCTGGCGAACAGCGTGGGGCGGTTCCCGCCGTCCTCGCCCTCGTCGATCTCCTTGTTGCCCTTGGCGAAGCCGTGGCCGTAGAAGGCCATCTGCCCGCCGGCGTAGTCGATCGTGCGGCGGTCGTCGCGCAGGATCTTGCTCGCGACGCAGGCGACGCGGTCCTCGAGTTCGAGGACCTGGATCGCCTCGACCAGCCAGCGGCTGTCCGCCTCGGCGTCGTTGTTCAGCAGCGCGAGGTACCTGCCCTTGCCCAGGCGCGCGCCCTGGTTGACCGCGGGCGAGAAGCCGGTGTTGCTGTCGTTGACGACGACGCGGACCTCGGGGAACGCCTCGCGCACGTACTCGACCGAGCCGTCCACGGAGTTGTTGTCGATGAAGACGACATCGATCTTGTCCTGCGGGTAGTCCTGCGCCCGCAGCGACCCCAGGCAACGCTCCAGATAGTCCTTGCCGTTGTAGTTGACGAGCACGACCGTGACGGTCGGCCACTGCCGCTGGGGCATTCGCGCGGCGGGCGCGGCGGCGGCATCTCGGGGCATGTGGACGGCTCCTGGCGCTTCGGACATGGGGGCGGCGCAATGGTCGATAGCTGTCTACCACAGCGGGGCCTTTCGCCCGCCTGACCCATCGTCCCAGGTGGGTACGTTCAGCCCGGCATACCGTTGCGGACGCACCCAGCGGCGGTGGGTGCATGGGGGCGGCTACGATTCGGGTCATGCTCAGCGCCGTCGTGCCCGTCTACAACGAGGTCGAGTGCCTGCCCGGCTTCCACGAGGAGCTGGTCGCGGCGCTCGACGCACTCGGGCGCCCGGCGGAGATCCTGTACGTCGACGACGGCTCGACCGACGGTTCGCGCGAGCTGCTCACCCGCCTGCAGGCCGAGCGGCCCGACCTCGTCCGTGTGCTCGTCCTGCGGCGCAACTTCGGCAAGTCCGGCGCGCTGTCCGCCGGCTTCGACCACGCGCGCGGTGAGCTGCTGGTGACGCTGGACGCCGACGGCCAGGACGTGCCCGCCGAGCTGCCGAAGCTGTTGCGTATGGTCGAGGAAGAAGGCTTCGACCTCGTCGGTGGCTGGCGCCAGGAGCGCGTCGACCGCTTCGTCAAGCGCATCACCTCGCGCTGGTACAACGCGGTCACGCGCGCCATGACCGGCCTGGCGCTGCACGACTTCAACACCGGCTTCAAGCTGTTCCGCGCCGAGGTCGCCGCCGAGCTGCCGCTGTACGGGGAGTTCCACCGCTTCGTGCCGGTGCTCGCGCACGACCTCGGCTTCCGTGTCGGCGAGGTCGCGGTGCACCACCGTCCGCGCCAGGCGGGCACGAGCAAGTACCTGTCGATCCTGCGCTTCCCCAAGACGCTGCTGGACCTGTTGACCGTGCTGTTCCTGACGCGCTTCGCCGACCGCCCGCTGTACCTGTTCGGCGGGGTCGGCGCGTTCCTGTCGGGCACGGGCCTGGTGGTGCTGGCCTACCTGACCGGCGTGAAGCTGTTCACCGACCAGGGCATCGGGCAGCGGCCGCTGCTGCAGTTCGGCATCCTCGCGCTGCTGGTGGGTGTGCAGCTGATCGGCACGGGGTTCATCGGCGACGTGCTGCGCCACTCGTTCGCGCGTGACCGCAAGCCGTACCGCATTCGCACGGCGCTGGGCCTTCCGGCCGAGACCGGGGCCGGGGCCGAGCCCCCCGCGCGCGCGGCCGGCTGAGCCGTGCGCGTCCTCGCGCTGTCGCACGTCTTTCCCCGCAGCGGCGATGATCCCTCGGCGCCGTTCCTGCTGACGTGGGCGCAGGCGCTACGCGACCACGGGCTCGACGTCGCCTTCATCGCACCGCACGACGCGGGCCTGCCGTCGCGCCACCGCGTCGACGATGTGGCCGTCCGCCTGGCGCGCTACGCGCCCGAGCGCTGGGAGCGCGTGGCCTATCGCGGCGAAATGCACCAGCTCGTGCGGCGGGTCGACGGGCCGCCGCTGGTCGGCGCGCTGATCGGTGCGCTGGCGCGGCAGGTGCGCGCGCAGGTGCGCGCGGGGGAACCTGACGTGCTGCACGTGCACTGGTGGGTACCCGGTGCGATCGCAGCGCGCGTGGCCTCGGTGAAGGTCCCGACCGTCGTGACCGTGCACGGCACCGACGTAGCGCTGATCGAGGGGCGGCCGCGCATGGCGGCGCTCGCGCGGTGGGCCCTGGGCGCCGCCGACCGGGTGGAGGCGGTGTCGTCGGATCTCGCCGAGCGGCTCGAGCAGGCGACGGGGATCCGCGCCGACGCCGTGAACCCGATGCCGCTGGATCCGTCGTGGCTGCGCCCTGTGGCGGTCGTGCCGCGACCGCCGGAGGAGCGGGCGCGCCTGCTGGGCGTCGGGCGGATGGTGCCCGAGAAGGGCTTCGCGGACCTGATCGAGGCGGTGGGGCTCCTGGCGCGCCCGGCGGTGCTGGAGCTGATCGGCGACGGGCCGGAGCTCGAGCGGCTGCGCGAGCTGGCGCAGGCGCGCGGGGTGACGCTGGAGACGCCGGGGCGCATCGCGCCGTCGGAGTTGCGGGCCGCGTACGCACGTGCCGACATAGTGGTGCAGCCGTCGCACCGCGAGGGACTCGGCCTGGTGGCGGCGGAGGCCGTGCTGAGCGGGACGCCGGTGTTCGCCGCCGACTCGGGCGGGGTGCGCGACCTGCTGCCGCCGGAGTTTCTCGTCCCCGCCGGCGACGTGGGCGCGCTCGCCCGCCGGCTGCGCGCGGCGCTGGACGACCTGCCGCACGAGCGCGCGGCGGTGGCGGGACTCGCGGCGTTCATCCGGGACCGTCTCTCGCCCGACGCCGCGGCTGCACGGACGATCGCCGGCTACGGCGCCCTCTAGAAGGTGGCGCCCTGGGGCAGAACGGTCGCGTCGAGGGTTGCGGCGGGTTCGACCGAGGCCACCTCGCACAGGATCGATCCGCGCACCATCGCGCGATCCCCCACCGCGCTGCCCTCGAGCAACACGCAATCCGTCAGCCGCGCGCCCGCGCCCACGGTGCAGTGCGCCAGGATCACCGTGCCGGGGCCGAGGTGCGCGCTCGGATCGACCTTGGCGTCGCGGTGCACGATCACTTCGGGCGCACGACGTTCGAGCAGCGGGTCCACCGGCCAGGCGCAGCGTCCATCGAGCACCGCCCGATGCCCGTCGAGGTAGCGGCGGGGCGTGCCGAGGTCGGCCCAGTATGCATCGGACGCGACGCCGATCACCAGCGCGCCGGCGTCCACCAGCCCGGGGAAGACCGCGCGCTCGAACGACAGCGGGCCGTCACCCGGAAAAGCGCCGAAAGCATCGGGCGACAGCACGTAGGTGCCCGCGTTCACCGTGTCCGCCTCGAGCGTCCCGGCCGGAGGCTTCTCGACGAAGCGCTCCACGCGGCCGCCGGGGGCGCACACGACGACGCCGAAGCTCGACGTGTCGGCCACGCGCGTGAGGGCCAGCGTCGCCACCGCGCCGCGGGACCGGTGCTCGGCCACCAGCGCCGCGTAGTCGAGGTCGGTGAGGATGTCGCCGTTGCACACCAGCGCCGCCTGATCCAATCCCTCGGCGAACAGTCGGCGCACGGCGCCGGCGGTATCGAGCGGCTCGTCCTCGGTGCGCACGGCGACGCGCACACCGGCCCGCTCCCCCGCCGCGTGCAGCGGCGCGAACGGCGCGGCATCGGCGCTCACCAGGAAGTCCGCCTCGGTGACCCCAGCCTCGGCGAGGCGGCGCAGCAGGCCCAGCGCGAACGGCTCGCCCATGAACGGGACCAGCGGCTTGGGTCGGGTGTCGGTCAGCGGGCGCAGGCGTGTTCCCTGGCCGCCCGCGAGGATCACGGCGCGCATCCCGTCAGCCTATCTGGGACCGCAATGTGTGCAGTTGCGCTCCCCTGGTAGCGCAACTGCTCACTGTGGCGGGTTGGTGCGGTGGCGGAGGCGCTCGATGAGGATGCGCTCCTCGCCGTGCTCGCTCGGCCGGTACACCGCGCCCGGTTCGAGCCCGTCGGGCAGGTGGCGCTGATCAACCCAGCCGCGCGGGTCGTCGTGGGGATAGCGGTAGCCCTCGCCGTGGCCCAGTTTCGCGGCGCCGCGGTAGTGCGCGTCACGCAGGTGCGCGGGGACGTCGGCGTTGCCGAGCCGCTCGACCGCCGCGTCGGCGGCCGACAGCGCCCGGGCGACGCTGTTCGACTTCGGCGCGAGCGCCAGGTAGATCGCGGCCTCGGCCAGGGCGTAGCGCGCCTCGGGCAGGCCGACAACATCCAGCGCCTGGAACGCCGCGACGGCGACCTGCAGCGCGCGCGGATCGGCCAGGCCGACGTCCTCCCCGGCCAGGATCACCATGCGCCGCGCCAGGAAGCGCGGGTCCTCGCCCGAGGACAGCATGCGCACCAGCCAGTACACCGCGGCGTCGGGATCCGAGCCGCGCATCGACTTGATGAACGCGCTCACCTGGTCGTAGTGGCTGTCCGCCTGCTTGTCGTAGCGCAGGTGTGGCCGTCCCAGGGCCGTACGCACCATCTCGCCGGTCACGACGTCGGCGCCGCTCGTCGCCGCGGCCGCCTCGAGCCCAGTCAGCGCCACGCGCGCGTCGCCGTCCGCCGCCGCCGCCAGCGCCTCGACCGCCTCGGGCGCGAGCCGCGTCCCGGGCAATCCCCGCTCGTCGTCGATCGCGCGCGCCAGCAGCGCGCGGATGTCGTCGTCGTCGAGCGGCTCCAGCCGGTACAGCAGCGAGCGCGACAGCAGCGGCGCGTTCACCTCGAAGTAGGGGTTCTCGGTGGTCGCGCCGATCAGCACCACCGAGCCGTCCTCGACGCCGGGCAGCAGCGCGTCCTGCTGCGCCTTGTTGAAGCGGTGGATCTCGTCGACGAACAGCACGGTCCGCCGCTGCGACACCGCGCGCCGCTCCCGTGCCTGCTCGACCACCGCGCGCACGTCCTTGACCCCGGCGGTGACGGCCGAAAGCTCGGTGAACGCGGCCTTCGTGCTCGCCGCCACCACGTGCGCGAGCGAGGTCTTGCCGGTTCCCGGCGGCCCCCACAGGATCACGCTCGACAGCACGTCCTGCTCGATCGCGCGGCGCAGGGGGCCCTCCGGCCCGACCAGGTGCGCCTGCCCGACCACCTCGTCCAAGGTCCGGGGACGCAGCCGCGCCGCCAGCGGCCCGCGCGGCGCCGGGCGGCCCCCCGGCGCACCCCCGCCCTCGTCGAACAGGCGCTCCGTCATGGCAGGCGGATGGGCGTGCGGCTCGGCGTCGGCGTCGGACTCGAGCTCGGACTCGGACTCGGACTCTGGCTCGGGCTCGGGTTGGCCGTCGGGCTGGGAGTCGTGGCCGGACTGGGCGACGGCGAGTCCGACGGCTGCGCACCGGGCGTCGGGGTGGGCGTCGGCGTCGCGCTGTCGGCCGGGATCGGCGCGAAGCTCTCGACGTCGTCGGGCGGCGAGTCGGCCGTCGCGAACACCACAAGGTTCTCCTGATAACTGTGCCGGCCGCGGTCGAAGTCACCATCGCAGGTGATCAGGCGCAGCTCGGGCTTGGCGGTGTTGCCGTAGACCTCGCCGGTGGGGAACTGCGCCTTGTCGTAGCGCCCCAGGCGCGTGACCGTGAAGCGCAGTTCGCGGCCGTCGCCGCGACGCACGAAGATCGGATCGCCCACCTGCATCTCGCCCAGACGGGCGAACACCGCCGGCCCGCGGCGCGAGTCGAGATGGCCGGCGATCACCGCCGGGCCGCGCGCACCAGGCACGGGACCGCGCACGTACCACCCCGCCAGCCCGAAGTCGCCAGGGACCTCCATGCGGCCGTCGGGCCGCTTGTCCAGCCGCAGCAGCTTGCTGCGCACCCCGATGCGCGGGAGCAGCACCTCGTCGGGCTCACGGGGACCGGGGGCCACCAGCTCGCGCGGGCCGTCGTACCACAGCGGCGACAACGGTCCCGCGACGCGACGCCCGGGGGCCCCCAGGCCGATGCCTGGCGGCTCGTCCTGCGGCGAATCCGCCACGCCACCCGCAAAGGCGGGCAGGAAGCGGCGCAGTCCGCCGCCCTCGTCGGTGTCCCCGCCCGGGATCGCCACACGCACGAGCACCGCGACCGCCGCCACAATTACAAGGACTCCGAACGCCACCCCGACACGGTCAGGGCGTCGTCCGGAGTCCATGGGACCTGCGGAAGCGTGCGGAGCGTTTAGCGCTGCACGGCGCGGCGGCGCGCCACCACGACGGCGCCACCCATGGCCGCCACGGCCGCTGCCGCCACCAGGGCCAGGCCGCCGTCGTCGCCCGCGAGACCGCCGGCGCCGGTGTCCACACCGCCACCGGGGGCGTCGACCTGGGGAGTGTCCGTTCCGCCGCCGCCGCTGCCGTCACCCGGGTCGGCGGTGGGGTCCTCGGACGGCGTCTCGCCTCCGGGGATCGGGATCTGGTCGAACCCCGGGATGTCGTCGGGGCTCTGCGCGAGCGCCATCGGCGCGGCGAACGCGGTCATCACCAGCGCGGCCACCAGGGTCAGCGCAAAGCGCATGCGGAAGGGCA
>Ga0299913_10003069_pt1 | contig 13502 bp, 14 predicted proteins | sample RVTome_9_FD_201360 | JGI IMG/M metagenome (GOLD analysis project Ga0299913, IMG submission 201360) | Soil microbial communities from uranium-contaminated site in the Upper Colorado River Basin, Wyoming, United States - RVT155D38 (version 2) ... | reverse complement strand
TGGTGACCACATAGCCGGTGAGGCCGGAGAAGGGCCCGAGTTGCAGGTTCACCAGCCAGACCAGTCCTCCGAAGAGAAGCCCGACCGCCGAGCCGGCCGCGGCCACGGACGCCCGTCTTCCCGGGCCGAGCTGGCCACCCGGCGGATTCCATCGGGTCAACCCCCCGAGCCCATTGAGCTCTATGGCCACTTCGGAGCCAAAGGCGATCGCGGTGAATGCATGGCCCAGCTCGTGAATGAGGATCGACACGAACACCAGGAGCACCCAGGCCACCACCGTCTCGATGCGGGAGATGCCACCGAAACCGAGCAACGCCGCGACGAGGAGGAAGGACCCGCCCACGGTCACCGGGATGCCAAAGAGCCGAAACGAGATCACCGAGCCCATATTCGCACCATGACGCCGGTCGGCGAGCCGGCGGTACGCTCGGCCCATGCACGAAGACCTCAGAAGCTCGGTCAGCGCCGACATGCCCCGCCTCAAGCAGATGCTCATGGATCTGGTCCGTTTCGACTCGGTGAGCGCCGACGGCTACGACCCCGGGAAGGTGAGAAGAGCAGGGGAGACCATCGTCGGGATGCTGGATGACGCCGGGTTTAACAATGCGCAACTCCTAGAGAGCTCCAAGGGCCGGCCGGCGGTCTTCGCCGAGATCCCGGCACCCGACGGCGCCCCCACCCTGCTCCTCTACGCCCATTACGACGTGCAGCCGCCGGGCCCCACCGACGAGTGGGAGACCGGGCCTTTCGACCCGGTGGAGCGTGACGGTCGCATCTACGGCAGGGGGAGCAGTGACGACAAGGCCGGCATCGTCATGCATCTCGGAGCCATCGCCTCCCACGGAGGGGATCTGCCGGTGGGAGTGCAACTGTTCTTGGAGGGGGAGGAGGAAGGGGGCTCGGAAGGGCTCCCCGAGATCCTCGACAACTACTCCGACCTGCTCCACCCCGACGTCATCGTCATCGGTGACGGAGGAAATTGGGAGGTCGGCGTCCCCGCCTTCCTCACTTCCCTGCGCGGGTTTGTGGGGGTCAAGATCGAGGTGCGAACCCTCCGCGCCGCGGTGCACTCGGGTCTGTTCGGGGGCATGGTGCCTGATGCCCTGATGGCGCTGTCCCGGATCCTCGCCTCCCTGCACGACGACGAGGGGAATGTGGCCATAGAGGGTCTCGCCGCCGGCGAGCCCGGCGAGTCTCTGGACATTCCTGAGGAGATGGCCCGTGCGCAGGCCGGGACGGTCGATGGGCTCGAGCTCATCGGTGCGGGATCCATTCCATCCCGGCTGTGGACGAGGCCCTCGGTCTCGATCCTGGCCATCGACGCGCCCCCGGTGGCCGAGGCGATCAACCAGTTGGTCCCCGTGGCCAGGGCGAAGGTGAGCCTGCGCATCCCGCCCGGCCAGGACGCGGATGCAGCGTTAGAAGCCCTGAAGCGCCACGTGCAGGCTCATGTGCCGTGGGGTGCCCAGCTCGAGTTCCTCTACGAGGAGACGGGCGAGGCCACAGTGTTGGACACCGACAACTTCGCAGTTGAGGCCTGGAGCGAGGCGTTCCGGCAGGCATACGGGACCGAGCCGGTGCAGATGGGCGCGGGTGGATCGATCCCCTTCATCTCCATGTTCGCCGAACGGTTCCCCGACGCTCCAATATTGGTGGTCGGCGCCGGTGACCCCACCAGCTCGATCCATGCTCCCAACGAGAGCCAGGACCTCGCCGACCTGGAGCGATCAGTGTTATCGGAGGCGATAGCCTTCAGGCTGCTCGCCGACTGAGAGTCGAGTCTCGGCGCCTCGCGGGAGGCCGCGTCTCGGTCTCCGACAGGATGGCGTCCCTGCTTCGCCAGATCATCCACAACGAGAGCGCGCCAGACGCGAGGAGCAAACCGTTGCGGAGAGTGATCACGGTCATCCCTGCCGGGTGCTCGTCGAGGATCCAGCCATACCAGAGGGGATAGACGAACTGGGTCAGGAGCGCCACGGGGAGGATCAGCCAGGCGGCGACTCTTATCACGGAGTCCCGGTCGCACAGCGCCACGGCAGCAAGAGCGACGATCCATATCATGTACTGAGGGGAGAACACGGTCCCCAAACCCACCGCCAGAGCCAGCGTCCCGAACATGGTCGCGGCCAACCGACGCTCCCGCTCATCCTGGCCTGGGACGCCGCTCAGCCAAGTCCCGACCACCACTCCTGCAAGCGAGAGCATCATCCCGACAAGTTCCACCAACCCCGCGACGGTTCCGGTGTAGTGATAGGTGTGATGGGAGTGCTGGATCGGCGCATCGATGCTCGGGCTGAGACTGGTCACAGCTTCCAGCACCAGTCCCCAGGTGCTCTCGATGTGGACGCCGCGCTCGCCGTGGTATCCGATGATGCTTGCCCACAGCGGTTCCAGGGGCGCTCTCACCGCGAGAAAGCCGACGATCAGGATGGTGAAGAAGGCTGCGGCGACACGACCCCGGTGTCGTCCCCCCACCAGGACCTGGGGTAGCAACAGGACGGGATAGAGCTTGGCCAGCGCCCCGAATCCGAGCCATCCACCGGCGCCAGTCCATCCTCCGTGGGCAATGCGCTCGAGCACCCATATGGTGGTCACTGCCGCCACGATGTCGAGACGGAGATACACCAGAGGTCCGAGGAGCACTACGCCGGCGATCCATGCGACGACTCCGGCATTTGAGCCCCACCTCCTGGAGAGTCGCCAGACGCCGAGGAATCCGAAGACGTCCACGAGCAACATCAAGAGCACGAAGCCGGTCCGATATTGGAGCCAATCGAAGGTCTCGGGGATGGTCAGGAAGGGAAGCGAGCCGGGCGGGTATTCGATGGGCACATCGACATAGGGGTCCTCACCGTCGGCGAGCTGGTCGGCATATTCGGCGTACACCTCGTCGACGTCGCCCTGAACGTTTCCGGGATAGGCGGACTGATCTATAGCCAGCCACACCAGAACGGCCCGGCTGACCACGAATAGAACCACGAGGACCAAGGCCAAGCGGTGTCGGGAATCAGTTTCGACCGATTGCATCGCCGTCTATTTCCCCGGATCACCTCATGGCAACCCTCCCCCGGGGACAACCTCAATCCGGGATCGGGTGTCTCATCTCGGCGCCCTCGAATCCCCGCTGACGCCAGGCCTCGTAGACCACCACGGCGGCGGCGTTGGAGAGGTTAAGTGAGCGCACGCCACCAACCATGGGTACGCGCAGCCGGTCCGTGACCCAGTCGAGGTGTTGCACCTCGGTGGGAAGGCCGACCGACTCCGGGCCGAAGAGGACTGCGTCTCCATCACGGTATTCGATGCCGGTGTAGTGCCTGTGCCCCTCCCCCGTCAGTGCGAACACTCGCTTCGGTCTCACCATCGCGCGCCACGAGGCGAGATCGGGGTGCACCGTCACCACGGCCTTGTCCCGATAGTCGAGACCGGCCCGGCGCAGCCTGGCGTCGTCCATGTCGAAGCCGAGAGGCTCGATGAGGTGGAGGCGGCTCCCTGTGACCGCAGCCAGTCTCATGGCGTTGCCGGTGTTGGGAGGTATCTCGGGCTCGTAGAAGACGATGTCCAGCATCACCTGATGTCGAACAGCCGCAGCTCGGCGTCCTCGACCTCGCGCAAGCCGTCGTAGTCGATCTCGATTGCCTCAATACCCCGGGTCTCGGCTAGTACCCGGGCCTGGGGGGTGACCGATTGGGCCACGAGCATGCCACGCACCGGCGCCAGTCGGGGATCGTTGTCGAGACGCTCCATGTAGCGGGTCACCTGCTCCACCCCGCTGATCTCGCCGCGCCGCTTCACCTCCACAGCAACGCTCCTGCCCTCGATGTCGGCGCAGAGGAGGTCGACGGGACCGATGTCGGTCGGATACTCCCTCCTGATCAAGGAGAGACCCTGCTCCAATACCCAGGGTCGGGTGGCGAGCAACTCCTGGAGGTGCGCCTCCACGCCATCCTTCACCAGTCCCGGGTCGTCACCCAGATCGTGAGTCACATCTTCGAGGATCTCGTCGATGAAGATGCTCAGCCGCTCCCCCTTGGGATTGATCACCTCCCAGCGATCCTGCTGCACTTCGATGCTGTTGGGCGACACCATCCAGTTGAGAGGTTTGGACGCATTGCTGTCGGAGTGGATAGCCAGCGTGCCGTCGGCCTTCACCATGATGAGCCTGGTGGCCATGGGAAGCTCGGCGGTGACCCGCCCCGTGTACTCGACGCGGCAGCGGGCGATGACCAGTCTCACGGAGAGACGAGGCTACCGCGGGCCGGGATGCGCCCCGCGACGAGCGCGCAGACGCCGAGTAGGGCCGCCGCCCCCAACCACCCCGGGACATAGCTTCCGGTCACGTCGACGGAGGCCCCGAGGATAGGAGCACCGGCAGCGAGCCCCAGGAGAAAGCCGAGCAGCACGAGACCGGTGCTTCTTCCCACCAGGTACGCAGGCGTGAAATCCATCACCGCGAGCATCCCAACCGCGTTCCAGGCGATGGCTCCCCCTCCGAGGAGGAGGGCCGCCGGCACCAACGTCCAACTCTGCACCCAGCCGGCGGCAGACAGGGCGAGGAGGAGTGCCGAGGCCGACGAAAGCAGAGCAAGCAGCCGCAAGGTGGCGCCATGACCGATCCGGCGCTCCGAGGCGGCGGGCCACACGATCCGGGCCACGATTCCGGTGAACCCGATCATGGCGACGGTGAACCCGGCGGCCCACGGAGTCCAAAGTTGGTCCTCCTGGGCGAACAGGGGGAAGAAGCCGAACATCGCTGAAGTGGCCAGACCGGACAGCGTGCCGTAGACGGCAACCCACCTCACCGAGCCGGGTAGGGGCCCGGTGGCGTCCGGGCGCTGCCGCTCTGTTCGCTGCAGGTCGCGATGACCCCATAGACCGCCGAGAGCCGCGATGGGCACCACCACGAAGGAGGCCACGGCCAATCGCCAATCCCACAGCGCGGTCAGGGGCGGAAGCAGAAGGCCACCGAGGAAGGTCCCCACCTGGACTCCCGACTGCTTTATCCCGGTGACCACACCGCGCTCTCCCATCGGGACGTTTACCACGATCAGGGCATTGGTGGCCGGGTTGCTCCAGCCGTTGGGGACCCCGGTGAGCAAGGACGCCGCCACCAGCATCACATAGGTCGGGGAAAGTGCCAGTCCGATGAGTGTGGCCACCCCCAAGGCGAGCACGGCACGAGTCGACGTGACCGCCCCCACCCGGTCGGTGACTCTGCCGAAGACCGGCGACATCAGGGCTCCGACCAAGCCCGTGGCGGCGACCAGGATCCCCACCTGGGCGCGGGTGATGGCGAACTCCTCAATGAGGTCGGCGGCGAGGACGCTGAAGACGATGATCGGGAAGGTGGCGATGGCCATGGTGGCGGAGGTGATCGCGCCAAGGCGCACCTTGGAGAGTGACCGCATCGGGTGAAGTTAACTGCGGACGACCCCCACGAGGCGAGCGGCTGTGAGTGGGGAACCCGGAACGACTACCTTGTCGATGCCCCGACAAAGGGAAGATCGTTGCCCATCGTCACACCAGAGAAGTACGCCGAGATGCTCGACGCGGCTCGCAACGGGGGCTATGCATTCCCCTCGATCAACGTCACCTCCTCGACCACGATGCTGGCCGCGCTCGAAGGTTTCAGCCAGGCAGGCTCGGACGGGATCATCCAGATGTCATATGGCGCCGGTGAGTTCGCCTCCGGGCAGTCCAACAAGGACATGGCCCTCGGCGCCCGCGCCATCGCCGAGTTCGGCCATGTTGTCGCGCCCCGGTACCCGGTCAACATCGCCCTCCATACGGACCACTGCCCCCCGGACCGGGTCGACGGCTTCATCAGGCCCCTGCTCGAGGTGAGCCGGCAACGCCGCGCCGATGGCGTGGGCCCTCTCTTTCAGAGTCACATGCTGGACGCCTCGAATCTCCCGATGGAGGAGAACCTGGCCCTCGCCGCCGAACTGCTCGATCTCTGCGCCGCATTGGACATCATCCTCGAGCTGGAGATCGGCATCGTCGGCGGGGTCGAGGACGCCGCCGATCACTCCGCGGTCGACCGGTCCGAGCTGTACACCTCCCCTGAGGACATGGTGAGGGTGTCCGAGGTCCTGGGCACCTTCGACCGGGGCCGGTATCTCCTCGCCGCCGTCTTCGGCAACGTACATGGCGTGTACAAGCCGGGCGCGGTCCAGCTCGACCCGAGCATCCTGCGGGAGGGTCAGGAGGCCGTCGAGAACAAGTTCGGGCCCGAAGCGCGCCACTATCTCGTCTTCCACGGGGGAAGCGGCTCCTCTCGCGAGGAGATCCACGAGACTCTCGAGTACGGCGTGATCAAGATGAACATCGACACCGACTGTCAATACGCCTACACCCGCCCCATCGTCGACCACGTGATGAAGAACTACGACGGAGTCCTCAAGGTCGACGGGGAGGTCGGGGACAAGAAAGTCTACGATCCCAGGTCGTACATGAAAAAGGCCGAGGTAGGGATGGCCGAGCGGGTGGCCGAGGCCTGTGAGATGCTCGAGTCCGCGGGGAGATCCGTGGGTTGATGGACTCCCGCCACCGGACCTGGGCGACATCGGATCGTTGGGTCCCCCAGACCTTCATCCGTCCCTTCGTCCGATTCAGCCAGATCGAGGCGTCCTCAGGAATCGTTCTGCTCCTTGCCGCCATCGCCGCCATCGTGTGGGCCAACAGCCCGGCGTCCGATGTCTACTTCTCCCTCCTCGAGGAGCAGGTCAGCATCACCTTCCTCGACTTCCACCTCGAAGAGACGTTTCACGCCTTCATCAACGACGGGTTGATGGCCATCTTCTTCTTCGTCGTCGGGATGGAGATCAAACGGGAGCTGGTACTCGGCGACCTCAGCGACCCGAGAGCGGCGGCGCTCCCTGTGATGGGCGCCCTGGGCGGGATGATCCTCCCCGCCCTCATCTTCATCTTCTTCAACCTGGGCACCGGTGGCGAGGCGCTTCGGGGCTGGGGGATCCCGATGGCCACCGACATCGCCTTCGCCGTCGGAGTGGTGGCGCTGCTCGGCTCACGAGTGCCTCCTGGTGCCAAGCTCTTCCTGCTCGCGGTGGCCATCGCCGACGACATCGGGGCGATCGCCGTCATCGCCCTCTTCTATACCAACGAGCTGAGCAGCGCGTGGTTCGCCGCAGCAATCGGGGGGCTCTTGCTGGTCTGGGTCGCGGCAAGGATCAATATCCGAGCACTCTGGTTCTACGTGCCGATGGCCTTGGCCATCTGGTATTTCACCCTGGAGTCAGGAGTCCATGCCACCCTGGCCGGGGTGGCTTTGGGTTTCATAACCCCGGCCCGGCCCTACTACCGCCCCCGGGAATTCGACGGCAGGGCCCGAACGATCCTCGACCAGTTCCCGCTGGAACCGGAGAGCGTGCGGGCGCAGGAGCACGCCGACCACGAGGCTCTGCTCCTCGCCAGGATGGCCACCGAGTCGGTCGCCCCTCTCAGCAGATTGGAGCACAAGCTCACCCCCTGGAGCTCCTATCTGATCGTGCCCCTGTTCGCCCTGGCCAACGCGGGGATCGATCTGCGGGGCGTGAGCATCGGCGAGGCCCTCGCCTCGCCCGTGGCCCTGGGCATCGCCACCGGGTTGGTGGTGGGGAAGCTTTTGGGGATCAGCGCGTTCAGCTTCGCCGCGGTGCGTCTCGGGCTGGGGCGCCTGCCGGTCGGCACCAGCTGGAACCAAATCGTCGGCGTGGCCGGAGTGGCCGGCATCGGCTTCACCGTCTCCCTTTTCGTCACCGATCTCGCCTTCACCGGCGCGGAGATCACCGATCTGGCCAAGGTGGGCATCTTCGCCGGCTCCCTCGTCGCCGGCGTCCTCGGGTCCTTGATCCTCCTCCGGCGTCGACCAAGGATGGAGACATGAGCCCTATCGCCCGAGAGATCACTTGTGTCGAGTGCGGCGGTACCGCCCATCTGATCAGCTACCTCCCCGACGACGAGCAGCTCGAGCCCGGCACCGCACTCGCCTACCGCTGCGCTGACTGCAACGACCGCTTCGACGTGGTCTGGGAAGAGGACGAGGGTTGACCCTCCCCTCTCAGCGGGGGGACCGAACTCCGAAGGGAGTTCGAGGGGGGTGACAATGCCCCCCTCCCCCGCCTCCGGCGGATGCCCCCTCCGTCTCGGCTAAGCCCCCCTCCCCGGCTTCGCCGGTACTCCCTCCGTCTCGGCTAAGCCCCCCTCCCCGGCTTCGCCGGTACTCCCCCCGCTTCGCAGGAGGAGAAGGGCCGAGCCACCTCTCCCGCATGGGGGGGGGAGAAAGTCAGAGGGGAGAAGCGGCCCAGCGATCGACTCTGAACCGCTCGGGATCGAGACCCATCGACTCACAGAACACGAGGAATCGCTCCCGTGGGACCCCTCTCCACTCGAGATCCGACAACTCCTCTTCGATGGGGACATCGAGTCGAAGTGTCGTCAGCTCCCTATATAGATAGGCGTCGTCCTGTCTCTCTCTAAACGCCGCCGCGAGTCGCGGCGCGCCCCGCACCACCACCTCCCAGTCGGCGGGGTCGTCGGGGATGAGCTCGAGGCGCGGATAGCGGCTCAGGACGGTGGAGGCGGACTTGGCGCCCCAGCCGGGGAGCCCGGGCACTCCGTCGGCGGTATCGCCCACCAACGCCAAATAGTCCGGGATCGACTCGGGGTGGATCCCGAACTTCTCCACGACCCCGTGATCGTTCAGCATCACCCCGGTGATCCGGTTGTAGGTGACGATGGCATCCCCCACCACGACCTGGCAGAGGTCCTTGTCCGGGGTGACGATCACAACCTGCTCGACTTCCTCCACCCAGCGAACGGCGGCGGTGGCGATGGCATCATCCGCCTCGTGCTCGATGTTGCGCCACACAACCACGCCGATCGCCTCCAGGCCGTCCTCGGCGAAGGGAAATTGCCTGAGCAGGTCCTCGGGCATGCCTACCGACGACTTGTACCCCGGGAACATGTCGTTGCGAAACGACTCGATCTCGGTGTCGAAACTTGCTGCGAGATGGGTCACACCGGGCTCGCGGAGCAAGGCGAGAGTCGATTGGACGATGCCCAGCGTGGCCCGGATGTCGTGGCCGTCGACCCCCAGGACGGGCTCCGGTCTCCCGTGGTGGGCGCGAAATAGCTCGTAGGTACCATCGAGCAGGTGGAGACGCACGAACCCGATCCTACGGGCAGAGCAACGTCCGATCCATGGGAGAGGGTCCATGACCAGATTGGCGAGTTGGGCGGTCGGCTCAAGGAGACCTATCGGAACGTCGCCGACGAGAAGGGCCCCACCGAAGAGGAGATCCGTCAGGCCCTCACCACGCTGGCCGGGGTATGGGATCAGGTCTCCGCGTCGATATCAGACGTCTTGAAGGATCCCGAGCTGCGCCAGAGACTCAAGGTCACCGCGGCGTCCCTCGCCGCGGCGCTGGGCGACACCATCGGCGGCGTCGGCAGGGAGATGGGCCGCGATGCCGAGGAAGAGGAGTAACGCATCCCTCCCCCTCTGATCGACACCGAGGAGCTCAGCCGACGGCTCGACGAGGTGGTCCTCTGCGATATCAGGTGGTCGCTCACCGACGCATCCCATGGAGTAGCCGCCTATGAGGCGGGGCACATCCCGGGAGCACTCTTCGTCGATCTCGACCGTGACCTATCCGGGGAGACCGGTCCGGGGAGGCACCCCCTGCCCGACCCAGGTGCGTTCCTGGCCACGCTGAGCCGGCTGGGGGTCACCCCTCAGTCCGAGGTGGTGGCCTACGACGACGCCATGGGGATGATCGCCGCGAGATTGTGGTGGATGCTCCGCTCGATCGGCCACCGGCGCGCCAGGCTGCTCGACGGGGGCTTCCAGACCTGGGTCGCCGAAGGCAAGCCCGTCGAGACCGGGAGCAATGAACCCGTTCCAGCCGTGTATCCCGGCCCGGCCTCCTTCTCGGGGGTGGCCGACCGTTCCGACCTCCAGGGCCGGACCCTCGTCGATCTACGCGCAGCCACTCGATACGCCGGCGTCGAGGAGCCGGTGGATCCCAAGGCGGGGCACATCCCCGGGGCGATCAACCTCCCCGCCGAGGGGAACCTGGCCCCCGACGGCCGGTTCCTGGCGCCTGCAACGCTGGCGCAGCGTTACCGGGACATCGGGTCCGACGCCGTGATGTCATGTGGCAGCGGGGTCACCGCGTGTCACGGGGTGCTGTCCATGGTGCTGGCGGGCCGGGACATGCCCGACGTGTACATCGGCTCATTCTCGGAGTGGTCCCGTCTCGATCTCCCCGTCGCCACAGGCGATTTGTGATCCCGCAACGGGCCATCGACGCCATCGAGGCCTCCGACACCGACGAACTGCTCAGGGTGATCGACGGCCTCTGCCGGAACCGTGCGTGGGACGGCCTGGTCGACTTGCGCCGGCGGTGCCGGGAGGCGGTGACCCGGGGAAAGCAGCTGTGGGGAGTCGAGGAGCACATTCGCTACCGGCTCGCCCTCGAAGCCCCAGGCGAGTGGGCAGGCCCGGCCGTCACCGAAGGTGCCGCCCGCTTCGCTCCCGGGCCGCTCGCCGAGGTTGCTGCGAGCACCAAAACCTGGGCGGAGCTGGAGCCCTATCTGTCGCCCGGGCCGGAGCGAGCCACCGTCGCCGCCGAGCGGGTGATCAGGGGTGAGCGCGGGATCGGACCGATCCCCGACCTCCCCGACCATCTCGAGGAGTGGGAGCCGTCCTATCCCCTCGCGACCTACAAGAGCAACAGGGTGGAGGCACCTTCTCCCAGCCCTCCCTCCGCCGAGCCGTCCCAGCTTCCCTCCCCCGTCGACCGCATCGAGGACTTCGAGTCGGAAGGGGCCCTGGCCGACCTGGTCAAACCCTGGGTCGAGGAGTCCAACGGCAAGTGTGACATCGCGGTGGTCGAGGGGAGTATGGAAGCCGCAGTCCACGCCCTCGGGTTGAGCCGGGCCGGGATTTCCCCGCTCCGCCCCGATCAGGCCCTGGCATGGATGGGTTGGGCCGGAGCCTCCGGCGGCGCGCACGGTCGGCGGCGCGGGGCGGCCGCGGGGCGCTTTGGCGTGTGGTGGGCCATCGCCGCCCTCGTCGACCTGACATGGCCCCCGGATCCAGAAGCCGTCGGTGATGCCGTGGTTCGCCTCGGGTGGGCTTGGTTCGACGACGGGTCTCCCGGTACCGGCTGGCAGCTCCGACTGGCGATAGCGGACGAGGACCTCGGGTTGGCCTGGGCGATCAGCGCCGTCGACTCCGCGGACTAGGAGCAGGTAAGCGTGAGCTTGATCGAACAGCTCAGGCCTCGAGGACGAACACGCGTTGGGTGTGCCACCCGGTGGCGCCGTCGGGGGCAGGGCGCCGTTCGGTCTCGTCCTGGAGTACCCCGTCGCCGTCGGTGGCACGCGCCCGGAGAAAGTGCTCGCCTGGCTCGGCGTCCCAGTCCACCTGCCACTGGACCCAGGCATCCTCCGAGAGCGGCTCGGAGAGAACCGTCTCCACCCAGGGTGCTCCTTCCCCGAGCTGTACCTCCACCCGGGAGATCCCCCGGTGCGGCGCCCAGGCAACCCCGGCCACCTTGCGCGGGCCGGGTGAGATGCGCTCCGCCCGCCCCGGGGTGTCGATCCGGCTCTGGGTCTTTATCGGAGCCTCCTTTGCCCACCCGCGGGGGATCCAGTAGGCGTCGAACTCCTCCCACCCCGTGAGCTCGATCTCGGTGAGCCACTTGGTCGCGGAGACGTATCCGTAGAGCCCGGCCACCACCAGGCGAGCCGGGAAGCCGTGCTCGAAAGGGAGGGGCTCGTCGTTCATCCCCACCGCCACCAGCGCCTCCCGGCCGTCGTAGGCGGCGGCAACAGGGAATCCAACCGTGAAGTCGTCGACGGACCGGCCCACAAGCTGTTCAGCGTCGTCCCGCACCCCGGCCCGGTCCAGGATCTCAGTGAGCAACACACCCTGCCAGCGGGCGTTGCCCACCAGGCCGCCGCCTACCTCGTTGGACACACAAGAGAGGGTGATGTCCCGCTCCACCATCCGCATGTCCAACAGGGCGGGGAAGTCGATGGTGTAGGGCCGGTCCACTCTGCCCTTGACGGTGAGCCTCCAATCCTGGAGGTCGACGCGCGGGACGGACAGGGCGGTGTCGATCCGGTAGAAGTCCTCGTTGGGGACGAAGATGGGGGTCAGCCCGGGGACCTCGAGACTCGCTTCGGGAGGCGCCGGCGGCAAGGCCACGGCCGGGCTGGGGAGCACGACCTCCTCTCTCCCCGCCACCATCCGCTTCGCACGCTCGATGAGAACGCGCCCCGCCGAGCCGGCGAGGACGGCGAGCCCCAAGGTCGCCCCAGCGCCGAGCAGGAAGCTCCGCCGAGAGTCGTCCCACCCGGCCGATGGGGAGGCGCGCTCGCCCATGCCGAACAGGACCTGGAGCGAGGCCAAGCCGGCAAGGGCGGCGGCCCCCGCCGGAACCATGGCCAGCCCCAGACCGACCTGGGGGTCTCTGGCCGCGGCGATGGCGGCGATGACGGCAAACCCTGCGAACACCACGACGGCGATTCCGAAGCGACGACGGGCGAACATCCCGACCACGGCTCCGATGAGCACGGTCACCACCGCGACGGAGATGAGGAGAACCAGCTTGTCTGCTGTGCCGAACACCTCGATGGCGAAGTCTTTCAGCGGCCTCGGAGATGCATCGACCACGAAGTTGCCCAGAGCCTCGATCAGGGACGGGAATGCTGCGAACAAGCCTGCCGCTAGTTCGGAGATGCCCAGGGCCAGTCCGGCGGAGAGACCACCGGCCAGTCCATCTTTGAGACGATCAGAGTCCACGGCCCATCAGGCTACGAGCTGGCTCGCTAATCCCCCCTAAACCACGGGATGAGAATTCGACGGGCCGCTATAACCCCCCGGGAATGCATCTCGTCACGGGCCCCGATGGGGCAGATCGCTGTGAGTGGGGGGCCGGTTCGGAGATCTACCGGGTCTATCACGACGAGGAGTGGGGAAGACCGGTGACCTCGGACCGGCGGCTGTTCGAGAAGATCTGCCTCGAGGGGTTCCAGGCCGGGTTGTCCTGGCTCACCATCCTCCGCAAGCGCCAGGCCTTTCGAGAGGCCTTTGCCGCCTTCGATCCCGTATCGGTGGCGGACTTCGACGAGGACACGGTGAGGGGGCTGCTCTCCGATCCCGGCATCGTCCGCCACGAGGGAAAGATCCGCTCATGTATCAACAACGCCGCCAGGGCCCTCGAGTTGATCGAGGAGCAGGGGTCCCTGGCCGGCTACTTCTGGTCCTGGGCCGCGCCGGAGAGCCCGGCCACGAGCGAGGTGCTCCCTTTCACAGCTCAATCCACATCGATGAGCAAAGAGTTGAAGCGAAAAGGCTGGTCCTTTGTGGGGCCGACCACGATCCACGCCTTCATGCAGGCAGTGGGACTGGTCAACGACCACCTCGCCGGGTGTCATGTCCGCGAGGAGTGCGAGCGTCTCCGCCGGTCGACACTGGAGACGTTGGGCTAGCG
>Ga0299913_10003068_pt1 | contig 13503 bp, 11 predicted proteins | sample RVTome_9_FD_201360 | JGI IMG/M metagenome (GOLD analysis project Ga0299913, IMG submission 201360) | Soil microbial communities from uranium-contaminated site in the Upper Colorado River Basin, Wyoming, United States - RVT155D38 (version 2) ... | reverse complement strand
GGCAGTCGTTCGCATCCACGACAGCAGAGCCTCCAACCGGCGTTCGATGACCACGTGGTAGTCGTCTCCCCACGCGTACCTGGCAATCGCGGCCCGGTGGGGATTGTCCCGGTCAACCGCATACGGTCGATCAACGTTGTAGATCGTGGCAAGACAGACGACGGCTCGTGCGGACGGCAGGACCTGGCGGACGTCCGTGCGGCGAAAGGCGGAGCGGTGGAGGTAGCCCATCCCCGCCGCATACCCACGGTCGAGCCAGATGCGGAGAAACTGCAGCTCCGGAAATGCGTCGGCCGGGGCAATCCCGCACCGATCGAACCCGAGCGCCGCCGCTTGCTGCTTGACGAGCCCCGCAATCAGTCCGCGCCCCGGCGGCTCGGAGCCCGCCGCGGGCGCAGGGGCCGGCACGGCTATAGATCGGACAGAGTTCTGCACCTTCTATCTATCCGGTGGGTTGCGCGCACGTCGCGCACCGCACGTAGCAACTTTGCCCGCTGCCCGTTGGCCGTTGCCCGTCCTAGGGGCCGGCGAGCTGCCTCAGCACGTAGGGCAGGATGCCGCCGTGACGAAACGCCACCAGCTCTTCCGGCGTGTCGATCCGCGCGATGGCCTTCAATTCGCAGACCGTACCATCCTCTGTCGTGGCTCGGACCCGCACCTCGCTGCGCGGGCGGAGCGACTCGCCGACCCCGACGATGTCGAAGAGCTCGCGGCCCGTGAGCTTCAGGGAGCCCGCCGACTGCCCGTCGGTGTACTGCAGCGGCAGGACACCCATATTGACGAGATTGCTGCGGTGGATCCGCTCGAAGCTCTCCGCCAGCACCGCCTTGACGCCGAGCAGCAGCGTACCCTTGGCCGCCCAGTCGCGCGACGAGCCCGACCCGTACTCCTTTCCGGCGAGCACCAGCAGCGGGACGCCGCGCTCGCGATAACGCACCGAAGCGTCGTAGATCGTGGCGACGTCTCCGTCTGGCAGGACGGTCGTCCAGCCCCCCTCGGTGCCAGGCGCCAGCTGGTTCCGCAGCCGGATGTTGGCGAACGTGCCGCGCACCATGACCTCGTGGTTGCCACGGCGGGCGCCGTACGAATTGAAATCGGCCGGTCTGACCCCCTTGGCCACGAGGTACCTCCCCGCGGGACTGTCGACCGGGATGGATCCGGCCGGGGAGATGTGATCCGTCGTCACGCTGTCGGCAAGCACCGCGAGAACGCGGGCCGCCAGGATGTCCGAGGGGTAAGTGGGCTCGGCGGTGATCTCCTCGAAGAAGGGCGGATTGCGGATGTAGGTGGACTCGTCCGACCATTCGAAGCGCTCGCCGGTCGGCACGGGCAGCGATCGCCAGCGCTCGTCCCCCTCGAACACGCTGGCGTACTGCTCGCGGAACATCTCGGAGCGGACCGAGGCGAGCATCGCCTCCTGGATTTCGCGCTCCGTCGGCCAGATCTCCTTCAGGAAGACCGGCGCCCCCGCGCGGTCGACGCCGAGCGGCTCGCACGTCAGGTCCACCTGCATTCTGCCCGCGATGGCGTAGGCCACCACGAGCGGCGGCGACGCGAGATAGTTGGCGCGCACCTGGCTCTGGATGCGTCCCTCGAAGTTGCGATTGCCGCTCAGGACCGATGCGACGATGAGGTTGCGCGTGCGCACGATGTCTGAGACCGGCTCCGGCAGCGGACCGCTGTTGCCGATGCATGTAGTGCAGCCGTACCCGACCAGGTTGAACCCGAGCTCCGCCAGATACTCGAGCAGGCCCGCCGCGCGCAGGTACTCGGTCACGACCAGCGACCCGGGCGCGAGGCTCGTCTTCACCCAGGGCTTCACCTTCAGCCCCCGGCGCACGGCGTTGCGCGCGAGCAGCCCCGCACCGATCATCACGCTCGGATTCGACGTATTGGTGCAGCTGGTGATGGCCGCAACGACCACGCCGCCGTGGTCGAGCCCCTCCATGCCGGGCACTGCCGGCTCGGCCGCCACCGCGGCGGCTGCGGGCTGTGCGGCCGGCGCGGATGCCTCGCCAGGCTTCGCCGGCCGGGCCGACGTCGGCTTCCGCTCCGCCATCATCGCTTCGAGCGCCTGCTCGAAGCGATACTTCGCCTGCCGCAGCGACACGCGATCCTGCGGCCGTTTGGGACCCGCCAGGCTCGGCTCCACGGTGGAGAGGTCGAGCTCCACGACCGTGGTGAACGCGGGCTCGGTGGAGCCCGGGGTCCAGAACAATCCCTGCTCCTTGGTATAGGCCTCCACGAGCTGCACGTGCGCGTCCTCGCGGCCGGTCAGGCGCAGGTAGTCGAGCGTCATCTCGTCGACGGGGCAGATCGCGATGGTCGCGCCGTACTCCGGAGACATGTTGCCGAGGGTAGCCCGGTCGGCGATCGTGAGGAACTCGAGGCCGGGTCCGAAGAACTCGACGAACTTCCCGACGACTCCCACCTTTCGGAGCCGCTCGGTGATCGTGAGCACGAGATCCGTGGCGGTGGCCCCTTCCGGCAGCCGCTCGACCAGCCGGAACCCGACGACGTCGGGGATCAGCATGGAGATCGGCTGTCCCAGCATCGCGGCCTCGGCCTCGATCCCGCCCACGCCCCAGCCGACCACGCCGAGCCCGTTCACCATCGTCGTGTGCGAGTCGGTCCCGACGAGCGTGTCGGGATACGCCAGCCGCTCCCCCGCGCCTGTGTCCCTGAAGACGACGCGCGCGAAATACTCGAGATTCACCTGATGAACGATGCCGGTATCAGGGGGGACGACGCGGAAGTTGTGGAACGCCTCCTGGCCCCACCGGAGGAACGTGTATCGCTCCTTGTTCCGCACGAACTCGAGCGCGGCATTCAGGTCGGCCGCATTCCGCTCGGCGTAGTGGTCGACCTGCACGGAATGATCGATGACGAGCTCGACGGGCTGCAGCGGGTTCACACGCCGCGGGTCGCCGCCCAGCCGGACGATGCCGTCGCGCATCGCGGCGAGATCCACCACGGCCGGCACCCCCGTGAAGTCCTGCAGGAGGACGCGGGCCGGTGTGAACGCGATCTCCTTCTGCGACCCGCCGGCCACATCCCAGCCCGCCAGCGCCTCGATGTCGCCGGGATCCACGAACCGGCGGTCCTCGCGCCGGATCAGGTTCTCGAGCAGGATCTTCAGCGAGTACGGGAGTCTGGCAACCCCCGGATAGCCGGCGCGCTCGAGCGCCGGAAGGCTGAAGATGTCGAACGTCTCGCCGCCGGTGGTGAGACGTGTGCGCGTGCCGAACGAGTTGAGCGAGCCCATCTGCCGATCATAGTGGAAGTCACGCGCGTGAGGATCAGGGACGAGCTGGCGATCTCGCGCGGTACGCGCTTTGCGACGTCAGGCGGCAGGAGGCATCGCATGGCTGATCAGCACGCACCGAACCCGGCTTCGCGCAAGAGCCAGGCCGAAGGAGATCGCCAGTCACGGGACATGGACACGGTTGACGCGGCGCGCAGCGCGGAGGAGCAAGCCGGTGGCATTACGAACCGCCCGCTGGATGAAGAGGTAGAGAATCAGGAAGCGATTCCGGCGCGCGGCGAATCGAAACCCGGTGCGCACGCCGGCCACGGCGAGCAGCATCGCAAGCCGTGATCATGCACCGCCAGTCGTCGCGTCCTGAGCAGGCGGGGCCGAGACCCACCGCGGATCACTCCGCCCGGCCGGCCGGCGGCGTCGGACCGCAATCTTCGGGTCAGGTCGCGGGAGGAGAGGAGGAAGTCGTCAATCGTCGAACGCCCTGCACCACGCCGCGCCGGTATGAGCAGCCCGTCGACGACGACCCCCGGTAAGGGCCGTCAATGCCATTGCCACGCGTGGAGCGGGTCCTGTTCTCGCGGGGGCGCTCAGAACGTGAACGCGACGCCCGCCACGGCGAAGGCCACCGTCCGGCGGTCGTCTACCCCGCCAACGCCGCGCTCCCGCGACGCGAGGCCCACCTCGGCGCGCAGCCCCGCACTGCGGCGTGTACGCCCGGACCAGTACTTGATCCCTCCCGAGACGTGGAACTGCCGGCCGGTCTCGACGAGCTCGTTGCCGTCGTACAACTCGCGGATGTGCCCGCCGCCTGCCGAGATGAACGGAAGGCCGCGGCCGCCGGCGAAGGAGGCACGCGTCAAATGCAGCAGCACCGCGCCCTCGAACACGTACTGCCCCACGGGTCCCGTGGCCTCCTCGCCGTCGGCCGATTCCGCATCGCCGGAGAGCCGCACGCCGAGCGTGGGTTTCGTGTACCGCACGCCTCCTTCGACGGAGACGGCCCGCGTCAGGTAGACCCCGAGCCTCGCGTAGCCCCCGGCCGCGGTGTCCAGCCGGCTCTCCGTCGAGAAGAGGTCGAACGGATCTGCACCGGTGCTGCGCGACAGCTGTGCACGCCGCGGCGGCAGGTCGAAGCCCTGCACCCACACTCCGCCCCCACCGGCTTCGATCGAGCCGCGCTGCGGGTAGGGCTCCCCGGGTGGCGGTGCGGGACGGCGCCCCAGTTGCGCCCATGCCGGCGCGGCGCCGGCGATCGAGAGGCAGATCGCCAGGATCGCCACTTCCACCGCGCGCCTCATCGCGCAGTCACCGCGATCTCGATGTTGCGCGTACCGCCCCCCTGCGGCACGACCACGATCCGGTTGTGGAAGCCGACCCGGAACTCGGCATCGACGTCGAACCCGCTGTCGAAGAAGCTCTCCACGTCCGCGTCGTCCAGCGGTTCGACACGCAGCACGTGCGGACCCGGATCGAGCCCCGCGATCGTGAACGTCCCCTCGTCGTTCAGGGTGAACCCGCCGACGAGCGCCCCGCTGCGAGGGTTGAACGCGACCACGTGCGCACCGCTCACGCCGGTGCCGTTCCGGGTGACGCGCCCGGAGATGCTCCCGCGCGAGCGGCGGCTCTCCGGGGTGGGATAGATGTCGGTGAGGCCCGCGATGTCATCCGGCTTCAGCGTGCGATCGACGGTGCTGCCGGGCGCGAACGCAATCGGGAACATCACGGCCTCGGAGGCGATCACGCGCCGCCGGCCCGCGACGACTTCCGTCTCGCCAATCGCCGAGTGGCCCAGCCCGAGCAGGTGGCCGATCTCGTGCACGGCAATCGACTCCAGATCGTGACGCCCGGTCTCGCCCGCCGCGGCCACCGACCAGGGAAACGCGGTGTTGAAGAAGATGTCGGACTCGATGATCTGCCCCGTCGTGACATCCACGATGAAGCTGGTGGCCCCGAGCACGCGATCGAGGTCGGGGCGGCTCGCGAACCCGAGCACTGTCATGTCGTCCCCGCTGACGGGCGGCGCCGGCGTCAGACCGGCGAACTGCGACGAGGTCTGCGCCACGTCGACCGCGTGCCAGGTGGCGAATGCGCGGGCGATAATCGCCTCCAACTCGTTGGCCGTCACGCCGGTCGTCCCGCGGTTCGCCACGAAGTAACGCACCGGCAGTGTCGTCCACCTGAGCGTCACGGTCCGGTCGCCTGCGCGGGTGCCGAGCTTCAGATATCCCGACACCGGCACTGCGGCCGCGAGCACGAGCACGGCGGCAAGTGGCAGCAGCGCGCGGCGCGTCACCGCGCACCCCGCGCCGCCTCGGCGAGAACCGTCTGCACCTGCGCGCCGAAGGTCTCGAGCGCCATGGGCCGTCGCGCCGCTGCGCCCCGGACCACCGGCTGCGGGCGCGCGCCCTCACCGACCAGGGCGGCGGGGACGACGACCCGCCGCTTCGTCGTGCGATCGAGCCGCACTCGGAAGACGCCCTGGTTCAACCCGAACACAACCGGCTCACCGCCGGGCTGCAGATTGAGGAACACGATCGCTTCCTCCCCCGGCACGAACTGCGGCGCGCCAACGAACACGTGACGGTAGCGGCCCGTCTCACCGCCCGGCACTCTGAAGACGAGGGTCCCGCCGGGCCCACCCTTGAGATACGTGCCGACCTCGAGGGTCACCAGCGTGTCGACGCGCCGCCGAGCGCCGCTCGACTCGGCGGACGTCTCCACGATCCGCCCGTATGCAATCACATCCGCCCCCTTCACGACTTCGCGAAACTCGGCGGGCACGAGAACGGTCGCGTGCAGGACAACGTTCGACAGGGCGACGGCGCACCCGATCACGAGCAGAGAGATCCGAGTGAACATGGCGCCACAGTCTATCGCATCGCTCCGGCGCGGGCGCCACGCGCCACGGCGAGCACCGCATCGGCTGCCCGGCGGCTCGCGCCCGGACCGCCAAGCCTCGTGCGCACGTCGCGCAACGCGTCCCGCATCTCGGCGGCCGCGGCGGCGTTGGTCAGGAGCGCCAAGGCATCGGCGGCCACGCGCTCGGGCACGAAGTCGTCCTGGATGCGCTCGGGCACCACCGCGCGTCCGGCCACGAGATTCACCATCGCGAAGGTGTTCACACGTACGAAGGGACGCCCGATGCGATAGGTCACCGGGGAGAGGCGATACACGACCACCATGGGGCAGTCGTGCAGCGCCGCCTGCACGGTGGCGGTGCCCGACGCGACGAGGGCGACATCCGCAGCCGCCAGCACGTCGTCGGCCCGCCCGTCCACGATGACCGCAGGACGGCCGGGGAGCGATGCGAGCGGCGCGAGCAGGGCGTCGGATACGTAAGGCGCGCGGGGGACGATCACGTCTACGTCGGGCAATTGCGCGCGCACGAGCGCAGCCGCCGCAGCGAGCGGCGGCAGGATGGCACGGACTTCGTTGCGGCGGCTCCCGGGCAGCAGCGCCAGCACCGGTACGCCGGGCGTCAGCCCAAGCGAGGCGGCGAGCTCGGGACGAGGCGCCGGCGTGGGCATCACGTCGAGCAGCGGGTGCCCCACCCACTCGACGGGTACGCCGGCTTCACGGTAGATGCGCTCCTCGAACGGGAAGATGACGAGCACGCGGTCCGCAATCCGCCGCATCGTCTTCATCCGCCCGGACCGCCACGCCCAGAGCTGCGGGCTGATGTAGTACACGATGGGGATCCCGAGGCGCTTCAGGGCGCGCGCGAGCGTGAAGTTGAAATCCGGAAAGTCGATCGCCACCAGCACGTCCGGGCGGGCGGCGCGCGCGCTGGCCACCAGGCGGCGATAGATACCGTAGGTCCGCGGGAGGACGCGCGCGGCCTCCAGCACTCCCGTGACGGAGAGGCCCCCGAAATCCGCGATCAGATCGGCGCCGGCCGCGCGCAGCCGCGCGCCTCCGAACCCGGTCAGCACGGCCGAGGGCTCCTGCGTGCGGATCTCGCGCGCGAGCGCCGCCGCGTACAGATCCCCCGACGGCTCGCCGCAGGAGATCATCACGCGCACAGCCGGCGGCACCCGGACGCTCAGCTCGGTTTGGCGAAGACGGCGGGATCCAGCGGGACGTTGTAGCGGAATTCGCGCATCACCCGGGTGAACGGCGGGAGTCCTGGATGGCGCACCGTGACGGAGAACGCCACCTGGAGACCGTCGACGTCGCGATAATCGGAAAAGCTCTCCTCGACCTCGCCGCCGGCCCCCTCCGCGGGATAGGTCGCGCGCACGATACGCCCCGTCGTCGGGTGCAGGACCAGCGTCAGCGGCCCGGCCGGTTTCAGATCGATGACGAGCGCCGGCATGCGAAGGCCGTCGATCGTCACGTCCGGCCCGCGGCTCGCGCCCACGCGGCCCTCGTTGAGCGCCAGGAGCAGCGCGATCGGATCCCGCTGCACGTTCCCGCGCATCGATTCGGCGGCCTCAGAAGGCGCCTCGTGGACGCCGCGCGCGTCGCGTATCCAGTACGTGCCGCTGTCGAACACCTGCGCGACGGCCCCGGTAGGCATCTCGGTGTCGATGCGGAACCCGCCGGGGTAGCGCACACGGATCGTCGTCGGGATCGTGACGGTGCCGCCCTGGGTCTCGAGGATCGTGTCGGATACGGCCTGGATCGTCCGCACGGCACGCAGCCGCTCAAGCCCGCCCTTGCCGCGAATCGCCCGTTCGACGAGCCGCTGCACGTCCGAGCGCCCGGCCGACAGCGCAGCCGGTGCGGTCTCGACGCGGGTAGGGACGACGCCCAGGCCGGAGGACCCGGACCCCACGTCTGACGGGCCGCCGAGTCCAGCGGTGGCGCGACGGCGCCGCAGATCGGGGCTGCCGAGATCGAGCTCGGTCATCGGGATCACCTCCACCTGGTCGAACCCGACGCCCGCCAGCTGCTTCCGGAAGCGGCTCGCGTCTCCGACGAGCACGATCGAGAGCCGGTCGGGCAGCAGATACGTGCGAGCCACACGCTGGATGTCGTCGTCGGTCACGGCGTTCACGCGCTCGCGGAAGGTCTGCAGCTCCTCGAGATCCAGGCCGAAGAAAACCGCGTTCAGCACCTGCAGCGCGATCGCGCTCGGGGTCTCGATCGACAGCGGAAAGTTACCCGTGAGGTACGCCTGCGCGTACCCGAGCTCGCGATCGCTGACGCGCTGCCGCTGCAGCCGCCACATCTCGTCCACCACCAGCCGGAGCGCCTGGGCCGTCGAGTCGGAGCGCGTGTCCGTGTCCGCCATGATGCTGCCGGCGTCGCGCCGCGCGCGGAGATGGGCCGCCGCCCCGTAGGTCAGCCCGCGATCGCTGCGCAGCACCCCCTGCAGGCGGTTGCCCCCTTCGCCGCCGAGAATCTTGACGGCGAGGTCGAGCGCCAGGTAGTCGGGATGACGACGCGGCAGGGCGGTGTGCCCGGCGCGAATCTCCGTCTGCACCGCGCCTGGACGATCGATCACGATCAGGCGTCGCGTGGCGGGCGGTGGGTCCGGCGGCGGCCGCGACGCCGTGCTGTCCGAGCGCTTCCAGGAGCCGAACGCACGCGCAGCGCCCGCGAAGGCCTCCTCGACCGAGACGTCGCCGACAACGGCCAGAATGGCGTTGTTCGCGCCGAACCAGTCCTTGTGGAACGCCACGAGGTCGTCGCGCGTGATGGCGGCGAGAGATTCGGGCGTGCCGCCGCTCGGGCGGCCATACGGGTGGAAGCCGTACACGAGCCGCTCGAACACGACGCTGGCGAGGTAGTCGGGGTCCTCGTAACTGACCAAGAGACCCGAGAGCATCTGCTTGCGCTGGAGCTCGACCTCCTGGGGGACGAACGCGGCATTCTGCACCACGTCCGACACGAGATCGAGCGCCACGTCGAGGTTGTCCTTGAGCACGACGGCGTTGACGAACGTCAGGTCGGCCGACGAACCCGCGCCCATCACCCCGCCGATCGAGTCGATGGCGTGCGCAATCTGCTCGGCCGAGCGGCTCGCGGTCCCCTGGTCGAGGAGGGCGGCCGCGAGCGCGGCCACTCCCGGCTTGTCGACCGGATCCTGTGCGCCCCCGGCGCGCACGAGAAGGCGCAGGCTGACGGCGGGCTGTTCATGGTGCGGGACGGCGATGACCTGCAGCCCGTTGTCGAGCGTTCGCATCGCGTACGACGGAAACCTCACCTCGCGTGCCGGCAGCGGCTGCGGCGGCCGCTCCGCGGGCCAGTCGGGCGCCTGCGCCTGCGCCGGCCACACGCCGAGCGCGAGCGCCCACAGCGTGAGCCGGCAGAGCCGCAGGGCGCCGGCACGGATCATCGTGAGCCTCCCATGCCCGACCCGCGCGGCATGATCGTCAGCACCAGGCGGTTCTCCGGACGGAAGTAGGTCTTCGCCACACGCTGCACGTCGGCCGCCGTCGTGTTCATGAAGATGTCGAACTCGCCGTCGGCCGTCGTGATGTCGTCGTGGATGACGGCGGCGTGGCCGAGCTGCGAGGCCTTGTCCTTGTTCGACTGACGGGACAGGATGTAGTCACGCGCGAACTGGTTCTTCGCCTGCTGCAGCTCGCCCTCCGAGATGGGCTCGCGCGCGAGCCCCTCGAGCTCCCCGATGAGCGCATCGATTGCATCGTCTGGCGACCGGCCAGGCTGGACGATGGCCACCGCGAAGAAGAGGTTCGGATGCTCGATGATGTGCCCTCCGCCGAAGGCCGCCAGCGCGAGCTGCGTCTCGTACACCAGCTTGCGGTAGATGCGCGAGCTCTGCCCGTCGGACAGCACCTTGGACGCGAAGTGCAGCGGATAGGAGTCCGGATGGCCGTCGTAGGTGATGTGATGCGCGACGACCACCGCCGGCAGCGGCCAGCTCTCCTCGAGCTGCACGCGGCGCTCCTTGGTCTGCGGCGGCTCCCGCGGGATGTTCCGCGGCACCGGATTGGGTGAACGCGGCACGCGTCCGAGGTACGTCCGGACCAGCGCCAGCGCCTCCTTCGTCTCGAAGTCGCCGACGAGGACGAGCGTGGCATTGTCCGGCACGTAGTAGGTCCGGAAGAACTCGCGCACGTCCCCGATGGAGGCCGCTTCGAGGTCCTCCATCGACCCGACGACCGGGTGCTTGTACGGATGAACGGCGTACGCCTGGTCGTAGACGATCTCGTTCAACCGGCCGTACGGCTGGTTCTCGACCTTCATGCGACGTTCTTCCTTCACGACTTCGCGCTCGGTCTGGAACGTGCTCTCGTCGATGCGCAGCGACGCCATGCGATCCGCCTCGAGCCAGAGCACGAGCGGCAGGTACTGCGCCGGAAACGTCTGTTCGAAGATCGTCACGTCCTCGTTCGTGCTCGCGTTGCTCTGCCCTCCGACGCTCGAGATCCAGGACGGGTGCCCCTCGGGCTCCACGTTCTTCGACCCCTTGAACATCAGGTGCTCGAACAGGTGCGCAAAGCCCGTGCGGCCGGGACGTTCGTTCTTCGATCCGACGTGATACCAGACCTCCGCGTGGACGATCGGGGTGGAGTGATCTTCCAGCAGGATCACCTTCAACCCGTTGTCCAGCGTGGCCATCGTGTAGTCCAGCTTTGGCGGACGGACCGTCGCGCCGGACACGGGTACGAGCGTCATGAGGGCGACCGCCGTGGCGGCGGCCGCCGCGAGGCGCGGACGGACTGTGCAAGCCATGGAACCTCGATTATCGCAGAAGATGCGGCTGGCGGCCGGCGGGCGGGCCGCCGCGGGAGCGCGGCGCCTCACTCCGCGCCGTTGTCGGCCTCGAGCTCCGCGACCCGCCGCTCGAGTTCGGCCAGCGCCTTCCGCAGCGCCGGCAGCTTCCGGAACACGGCCGATGCCTTGAGCCAGTCGCGGTTGGGGATCGCGGGATAGCCGGAGATGAACGCCCCCGCCTCCACCGAGTTCGGAATGCCGGTCTGCGCCGTCGCGATCACGCCGCGGCCGATCGTGAGGTGCCCCGCGACGCCCACCTGGCCCGCCAGCGTGACGTGGTCGCCAAGGACGCTGCTGCCCGCCACGCCAACCTGCGCGGCGAGCAGGGCGTGCCGGCCGATGCGCACGCCGTGGGCCACCTGCACGAGATTGTCGATCTTCGTACCTGCCTCGATCCGCGTCTCCCCGACCGCCGGCCGGTCGATCGTGGTGTTCGCACCAATCTCCACATCGTCTTCGATGACGACGGCGCCGATCTGTGGAATCTTGTGGTGCGTCCCGTCGGCGGTTCTCGCAAAGCCATAGCCGTCGCTCCCGACGACGGCCCCGTCCTGAACGACGACGCGATTCCCCAGGCGGACGCGCTCCCGCAGCGACACGTGCGCATGCAGCAGGCAGTCCTCCCCGACCTCGGCGAAGCGGCCGACCGTCACGTGCGCATGGACGATGGTGCGGGCGCCGATGCGCGCACCCTCGGCGATCACCGCGAACGGTCCGACGCTCGCCCCGTCCCCAATAATCGCCCCGTGCTCGACGACTGCCTGGGAGTGGACGCCCGGAGGCGGGCACCAGGCATCGGCAAAGAGGGCCACCGCCTGCGCGAACGCCAGGTACGGATTCGACGTACGCAGAACTGCGCAGGGCGCGGCAGGGGCGCCGGGCGCCGTGATGACGGCCGAGGCACGCGTCGCCGAGAGCGCGGCGGCATAGCGCGGATTGGCGAAGAACGTCAGCTCGCCCGCCTCGGCGTCCTCGACGGCGGCGACGCCGTCGATGTCGAGCGTCCCGTCGCCCTCCAGGTCACACCCGATGCGCGTCGCGATCTCGTCCAGCTTCACGTCGAGACCGCGCTGCGCTGGAAGAAGCTCACGAAATGCTCCAGGCGAAGGGTGGCTGCGACGGCGTGCACGCGCGGCGCACGCGCCTGAGGGTCGAGCGCCAGCACGTGGCGCAGCTCCGTCAGCGGCGCGCTGGGCTCGGCCCGCCACGACACTCCGGACAGGCCGCGCCTGGCGCCCCGCATGGACAGATAGTGCCCCACCAGCCTGAAGGCGAAGTAGTACGCGATCAGGTTCGGTCCAGGAATGACGGCGAGCAGCCCCGACACGACGAAGCCGATCAGGTCGATCGCCAGCCAGAAGCGATGTTTGTCGTAGTCGCGGCCGAGCTGCTGGCGCAGCAGCTCCGTGGCGCGATCCTCCGTCACATCGTCGGGGTAATACAGACAGCCTGCCTGCTGACTCCGCAGGTGCCACAGCAGACGCTGCTCGGCGATGCTCTCCGCCACCCACCGCAGGGTTCGGGCGCGCACCCGGCCGGCCCACCCGCGCGGCGGGGCCACTGCAGGCCCGTGACGGCGCTCCCGCTCGGCCTCGGCGATCATCTGCTGGAAGCGGTGCACCAGACGGCGGATGAATCCCTCGGGGGGCACGTCTGCCTCGCCGTGCGGCTCCTCGGCGACCTCGCAATAGAGCTCGTAGCGATCTGCCCCGACCGGCACGAGGTACACATCCATGGATCGGTCTACGATAGCAGGTTCATGCCGGTTCGCCGGTCGCGGGAACCCGCGCACCGGCCGAGCGTCGTCCTGTCTCCGAAGGAGAAAGCAGTAATATCCACCGCATGCTGCGCCTGACGGTGCTGGCGCTCACCATGCTCGCGGCCGCCTCGCCGCAGGATATGCTGACGCTCGAGATCCGTGTCTTCGACCGCGACAAGGACGTCACCGGCCAGACGCGGGTCACGGTGCACGTCGCGGGCGATCGCGGAGCACCCGTCGGGCAGATTGCCGGGAAGGATCCCCGGGCGCCCATGAGGGTGCCGCCCGGGTTCTACGATGCACAGGCGGTGCATCTGCGGGACGGAAAGGTCGTCAACATCCGGTGGGCCGAACGCCTCGTAGTCATGCCCTACCCGGATGAAGGCGGCCATCATCTTCAGGTCATCAACCTCGCCACGGGGTTCGGGGCGCTGCAGATTCGTCCGGAATCGCCGCTGGAGACCGGCGATACGATCGCGCTGGTCGGGGCCGGCGGCCAGGAACATGCCGCGGCGGCCCACGGCCAGCACGGCTACGTACTCTTCGTCGTCCCCGCCGGCATGTACGATCTTCAGGTGGTGCGCGGCGGACGCACCGTGTGGCACAGGGACATGGAGATCCCTCTGGATCGCACGCGTTTCCTGGTCGTCCCCTGAGCCGCGCGCAACAGGCGCCGCATCAGACGACCTTGCGGCCCGCGAACAGCTGGAAGAGCAGCGCGATTGCCGCAATCACCAGCAGGACGTGGATGAGCCCGCCCACCACGTCGAGCGCGAGCCCGAATACCCACAAC
>Ga0299913_10003067_pt1 | contig 13504 bp, 17 predicted proteins | sample RVTome_9_FD_201360 | JGI IMG/M metagenome (GOLD analysis project Ga0299913, IMG submission 201360) | Soil microbial communities from uranium-contaminated site in the Upper Colorado River Basin, Wyoming, United States - RVT155D38 (version 2) ... | reverse complement strand
GCCGACGTCTGGCAGCCCCAGGAGATCCGGCACGGCCTGATCCTGGACCGGCTGCAGGTCGAGCTCGGCCGGCCGCCGGCGGAGACGAACCTCGACTCGGTCGGCATCAAGCTCAAGATCCTCGGAGCGCTGGGTCGCCACCAGGGCTTCCAGGACGTCTGCCGGATGCTCTACTACCTGACCGGGATGGCCACCGAGCGCTCGGCGGTGCTCGCCTACAACCTGCTGCACAAGGGCGCGCTGGAGATGGGCGAGCGCGCGGTGGCGTCGACCATCATCGGGCCGATCAAGCGGCAGGAGCCGGGCCACTACGCCTTCTACCAGCTGTCCGCGCGCCTGCACTGGTCGCGCCTGGCCCGCTGGCAGCGCTGGCTGGTACGCCGGATGCGCACCCTCTCGTTCGCCCCGGTGGGCGCCAACAGCCCGGGTCAGCTGGCCGACTTCGGCGACCTGTTGGAGACCCTGCGGATCACCCAGACGGTCGACGACTTCGCGGCCCAGGTCTCCCTGGTCGAGCGGGAGCTGCTCTGGGCCGGACGGCAGGGCCTCCAGGTGCCGGCGTACGTCGTGCGCGCGTTCCGGGACGCGGTCGAGAAGGCCCGGATCAGATCCGCGGTTGCAATAGACAGGTGACCTGACTATTCTTCCCGCATGTTCACGCTGCCGGGGCTCCTCGACACCGAGGACGTGGCCACGGCGCTGAAGGGCATGGGCGTCGACGACCCTGCGGAAGCGACTCTCGAGGCGATCGGCTACCCCTCCGGCTCCCCCGCCACCGCCGCGCTCTACCGCCTGCGCGGCGACGGCTGGTCGCTGTTCTGCAAGGTCCTCCAGCACGTCAAGCACTGGCCGGGTCTGGCCTTCATGCCTCCGGAGGCCGGCGCCGAGTTCGCCGAGCAGTTCCCTTGGCGCAGCGAGCTCGAGCTGTGGGACCCGCCCGTCGTGGCGGCGCTGCCGGCCGGCCTGCGGGTCCCCGTCCTACACCGGCTGGTCGAGCTTCCGGACGACCGGGTCGCCGTCTGGATGGAGGACGTACCGGCGGTGCCGACCTGCTGGGAGCTCGACCGATTCGTCAGGGCGGCGTACCTCCTGGGCCGATGGAACGCTCGGTCGTCCACGCCCGAGCTGCTCGACGCCTCGACGCTCCCGCCCGGCTTCGCGCTGCGCATGTACGCCGAGCAGGCGGTCGCCGGCCGCGGCCTCGAGCCGCTCGCGAACGACGACCTCTGGGCGCACCCGTGGCTGCGCGAGCACGGCCGGCTCCGGGAGGACCTGCGGGTGCTGGGCACCCAGATCCCGGAGATGCTGGCCCGGCTCGACACCTACGTGCAGTGCATGCCGCACGGCGACGCCAGCCCGCAGAACCTGCTGGTGCCTGCCGACGATCCGGACACGTTCGTCGTCATCGACATCTCGTTCCGCTCCCCGCACGCCCTCGGCTTCGACCTCGGCCAGCTGCTGGTCGGGCTCACTCACGCCGGGCAGATTCCCGCGGCAACGATGCCGTCGATCGCGGCGGCGATCGGGCCGGCGTACCTCCGGGGCCTGCACGAGGAGGGGATCACCGACCAGGACGCCGCGGTCCGCGACGCGTTCGCGACCAGCGTCCTGCTGCGCAGCGGCTTCGACGGGTTCCTCTACGACCTCCTCGATGACCCGACCGAGGACAACGAGCGCGCCTTCGCCGACCGAGTCGTGATGGCGGGCGCGCTGGTCGAGCTGTACCGGTCGCGGTAGGACCTCAGCGCAGCACGCGCTCGGCGATCCAGGCGATGTCGTCGGCCGTGTCGGCGGGGGTGCCCGAGGGCTGCATCACGTGGCTGAGCACCAGGCGGACCACGGCGTCGATGGCGGCCTCCAGGTGCTTGCGGTCCAAGTGGACGTCGTAGGGCTCGATCCGGTCGGAGATCACCACCTTGGCCACACCGAGCAGGGACTCGGCGTGGGTCGTCAGCAGCGGCAGCAGCTCGGTGTCGGCGCCGTGGGTGGCGGAGACGACCGCGTGCAGGAGGTGGTTGTCCTGCGCGTGCTCGAGCACCCGCCGCGACGCCGCCCGGATCGCGGCCACCAGGTCGGTCGGGTTGCGGTCGAAGGCCACGCTGACGATCGCCAGGAACCGGTCGAGCTCCTGCAGGATCATGGCCTCGGCGAGCTGCGGCTTGGAGCCGATCTCGTTGTAGACCGTCTGCCGGCTCACCCCGACCACCTCGGCCAGCTTGCCCATGGTGACCTGTGACCAGCCGACCTCCGACGTGAGTACGACGGCGGCGGAGACCACCCGATCGCGCATGCTCAGCGCCTGGTCCTCCACGTGGACCAGCGTAGCCACGGCCGGACCTCCGCCGTCAGCCCACGAGGCTCAGCGCGAGCACCGGACAGGCCTGGACGGCGGCGTGCACGTGCCCGCGGTCGGACTCAGGGGGAGACTCCGCGAGCACGTGCATCACCTCGTCGTCGTCGAGCTCGAAGATGTCGCTGGCCATCGCCTCGCACATGCCGAGGCCCTCGCACTTCTCGCGGTCGACCTCGATCCTCATCGGGCGTCGACCTTCTCGACGCGGACGAAGTCCGCGGCCTCGCGCACCCCGCAGTCGGGGCAGCACCAGTCGCGCGGGATGTCCTTCCAGGCGGTGCCGGCCGCGAAGCCCTCGAGCTCGTTGCCCGCCTCGACCTCGTAGGCGTAGCCGCAGCCCGGACAGCGGGCCGCCATCACCTCGTCGAGCGCGGCCTCGGCGGCGGCGTCGGCCTCCGCCTGTGCCGCTGCGGTCTCCTCGGCGGTGGGCGCCGGGGGCGGGTACATCGCGAGGTACTTGTCGCGCTTGCGCGGCGAGATGTTGGCGCGACTGATGTCGCCGTCGAAGTGGGCGAGCACCCGCGGGTCCATCACCCGGCGCCAGATCGCGGGGACGCTGGCCAGCACGATCATCCCGGCGTACCCCGTCGGCAGCACCGGGGACTCCTCGAAGTCGCGCAGGGTCTGGTAGCGCCGCGTCGGGTTGGCGTGGTGGTCGCTGTGCCGCTGCAGGTGGTAGAGCAGCACGTTGGTCGCGATGTTGTTGGAGTTCCACGAGTGGGACGGGTCGACCCGCTCGTAGCGCTCCTTGCCGGGCTTGCCGACCTTCTGGCGCAGCATGCCGTAGTGCTCCATGTAGTTGACGACCTCGAGGAGCGAGAAGCCCACGACCGCCTGGATCACGAGGTACGGCGCGATGCCGACGCCCAGCCACGCGATCAGGCCGCCGAACAGCACCGCCGACATCAGCCAGGCGTTGATCACGTCGTTCCCGATCCGGAACGGGTGCATCTGGCGGCGGGCGTAGCGCTTCCTCTCCAGGCGCCACGCGCTCTTCAGCGAGCCCAGGACGGTGCGCGGCCAGAACTGGTAGAAGTTCTCGCCCACCCGCGACGACGCCGGGTCCTCGGGGGTGGCGACCCGCACGTGGTGGCCCCGGTTGTGCTCGATGTAGAAGTGGCCGTAGAAGCTCTGCGCCAGCGCGATCTTGGAGAGCCAGCGCTCGTTGGCCTCACGCTTGTGGCCGAGCTCGTGGGCGGTGTTGATGCCGATGCCGCCTGCGCACCCGATCGAGACCGCCAGCGCGAACTTGTCCAGGACGCTCAGGTCACCGCCGACGCCGAACGGGTCGCCCTGCGCGATCACGTAGAACGCACCGATGAACGCCACGTACTGCAGCGGAAGGAAGAGGTAGGTGATCCACCGGTAGTACCTGTCCTTCTCCAGCGCCTCGATCGCGTCGTCGGGCGGGTTGGAGCGGTCCAGGCCCGCGACCAGGTCGATCGCCGGCACTACACCCAAGATCACGACCGGTCCGATCCAGAACCACGCCCCGGAGCCGGTCGCCAGCCACAACCCGTAGGCGATGAACGCCAGGGACGGGACCACGAGCCCGATCAGCCACAGGTAGCGCTTCTTGTCGCGCCACTGCTCGGTCGAGCCCTCGGGAACGGTGCTGTTGGCAATGGTGTCCATGTCAACCCTTCGCTGGTCATCGGGACCGGTTTACAGGACCGTAGCGTTTGTAAACTCATTTGACAAGAGGGCTGCAGATGTAAAGCACCGATCTCACGGCGGCGTCACCGCGGCGCGCAGCTGGGCCGCCAGCCAGCGCTCGTACGCCGTGGCCGACCAGCCCGAGCGGCGCACCAGCCGGTCGAAGACCTCTGGCGCGGTCAGCACCCAGACCGCATCCACCAGCCGGTGGCGGGCGGGTCGGGACGGGAGCAGCCCGCGCTGCGCGAGTCCTTGGAGGGCCTCCTCGTTGCCGATCCGACGCTGGGCGTCGATGGTGGCCACCAGCTCCTCCAGAACCGGGTCGCCCGCGGGGCCGTGGGCCAGCAGGACCCCCAGCAGCGGACCGACCCGCTGCTGGATCATCCGCGCCACCGCGGCGTACGCCGCCGCCCAGCCCGGCACGTCCGGAGCCTCGAGGACCGCCCGGAACTCGGGCCTGCTGCTCATCGGGACCGGCTCCTCGTCGCCCGCGAGCATGACGTCGTAGACCGCCCTGACGACCTCGGCCTTGCCCCCGACGGAGTTGTAGACGGTCTGGGCGCTCACCCCTGCGGTGCGGGCGAGGTCGGCGATCGTCATCCGGGCATAGCCGCCGGAGAGCATCAGATCCCTGGCCGTGGCCACGATGCGGTGCCGGGTCTCCCGTGCCCGGGCCTGTCGGGCCGGCGCGTCATAGGCTCTTGTCACTGGAATCAGCTTCCATTAGATTTGCATTCCACTTGAAGGCGTTTCCACTCAAAGGAGTGTAGCCATGACCAACCCAGCCCAGACCGCAGCCATGGCGGTGTTCGACGCGATCAACTCCGGCGACCTCTCCTGCCTCGGCGACGTCGTTACCGCCGACTTCGTCGACCACGGGTCACCGTTCCCACTGCCGCCCGGCCCCGAGGGCTACCGCCAGATCCTGACGTTCGTGACCCAGGTGCTGCAGATCCGCTGCACCGTCGAGGACGTCTTCAGCACCGACGATCGTGTGGTGGTGAGAGCCACGGCTCGAGGCGTCGGCGTCGACGATGTCCACGGCGCGGGGAGCGCGGGCCGCCCCTACGAGATGGCGACCGTCCACATCTACCGGACGGAGGGCGACCGGCTCGCCGAGCACTGGGGGGTGCGGGACGAGCTCGGGGCCCGGATGCAACTGGGCACCGTGCCGGAGCCCAGCTTCTGATCAGTCAGCCCGGCGGGCCTGCTCGACCATCGTCAGCAGCTCGGCGGCGCCCTCGGCGTCCCCCAGCGCCCGGAGCCGGGCCTCGAGGTCGGCCAGGTCCAGGCCGCGCCCCGTCAGCGGATCGGCGTGCTTGAGGACCTGCGCCAGGTCGGCCACGGTCGTCGCCAGCTCGAATGCGCGCGACGGCTTCGCCGTCGGGTCGGCCGCGATCAGCTCGGTGCGGGCCTCGTGTCCGCGAGCGTCGTGGACCGAGGCCCACTTCACCGTGACGGTGCCGATCGGCGTACCCGGCTCGACCCCCTCGGCCAACCGGACCTCGTAGAGCGCCGTCGCGTGGTGGCCCGCCCCGAGCTCTCCCGCGTCGACAGAGAGGTCCTCGAAGTCCTCGTCCGCGATCGCCCGGTTGTCGTAGCCCACCAGCCGGTACGACGTGACCAGCTCCGGATCGAACGCGACCTGGGTCCGGGCCTCAGCGGCGACCGGCGTGAGCGTGGTGGTCAGCTCGGTTCCGAACAGCTGCTCGGCCTCGGCGTAGGTGTCGACGTAGGAGTAGAAGCCGTCGCCGAGGTCGGCGAGCTGCTCCATCAGGTGGTCGTTGTAGTTGCCCATGCCGTAGCCGACGGTCACCAGGTGGATCCCGTCGCGTCCCTCTTCGGCGATCGTCTCCGTGATCGATCCGGGACCGGTGTCGCCGACGTTGGCGACCCCGTCGGAGGCCAGCACGACGAGGTTGACGGCGTCGGCGTCGTAGCCCTCGCGGGCCTGCTCGTAGCCGAGTCGCAGCCCGGCCTCGAGGTTCGTGCTGCCGCCGGGCTCGAGCTCCTCGATCGCCTTGATGATCGTGTCCGTCTCGCGCACCGGCGTGGGCTCGAGGATCGGCCGGGCCCGGTCCTCGAAGGAGACGACCGAGACGGTGTCGTCGCCGGCCAGCCGGTCGGCGAGCACCGCCAACGACGACTGCACCAGCCCGAGCCGTTCGCGGATGTCCATGCTCCCGGAGCGGTCCACGACGAACGTCAGGTTCACCCGCGGCCGTTCGGAGGGGTTCACCTCGCGGGCGGACACCCCGACCCGCACGACCTGGGTGCCGTCGTCGAGGGAGGGCGCCCTGCCGGACTCCGCGACGATGCCGAGGTCGGCGTCGGTCGGAGCGGGGTCGTCGTACTCCATGGCGTTGATCCACTCCTCCGCCCGGATCGACGCCGGGGGCGGCAGGAACCCCTGGTCGAGCAGGCTGCGCGCCACGCCGTACGAGCCGGTGTCGACGTCGAGGGCGAAGGTCGAGAGAGGGTCCCGCCCCGGGTCGACGAAGTCGCTGGTGCCCGCGTCCACGAACGTGTTGTCGTCGGTCGGTCCGGGGGTCGGCTCGGTTCGGCCGCCGCCATCCTCGGCCGCCGCGGAGTCCGGAACTCCGCTGTAGGCGAGGTCGCCGTCGGCGCCGCTCTCGTACTCCTCGTAGTAGGAGCGGGCGTCGATGCCGCGGGCGCCGGGCGGATCCGTCCCGGGGTCGTCGGAGTCGGAGCAGCCGGCCAGCGCCAGCGCGCCGGTGATGGCGACCGCAGCCAGGGCCGGGAGGGGTCGGGGTGGGGTCATGTTCGTGGGACGGCACCCACCGCGCCGTGGTTCCGCAACCGCGTCGTCTCCCTCCTCGCCGATCCCGAGACAGGCGTCGGCCCGGTGATGACAATGGGGTGGGATGAATTGGGGGCACCCGATGAGTGACACCGAGTTGGACGGAACGTCGGACGGCGTGGCCGAGCGTGAGGCTCGGGCCCCGGATTCCACCGACGCCGGTGGCGGCCCCGAGCCGTGGCGCTCGGTGCTGATCATCGTCCCGCTCGTGGCCGGGGTGCTCGTCGCCGCCGCGCTCGGCGCCCGGATGCTGCTGGCCGAGATCCCGGACCCGACGGCCGCCGATGGGCCGGCCGACGTGACGTGCTGGGACCACGAGACCGTTCCGGCGGAGAACTGCACGACTCCCGCCGGGCGCGCGGGGCTGCGCTGGGTGTTCCCCTCGTTCCGACCCGACGACCTCGACTGCCGCAACGTGCTGCGTGAGCGCCCGGCGCTCAAGCGCCCGACGATGTTCGAGTGCGAGGGCAGTGTCAGGGCGGGCGAGGTGACCCTCACCTACAGCGAGTTCGCCGACGTCGACCAGGGCCGCCGCAGCTTGGAGAGGGAGTACGGATCCCCGCCCGAGGAGGTCGACGACGCCGGCGTCCGGCGCCTCGTGTGGACGGAGGGCGACGAGCCCAACGGCGACGTCTACGAGCTGGACGTGATGTACGCCGAGGTGCCGTTCGGCGTCGAGGTGCGCGCCAGGTCCGCCAAGGCCCGGGACCTGGCCCTCGAGTCGCTGGTCGAGCTCCGGCCCGAGGACCAGATCAGCGTCCGCCCCTGATCGCCGCGGCGACGGCCTTGGGGACGTCGGGGTGGAAGACGCTGGGGATGATGAAGCTGGGGTTGAGCTCGTCGTCGTCCACGACCAGCGCGATCGCCTCGGCGGCACGCAGCAGCATGTCGACGGTGATCTCCGAGGCGCGGGCGTCGAGCAGGCCGCGGAAGACGCCGGGGAAGGCGAGCACGTTGTTGATCTGGTTGGGGTAGTCCGACCGCCCGCTGGCCACCACGGCGGCGTACTGCACCGCCTTGGCCGGGTCGACCTCGGGGACGGGGTTGGCCAGCGCGAAGATCACGGCGTCGTCGGCCATGTCCTTGATCCACTCCGCGTCCAGGACGCCGGGCGCGCTGACCCCGATGAACACATCGGCCCCGGTCAGCCCGGCATGCAGGTCGCCGTGGACGTTGCGCGGGTTCGTGATCTTGGCGAGGTCGCGCTTCGCCGGCGGGAGGTCGGGCCGGTCGGAGGCCAGGCAGCCCTCGCGGTCCCAGACGACGACGTCGGTGACGCCGGCGGCGAGGAGGAGGGTGACGATCGCCGTACCGGCCGCGCCGGCACCGCCCACGACCACCCGGGTCGCCGGCAGGTCCTTGCCGACCACCCGCATCGCGTTGGTCAGCGCGGCCATCACCACGATCGCGGTGCCGTGCTGGTCGTCGTGGAAGACCGGGATGTCCAGGCTCTCGCGCAGCCGCTGCTCGATCTCGAAGCAGCGCGGCGCGGCGATGTCCTCGAGGTTGATGCCGCCGAAGCCCGGCGCGATCATCTCGACCGCGCGGACGATCTCGTCGGTGTCCTGGGTGGCCAGGCAGATCGGCCACGCGTCGATGTTCGCGAACCGCTTGAACAGGGCCGCCTTGCCCTCCATCACCGGCATGGCGGCGCCGGGGCCGATGTTGCCGAGGCCGAGCACCGCTGAGCCGTCGGTGACCACGGCCACCGAGTTGCCCTTCACCGTCAGTCGCCACACGTCCTCGGGGTGTTCCGCGATCGCCATGCTGACCCGGCCCACGCCCGGTGTGTACGCCATCGAGAGGTCGTCGCGGTTCTTCAGCGGGACCTTGGACGTGACCTCGATCTTGCCGCCGATGTGCAGCAGGAAGGTCCGGTCGCTGACCTTGTAGACCTCGACGCCCTCGACCTCGTCGGCCGCCTCCTCGAGCTCGTGGGCGTGGTCGGCGTCCGCGGCCGAGCAGGTGACGTCGAGCACCAGCCGCTGGTGGCTGGACTCTGCGACGTCGATGGCGGTGACGATCCCGCCGGCCCGGGCGATCGCGGTCGCCACGTGCCCCACCACCGCATGGTCGGGGGCCGTGTGCAGCCGCATCGTGATCGAGTACGACGAGGTGGTGGCGGAATGCTTGGACACGGGCCCAGCCTCGTGGTCCGGTGGGGTTACGGGCAAGTAGTGGTCGTTGAGGTCTTCGCGGAGTCAGTCCGCGAGGGCCTTCTCGATGTCGTCGGTGAGCTTCTCCGGCCTGGTGGTCGGCGGGTAGCGATCGAGCACCCGGCCGTCGCGGCCGACCAGGAACTTGGTGAAGTTCCACTTGATCGTGCTGCCGAGCAGGCCGCCCTTCTCCGCGCGCAGCCACTGGTACAACGGGTGCGCAGCGGAGCCGTTGACCTCGATCTTGCTGAACATCGGGAACGAGACCCCGAAGTTGTCCTCGCAGAACGCCGCGATATCCGGGTCGTCGCCGGGCTCCTGGTTGCCGAACTGGTCGCACGGGAAGCCGAGCACGGTGAACCCACGCTCGGCGTACTGCTCCTGGAGGGCCTGCAGGCCCTGGTACTGCGGGGTGAAGCCGCACTGCGATGCGGTGTTGACGACCAGGACCACCTGGTCGGCGTACGTCGAGAGGTCGACGTCCTGCCCGTCGATCGCAGTCGCCGAGAAGTCTGTGAGCGCGGTCATAGCCGTCAAGTGTGGCATTCTCCGGCCGATGGGTCAGGTCAGGTCCGACGCCTGGGTGCCGGTGGCGCCGGCGCTGGCGTTCGCGGTCTCGCAGACGACCGGCGAGGTGCGGCTGGCATGGGACCCGTTCATCCGGCACCAGCACCTGATCGGCGCCGATCGCCCGGCCAAGGGGGTGCGGACGCTCACCAGGGCGCGGGTCGGGCCGGCGATGGTGAGCGAGTACGTCTCCTACCGGCCACCCACGTCGGTCGGGATGACGATGGTGACGGGCCCGTGGTTCTTCGGCTCCTTCGGCGGCGGCTGGCGGTTCACCCCCGAGGAGAGGGACGGAGTGGCCGGGACGCGGGCGTCGTGGAAGTACACCTACTCCGTGCGCCCGTCCTGGCTGCGGTTCGTGGCCGAGCCGGTCGGGCAGTGGCTGCTCGGCCGGGAGATCCGGGCCCGGATCGCGGCGTTCGCGCGGGCCTGCGAGGACCCGGTCGTCCTGGCTGCGGTCAGGGACGACCGGTGACGCGAGCCGGCTGCTGGTAGCCCACCGGATTGGCGTGTCCGTCGAGCTCGACCCGGACCGTCTGCTCCCCGAGGTCGAGCACGATGGCGTCGTCCTCGATCCCGCTCACCTCGCCGCAGACCACATAGCTGCCGTCCTCGAGCCTCTCGATGCTCGACTTGGGCTTGCAGCGCTCGACGTCGGCGGTGGCCACCAGCCGCAGCTCCAGGCCGGGAGTCGGACGGCCGCGCCAGTAGAGCAGCGCCACGCCCAGCAGCATCACGTCACCCAGGACCGTGATGATCCACGGCAGCGAGCTCTGCTGCTGGCCGTCCACCTCGAAGGTGCCGGGCCGGTCGGGCAGCACCCGGGCCCCGATCGTCTCGTCGGAGCGGGCGGCGGCGTAGGCGGCCTCGTCGACCTGCGCGAACCACACCTCCTGGCCGGGGTCCAGCGCGCGGTCGAAGCGGAACTCCACGACGAACTTGTCGCCGTCGTCGGGCGGGACTCGCTGGGTGTCGACCACGGTGGCCTCGGTCTCGACCCCGTCGCGGTCCAGCCGCCACGCGTACCAGCTGCTGTGCACGATCGGCAGGTTGATCACCACCGCGGCCAGCAGCACGAGCACCAGGGCACCGCGCCGGCTGGTCAGCCGGTTGCTCAGCCGTCGGACCACGGGTGCCCCCAGGCGTCGCCGTACGCGAAGTCCGCGAGTGGCCGGCGCCGGCGCTCCCGCTGCTCGCGATCACGGTCCCGCTCCGGAACCTCGGCCGGGTTGCCGCGGATGCCGACGGCGATGCCGCTCATCACCCGGAACCATGCGGGTACGCCGAGGCGCGCGGCCACCGCGTCCCGGTCGAAGCCGCCGAACTGGTGGGTGTGCAGGCCCATTGCCCGGGCCTGCAGGGTCAGGTGGGCGGCGGCCTGGCCGAGGTCGTAACAGGCGTAGAACGCGCCCTTCAGCTCGTTGCCCTCCGGGTCCGCGGCCACCTGGGTCGCGGTCACGAACACCGCCGATGCCCGCGGCACCCACCGCGAGTTGCCCCGGCTCAGGTGCTCCACCAGCACCCGGTGGCTGGTGCTGCCCCGCTCGGCGACGACGAGACCCCACGGCTGGGTGTTGCCGTAGCTGGGCGCCCACTGCGCGGCGTGCAGCAGCGTCTCGATCTGCTCCCGGCTCAGCTCGTGCTGGGCATCGAAGATGCTCGGGCTCCACCGCGACCGCATCGGCTCGGCGAGCGCCTCGGCACTCGGCATGGGGGCATGCGACACCCGGTCAGTATGACGACCGGGCGACCTCCTCGACGCGCGCGGCGGTGAGAATCCGCCATCGCCCGCACGGGCAGGACTGATACGAGACCGGCCCGTCGCTGGTGGCGTGGGTGGAGTGGGTGCGCCAGAAGTGCCCGGTCTTGTCGCAGTGGGTCGCGGTCATGGCTCCATCGTGCTGTAATGGCTTTATGCAACTCAACCCTTACGGCCGGGATGCGATCGTGCTGGCCGTGGACCTGGCCAACCGGCGTCCCGGGTCCGCCGCCGAGCTGGTGGACCGATGCGTGGCCGCGGGCGTGGTCTTCGAGGACGGCACCTCCGCGCCGGACCTCGACGAGGTGCTGGCCTTCCTCGACGAGTGGTGCGAAGTGGTGGACGCGACCGACTTCGCCCGACGTGCCGAGCTGCTCAACGCGCTGCTCGCCGAGTCGACCGCCCACCCGCGGCTGACCGACCACGTCGGCGGCTGGCACATCCACTACCGCGACAACGACATCACCTTCGCCCGCAAGCTCCGGGCCCTGATCTGCTCGGGCACCGCGCTGCACCTCGCCGGCCGCGGCATGCACCGCCTCGGCCGCTGCGCCGCCGAGGGCTGCGCTCGGGTCTACGCCGACACCTCCCGCAACGGCCGGCAGCGCTACTGCTCCCCCGGCTGCGCCAACCGGGACGCCGTTCGCCGGCACCGGGCGCGACGCGAGGCGGCCTGACCGTCAGCCCAGCGACGTCGCCAGCTTCGCGAGCAGGCGGGACAGCTGCTGCCGCTCCCGCCCACTGAGCCCCTCGAGCAGCTTCGCCTCGTTCTCCATGTGCACCGCAATCATCCGGTCCACGAACCGCACGCCCGCGGGCGTCAGCCGGACCAGCTGTCCGCGGCCGTCCGAGTCGTCGGCCGCGCGCGCGACGAGCCTCCTTGCCACGAGCCGGTCCACCCGCTTGGTCACCGCGCCGGGGGTGACGAGCATGGCGGCGGTGAGGTCCCGGTGCCGCAACGCGTACGGCGTACCGGCCCGACGGAGTGCGGCGAGCACGTCGAAGTCGCCGTTGCCCAGCCCCTCGGCCGCGAACGGCGGCCGCAGCGCGGTGTCCAGGGCGTCCGCCAGCCAGGAGATCCGCCCGAGCACGAGCATCGGCGAGGTGTCCAGGTCCGGGCGCTCGACCGACCACTGCGACACGATGGTCGCCACCTGATCCGCTTGCGTTTTCGTTTCCTGGGAAACTATACTTGTTTCCATGGAAACATCATGCCAGTTGTACGTCGACCCGGTGTGCCCTTTCGCGTGGATCACGTCGCGATGGCTGCGGGAGACCGCCTCGCTCCGGCCCGTCCGTGTGGAGCTGCGCCTGATGAGCCTCGCGGTGCTCAACGAGGGCCGCGAGCTGAGCGACTGGTACCGGGACTTCAACGACCGCTCCTGGTCGCCGGTGCGGGTCGCGGCCGCGGCGGACGCTCTCGGCCGGTTCGAGGACTTCTACGAGGCGTTCGGCCGCCGCGCGCACCTGGACCGCCGCGACGACTGGGACAGCGTGGTCGTCGAGGTGCTCGCCGAGCTCGGTCTGCCTGGGGAGCTGGCCGCCGACGCGCCCGAGGACCCCGCCACCGACAAGACACTGCGCGAGACCCACGCCCGGCTCAACGAGATGGTCGGCCTGGAGACCGGCACCCCCACGCTGGTGCTGAACGGCGTCGCCAGCTTCGGCCCGGTGCTGCGCGCCATCCCGCGGGGAGGGCACGCGCTCGCGCTCTGGGACGCGATGAACGCGCTGTCCACGGTGCCGGCGTTCACCGAGATCCGGCGCGGCGACGACCGACCGCTCTCCCGGAGTTGAGCCGATCCGGGCAGCTACGCCTTGGGTGTGTAGGTCAGCACCACGACGCCGTTGCCGACCTCGGCCACCTCGGCCAGGTCCAGGTGAGTGGTCGTGAGGCCCGGCAGAAGAGCCTCCCCTGACCCGGCGATGAACGGGAACACCCACAGGTGCAGCTCGTCCAGCTGACCGCCCTCGAGCAGGGCCCGGCTGAACGACCCGGTGCCGTACTTCAGCAGGGTGCCGTCACCCGCCTCCTTGAGTCGGGCCACCGCCGCCACGGCGTCTCCCTGCAGGATCTCGGCGTTCCAGGTGGCGTCGGTCAGGGTGCGCGACGCGACGTACTTCGGGAGCGCGTTGATCCGGTCGGCCAGCTCGCCGCTCCGCGAGGGCCACGAGTCGGCGAAGACCCGGTA
>Ga0299913_10003066_pt1 | contig 13506 bp, 13 predicted proteins | sample RVTome_9_FD_201360 | JGI IMG/M metagenome (GOLD analysis project Ga0299913, IMG submission 201360) | Soil microbial communities from uranium-contaminated site in the Upper Colorado River Basin, Wyoming, United States - RVT155D38 (version 2) ... | reverse complement strand
AAGGAAGCCATCAAGTCTCTGCGGAGCGAGGTCGATGTGCTGACCTTGACGGCCACGCCAATCCCGCGCACGCTGAATATGGCGCTGGGCGGGCTGCGCGAAATGTCGCTGATAACCACGCCCCCGGCCCATCGTCTGTCCGTCAGGACATTCGTCAGCGAATGGAACGATGTGGTGATTCGGGAGGCCATACTCCGCGAGATCAAACGCGGCGGGCAAGTCTATTTCATTCACAATCGGGTCGAAGACATCGAACGGATCGGCGAACGTATCAAGGCCCTTGTTCCCGAAGCTGCCTTGCGCATCGGGCACGGACAGATGGCGGAACGGGAACTCGAGCAGGTCATGCTGGATTTTTACCATCGCCGCTTCAACGTTCTGCTCTGCACCACGATCGTCGAAAGCGGCATCGACGTGCCTACGGCCAACACGATCATAATCAACCGGGCCGATCGCTTCGGACTCGCGCAATTGCATCAGCTGCGCGGTCGCGTCGGGCGCTCGCATCACCGGGCGTACGCGTACCTCGTTGCGCCGCCGCGGGTGTCAATGACCGCCGACGCGATCAAGCGCCTCGAGGCCATCGACTCGCTGGAGGACCTCGGTTCCGGCTTCATCCTTGCGACGCACGACCTCGAAATACGCGGCGCGGGCGAACTCCTCGGCGACACGCAAAGCGGCCAGATCCAGGAGATCGGCTTTTCGCTCTATACGGAGCTACTGAGCAGAGCGGTGAATTCGCTCAAGTCAGGGAAGGAGCCCGATCTGCTCGAACCGCTGCACGCGGGTGTTGAAATCAACCTGCATCTGCCGGCGTTGCTGCCCGAGGACTACGTTCCCGACGTACATTTGCGGCTGATGCTGTACAAGCGCATCGCGAGCGCGGAAAGTCACGACGAACTCCGCGAAATGCAAGTCGAGATGATCGATCGATTCGGGTTGTTGCCTGCTGCCGCCAGGAACTTCATGCGCATCGCAGCCATCAAGCTTGAAGCGTCCGGGCTCGGCATCGAAAAAATCGACGCGGCGCGTGCCGGCGGGTACGTGGTGTTCAGCAAGCGCACGCGCGTCGATCCGGTCGCGCTCGTGCGTCTTGTGCAGAACGACAGTCAGACCTATCGCATGCCGGGCGCCGAACGATTACAGTTTCGCTTGGAAATGCCCGACGATGACGATAGATTCACGTTCGTCGAGCGGTTGCTGCAAAACCTCGCAAGCAAAGTGTCGGACGTCCGAAGAATGGCAGGATAGACGGAAATGCAATCAGCGAACGTGCCTTCGGTTATCGTCACGACCGCCACAGTCCTGGAAGTCGCACCAGACGGACGCGACGCCGTTCCGACCGGCGTGGCCGCCCGCAATGGCGGGCTCCTGCAGCGTCTTTGCTGCGCCTTGTGGCCTTGCGTGGCTGCGGCTGTGTTCGTTGTCTCCGGGGCCAACGCGCAGCAGGATATCGCACCGGGTGCGCTCGAGCCGCGCTATACCGTTGAACTGATCGTATTTACCTACCGCACCTCCGATTCCGGCAGCAACGAGATCTTCGTCCCCGACAAGCCGAAGCTCATTCCGGATGCGGAAGAGGAGTTGCCGGGCGAGGCGGACCGGAACGTTTTCGGCGACATTCCCGAAGACGCCCCGCCGGACTTTCCGGATGCAGGCGACCCTTCGCGAACAGACGCTCCGAGCGAGGCGGTCACGGAACGCGAGCGAATCGAGTTGCACCTGCTCGACCCCGACGCTTACACAATGGACGATATTTACCGCAAGCTCGAGCGACTGGACGCCTATCAGCCGATCATGCGCACCGCCTGGACCCAGACCACGCCGCCGAAAGAGGCCTCTCCCGCCGTGCACCTGCGCGCTCTCGGAAGCCCGCCGCCCGGGCTCGACGGCAGCGTAACCCTTTATCGCGGCCGTTACCTGCACCTGGTGGTCGATCTTGCGCTGGATGCGGATTCCTCCGGGCGGCAGGAAGCCACGGCCACGGACCGGCTCATCGCATATGGCGATGGCCGCGTTCGCGGTGACGACGGCAGTGCACTGTCGGACGTCATGAGACAGCCCGTGCGTTATCGAATAGTCGAAGACCGGATCATGAAAACCGGCGACATCCGCTATTTCGACCATCCGCGCTTCGGCGTTGTCGCCAGGGTGACGAGACCGGAGGAGACCCCCGAGTCGGCCGGCACCACCGGCAACGGAACCGACTGATCGCGGAGCTTCGCTAAGGAATCTCTGCACAAGTCCATCCTGGACTTCTGCAGAGTCGAAAGGGCAAAGCGAAGCTTCGCCCTTTCTCCTGCGTTATCAATCGCTAACGCGATTGACGCGGCGGGGCATCCAGGCCCCGCAGGGAAGCTCCGCACACTTGTGCGGAGCTTCCCTAACCGCGAACTACACTCCGCGAACCACACTCTCGAGAAAGTTGCCTGCTTGCTGGTCGCTCTGGTCGACCTGCACGACGGACGCGCGATGCGACACGGTTACGAAGCGCGCTGTCTTCGATCTCGGATGATGCAAGCCGAGTTCCCGGACCGCGCCGCTGATTCGATCCGCGAATTCCAGGACTCCGCCTTCGTCGGACGCGTGCGAAAGGACCACCAGGATTTCACCGTCGTCTGTCGTTATCCGCGCCGCAACGTCGCTCGCCCGACGCATGCAGCGGCGTACAGCCTGCGCCACGCGGCGCAGGCAGGAGTCGGTTGCATGCCGTCCGAATACCTCCAGGTACGCATCGAAGTGGTCGAGCGCAAAGGCGATCAAAGCGAGGCTGCTTTTCTCCCGCCCCGCCACCGCCCAGTCGTGCTCCAGCACTTCGCGAAACGCAGTCTCGGTCAGGAGGCCTGTCACCGCATCATCGCGCGACAGGTCACGAATGCGCCGGCGCGCCCGTCGCAAGGAGTGATGCATCTCGTCATTCGTTGCGGCGGGATCCGCGCCATGGCCGCTGCGCCAGTAAAGCGTACAGTAGTGCCGGCTTGAATCTATTGACATCGGCTGCAACACCAGCAGGTATTCACGTTTGTTCAGAACTACCGGGATGCTGGTTTCCTGGCCGGACCTCACGGTTTCGCTGATTTCGAGCGCCAGATCCCGACCGAGCAAACTTTCGACGATGTCCGCCAGCGGACGTTCGATCACCGGATCGCCGCCTTGCAAGCGGTCGAACGCGCGATTGCACAGAACGACGGGCCAGTCCGGACGGTCGGTGCTCGCGGCAAGCACCGGTTCTGCCGAGGATTCGATCAGCTGTTCGAGAAATTCACGTGGCATCTTTTTCATCAGTCATTGCCTGCGCCCGGTCCGGCGAGCGGCGCCGCGTTGCGGTGTCCCGAACAAGTGCTGCATGAGACGCAACGAGCGCGTCTTTGCCTCGAGCAGGCTGCCTTCGATGTCTTCATGTATAGCCTTCTCGCCTCGTCCGGCCGCAAAATTCACAATCAACGACAGGCACGCATAATCCATTCGCAGTTCGCGCGCGATGGCGGCTTCCGGCATGGCCGTCATGCCGATGAAGTCGGCTCCATCCCGCTCCAGCCGGTCTATTTCCGCCGCCGTCTCGAGGCGTGGCCCCTGTGTCACGGCGTAGACGCCACCGTCGTGGCAGGGCACGTCCGCGGCCCTGGCGGCACTCAGGATCCGCCTCCGGAGCGTCTCGGAGAACGGCTCGGTAAAGTCGACATGGTCGAGACTAGCCGAAGGGGCGTCGTAAATACTGTGATCCCGTCCATAGGTGTAGTCGATCAGCTGGTGCGGGACCGCGAGCTGCCCCGGGACCGGTCCGGACGTGATCACGCCGACGGTATTCAGCGCAACCACGTGGTCGACCTTCAGGAGCTTCAGGGCAGCCAGGTTCGCCCGATAATTGACACGGTGCGGGGGGATGTCATGGCGATCGCCATGACGCGGCAGAAACCATACCCGGTTTCCGCCGAAGTCCACCTCGCGGATCGCGGCCGAGGGGGCGCCATAGGCGGTAACCAGTTCGCGCCCCGGCGACGTGCTGGCAAAGTCGCTGAACCCCGAGCCGGCGACGATCGCGAATTGTCCGTCAGCCCGCTTGCTCATCGGAGCCACCGCGCCGAACCTGCCTGCGCCTCAGGCTCAGGCATTCAATTCGAGTTCCGGCCGCTCGGACCAGCGGCCGAGTCGCTCGGAGGCGGCCTGCCATTCGTCGCTCGTGAGCAGCGTCTCGCGAAGGATCTGCCCGGTACCGTGCAGGCGCGCAAGCCGCACCAGCGACAGCGGGTTCGAGTAGTCCCTCAGGGTGGCAACAGTCACACGCGCAGCCGGCCTGTCATTGCAGATCAGCACCATGTCACAGCCCGCCGCAAGCGCCGACTCCGCCCGTTTCGGCATCGATCCGAACTCTGTCGTCGCCTTCATGCTGAGATCGTCGCAAAACACGGCCCCATCGAAGCCCAGTTGCCGGCGCAGCTGATCTTCGATCCAGTAACGCGAAAAACCGGCGGGAAGCGGATCTGTCTCGACGTACACGACATGCGCCAGCATCACGCCTGCCAGGAGTCGGTGCCCGATCAAGGTTTCGTAGGGCCGCAGATCGTCCAGCAGGTCTCCGAACTCGCGACGGTCTACCGGGAGCCTTTCGTGCGAATCTGCAACCACCGCGCCATGTCCCGGAAAGTGTTTCGCGATAGCCACCATGCCGGCCTTGCGCAGCCCTCGACAGAAACTCGCCGTCAGTGCGGCCACGGCGTCGGGGTGAGAATGAAAGGCGCGCTCGCCGATTACTTCGCTGACGCCGTGATCCAGGTCCACGCAAGGCGCGAACGACAGGTCGACGTCGGCTGCACGCAGCTCCGAGGCGATCAGCCAGCCGGCCGTGCGCGCAAGCTGAAGCGCCTCGTCCGGGTCCCGGTCGTACTCCCGGCCGATGCGCCGCATGGGTGGAATGGCGCTGAAGCCTTCGCGGAAGCGCTGGACCCGTCCGCCTTCCTGGTCCACCGCGATAAGGAGCGGGGGGCTTCGCAACGCCCTGATGGAAGCGACGAGATCCGACAGCTGGGATGGCGAGGCGTAATTGCGGCTGAACAGAATGACCCCGCCAACAGCGGGCTCCGCCAGCAGATCGCGATCTGCCGGCGTCAGCAGCAGTCCCTCGATGTCGAGCATTACGGGTCCAAGCGCCATTGTTGATCAGCCGGTTCGGGGTGGGCAGCGCCCAAGTTTATTAAACTTTATTCTGCAAATATAGTGTAACTGGTTATTTATGTTGTTCTTTTGGAACGCGGGTCTTTTGAAAAGACGGCGATGGCTTCCACGTGCGCCGTGTGCGGGAACATGTCAACAATGCCCGCGGCCTCCAGGCGATAGCCCTGCCCTTTCGTCAGGATGCCCGCGTCGCGAGCGAGCGTGGCCGGGTGGCAGGAAACGCACACAACCCGGGTCGCGCTGATTTTTCCCATGTGACGGACCACTTCCTCTGCGCCGCTCCGCGGCGGGTCGAGCAGCACCCTGTCCCAGGACTGCCTGAGCCAGCTCGACCCGGCGTCGACCGCGGTAAGGTCGCTGCAACGAAACTCGCAGTTGCCGATGCCGTTGAGGGCGGCGTTCTGCGCGGCTCTCGTTACCTGGGCGGCTTCGCCCTCTATGCCGAGCACGAAGGCCGCGCGGCGCGCGATGGGAAGCGAGAAGTTGCCGATGCCGCAGAAGAGGTCGAGCACGTGATCGGTTTCGCGCAATTGCAGCAGGTCCACCGCCGCGGCAACCATACGCCGATTCACGCTGCCGTTCACCTGCACGAAGTCGGTTGGCTGGAACCGGATCCGTACATCGAATTCAGGCAACTCATAAAAGAGCGCATCACAGGCTGCATCGCCAACCAGCGGCGTGACCGAATCGATGCCGCCCGGCTGAAGCGAAATGCGGACACCATGTTCGTTGCCGAATCGCTCCAATCGGGCACGATCTTCTCTGGCAGGCGGATCCAGAATCCGAAAGACCAGCTCGACGGCGTTATCGGCTACCGCCACTTCTATCTGCGGCAATCGGGCGCGTATGCCGAGTTCCCCGATGAGCTCGCTCAGGGCGTCAATGAGCGAACCGAAGGGCGGAGCCAGAATCTCGCACCGATGCATGTCGGTCACGAGCGCCGCACGCCGCTCCCGAAATCCCACCAGCACCCGCCCCTTGCCGGCGACATCCTTGACCGCAAGCCGCGCCCGCCGGCGATACTGCCAGTTCCCCTCGGGCTCGGGATCGCACACCGGATCGAGCCAGCGCTCGGGCCTGATACCTCCGATGCGCTCGAGGCAATCCGCAAGCGACTTCTGTTTCATCGCGCGCTGATCGGCGGCATCGACATGCTGCAGCGCGCAGCCGCCGCACACGCCGAACACCGCGCACCGTGGCGTCACGCGTTCCGACGACGGCGTAAGGATCTCCAGCAAGTCGGCCTCGTCGTAACCGCGACGCAGCTTGCGCCGCTCTATTCGCACCTGCTCGCCCGGCAACGCTCCGGGCACAAACACCTTCTTGCCGTCAATTGTGGCAATGCCCCTGCCATCGTGCGTCATGGCATCGATCGTGGCAGTTTCCGGCTCGCGTCGTTTGACCACGGTGCTAATCCGCATTATTCGTGAACGATTGACATTGCTGGTTAGCGGAGCTCCGGTGGGAGGGGGGAGCTTTTCAGGAACGCCGTGAACCCATCCATGGGGGCTTCGCACAAACATCCCTGTTTGTGACGATCCTGAAAAGCTCCCCCCTCCCACCGAAGCTCCGCCCTCTCGTGGTGCGGTTCACGAACAATGCTCGCGCCGCGCCAACGAGACATCCCGCCACTCGCAAACGATCCACTACAACCTCGACGGTTAAACAACCGGAGGAAGCAGCTCATCACCAGTCCAGGCGGCCGCAAATTCGTTCAAGTGCGGCAGGTTCATCGCGGCGAGCGTCGAGCGAACGAGATCGAACTCGCGCTTCAAGTCGGTGGCGTCGAGCTTGCCGCGCATATGCTCGAAGCGCAGGTAGATGAGATACGTGTTGAGGACGTCGGTTTCGCAGTAATTGCGGATTTCGTCGATACCGCCGTCGAGCCAGGACCTCCAGACCTTGTCGCCGCTCATGCCGAGTTTGCCGGGGAAACCGAGCAGTGCGGCGACCTGGTCGAGCTTTGCGCCGCCGCGCGGCTGGAACCCGGACAGGACGTCCATCAGGTCGATATGCCGCCAGTGGTAACGACTCAGGTAGTTGTTGTAACGGAAGTCGCGGTCGCTGTCGCCGATTTCCCAGTAACGCGGCGCCTGTACGCCGTGGCGCAGCGCCCGGTAGTGCAGCACGGGCAAGTCGAATCCGCTGCCGTTCCAGGAAATGAGGTCGGGCGAATAGCGCTCGAGTCCGTCGAAGAAGCGGCCGATCAGTTCAGCTTCGCCGGCGTCGCGATCTCCAAGGCTCCAGACGCGGAAGCTGTCTTTCGTTCTGAGCGCCACTGAAATGGCTACCACGCGATGAAGGTACAGAGGCAGGAACTCGCTACCCGTCGCCTGCTGACGCAGGAAGGTCATCGCGGACGCGACATCCTCGTCGCCGAGGTCGTCCAGCTGGTAGGCTCGTCGACCGAATTCGACATCGGGAATCGTCTCGATATCAAAGGAAAAACAGTGCATTATGGTTACTTTATAATGTAATTCAGAACTTCTGCCTGCGACCGGCCGGGTGCGGACTCAGGCTTTCATAGCGACTGCGAACGCCACCACCAGGCCGGCGTCGTCGGTAAGGCTCACATGGGCCTCCCCGATGCCGAGGTCGCGGCAGACTGCCCTGGCACGTTCCGAAAAAATGACAAGCGGCCTGCCCCAGGCATTATTAATGATGCCGACGTCGCGTATCCATACGCCATGACGGAAGCCGGTGCCCATGGCTTTCACCGTTGCTTCCTTGCCGGCGAAGTGCATGGCGAGAAATCGTACCGGCCGTTTACTGCCCTGGAACAAAGCTCGCTCCTCCGGCATCAGCAGCCGCTCGACGAAACGCTCCCCGAAGCGATCGTAGGTTTCCTGCATCCGGCTGACTTCGACTATGTCCGTCCCGACGCCGAAGATCACAGGCGCCTCGCTTCGTTCATCAGGCGTTTCATGCCGGCGACAGCGGCTGCGATGCCGTCGAACACGGATTGCGCAATGATTGCGTGCCCGATGTTGAGTTCCACGATCTCGGCAATGGCGGCAACAGGCTGCACGTTGTCGTAATTCAAGCCGTGCCCGGCATGTACCGTCAGGCCGATTTCCCGCGCGTACGCCGCTGCCCTGGTCACGCGCTCGAGTTCCTGCCGGCGCCTTTCCTCCGTGGCCTCTGCATACGCGCCCGTGTGTATCTCCACGACCGGAGCGCCCGCCCGTCGCGCGGCATCCATCTGACGCGGATCGGGGTCGACAAACAGCGAAACCCGGACTCCGTGGTCGGCGAGCCGGCGGCAGGCATCGGTGACCTTCTCTATCTGTCCGGCGGCGTCGAGTCCGCCTTCGGTGGTGAGTTCTGCCCGGCGCTCGGGCACAAGACAGCAGTCGGAGGGCCTGGTCGCGCAGGCAATCCCGAGCATCTCCTCGGTGATCGCCATTTCGAGGTTCATGCGAGTTGTCATGACTCCTTTCAATGCCCTTACGTCGCGGTCCTGGATGTGCCGGCGGTCTTCACGCAGATGCAACGTGATGCTGTCGGCGCCCGCCCTCTCCGCCAGAAGGGCTGCCGCCACAGGATCGGGATAAGTCGTTCCGCGTGCCTGCCGCAGGGTCGCGACGTGATCGATATTTATCCCCAGGTGTTGTGTTCTCAATTTCCCCAAGATCCCTCCAGTTCGGGGGCGCCGGAAGCCCGGCGTTCAGCAGTCCATGGTCCGTCTTTATGGTTCATCTTTATGGTTCATTTTTGTGGAGGTCGCGCTGCCCCGCTGCATGTCGAGAAAGACTTTGCGGCTCTTAAGCTCCCTGCCGCCCAGGTGAAATGCAATGACATCGCGCAGCAACCTGCCGGCCGAACGCAGCGTTTCCGGGCGCGAGAAGTCGCGGTTCCGGATTGCCATGAGATCGCTGCCCGAAAACGTCATTGGACCGGACGGGTCGCTCACTGCCGCCGGGCCCTGCTCCGGCCGATACACGTAGAACGCGGCGGACGAGAGTGGCACCTCAGTGTCCGTATCATGATCGAGATTGAGTGCATAGCCAAGCAGCCGCAGCAGTTCCATTTCGAACCCCCGCAATTTGGCTGCCACATCGCGACCGCCGGACAGGCTCGCAATGGTCGATCCGTAAACCCTGAAAATGTCGGGTTGCGGATCGTGCCGGTGCAACAGATGCAGAAGCAGTTCGTTGGCGTAATAGCCGGACAGCAAGGCGTCACCCGAGAGCGAAATCGGCGCCCCGCCGAGTTCGGCTCCCGTCAGTGTGCCGAGGTCGCCGCGGCTTACCCAGGATACCTGTAACGGCAAAAACGGTCGCAGTACACCCTTCAGCCGGGACTTGCCGGAGCGGCTGCCGCGGGCTACCAGCGAAAGGCGGCCGTGATCGCGACTCAGGATCTCCAGGATGCGGCTTGCGTCCTGGTAGGGGCGGTGATGCAACAGCCAGGCCGGCTCGTTCTGCACGCGGCGAATCATGTTGATGGTACCGCGCGGCGGCCAGGGAAGCTTCGCTTTGCCCTTGCTCCAGGCACCCGATCCAGGACGGATTCGTGCAGAGCTTCCCCGGGTTTACGGCGCGTCGAAACCGAGCCTTTGCAGCTGCTCTTCATTGTCGGCCCAGTTCTCCTTGACCTTGACCCAGAGCTCGATGTGAACCGGCCGTCGGAACTCGGACTTCAGCTCGAGCCGGACGGCGCGGCCGACCTTTTTGAGCACGCTACCGCCCTTTCCGACGACGATTCCCTTCTGGCTTTCCCGTTCGACCCAGATGACGGCGTGAATTTCCACGCCCTCGTCAGACTTGTCGATCCGCTCGATCTGGACCGTCAGGCCGTAGGGTACTTCCTGACGCAGGCTCAATGTCAGCTGCTCGCGAACCAGTTCGGCAATACGAAAAGATTCGCTCCGGTCGGTGAACATTTCTTCCGGGAAAAGGGGCGCGGATTCCGGCAGGAACTTCGGAATCACTGCCAAAAGCCGGTCCAGGTTGTCGTCGAGCTTCGCGGATACGGGAATGACCTCGGCGAAGTGGGATCTTGCCGACATCGCGGCGATTGTGGCCAGCAACTCCTCCTTCGGGTGTACTTTGTCGATCTTGTTCAGCAGGGCTATGACGGGAGCGGATGCACTCGTTGCGCGATCCAGCGCGTTCTGGTCGTCGGCGGTCCAGCGGTTCGCTTCGCACATGAACAGTATCAGGTCGGCATCCTGAAGCGCATTGACGGCTGCGCGGTTCATCAGCCGGTTCATGGCCTTGCCGGAATGGCTGTGCAGACCGGGCGTATCAATAAAGATGATCTGCGTGTCGCCGGCCGTGAGCACGCCGAGGATGCGGTGCCTCGTCGTCTGCGGCTTTGGCGTCACTATGCTGATCTTCCGGCCCACGAGCGCGTTTACGAGCGTCGACTTGCCGACGTTGGGGCGGCCGATGACCGCGGCGAAGCCCGCGCGAGATACCTTTTCCGTTGTCACTTACGCCGACTCGCCCACCAGCACCAGCATCTTCATCGCGGCATCCTGTTCCGCCTGGCGCCGCGATGTGCCGCGACCGATCGTGCTGGCGTCGAGGGCATGGATACTGCAACTTACTTCGAACGACTGCCGATGAGCCTTGCCCGTGATGTTTTCAACCCGGTATGCGGGCAGATCGAGTTTTCGCGCCTGCAGAAGCTCCTGCAGCTGCGTTTTGGGATCCCGGCGCGAAGCCGAGTCCGGCAGTTCGCGCAACCTTTGACCGTATACCGTCTGAACGATCCGGCGCGCTTCATCGAAACCCGAGTCCAGGTAGACTGCGCCGAAGACGGCTTCCAGGGCATCCCCAAGGATGGAGGAGCGGCTGTAGCCCCCGCCTCTTTTCACGCCCGCACCCAGCACGAGGTGCGACGCCAGACCGATCTCCATCGCGAGTTCCGTCAGCATCGTATCCTTGACCAGGGACGAGCGGATGCGGCTCAGAACGCCTTCGCTTGCATCCGGGCGGAGTCTGTAAGTGGCCTCCGAAACCACGACATCGAGAACGGCATCCCCGAGATACTCGAGCCGCTCGTTATTCGGACCCGGAGCGCTGCGGTGAGTCAATGCCTGCGTAAGCAGATCTTCATCGCGAAATTCGTAGTTCAGCGATTGCTTCAGCCAGGTGGCGGCTTTTTCCAAGATTCTCGCTCGAGACGCAGGTACGTGTGCCTGCCATTGTCAGTCAAAATATGCTGGTCTCCAACCCTCCCGGGCCGGACTATCGGCGGACCAATACTTCCTTGTCGAAATGTACGGTAAAAGAGACGTTGCCGATAAAGGGTGTCGAGTGATCGTAGGCAGCCTTTACCAGGAATCCGTTATTGTCCGTCGTTACCTTGATGTCATTCGCGGTAATCTGGCTCACGCTCTCGACATCGAATCGTCTTGCAATGGATGTCCGGATCGCATTGCGCGAAGCGTTCTGGCTGTCGAATTCCTTGTGCACGCCTTCGAGCACGCCTGCGACTTTCATGTAGTTCAGGTATACGGGCGTCAGGCGGATGAACGCAAATGCAAACAGGCCGATGAACACCACAAGGATCAGGAAACCGACGGTAGTCATACCGGCCTGCCCTGCAGTTGCCCGCCCTGCTGCCGGCTGGCTTTTAGCCTCCACGCAACCGATCCGGTTTTCCAGACAGCTCATCGGTGTTCCTCCACGATCCATTTCAGCAGCCGGTTGGCCCGGCACGACGCCAAGGCTAGCGCGATTTTAGCCGGCACATCAGTGACTCGCACCACATTATTGAATCTTCATGCCAATCCGCTCCCAGTCCGGCACTTCCAGGCCGTCCATGTGCATCCAGATACGTACCGCTTCTCCCACCAGGTGCGATTCCGGAATCATGCCGAGAAACCGGCTGTCCCGGCTGTTGTCCCTGTTGTCGCCGAGCATGAAGTAGTGTCCCTCCGGCACCTTATAGACGCCGTCGCGGACCGTGTTGCCCGGGTGCACGATGAGAATGGCGTGTTCACGATCGCTTAAGTGTTCGATAAAGCGGGGCGCCGGATCGTCGGGCGGCGGGTTGATATCGGGAACCAGCGGCACCGGCTCGCCGTTGACGGTTAGTCGGTGATTGACGTACTCCACCGTGTCACCCGGAAGTCCGACCACGCGCTTTATGTAATTCACCGTCGGCTCTTCCGGAAGCCGAAACACCACTACATCGCCGCGTTCAGGCTGTCCCGTATCGATGATTTTCGTTTCGAGAACCGGCAAGCGTAACCCGTAGGAAAACTTCTTGACGAAAATGTAATCGCCCTGGAGCAACGTCGGCATCATCGAGCCGGAAGGAATTCTGAACGGCTCGAAAATAAACGAACGAATGACCAGCACGAACAGCAGCACCGGAAAGAAAGATCTCGAATAATCGACAACGGTTCTGACCGCCCGGCTCGGGCTGCCGCCTTCGGGCGGCTTTTTCTGCAGGTAGAAGCGATCGATTGCAACGACCACTCCGGTAACGACCGTCAGCAGCGTAAGTATGAGAGCCAGGTTAATGTTCAATACAATGTCTCACTTGTCTGTCCGCAGAACCGCCAGAAAAGCCTCTTGCGGAATCTCCACGGATCCGATCTGTTTCATGCGCCGCTTGCCTGCTTTCTGCTTTTCGAGAAGCTTTCGCTTGCGCGTTACGTCGCCGCCATAGCACTTCGCCGTGACGTTTTTCCGGAGTGCCTTGACCGTGCTTCGCGCGATGATCTGGCTGCCGATTGCCGCCTGGATGGCGACATCGAACATCTGCCGTGGTATCAGTTCGCGCATTCGTTCGACCAGTTCACGCCCGCGAGCGTCTGCCGTCGCGCGATGGACTATCATGGACAACGCGTCAACGCGCTCCTTGTTGATAAGGATGTCCAGTCGCACGAGCGAGGCCGGCTCGAAGCGCTCGAAAGTATAGTCGAAAGACGCATATCCGCGACTGACCGACTTCAGCCGATCGAAAAAGTCCAGCACGACCTCGGCAAGCGGCATCTCATACACCAGAGAAACCTGGCTGCCCAGGTAACGCATATGCATCTGCACACCGCGCTTCTCGATACATAGTTTCATCACCGACCCCACGTGCTTCTCGGGCACTAGAATGTTGGCCGTGATAACCGGCTCCCGCAGCTCGGCAATTTCGTTCACCGGAGGCAGCTTGGACGGGTTATCCACGTACAGCAACTTTCCGTCGCGCATGAGGATCTCGAATACTACCGTCGGCGCAGTGGTGATCAGGTCGAGCCCATATTCCCTCTCCAGCCGTTCCTGCACGATTTCCATGTGCAACATCCCCAGAAATCCGCAGCGAAAGCCGAAACCCAGGGCAGCCGACGTTTCCGGCTCGAAATGCAGTGCGGCGTCGTTCAGT
>Ga0299913_10003065_pt1 | contig 13506 bp, 14 predicted proteins | sample RVTome_9_FD_201360 | JGI IMG/M metagenome (GOLD analysis project Ga0299913, IMG submission 201360) | Soil microbial communities from uranium-contaminated site in the Upper Colorado River Basin, Wyoming, United States - RVT155D38 (version 2) ... | reverse complement strand
GTCGAGCGCCATGTCGAGGCAGCGCGCGTAGTCGCCCGAGTCGTAGACGCAGCCGTTCGGCGTCTCGTACGGCATCTGCTCGGTCTTGACGTAGTTGCGCTTGCGCATCTCGACCGGGTCGATCCCGAGCTCGGTGCCGACGATGTCGATGATCCGCTCGGTCAGCCAGAGGTGCTGCATGCGCGAGTAGCCGCGGTTCGGCGACACGGGCGACTTGTTCGTCGTCACCTGGGTGAAGTCGACGCGGATGTTCCGCCAGGCGTAGCAGCCGGGCGTCACCTGCGCCCAGATGATGCAGCCGAGCGGCTCGTAGCGGGGGAAGGCGCCGCAGTCGTCGAGCGCCTTGACGTTGAAGCCCAGCATCGTCCCGTCCGCCTTGACGGCGACCTCGACGTCGTGGAACCAGCGCTCGTTGCCGTGGGCGTTCGCCGTGTGCTGGTCGGTGCGCCACTCGGTCCAGTTGACGGGCCGGTTCAGCTTCCGCGCCAGCAGGCAGAGCGTGACGTAGTAGGGATGCAGGCAGATCTTGTTGCCGAAGCCGCCTCCGATGTCGCGCGTGACGAAGCGGAGCTTGTCGAGGCCGGTGCGGAGCGCCGGCGCCATCCAGATCGCGCCGACACCGGGCATCTGGTGGTTGCAGTGGATCGTCCACTGCCCGTCCGCGCGCTGGTACTCGACGAGCGCGCCGGAGCACTCGAGCGGCGTCGAGCTGAAGCGGTGGAAGTGGAGCTCGTCGATTTTGACGATGTGGTCGGCCTCTGCCTTCGCCGCCTCCCAGTCGCCCCAGTCGAAGACGCCGCTCCAGACGACGTTCGAGCCGGCGTCGTCGTGCATGACCGTCTCGTTCTTGACCGCCTCACGCGCGTCGACGAGCACGGACAGCGGCTCGTACTCGACCTCGACGAGCTCGGCGGCGTCGCGCGCCAGCTCGCGCGTGCGGGCGACGACGGCCGCGACCGGCTCGCCCATGAAGCGCACCTTGCCGACCGCGAGCGCGTAGTCCTTGATCTCGTTCCCGGGCGGAGTCGACATCTCGAAGAACGGGTCGGTCTGGATCGCGACCTCGTCACCGGTGAGCGTCCCGTAGACGCCGTCGAGCGCCAGCGCCGCGGTGACGTCGATCGAGACGATCTTCGCGTGCGCGTGCGGCGAGCGGACGAAATGGACGTACCCCGTGCCGTGGCGGCGCACGTCGTCGAAGAACACGCCCTGGCCCTGGACGAGCCGCTTGTCCTCCTTGCGCGGGATCGACTGGCCGATGTAGCCCTTCTCCAGCTCGACCGGCGCGGTAGTCGTCTCGGTCGTGCTCACGAGCTCTCTCCGACGGAGGTGATCGCCTCGACGATGTTGACGTAGCCGGTGCAGCGGCAGATGTTCCCCTGGATCGCCATCCGCGCCTCCTCCTCGGTCGGCCGCGGGTTCTGCTCGAGCAGCGCGGACGCGCTCATCAGCATCCCGGGTGTGCAGTAGCCGCACTGGAGCGCGTGGTGGGCGGAGAACGACTGCTGCAGGGGGCTCAGCTCGCCGTCGGCAGGAGCCAGCCCCTCGACCGTCCGCAGCTTCGCGCCGTCCGCCTGCACGGCGAGCAGCATGCAGCTCTTCACCGCCTGCCCGTCGAGATGGACGGTGCAGGCGCCGCAGTTGCCCGTGTCGCAGCCGACGTGGGTGCCGGTCAGGTCGAGGTCGTCGCGGAGGAAGTGGACGAGCAGGCGGCGCGCGTCGACCTCTCGCTCGTAGCGCTCGCCGTTGATCTCGACGGCGATCGTCCGGCTCGTGGAAGGCTGCTCCACGCTCACCTCCCTCGCTCCTGCGCCTGCTGCACGGCGCGTACCGCGCAGATGCCGGCGAGGTGACGGCGGTACTCGGCGGACGCGTGGACGTCCGACGGCGGCTCCAGGCCTGCCGCCTCGACCGCCTGGCGGACGCTGTCCTCGTCGGCGCCCGCCGGGGACACCAGCACGGGCACCGCGTCGACACAGCCCAGCACGACCCGCGGCGCGTCGCCCGAGAGGCTCGCGGCCGCGTTCGCGATGCAGGTTCCGTCCCGCCCGATCGTGACCGAGGCGAAGCCGTCCGCGGTGGTCGCGGAGGCGGGCACGGAGACCGAGAGCAGGAGCTCGCCCTCGCCCACGACGGTCATGTACACGCCCAGGAAGAACTCCTCCGCGGAGACCGTCCGCTCGCCGCCGGCGCCGAGGATCGTCATCGATGCACCGAGCGCGACGAGCAGCGGCGGCAGGTGGTTGGTCGGGTCGTTCGAGCAGACGTTGCCGCCGATCGTGCCGCGGTTGCGCACCTGCACGTCGGCGATCTGAGCGGCGACCTCCGCCAGGACAGGGCGAGAGACCTCGACCTCCGCCGAGGCCATGATCTGGGTGTAGGTCGCCATCGCGCCGAGCTGGAGCGTGTCGCCGGAGACGGAGATCGCGCGCAGCTCCACGAGCGCGTTCAGGTCGACGAGCACGTCGGGGGACGCCGCGCGCGCCTTCATCACGTTCACGAGCGTCTGCCCGCCGGCGAGTGCCCGCGCGCCCTCGTGGGCCCCGAGGAGGCCGATGGCCTCCGCGACGGACGACGGCCGCGCGTATTCGACCTCTCGGAGGAGCACAAGAGGGATTAAACACTGATTTCCCTGTGACATGTCAAGGCAGTAGAGTCGCCGCATGGCCGGATTCGACGCCGTCTTCGTCGGCAGCGGGATCAACTCGCTCGCGGGCGCGGCGCTCCTGGCGAAGGACGGCTGGCGCGTCTGCGTGCTCGAGCGGAACGACTGGCTCGGCGGCGCGATCAAGACGGTCGAGGGACTGACCGCGCCCGGCTTCACGCACGAGGTCTTCTCCTCCTGGCACCCGCTCTGGGTCGGCTCGCCCGCCTACGCGGAGCTGAAGCCCGACCTCGACCGGCTCGGTCTCGAGTACCTGAACACCGACGTGCCGACCGGCGCGGTGTTCCCGGACGGCTCGAGCGCGTTCCTGTCGACGGACGGGGCCGCGAACGTCGCCGAGCTCGGCGAGGCCTGGCAGCGCCAGTTCGACGAGTTCATGGGCGCCGTGGAGATCGCCTTCGGCGTCCTCGGCAGCGAGCTCTGGTCGGCGCAGGGCCTCTCGCTCGGCCGCAAGGCGTACCGGCACTTCGGTCGGCGCGGGCTCGTCGAGTTCGCCGGCCACTCCCTGCTCTCCGCGCGCGACTGGCTGACCGACACTTTCGACCGCGAGCAGGCGCACGGGCTCCTCGCGCCGTGGGTCCTGCACACAGGGCTCGGGCCGGACCAGGCCGTCTCCGGCTTCATGACCCAGGTGATCGCCTGCGCGCTGCAGCTGGGCGGGATGCCGGTACCGAAGGGCGGAGGCGTAAAGCTCGTCGACGGGTTGGCGCAGATCGTGCGCGACGCCGGCGGCGAGCTGCGCACCGAGGCCGACGTCGAGCGGATCCTCGTCTCGGACGGAAAGGCGACCGCAGTGCGGCTTGCCGACGGCGAGGCGGTCGCGGCCTCTCGTGCTGTGCTCGCCTGCGTGACCCCGACGCAGCTCTACGGCCGGCTGCTCGCGAAAGGCGACGTCCCGGACCGCGTGCGCGAGTCGGCGCTCGGCTTCCGCTACGGACGCGGCGAGATGCAGATCCACATCGCCATGGGCGAGCGGCCGCGCTGGCGAGGGGACGAGCGGCTCGCGGGCGTGCCGCTGCTCCACCTCACCTCCGGCCTCGACGGTGTCTCCCGCGCGGTCAACGAGGCCGACCGCGGCCTCCTCCCCGCCGAGGCGACGATCGCGCTCGGCCAGCCGATGGCGGTCGACCCCTCTCGCGCCCCCGACGGCTCGTGGGTGATCTGGGTACAGCTGCAGGAGCTCCCCTCGCGGCCGAAGGGCGACGCGGCCGGCGAGCTCGACACGGGCGACGGCACGTGGACGGAGGAGCTTCGCGAGGCCTACGCGGACCGGATCGTCGAGCGGATCGGCCGCCACGTCGAGAACCTGACCAGCGCCACCGTCGCGCGCGTCGTCCTCTCACCTGCCGACATGGAGGCTGCGAACCCGAACTGGGTCGGCGGGGACATCTACGCCGGCTCGTGCTCGCTCGACCAGAACCTGCTCTTCCGGCCGACTCCGGGAACGCCCGGGCACGAGACGGCGGTCGAGCGCCTCTGGCACATCGGCGCGAGCACGCATCCGGGTCCCGGCCTCGGCGCCGGCTCCGGCTACCTCGTCGCGAAGCACCTGACGCGGCCCCCGCTGGCGCGCCGGCTGCTCTCGAAGCTGCCGGGCCTCCCGTGACGCTCTCGCTTTCGGAGATCTCCACCGTCGCGGCGAGCTTCGAGGACGACCTGCGGGCGTACGCGGCCGCCGGCTTCGACGGGATCGGGCTCTGGGAGATGAAGCTCGGCGACGACGACGCGGCGCTGGCGGCGCTGCGCGCGAGCGGCCTGCGCGTCACGAACTGCGTCCCGGCGGTGCCGTCGATCCTCCCGAACACCGTGATCGAGGGCCCCGAGGACGTGGTCGAGCGCGTCGACGCGCTGTGCGCCTCGCTCCACCGCCTCGGCCGCTACGAGCCCGGCTGCGTCCTCTGCCTGACCGGGCCGGCCGGGAGTCGCGGCGAGCTGGAAGCCCGGCAGCTCGTGATCGACGGCCTGCGCAGGATCGCCGCGGCGGCCGACAGCGCGGGCGTAAGGCTCGGGCTCGAGCCGATCCATGCCTCGCAGCGCGACGACCTGACGCTGGTCACGACGATCCCGCAGACGCTCGACCTGTTGGACGAGGCCGGCTTGCCGGACGTGGGGATCATGGTCGACCTCTGGCACGTCGGCGACACGCCGGAGATCGAGCGCCAGCTCGTCGAGCACGCCGGCCGCATCACGGGCGTCCACGTCGCGGAGAGGTTCCCGGGCGAACGCCCCGACCGCGACCTGCCCGGCGAGCGCTGCGCCGAGCTGATGGGCGTGCTCCACGAGGCGGGCTGGCGCGGCGCGTGGGACGTCGAGATCTTCGGCGACGCCGAGCGAGCCGACTCGCTCTGGTCGCTGCCGGTCGACGAGGCCGCGCGCCGCGCGCACACCGCCGTGGCGGCGATCGCCCCCTAGAGCGGCCGGCCGGCGAGCGCGAGCACATTCGCGACGAAGACTTTCGTCTCGTCGAAGAAGCCACGCTCACGCACGGCCTTCTCGCCCTGGTACCAGGCGCCGAGCGCGAGCCGCTGGTCGCCGTCGAACCGCTTCAGCAGGTGGCTGAGGAGCGCCATCCCGACCTCGACGCCGCCGTCGCCGGTGCGCGGCACCTTGCGGCCGAGCAGCACCGTCTCGACGAAGGCCCAGGTCTCGGGCATCACCTGCATCGGCCCCCAGGCGCCGACCGACGAGGTGACGTTGACCTGGAAGCCGGACTCCTGCCACGTGAGCGCGCGCGCAAGGCTGACGGGGACGCCGTAGTGCGCCGCCCAGCGGTCGACCAGGCTACGCACGGTCGAACGGTCGAGCTCCGCGGCCGGCCCCGTGCCCACGGGGACCTTGAGCTTCGCACCCTCGACGACGAGATCCACGGAGGCGAGGTCGTTCGCGCCGACGAGCGCGCGCACCGTCGTCCTGTGCTTCACGGCGATCGCCGTGAGCGTGTCGCCCGGGCGGACGACGTACGAGACCGGAGCCGCGGTGATCTGGGTGAGCACCGGCGCGCCGCGGCCGTGGCCGAACGCCGTCAGCGTCGCCGGGCCGGCGACGCCGTCGACGGCGAGGCCGCGCGTCTTCTGGAAGCGGATCAATCCCTTCGTCGTCGCGGCGCCGAAGTGGCCGTCGACCTGGTAGAGGCGGAGGTGGCCTGCGCGGGCGAGCAGGAACTGGAGCGCGGACACGTCCCAGCCGTACGCGCCCTGCGAGAGCACGCGCCGCGCGACGAGGGGCCGGCCCAGCGCGCCGAGCTCGGCGCGCGTGCGCGGCCCGAGCTCCCCGGTCACCGGCAGCCGCGCCGCCTTCTGGAAGGCGCGCAGCCCGCCCGCCGTCATCGGCCCGGCGAGCCCGTCGATCGTGCCGAAGTACATCCCCTTCGAGCGCAGCGAGACCTGGAGCGCGGCGATCTCCGCGTCGGGCCCGGCGGCGAGCGCTGCCGGTGCAGTCAGCAGTACGGCGACGGCGGCCGCGATGAGGATCCGAAAGCGCACGGGCGGGATGTCTTTTCCGCGCGCGCGAGCGCTCCTGCAAATCTTTACAAAACGGCAACAGCGACCCGGGCGCGCCCGATCGGGGGCGTCAGGCTTCGGGGACGGGGCGGCCGACGTCCCCGGGCCCCGTGGTTCGCTCGATCGCGTCCGCCGGGACCCGCAGCGGGCCACCGTCCCAGAAGGCCACGAGCGCCTCGCGCCGCTCCACGGCGAACCAGCCGATCAGCCTCCCCTCCGACCCGACCGCCATCCCCGCGGCCGGTGCCAGAAGCCGAACGAGGTCGCGAGGCTGGGGATCCGACATGCGGCGATCATCCCACGACGAGGACGAAGGGATACAGCTCCCGCGGTTGGACTCGAACCAACAACCCTCCGGTTAACAGCCGGATGCTCTGCCAATTGAGCTACGCGGGAACGCAGCGGGAAATTGTAGCCGCGCTACCGGCCCAGCGGACTCTTCGTGATGCGGACGGTGAAGGTGAGCGCCGCCCCCGCATAGCGGCCGGTGACGCGCCAGCAGCCGGTGGTCGGGAACGTGAGGCCGGTGGCCTGGAACCCTGGCGAGTAGCCGGCCGGGACGTGCGCGCGCAAGGGCGGGGCGAGACTGTCGATCCGCCGGCCGGTGATCCGGATGCGCCCGCTCCCCGCCCGCCACCAACCGAACTTCGCGTCGATCGAGCCGTCGTCGTCGATCGTGGCGCGGACGCCGCCGCCGGGCAGCCTCCCCGCGACGAGGCGACCGTCCTCCGGCACGAGCGCGACGCGGATCGTCTCGTTGCCGTAGTTGAAGCTCGGTGTCGCCGGGTCCGGCGGCCGGCGACCGCGGACGTCGGTGACCGTACAGACGGAGTACGAGCGCGAGGCCGGAAACGGCGTCATGCCCCTCGTGGCGGCGCGCAGGAACCCGCGTGCTGCGAGCGGGACCTGGCGCCAGTAGGGCCCGCTGCCGGTCCGGTAGGGCGGCACGCGGCTCTGGGTGATCCGCATCGCGTCGTGCCGAGGTACGTACAGAAGCGTCCAGGTGACCGGCTCGGGCTCGGAGTGGCGGACGACGATCCGGAAGAACGGCGCAACCGCGGGAGCGCGCTGCCCGAACGGATCGGACCACCAGGACACGAACCGCGCGATCTCGGCCTCCCCGCCCAGCCTGACACAGCCGGAGCGGCCGCAGAGCTCGCCGGCCGTCGGTCCCTTCGCGTCCGCGGGAGGAGCCGACACGGCGAAAAGGGCGATCCCGGCGAGGACCGTGGCGACGGAGCCGATGCTGGCGCTCCTGCTCATGTTCCGTAGTACATCCTCGGCGCGCGCGCGGTTCCCTCAGGCGAGCTCCGACACCGCTTCCTTGACCCGTGCGAGCTGCGCCTGGAGCTCCTTCATGCGGCCGAACTCGGCGCCGGCGAGCTCGCGGCGGAGCCGCCGCTCGCGCAGGTTGAGCAGGAGCTCCTTGCCCGTCCGCTCGTCGAGGCCCTCGCGCGAGGCGCGCGCGTCGAGCTCGGCGCGGAGCGCGACCAGCAGCTCGTCCTCCTCCCCGCCCTCGACGAGGAGCGCCCGGAAGCGCCGATGCAGCTCCGAGTCGAAGTGGTCGGCGGAGAGCTCGGCGAGCAGCTTCACGAGCCCGGGCTCGAGCACACAGGCGGCGAGGGCGTTGCGCTCCAGCCGCTCGTCCCGCTCGAGCAGCTTGGGCGAGAGATCCTCGGCGATCGTGCGCACGCCGCCCTTCGGCGTCAGCCCGGAAAGCGTCTCCTTGGGGAGGCTCAACCGACCCGCGAGCAGCCGCAGCGCGTCCTGCCACTCCGGCGAGTCCTCGTGCCGCTGCAGGATCTCCCGCGCGCGGACGAACGCCTCCTGCCGGTCGGGCGTCCGATCGAGCTCCAGGCGCACGCGGTAGAGGATGTAGCTCTCGGCCCCGCCCAGCCGCGCCTCGAAGCCGGCCGGCGCGTCCGCGGGGTCTTGCCCCTTCGGAAGCGTCACGACGCGAACGTCGAAGCCGAGCGAGGCCGCGAGCTCCATCCCGCGCAGCGTCGCCTCCTCGCCCGCCGCGTCCGAGTCGAAGCAGAGGTAGATGCGCCGCGTCAGCCGCTGCAGCTCCTTCAGCTGGCGCTCGGTCAGCGCCGTGCCCATCGAGGCGACGGCCGGCTCGAACCCGGCCTGGCGCAGCGCGATCACGTCGGTGTTCCCCTCCACGACGACCGCGCGCTCCTGCTTGGCGATCGCCGTGCGTGCGAGGTGGAGGCCGTAGAGGATCGCCGACTTGTGGAAGAGCTCGCCCTCGGGCGAGTTGACGTACTTGCCGCGCAGCGGGTCGTCGTCGTGGAGCTTGCGCGCCTGGAAGCCGACGATCCGCCCGCGCGCGTCCGCGAGCGGGAACATCAGCCGCTGCGGGAAGTAGTCGTTGCCGCGCGCGTTAGTGAGACCTGCGCCGCGGAGCTCTTCCCGAGTGAAGCCCTTCTCCTGCGCCTTCCGCGCCAGCCCGTCGCCGGGCGAGAGCCCGAGCCGGAACTCCTTGCAGACCTCCTCGCGGAGGCCCCGGCTCTCCAGGTAGGCGCGCACCGGAGCGCCCGCGGCGGTCTCCCAGAGGTAGCGCTCGTAGAACGCGGTCGCCTGGTCGAGCACCGCGTGCAACCGGTCGCGCCGCTTGCGCGATTCCTCCTGCTGCGGCGAGGTCTCCTCGTACTCGAGCGTGACCCTGAACCGCTCGGCGAGCCACTCGACCGCCGCGGCGAACTCGAGGTTCTCCGTCTCGCGGACGAAGGTGATCACGTCGCCGCCCTTGCCGCAGCCGAAGCAGTGGTAGAGCTTCTCGACCGGGTTGACGGAGAAGCTCGGCGTCCGCTCCTCGTGGAACGGGCACCGGCCGGAGTAGCGGGCACCGGACTTGCGCAGCGCGGTCCGGCCGGAGACGACCTCGACCATGTCGGCCGCAGCGACGACCTCCCGCACCGACGTCTCCTTGATCCGGGCCACTAGAGGGCCCGAGCGTACTCGAGCGCGAAGCGGTCGGTCATCCCGGAGACGAACGCGCGGATCTCGTCCTCGGAGTCGCCGCGGCCGGCGAGGTGGTCGACGATCGCACGGATCGTCCGGTGGGCGCGCTCGTGCTCGCCGCGTGCGTGGTCGCCGAGGTAGACGCGCTCGAACATGAACGAGCGCAGCGCGAGCATCGCCGCGCCGACGTCCTCGCTCTGAACGATGTCGCCGGCTGCCTCGGAGCTCTCGATCAGGTCGTGCACGAGCGTGTCGATCCGCGCGGAGCCGCTCTCGCCGAGCAGGTCGAGCTCGGCGCGTGGCAGGTCGTCCGACGTCAGCAGGCCCCAGCGGATCGCATCGTCGATGTCGTGGTTGATGTAGGCGACCCTGTCGACCAGCCTTACGATCTTCCCCTCCAGCGTCTCCGGCGCCCGCTCGCCGGTGTGGGTCAGGATCCCGTCCCGCACCTCGGCGGTCAGGTTCAGCTCCTCGGCGATCCGGAGCGACTGCTCGTTGTGGCGGAAGCGCGTGCCGAAGCGCTCTTGCAGGCAGTCGTCGAGCTGGTCCTCGCCGGCGTGGCCGAAGGGCGGATGGCCCATGTCGTGGCCGAGCCCGATCGCCTCGGTGAGGTCCTCGTTCAGCCGCAGCGCGCGCGCGACGACGCGGGCGATCCCGGTCGTCTCGAGCGTGTGCGTGATCCGCGTGCGGTAGTGGTCGCCCGCAGGGTCGATGAAGACCTGCGTCTTCCCCTTCAGCCGCCGGAACGGCTTCGAGTGGACGATCCGGTCGCGGTCGCGCTGGAAGGGCGTCCGCACGCCGCACTCGTCCTCCTCGCGCAGCCGGCCGCGCGTCTCGTACGAGCGGATGGCCAGCGGCGAGAGCGTGGACTCCTCGACCGAGCGGACGCGCGCCTCGAAGGCGTCGGCAACTCGTCCGGCCAGATCCGGCATGGAGTCAGGGTATCCCGCGCGGCGGATCACCCAGGCGCCGCCGGCGCGCCGCAAGTTGCTGACAGCAACTAAGTCCACGCCCGGGGCGATCAGAGGATGATGGGCACGGTGCCGCCGTCGGCGCTCCACGCGGCACCGGTGACGTAGGAGGCCCGCTCGGAGGCGAGGAACGCGACCACGGATGCGATCTCCTCCGGCTGGGCGAGCCGCCCGAGCGGGCGCCCGGCGCCGACCTTCGCCAGCACGTCCTCGCGGTCGCCGCCCTGCTGGTCGGCGAGGCCGCCCTCGCCGAGCCACGCCTCGGTCGCGGTCGGCCCGGGGGTGATCGCGTTGCAACGGATCCCGTCGCCCGCGTAGAGGTCGGCGACGAGCCGCGAGAGCGAGAGGACGGCGGCCTTCGTGACCGAGTAATGGGGCATCCCGGCCGAGGGGCGCTTGCCTGCGGTCGAGGAAACGTTGACGATCGCGCCGCGGCTCGCGCGCAGGTGCGGGAGCGCGGCGCGGATCGCGCGGACGTAGCTCATCACGTTCAGCTGCCACATCGCGTCCCAGTCGGCGTCGGGCACGTCCTCGAAGCGCGCCTGCACCGCGAAGCCGACATTGTTGACGAGCACGTCGAGCCCGCCGAGCGCACGCACCGCCGCGTCGACGACACGCCCGGGTGCGTCCGGCTCGGCGAGGTCGCCCTGCATGTGCAGGGTCTCGCCGATCCCGGGCGGGCCGCTGCGGCCGCTCGTGACCACGCGCGCGCCCTCGGCGACGAGGAGGCGGGCGGTCTCGAGGCCGATTCCGCCCGTCGAGCCCGTGACGACGCACGCCTTCCCACCCAGTCCGAGGTCCATCGGCGGCTAGCTTAGATGCATGACGACGCTCCTCCTGGCAAGACACGGCGAGACGGACTGGAACCGCGAGCTGCGGATCCAGGGCTCCTCGGACATCGAGTTGAACCAGCTCGGCCGCGCGCAGGCCCGCGCTCTCGCGCAGGAGCTCGAGCACGTCGAGCTCGACGCCGTTTACGCGAGCGACCTCGTCCGCGCGCGGGCGACCGCCGAGGCCGTCGCCGCCTTCCACGGCCTCGAGGTCCGGCTCGACGCCCGCCTGCGCGAGCGCTCGTTCGGTAGCTGGGAGGGGCTCACCCGCGAGGACATCGCGGTGCTGCCGGAGGGCTCCCGTCACGACGGCGAGAGCGACGACGAGGTGCGCGAGCGCATGCTCGAGGCCGTTCAGGCGATCGCGGACGCGCACCCCGGCGAGCAGGTGCTCGTCGTCGCGCACGGGGGTGCCCTGAACACGCTGTGGCACCACGCCGTCGGCGAGCGGGTGGAGCGCTGGGCGAACTGCGCGGTCTACAAGCTGGCGGTGCGGGAGGGCGCGTTCGTCGCAGTAGACTGACCCGCCTGTGGACGACTACACGAACAAGTACAAGGGCGAGCAGATCGAGGTCGCCCTCTTCGGCGGCGAGTACCAGGAGGGCGTGCTCACCGCGTACTGCTCGATCGAGGACGTCCCGCACATCGAGCTGAACGGCCACATCCTGGTGCCGCTGCAGAACGTCGCCTCGCTGCACTGCTCGAGCCGTTGCGACGCGCCCGAGCCCGACTGGCCGCCCCGCGGCCTGGGCGAGGACGACCGCGACGGCCTCGGCAGCGACGAGGAGTAACGCGTGCGGCGAGCCGCCGCGCTGAACCTGACCAAGTGGTGGCTGCTGGCGGCGATGCTGGCGGCGCTCTTCGGGGCCTTCGGCTGGGCGCTCGGGGGCCAGCGGGCGGCGTCCCTCTTCGTCTTCTGCGCCCTCCTCGCCGCCGGTGCGGTCTACGCGTACGCCGACCGGGCGCTGCTCGGGATGCTCGGGGCGCGCGAGTACGCGCTCGCGGAGGATCCGCTGCTGCGCTCGACCGTGGACGCGCTCTCGGCCAGGCTCGGCGTCCTCCCGCCGAAGCTCTACATCCTCCCCGACCTCTACCCGCGCGCGCTCGCGACTGGCCGCGGCCGGAACGGCTCGACGATCGCGGTCTCGCTCGGGCTGCTGGGAGCGCTGCGGCCGGCGGAGCTCGAGGCGGTGCTGGCGCACGAGCTGGCACACGTACGCCGCCGCGACGTGCTCGTCCAGACCTCGGCGGTGCTGCTGGCGGTCGTCCTCGTCGACCTCTCCCGGATCGGCGGCTGGTTCGAGCGCGCGCTCCTTGCCGTGCTCGGCCCGGTCGCGGCCGCGTTCGTCCACCTGCTGCTCTCGCCGCGCCGGGAGCTCGCCGCGGACCGCGTCGCGGCGGCCCTGGTCGAGTCGACCGACACGCTCGCGGACGCGCTGCTGAAGCTCGACCGGGCGAGCGACCTCGTCTCCTTCGAGGCGAGCCCGGCGACGGAGCCGCTCTACACGGTCAACCCGTTCGCGGAGGAGGGCCTGGCGGCGCTCTTCGTCACGCACCCGCCGCTCGACAAGCGGCTACGGCTCCTGCGCGCCGGCTAGCTCGAACAGGACGGCCTTGGTCGTCCCGTCGCGGAAGCCGCGCGGCTCGTCCACGATCCCGACGCGCGAGAAGCCGGCCTTCTCCGCCACGCGCTGCGACGGGACGTTGTCGGGATGCGTGGTCAGGCAGACGCGGTCGAGCCCCTGCTCCCGAGCCCACGCCACGGCGAGGATCACGGCGCGGGTCATCCAGCCGCGGCCGCGCGCCTCCTGCTTCATCCAGTACCCGACCACCCCGCCCTCGAGGTCGACGGAGACGACGCCGAGAAACTCGCCGGCGGCCGTGATCGCGAACGTGCGGTTGGGGGCGCCCTCAGCCCACTCGCTCGTGACGTGTGTCAGGAACGCCCGGCCGTCGGCCTCCGTGTATGGGCTTGGGACCAGGAGAGTGAAGCGCGGGATCTCGGGGTCGGCGCACGCGGCGACGACGTCGTCGAGATCCTCCAGCCCGAGCGGCCGCAACACGAGCTCGTCGTCGTGTAGCTCCATCGAAGCAGTCTAGAACGCACGAAGGGCCGCTCTCGCGGCCCCTCGTGAAGATAATTCGGCGGCGTCCTACTCTCCCGGGGGCTTGCGCCCCGAGTACCATCGGCGCTGTCGGGCTTAACTTCTCTGTTCGGAATGGGAAGAGGTGTACCCCCGACGCTATGACCGCCGAAATTGTCGAAAGCGCCTCGTTCGCGGGCACCCTCAAAACTCCATAGCAACATCACGCGGTGTTCTAAATCAAGACCTCGGGCAATTAGTACCGGTCAGCTGAACGCATTGCTGCGCTTGCACCGCCGGCCTATCGACGTGGTGGTCTACCACGGCCCTTACTCCCTCGAGGGGATGGGAAGTCTCATCTCGAGGTGGGCTTCCCGCTTAGATGCTTTCAGCGGTTATCCCATCCAGACGTGGCTAATCAGCAGTGCCCTTGGCAGGACAACTGATACACCAGAGGTCTGTTCGTCTCGGTCCTCTCGTACTAGAGAC
>Ga0299913_10003064_pt1 | contig 13508 bp, 13 predicted proteins | sample RVTome_9_FD_201360 | JGI IMG/M metagenome (GOLD analysis project Ga0299913, IMG submission 201360) | Soil microbial communities from uranium-contaminated site in the Upper Colorado River Basin, Wyoming, United States - RVT155D38 (version 2) ... | reverse complement strand
GGGAGCGGCCTCCCGCGTGGGCGGTGAACGCTGGCAGCGGTCAGGTGCGGCGGGAGCGGCCTCCCGCGTGTGCGGTGAACGCTGGCAGCGGTCAGGCGAGCGGGAAGCGGAGGATCGCGTCGGCCGCTACGGCGGCGAAGAGCAGCGTCAGGTAGCTGATCGAGTAGCGGAACAGGGTGATGGCGGCGCGCCCATCGGCCGCATCGGCTCGCAGCCGGAGCGCCTGCAGCAGGAAGAACCCGCCGAGCACGACCGCCGCCACCAGGTAGATCCAGCCCATCCCGGCGGCGGGGAGGAGGAGCAGGCTGACGGCGATCAGGGCGATCGTGTACAGCACGATCTGGCGCGCCGTCTCCACCTCGCCGCGCACCACGGGGAGCATCGGGACGCGGGCGGCGGCGTAGTCACCGCGGTAGCGCAGCGCCAGCGCCCAGAAGTGCGGCGGGGTCCAGTAGAAGACGATGGCGAACAGGACGAGCGCCGGCAGCCCGACCTCGCCGGTCACCGCGGCCCACGCCACGAGCACCGGCACGCAGCCGGCGGCGCCGCCGATGACGATGTTCTGCGGCGTCGTCCGCTTCAGCCACATCGTGTACACGAAGACGTAGAAGGCGGTGGCGCTCAGGGCGAGGAGCGCGCTGAGCAGGTTCACCGTGAGCGACAGGAACGCGAAGGCGACCACGCTCAGCCCGATCCCGAAGGCGAGCGCCCGGTCCGGGGTGACCGCGTGCCGCGGCAGTGGCCGATGACGGGTCCGTCGCATGACGTCGTCGATGTCGCGGTCCACGTACATGTTGATCGCGTTCGCCCCGCCCGCCGCCAGCGTCCCGCCCAGGACGACCGCGGTCATCAGCCACCAGTGCGGAATGCCGCCGTGGGCCAGCACCATGGTCGGCACCGTGGTCACGAGAAGCAGCTCGATGATCCGCGGCTTGGTGAGCGCGACGTACGCCCGCAGCGTATCGAGCGGGCCGGCCTCGCGGCGGTCGGTGCGCTGCGCCGCGCGGACCTCGGAGGTGCGCAGCCGCCGGGTCGCCAGGAGCAGCCACACCGATGCGCCCCACAGCATCGCTCCCACCGCGAGATGCGGGACGACGAAGAAGGCCGAAAGCCGGCTGATCACGTTCAGCCCGCCGAGCGCGATCTGCACCACGATGAGGATCGCCATCAGCTGAGCGAGCCGCCGCGGCAGCGGCGCATCGGCCGATCGGAGGACGCCGATCGCCGTCCAGGCCACCAGCCCGGCGACGACCAGGCTCATGAGCCGATGTGCGACGTGCACGGCCTGCTCGCTGCCGAAGATGGTCGGGAGGACGGCGCCGTTCATCAGGGGGAAGTCGGCGTAGGCAAGGCCCGCGTGGTGACCGGTGACCCAGGAGCCGAGCAGCATCTGGGCGAAGATCGCCACCGCCGTCACCGCCACGATCCGGGTCAGGAACGGTCGGACATGGGCGGCCGGCATCGGCCCGTTCGTGGCGCGGTCGGCGATGAAGATCGTGGCCGCCAGGACGACGAGCGCCATGCCGAGGTGGGCGGTGACGAGCTCGGCGGCGAGCCCCTCCAGCACGACCGCCGCCCCGAGGAGCGACTGCACGATGACGAGGACGCCCGCCACGACCGCGGCCGCCAGCAGAGGCAGGTCGCGGCGCCGATGACTGAAGACGGTGATGAGCCCCACCGCGCCGACCAGCGGGCCGACGAAGACGGCGGCGATGAGCCGATGACTGTGCTCGATCCAGGCATGCAGGTCGGCCGGCGGGATCCAGTCGCCGAAGCAGAGCGGCCAGTCGGGGCAGCCCAGCCCGGAGTCGGTGGCGCGGACGAGGCCGCCCACCGAGATCAGGACGAGGGTCGCCACGGCAGCGGCAATCGTCAGCTTGGCGAATCGGGTCACAATCGGGTTCCTCTGGCGCTCGCAGGGGGCGGTCGAGCGCGCGGCGGCCATGATACCGCGGCAACTGCGTCCAGCCGTTCGGGCTGCGTCCGCCCTATCGGTCGATCGGCACCCAAAGCCCGATCGGGGTGTCGGATGTCTCGTGTATCCGCCACCGGTGCACCAGGGGCAGCATCCCGCCCGTCTCCGGTGCATCGCGGACCGATCCATGGGTCAGGCGACACCTGAGACGCCGCTGAGGCGCCAAACGGCCGATCCACGGGACGCGGCCGGCGGCGGTACGGTCAGCTCTGCCGCACGCGCCGCGCGGCGGCTCGAGCCTGCGGGGCGTGGCGAAGCGGCGGTGGAACCCAGGGCAGGACCCGGCGCGAGGCCGCAGCGATCCGATCCATCCCCCGCGCACGGGCCGCCGACCACGGGATCCCGTACTGGCGGCGCAGCTCGGGCCGGAGCGTGGCGATCGAGACCAGATGCGCCGCGTCCCAGGCGAGACGTGGGGGGAACGCCGTGGGATAGAGCACGGTCCGCGCGATCCCCCGCGCCTCGGGCGTGACCCGGACCACGCCGCCGGCGATCATCGTGTCCATCCAGGCCCGCAGCTCGTCGAGCCGCGCCGGGACCTCCGGCACGCCGAGCGCGACGGCGACCCGGGCGCTCTCCTCGTGGTAGCGCTGCTCGTCGTGAGCGGAGAGCGGTGCCACGAAGCGCTCGTACACCCGAAGTGCGGTGTCGACGAGCGTGGCATGCACCCAGAGCAGCGCCTCGGGGTCGAGCGCGGAGTAGGCGGTCCCATCGGCCCGCTCCCCGCGAACCGCCGCGTGGATGGCGTTCACCCGGCGAATGGTGGCGTTCGCATCGGCCACGGTGCCGAACACGACGGAGAAGCTGCTCGTCAGCGTCCGGAACAGGCGCCCGAACGGATCGGTTGCGTAGTCGGAGTGCTGGGCGACTCCCGCGGCGACCGAGGGATGCGCCGCCTGCATGAGCAGTGCACACGAGCCTCCTGCGAGGACCACCAGCTCACGGTCGATCCGCCACGAGACCGATCCCGGGCCGAAGAGGCCGGCCGCCTCGGCCGCGTCGGTCATCGGAACGCGGCGGCCGAGGTCCCTCGCGGATGACGCGGCTCACCGAAGAGCATGCGGAACACGAGCCCGGCAAGCACACCGGCGACGAAGCCGCCGATGTGCGCCATGTACGCCACCCCGCCGGCCGTTTCCTCGGTCACGGCGATGGCACCGAGGCCGTTGATGAACTGGAAGGCCGCCCACAGGCCGATGGCCACGATCGCGGGCACCCAGATCGGGAAGCGGATGAGCAGCACGAGCACGCGGTTGGTCGGGAACATCACGAGGTACGCGCCCAGGACGCCGGAGATCGCCCCGGAGGCGCCGAGGGTCGGAATCACCGAGTCGGTGTCGACCAGGATCTGCGCGAAGCTGGCGATGATCCCCGCCACCAGGTAGAAGACGAGGAACAGCCCGTGGCCGACGCGATGCTCGACGTTGTCGCCGAAGATCCACAGGAAGAGCATGTTGCCGGCGAGATGCAGCCACCCGCCGTGCATGAAGATGCTCGTGAAGAGCGTGAGCCAGATCGGCGACGGCCCCGGCTCCTGGGGCACCTGGAGCGTCTCGCCGCCGACCGTGATCGGCTCCGGATCGGTCAGGTCCACGCCCGTGGTGATCTCGAGCGGGACGGCGCTGTAGCCGTACGTGAACGCATCACCCTCGGTCGAGGCGCCGGCACCCTGGAATACCAGGAAGACGAAGACGTTCAGGGCGATCAACGCCAGGCTGACGAAGGCCGGCCCGTGACCTCGCTCGTTGTCGTCCGAGATCGGGAACATCGGCCGGATCATAGAGCACGTCTCGCGCCATAATCGGCTGATGGAGATCGACGTCCGCGGCTTCGACGGCGAGGCGCGCCAGTTCCTGGAGGCCGGCGAGCTCGCCTTCGCGGAGCGCGTCCGCGACGAGGACATTCCCGCCTGGGAGGCGGTCTTCGAGGCGGATCGGGCCGTTGCCGCCTACGACGGTGACCGGATCGTCGGCACGGCCGGCATCTTCAGCTTCGACCTCACCATCCCCGGCGGCATTGCACCCTCGGCAGGGGTGACCATCGTCGGCGTGCACCCGACGCACCGGCGGCGCGGAGTCCTGCGCCGCATGATGCGACTCCAGCTCGACCAAGTGCACGAGCGGGGCGAGGCGACCGCCATCCTGTGGGCATCCGAGGGGAGCATCTACCAGCGCTTCGGCTACGGACTGGCGACCATGGCCACGCGGATGACCATCGAACGCGACCGGAGCGTCTTCCGCAGGCCCCGCGATCCGGTCGGGACGGTGCGCTTCATCGAGCTCGACGAGGCCAAGCGCGTGCTGCCGCCGATCCACGACGCCCTGGTGCCGCACCGCCCGGGCTTCTTCTCGCGCACGCCCGCGTTCTGGGACGCGGAGCTGTTCCGCGATCCGGAGCACTGGCGACGCGGCGCGAGCGCCGTCTTCTGGGCCCTCCACGAGACCGACGGCACGCCCGACGGCTACGTCCGCTACCGCGTCCGCGACAACTGGGACGAGTCCGGCCCGCGCTCCAGCGTGGTGCTGACCGAGAAGATGGCCCTCACGCCGGCCGTCGACCTCGAGCTGTGGCAGTTCCTGCTCGGCATCGACCTCATGTCGAAGCTCGAGGCGTGGAACGTGGCGCCGGACGACCCCATCATCCTCAACATCCTGGAGCCGCGGCGGCTCGGGCTGGCTGCCGGCGACGGCCTCTGGCTGCGCGTCGTCGACGTCGCCGCCGCCCTGGCGCAGCGCCGGTACGCGGCCGACGGTCGGGTCGTCCTGGAGGTCCGGGACGAGTTCTGCGCGTGGAACGCGGGCCGCTGGTCACTGGAGGTGGAGGGGGGCGTGGGACGAGTCGAGCCGACCACCGACCCCGCGCAGCTGGCGTGTGACATCACCGACCTGGGCGCCGCCTATCTCGGCGGGTTCCCGATCACCCAGCTTGCCGATGCGACGCGCGTCGCGGAGCTCGAGCCCGGCGCCATGGCGCGCGCCGACGCGATGTTCCGCACCGTTCGGCCACCATGGTGCCCGAAGGTCTTTTGATCCGGCCCTAGCCGCCGGCCGCCATCGCCGGGTCGGGCCCCGCGACACGCTCCGGATTCCGGATGCCCACGGCATTGACGGTGGCCCCGGCGGCCAGCAGGGCCGCGGCGACCAGCATGGCCAGGTGGAAGGCATCGGTGCTGGCCTGGCGAGCCGCATCGGCGAGGACGGGATCGGTGCCGTCCGCCGGGCGCGTCAACGGCTGGACCTGCTCACGGACCTCCGGGGCGTCGACGTCGATACCCGGCGCCAGCGAGGCGAGCGTCGGGTAGAACGAGGCGGTGATCACGACGAACAGCGCCGCGCTGACCAGGGGCGAGCCGACGCGGCTGACGGCGTTGTTGATCGCCGATCCCAGCCCCGCGTTCCGGACCGGCACCGAGCTCATCAGGGCGGTCGTCAGCGGAGCGACGAGCAGCGCGATGCCGATGCCGAAGATCGTCTGCGCCAGGAGGACGTCGGTGAGGACGCCGGCCGGTGGCAGGTAGCTCGACGGGTCGCCCACGTCGAGCGCCCACGTCGGCGACGAGGCGGGAATGCGGGCGAACCACAGCAGTCCGGCGGCCATGATGAGCGGGCCGATGGTCATGAACGCCCGCGGGCCGAAGCGCGCCGACCAGCGCCCCGCCGGCGTCGACAGGGTGGTCAGCAGGATGGCCACCGGGACGCCGACGACGCCGGCCGCCAGCGGCGTGTACCCCAGCGTCCCCTGCAGGAACAGGGCGACGAAGGCGAACTGGACGTAGAGCGCGCCGTAGATCACCAGGGTCGAGAGGTTCACCACGGTGAAGTTGCGGGAGGCGAACAGCGACGGCGGGACCAGCGGCCGCTCGCGGGTGAACATGAGGATCGGCACCGCGACGAGCGCCACCGCCCCGACGCCGAGCGCGATCCAGGCCGTGGCGTCCTGCCAGGCCGACTGCTCGCCGCGCGTGGCACCGAAGGCGAGCCCGCCGACGGCCACCGCGATCGCCGCCGCCCCGACCCAGTCGAACCGGCCGTCCGCATCGGGGTCGCGGCTCTCCGGCACCTGGCGCGTCGCCCACAGGTTGACGAGGATGAGCGGCACGTTGATGAGGAAGGCGGCTCGCCAGCTCACCGTCTGGACCAGGAAGCCGCCGATGAGCGGACCCAGGATCATCGTCGCGGAGGTGCCCGCGGCCCACATCCCGATCGCCCGGCCCCGCTCCTCGCCGTCGAAGGCCGCGGTGATGATGGAGAGGCTTCCCGGAACGAGGATGGCACCGAAGGCGCCCTGGACGACGCGCGACGCGACGAGCACCTCCATCGTCGGCGCCAGGCCGCAGGCGACCGACGCCGCGCCAAAGCCGATGAGGCCGAGGCGGAACATCCGGCGCCGCCCGAAGTAGTCGTTGAGCGCCCCGGCCAGGATGAGCAGCGACGACAGCACCACGAAGTACGCGCTGTTGACGTAGGTCAGGCCCTCGAAGCGACCGAGGAACGTGGTCGGCAGATCTGCGCCGATCGACTCGAGCGCGACGTTCACGATCGTCGAGTCGAGGAAGACGATCGCCGAACCGAGGATGGTGGCGAGGAGGATGGCGGCGCGCTGGGTCACGCCGTGCATCGTACCGACGTGTCAAGCCGCGGTTGCCGGCCGCCGCGGGCGGCTCTAGGGTGTGGCGATGAGCAGCACGACGCTCGATCGGCTGCTGGCGGTCCTGATCGCCGCCCAGGTGGTGACCGGGCTGGCCTCACTGCGCGCCGGAGTCCCGGCCACCGCCCCGCTCTTCTGGCTCCACGGGCTGATCGGTGGCGCGCTGTTGGTCGCGGCCGCGGAGAAGCTGCGCCGAAGCATCGGCCCGGCGCTCCGGCGGCGCCGATGGGGCCGCCTGGCGCTCGGCGCCCTGCTGACGCTCCTCGTCGCGGCCGCGCTGGCCGGCGGGTTCACGTGGGTGGCCAGTGGTCGGATCCTGTCGATCGGTCCCTGGACGATCCTCACCCTGCACGTGTGGGCCGGGCTTGCCGTCATCCCGATCGTCGCCATCCATCTGCTGCCACGCCGCTGGCGCCTTCTGCGGCCCCGCGTGACCAACGCGCCGCGCATGAGCCGTCGAACCGCGCTGGGAATGGGCGGCGTCGCCGTCCTCGGCGCGGTCGCGTGGGGCGCGGCGAACCTGCTCGACCGGATTCAGGGCGGCGTGCGGCGCTTCACCGGGTCGCGCTGGCTGCCCGACGGCGGGGTTCCCCCGCCGACGACCTTCTACGGCGAGCCGACCCCGCCGGTCGACGCCGATGCCTGGCGGCTGCGCGTGGCGGGCCGCGTGGACATGCCGATGACGCTCGACCTGGTGCAGCTCTCGGCCCTCGGCGAGGTCGAGCGCGACGAGGTGCTCGACTGCACCTCCGGCTGGGCCATGCGCACCGGATGGCGAGGCACGCCGCTGCGCGCCGTCCTCGAAGCCGCCGGGGCCGATCCGGACGCGACGCCGGTCAGCGTCCGGTCCGTGACCGGCTGGATGGTGCGCCTCTCGCCGCACGAGCTCGACGAGGCCCTCCTCGCGACCCATGTGGCGGGCCGACCGCTTCCACCGGCCAATGGGTCCCCCGTCCGCCTCGTCGCACCGCAGCGACGCGGGCTGGATTGGATCAAGTGGGTGGACCGGATCGAGGTCGGCTGACCGTCGCGCTTGACAGTGCGCATGCGTGTGCGCATAGTCGTGCGCATGAACGTGCGCACGAACCTGCTGCTGCCGAAGGAGCTGGTCGACGAGGTCGACCACTTCGCCGGACCGCGCGGTCGCTCCCGGTACGTGACCGAAGCGCTGGCCGCGCACCTGCGCCGGGATCGGCTCCGAGCAGCCGTTGCGGCCACGGCCGGTGCCTGGAGAGACCACCCGCTGTTCCCGACCCCCGAATCGGTGGTCGAGTGGGTGCGCGAGCGGAGGCGCGAGGTGACGGACCCGGGACCGGACGATCGATGACGCGGTATGTGCTCGACACCTCGTTCCTCATCGATCATCTCCGCGGTGATCCAGCGGCCGCTGAACGCTTCGCCCGTATCTTCGAGCTCGGCGACGACGCCATCGTCAACGAGATCGTCAGCTGCGAAGCCTGGACCGGGGCACCCGCCACCGGCGATCCTGCGCTCCGCGCCCTGATGACCGCGGTCGAATTCGTGCAGCCGGGGCCGGCCGCGGCGGAGTTGGCGGGGCGGTGGCGTCAGGAGGCCAGGGATCGCGGGCACGTGCTCAGCCTGCCGGATGCCCTGATCGCCGCGGCAGCCGTCCCGGATGCGGTCGTGCTGACCCGCAACGCCCGAGATTTCGCCCTCACACCCGCGCGAGTCGAGACCTACTGAAGGGGCTCGAAGCGGGCGGTGAAGTGCCGGAGCGCCGAGGGCTGCTCGACGATTCGGTAGCCGCGCAGATCGGACGCGTGCTCCGCCACCCAGCGCACGATCTCGATCACGTAGTCGATATGCGATTGGGTGTACACGCGCCGCGGAATGGCCAGGCGGACGAGCTCCATGGGTGCCGGCGACTCGGTGCCATCGGGATGCTGACCGAACATCACCGTGCCGATCTCGCAGCCGCGGATCCCGCCCTCCCGGTACAGCGCGCAGGCCAGCGCCTGCCCGGGGTACTCGAGCGGATCGATGTGCGGCAGCAGCGCGGCGGCATCGAGATACACCGCGTGGCCGCCGATCGGCTGCACGCACGGCACGCCCGACTCGACGAGGGCCTCGCCGAGATAGGCGGTCGATCGGATCCGGTAGCGCAGGTAGTCGTCCTGCACGACCTCGCGCAGGCCCTGTGCCATCGCCTCGAGGTCGCGGCCCGCGAGGCCGCCATAGGTCGGGAAGCCCTCGGTGAGGATCAGCAGGTTGCGGCACTGCTCGGCCCAGGCGTCGTCGTTCAGCGCCAGCCAGCCGCCGATGTTCGCCAGCGCATCCTTCTTGCCCGACATCGTCATCCCATCGGCCAGGGCGGCCATCTCGCGCACGATGTCCGGCACCGCGACATCGGCGTAGCCTTCCTCGCGCTGCTTGATGAACCACGCGTTCTCGGCAAAGCGGCAGGCATCCAGGAAGAGCGGGATGCCGAATCGGTCGCACACGTCGCGGACGGCGCGCAGGTTCGCCATCGACACCGGCTGTCCGCCACCGGAGTTGTTGGTGATGGTCATGAACACCACCGGGACGTTGCTCACCCCGCGCTCGCGGACGAGGGCGTCCAGCGCCTCGGTGTCCATGTTTCCCTTGAACGGGTGGATCGTCGCGGGCTCGCGCCCCTCGGAGATGACGCAGTCGACCGCCTCGGCGCCGGTGAACTCGACGTTGGCGCGGGTCGTGTCGAAGTGGGTGTTCGACGGAATCACCTTGCCCGCGCCGCCGATGACGCTGAACAGGATCTTCTCGGCTGCTCGGCCCTGGTGGGTCGGGATCACGTGGCGGAACGGCCACAGCTCGGTGACGGCGTCGAGAAAGCGGAACCAGGAGGGCGACCCGGCGTAGGACTCGTCGCCGCGCTGGACGCCGGCCCACTGCTCCGCCGACATGGCGCCGGTTCCCGAGTCGGTCAGCAGGTCGATGAGGACGTCGGCGGCGTGCAGGTTGAACAGGTTGTGTCCCGCCTCGGCGAGCGTGGCGGCTCGCTCATCCACGGTCGTCATGCGGATCGGCTCGACGCTCTTGATCCGGAACGGCTCGATGATCGTCCGCCAGCGCTCCATGGGCCGATGGTAGCGGGTGGCGGTATCCGGCCGTCGCAATGCATGATGCGCGGATGACAGGACGCATCCTTGCGACCGCAGGCTGGCTGTCGTGGCTCGTTGCCCGCCCGTTCCGGCGCACGCCGCTCCGCCGTGCCCGCGGCGCGCCCGCCATCGTCGTCGCGGTCCTCCTGCTGGTGATCGCCGCACTGCCGATCGTGCTGCCGCAACTGGACCCCCAGCCGCAGGACGTGGCGGTCGACGAGATCCTCTCCGGAGCCGTCAGCGAGCCGGGCACCTGGGTTCGGCTGACCGGTCGGGCATTCGGCCTTGCCGAGGCCCCGACCGAGGGGGCGGGGAGCTACGCGCTGTTCGTCGATGCGGAACGGCAGCTGCGGGCGATCGTCGTGCGCGGCACGACCCCCTTCACGACCGACCCTGCCGAGGTGGAGACCGGGTTCGTCACCGGCCGGCTCGTCGTGGCGAACGTCATCGTCGACGAGGACCTGCCGATCGAGGCCACCGAGGCCGGCACGCCGCCGCGGATCGCGCCGGATCGGATGGTCGAGCTCGACCCGGTCGCCAAGGAGCCGCGCAGCACGTGGTGGCCGCTCTCGATCATCCCGGCGGTGCTTGCCGTGCTGCTGCTCATCGGCTCGCGGACGCCGTACCCGGTCTTCCGCCCGACGCGCGACATCGACGTCCTCGCCGCGCCTCTCGGTCCGGGCGAGCGGCTCCCGGCAGCCTACGGCGGCCGCATCGGCTCCAACGAGCGCGACCTCGCCGATCCCGGGGGCGTGCTGTTGCTCGTTCGTCGCGGGCCGAAGGGCAACCTGCTGACCGCCCAGCCGCTGCCCGACGACGGTGGTGTGGCTCCGGCGCCGGTGACAATCGGCGGTGGCTGGACCTCCGGCCGCATCGGCGACGTCCACGCGGTCCGCGAGACGGTGGCGGCGCTCACCATCCGCTCCGAGCTGGTGGACGCCACCTTCCTCTTCGCTCGAACAGCGGAGCGGGACCGGGTGGCGGCGCTCATCGCCATCGACCGATGAACGAAGAAGGAGCCGCCGGCCCGAGCACCGGCGACCCCTGATCTGATCGGAGCAGCGAGGCTAGTTGCTGTCGCTGTCTCCGCTGTCGCTGTCACTGTCCGCGCTGACGCTGTCGGCGGCCGCACCGGTGGTGCCCACGCCGTCACTGTCAGTCCCGTCGTTGTCGGTCCAGTTCGCGTTGGCGACGCCGGTCGTGTCGTAGCCATCGCTGTCAGTGCCGTCATTGTCGGTCAGGTCGGCGTTCGCGCGCGCGGCGTCTCCGGTCGTGTCGACGCCGTCGGAGTCGGTGCCGTCATCGTCGGTGGCGTTCCCCGTGGTGTCGATTCCATCCGAATCGGTTCCGTCATTGTCGGTGGCCGATGGGCTGGCGCTGGCCGATGGACTGTCCGCGGCCGATGGGCTATCCGTGGCGCTCGCGTTCAGGCGGGAGAGGCGCGTGTCGCCGTTCGTATCGTCGTCGTCATCGTCGACGTCGTCCGCCGCGACCGCCTCGGCCGCCAGGGACTCCTCCCTGCGCGCCTGCTCACCGTCACGATTGGCGAAGGCGGCACTCACGCCACCGAGCACCAGCATGAGAGCGAGCGACAGCACGATGACGTGCCGTGCCTGCAGGTTGTCGATCAGGTTCCGCACGAAGTTCTCCTCGTGATGCCGTTGATGCGGCCCCACTTCCCGGATCAGTTGATGTCGGAAGGATCGGATGCGCCGATGAGATGCCCATGAGGCCAGGGTGAGAAGGCTCTCACCGTGGCCGCGTCGCTAGGCCAACGCGGAGATGACGATCGCCACCACGTACCCGACGAAGAGGAGCCCACCGACGACCAGGTTGAGGTTCACGTTCTGGCCCATCACCGCCATCAGCGTGTACGGGCTGTCGTAGTGGACCTTGAGACCCTGGTGGACGCGCAGGGCGATCGGCACCGCCGCAAGCGCCAGCAGCGCTGGCCACGGGAAGAGACCGCTGACCACGCCCGCGACGACGATCGCGAAGGCGGCCAGGGCGGCGACGAGATACCCGGCGCGGACGGCCTCCGGGCTCAGGCGCACGGGCAGCGTGCGCTTCCCGGCCTCGGCGTCGGAGCCGCGGTCCGGGATCTCGTTCACGTACAGGATGAGCGCGATCAGGATGCCCGGCACCAGCGAGAGGACGAAGGGCTCCCAACCCAGCTCGCCGGTCTGCACGACGTAGGCGCCGAGCAGCATGATCGGGCCGAAGCCGAGGGCCACGGCGATCTCGCCCAGGCCCCGATAGACGAGCTTGAGCGGCGGAGCCGTGTAGGCCACGCCGACGATGACGCCGGCGATCCCGATCCACAGCAGCGTCAGCGACTGCGTGATCGCCACCAGCAGGAGGCCGATGGCACCCGCGACCGCGAACAGGCCGAGTGCCAGCCACGACAGCCCGCGGATGGACACCAGGTCGTAGACCGCCACGCGCGAGCCGCCCGAGAACTGGGTCGGGGTGGTGTTGGCATCATCGGCCCCGGAGAGCGTGTCGAAGATGTCGTTCGTGACGTTGATGCCGAGGTGGGCGAAGGAGCCGCCGATGAGGGTCAGCAGCGCCGTCCACCAGGTGAAAGCGCCGTGGCTGGCTGCCACGGCGATGCCCAACAGGACCGGCACCGCGGTCGCCGACAGGAACGGGAGCCTGGTCGTGCGCAGGGCGAGCCAGAACGGGCTGAGCCGGGGACGGATGGTGCGGCCCTTCTCCACCGACAGGGCGGCGAGGTAGCGGCGAGACTGCGGCACCGAGCGCTCCGAGTACTCGAAGAACGGGACCTCGGCCTCGTCCCAGCCCCAGGCGCGGGACGGCGTGAACGTGGCGCCGTCCGATCGGCCCCACAGCTGGAGGTAGCGGCGCTCGTCGTAGCCGATGCCGGGCTGCGGCCGGATGTGGCTGCCGGTGAGGCTGATCTCGCGGTCGGTGGGAATCGGCACGCCGGCCGGTGAGCCGATTGGGACGGTACCTCCGGACGCGTCCACCTCGAACGAGGTCGCGACGCTGGTCGGGTAGCCGGCGTCGTCGATCCAGCTAACGACCACGTAGGGGTAGGTGGCGAGCCGCTCGAGATCGGTCGCGGTCGGCGCGTGGGCCGGGATCGAGCCGGAGCGCATCGGCGCGGTTGCGGTCGCCGTCATGCGGCCACCTCGCTGGGAGCGACGTGCTCCTCGGGGGCGCGATCGGTGCGGCCGTCCTTCCAGTACAGGCAGCGCTCCGGGGTGATCTCGATCACCGCCCGCTCGAAGAAGAGCGGCAGGGCGACGCGTGCCTTGAGGAAGTCGTTGATCGCCGGCTCCTTCGCCTGCCACAGCTGAAGGATGAGCCGCTCCCAGTCGCTGTGCGGATCGTCGTCGATGACCCGCGCGGTGCCCTGGATCGTGGCGCGGTCGGGGTTGCCCTTCATCGCCACCGGATCGGTGAGCGCGAGCGACACGCGGCCATCGGCCTTGATGTGCTCGAGCTTCTTGCTGAACAGCGTCGAGGAGTGCAGGTAGACGTGCGTCCCGTCATAGAGCGGAATAAGCGGGTGGGTGATCGGCCGTCCGCCGCGGCCGATGACGGTGAGCTCGCCGACCAGCGCGACCTCGAGGAGGCGCTCGACCGGCTCAGGCAGCCATCCCATGGGAGGCATCTCCAAAGTGCGAAATAACGTGGTACCTGATCCTAGCACATTACGGTCGGGTGCCTGTGTGTAGCGATCTATCGGCGTATCGGCGCACAACCCGCCTCCCATGCCTCTCCGTGCCCGATATATCGGGCACAGCGGCGCGCGAGGC